>WNGE01002001.1_pt1 | contig 31678 bp, 31 predicted proteins | sample 5400651 | NCBI WGS metagenome assembly WNGE01 (sample SAMN13153370, study PRJNA577476) | soil metagenome | isolation source: 60 cm soil or saprolite under grassland replicate 2 | place: USA:California | collected 2016-06-15
GGCATGTCATCCAGCATCGCCCGTGTCACTGCCCGCATGCCGCACCATACCACGGATTTAACAATTATGCAGCACAGTCGGCACGAAAGAACCCCAGGTCACCAGGAACGCAACTCAACCGCTTCCGGAGATCTGAGACAGGGTCTGGAGCCGGTCCACCTGGCAGGGGACCCACCAAGGTTCGTTTCTCGGCATACCCCCGACAGGAAAGAAGGTGACCGTGGCCGCGTGGACCATCGACCGGTTCACAGGCGGGAAGATAGCTGAGAGCCGGATTATCATGGACACACTCGGGATGATGCAGCAACTTGGCGTCATCCCCGCACCCGCCTAGCGCTGCAACAGCGCATTGAGACTTCCGATTCGCCGGGCGTAATGTGATTCCCGGGCGGCTGCCTGACAGTAGCGTCGCCAGTCTGACCAGTACTCGTGGATGCGCTTGGGCGGATGACGCGGGTGCACAGGCCAGAAGCCCGTCCGGGTTGCCACGGGTAATCGCTCGGCGAGCCTCTGATCCGTAGACTGTGTCACGCCTACTCGCTACCTGCCCATTCCGGCGCTGACCTCTGAGCTGGTCGGGGTGGCCGGATTTGAACCGGCGGCCTCTTCGTCCCGAACGAAGCGCGCTGCCAAGCTGCGCTACACCCCGCCCGTGCGGAACCTCTTGGGTGCCGCGCGAGACTTCGACAGTCTAGCGGAACCGCGGCCCTGCTCGCGCATTGCTCGTTCCATGGCAGGTCGCGTTTGCCCGTTCCCTCAGCCGCACGAAGGGCTGGCCAGGCTGAGACAAGGCCGCCACTAGGTGCCGTGTATCCGAACTGGGCGCACCGGCCTCCCGGGTCTCACCAGTCACCGGGCGCTGTCCCGCGCGACCACGACGATCTCAGGTCGTCGTGGTCCTGACCAATGTCGCTCAGCTTGTCGGCGCCGCGAAGCAACGCATGGCGCAGCAACCGCGTCCGCCCACCGGCACCGCTCCGTGCCGGAGCCTGACTGCATGGATGCCGCAGCCCTGTCGCTGGAGCTGCATGAGCGCGGCAGCCATGCAGTATGAACGAGCGGAACAGGGCAGCAGCCGGGGTAGCAGCGGTCACGGAAGTATGCCAACAGCGCACGGCCACCAGGAGTAACGTCGGAGGCCATGCTGGCCCCATCATCGTGGCGAGTCCGCGGTGGTACCCGGCTGCTGGATGCGCCTGTCGCGGAAAGCATGAGTGCTGTGGGAAGCATGAGTGCTGCGGGACGTCTGGGGCGTGAGGTGCGGGGCCAGGCGGGCGAATTACCTGAGGTGGCTCTAGGCAGAACGCCAGCCAAACTGGGCCTAGGCAGAGCGCCAGCCAGACGCCAGACGGCCTAGCGGGGTTCGCGCGGCGTCAGGGTGAGCAGGCTGGCCTCCGGGCGGCAGGCGAACCTGGCCGGGGCCCACGGCGACGTGCCAAGCCCGGCGGAAACGTGCAGCCAGGCCGGGCCCTCAGCGGGGTGCCGGTGCAGCCCGCGGACCCGCTCCCGCTCGATCCCGCAGTTGGTGACCAGCGCGCCGTAGAACGGCACGCACAACTGCCCGCCGTGGGTGTGCCCGGCGAGCAGGAGGTCATAGCCGTCCGCCGCGAACTGGTCGAGCAGTCTAGGCTCGGGGGAATGCATGACCCCGATGCGCAGGCCGGCGGCCGGATCGGCCCGGCCCGCAACCTTCTCGTAGCGATCGCGCATGACGTGCGCGTCGTGCACCCCGGCCACGGCGACGTCAAGTCCTCCGGCGGTCAGCCGCCCGCGCTCGTTGTTGAGGTCCAGCCAGCCCGCCGCAGTCAGGTCGTCGCAGAGCTTCTCCCAGGGCAGGTCGGGTTCCTTCCGGATGTTCCAGCGAGAGCTCGGCCCCATCAGGTAGCGCGCCGGATTGTGCGGCTCGGGGGCGTACATGTCGTTGGAACCGAGCACGAAGACGCCGGGCCGGTCCAGGAGCGGCCCGAGGGCGTCGAGAAAGCCCGGGATGGCCTGCGGGTGCGAGATGGAGTCTCCGGTGTTGACCACCAGATGCGGGTCGAGTTCGTCCAGCGCCCGAACCCAGGCCATGAGCCGCTTGCGGCCCGGGGTGAGATGCGTGTCGGAGATGTGCAGCACGCGCAGCGGCGCCGAGCCGGGCGGCAGTACCGGGACCTCGTACCGGCGCAGGACAAACCAGCTCCGCTCGATCATCGTGGCGTAGCCGGCCGCGGCGGCGCCGAGGGCGGCGGTGGCCGGGATAAGAGTTCGCAGTCTCACGGTCCCATGGTGCCATGTCGTCGGGCATGCCACTCACCGCTCGCCGTCGCGGCCCAGTTCCTAGGATGGGTGTGTGGCTGAACTGAAAGACCGCCTGCGCGCGGACCTGAACGACGCGATGCGGTCGCGCGATCAGGTGCGGTTGCGCACTCTGCGGATGGCGCTGACCTCGATCACCAACGAGGAGGTGGCGGGTGCTTCGGCCCGTGACCTGAGCGACGAGGAGATCGTGAAGGTGCTCACCCGCGAGGCCAGGAAGCGCCGGGAGGCGGCCGAGGCGTTCGGCGCGGCTGGCCGGGCCGAACAGGCGGCGGCCGAACGGGCCGAGGGAGACGTCCTGGCCGGCTACCTCCCCGCTCAGCTCGGCGACGACGAACTCGCGGAGCTGGTTGCCGCGGCCATCGCCGAAACCGGCGCGACCGGCATGAAGAGCATGGGCCAGGTGATGAAGACGCTGACTCCGCGGGTGGCGGGGCGGGCCGACGGGGCCCGGGTCGCCGCCGAGGTCCGCCGCCGCCTGGGCGCCGGCTGAAGCTGCGCTGGGGCAGCGCTGGGAGCAGCCTAGAAGCGGCCGCCGGAGATGCGGCGGTCCCGCTGGGTCTGGCCGCGCTCCCCGTAGGGGTAGTCGGGGGCGCCCGGGTCGCTGGCCTCGTCGAGCAGCCGCGTCTCGTCCTCGCTGAGGTCCAGGTCGCCGGCGGCCAGGTTGTCATCGAGCTGGGTCAGGGTGCGAGCGCCGAGGATCACCGAACGAACCGCCGGGCGGGCCTGCACCCAGGCGATCGCCACCTGTGACATCGAGACCCCGCGGCCCTCGGCGACCTTGCGGACCGCGTCGATCACCCGCCAGGTGCGCTCCAGGTGGCCGCGCTCGTTCCAGATCCGCATGCCATGGTCCATCTGGTCGGACAGCCTGGTGCCCGCGGCCGGCGGCTCGCCTTGCCGGTACTTACCGGTCAGCCAGCCGCTGGCCAGCGGCGACCAGGGCAGCAGGCCCAATCCTTCTGTCTGGCAAGCCGGACCGACCTCCCATTCGATTGCCCGGGCCAGCAGGTTGTACTGCGGCTGCACGGTTACCGGGCGGATCAGCCCGTGCGCGTCGGCTAGGTCGACGTACTTCTGGATCTGGTAGCCGAGGAAGTTCGACAGGCCGGCGTAACCGATCTTGCCCGCCTGCGCCGCGTCGTCGAGGAACCGCAGCGTCTCCTCGACCGGCGTCAGCGGATCCCAGCCGTGCAGCTGGTAGAGGTCGATGGCCTCGACGCCAAGCCGCCGCAGCGACGCGTCCAGGGCCGCCGCCAGGTGGCGCCGGGACAGGCCGGTACTCCATCTGCCGCTACCTCCCGCCGCCCCCGCCGCCCCCGCCGTTGCCTCCGCCGCCGCCCCCGTTGCCGCCCCCGCCACCGCCGCCGCCGTGGCCGTGGCCGTGGCCCTTCTTCGGCTTCTTCGGCTGCTGGACCACCTGGCCGTTGCCCAGGCGCCAGAACTCACTGTCCAGCGGGACCGGCCGGAAGTAGGTGACCTTGCCGAGGGCGGCGTGGTCGAACGTCATGTGCCAGGTCGACCCGGGCGCGTTCGCCCCGAACATCTGGCTCGGGCACAACTGGCCACCGCCTTCCGTCCGGTAGCAGGCGGTGTAGCCGGTCATCGTCCTGCCGGTCGGGGAGATCGGGTTGAACACCGACACGTACCCCACCAGGCCGGGGATGTAGCCGGCGAAGGCGGCGTACGGCGTGCCGCCGCCGCCCTCCACGTTGGAGGTACCGGTCTTGCCCGCCGCCTCGCGACCGAACAGGCCGCCCGGGCCGGCCGGCGGCGCCGCCGTACCGCTGGTCAGGACGCCCTGCAGGATGTAGTTCACCGCGTCGGCGACCACCGCGGGGAAGGCCCGGTGGCAGTTGGCCGACGGCACGGGCAGGTTCTTGCCGGTGTTGCTGGTGATCTTGCCGATGGCGACGGGCGTGCAGTACATGCCGCGCGCCGCGACCGTGGCGTACGCGGCCGCCATGGACAGCGGCGAGACGTTGACCGACCCCAGCGTGAACGAGGGAATGTTGTCAGCTGAGTCCTGGCCGTGGTCGCGCTTGAGCAGCGAAGTGCCGTCGGCCCTGGTCAGCCCCATGCTGGCCGCGGTTTTCACCACGTTGCAGAGGCCGACCTGCTTTTCGAGCAGGGCGAAGTACACGTTGACGGACTGGACGGTGCCGGTGTACAGGGACTGGTTGGAGTCGGACTGCGGGCCTTCCGCGTTCGTCACGTTGAACGCGCCCGCCTGGCCCTGGTAGTAGCCGGCCGGGCCGCCCTGGCAGTTGGTGTAACCGGTCACGGTGGTACTGCCAGGTGCATGCAGGGTGGCGCCGAAAGGCGTCCCTTGCTTGAGCGCGGTGATCAGGGTGAACAGCTTGGACGAGGAACCGGTCTGGACCCCGGAACTGCCGCCGTACGCGGTGTTCACCGCGTAGTTGATCTCCGTCTCGCCGTGGTCCGTGCCGTACGGCCGGTTCTCGGCGATCGCCATGATCTGGCCGGTGCCGGGCTGCACCACGGCCTCGGTGTCCGCGTTGCGGCCCGGGTTGTAGTACTTGCTATTGGCGGGCTCCACGTAGTTCACGGCGTTGTTGGCGGCCTGCTGGTCCTGCGGGTTCAGCGTGGTGTAGATCTTCAGGCCGCCGGTGGCAAGCAACTTGGCCCGGTCCATCGGGGTCTTGCCGTAGGCCGGGTTGCGCAGGAAGACCTCCTCCACGTACTGGCAGAAGAAGCCGGCCGAGCCCACCGAACTGGACTGGCAGCCGCTCTCGGGGATGGCGAACTTCAGGCCGAGCGGCTTGGCCTCGTCGGCCGCAGCCTCCGCGGCGGAGAGCCCGTTGTGGGTCGCGGCCATCCTGGCCAGCACGGTGTTGCGGCGGGTAAGGGCCACCGCGGGATTCTTACGCGGATTGTAGGCGGAGGGGTTCTCCACGATGCCGGCCAGGGTGGCGGCCTGCGTCACCGACAGCTTCGCCGCGGAGGTGCCGAAGTAGGTATAGGCGGCGGCCTCGATCCCGTAGGCGAAGTTGCCGAAGTAGGCGTTGTTCAGGTAGCCGGCCAGGATCTCCTGCTTGGACTGCTGATGCTCGGCGGCCACCGCCATCCGCAGCTCGTTCAGCTTGCGGCTCAGCGTCTCCGCGTTCGCGGCCTGAAGGGCCTGGCTGTTTTCCGCCTTCTCCGCCTCGAGCAGGAGCACGTTCTTCACGTACTGCTGCGCGATGGTGGAACCGCCCTGAACGGGCTTGTGCTGAAAGTCGTTCACCGCGGCCCGGATGGTACCGCGCAGGTCGATCGCGCCGTGCTCCCAGTACCTGGAGTCCTCGATGGCCACGACCGCGTTCACGACGTTGGACGACATCTGGTCGTAGCCGACCGGCTCCCGGTCCCAGCCGAAGTAGTGCAGGTTGTCGCCGTTGTAAGGCGCGTCGACGCTGTAGACGTAGGCGAGGAGGTGGCCGTACCGGTCCAGGATCTGCGACCGCTGCGGCAGGCCCGCGCTGCTCAGCGACAGCGTGGTGAACTTGTCCGCTTCGTTCCTGACCAGGACCCCGGTCGCGGCCACCACCGGGATCACCATGGCCGCCGCCAGCACTCCGCCGGCGATGGCGAACGCGACGAGGCGCCCGAGTACGCTCGTACGGGTGAAAATCGTCTCTACGCGCTGCACGCGACTTAGGGTACGCCGCAATGGCAAGTAAAGAGCCTCGCAGGAGCGCATCGTGGCCCGAATCCCTCGAGGCTCACGAATCCCGGCAAACCACTGAAAAACCGGAAGTACTACCTTAAGTTACCGTCTGTGGGCACAAAAGGGCCCTCATGTGACCGCAAGAACATGATCGCATCCAGAGAGTGACTATTTTCCGACGTGCATATAGCCCGTGAGAACTATTTGGTAAATGGCCATGCCGGGGTCTTGGCATCCCGGCCGGACTTCCGTAAGTTGCTGGATCACGAACAGATAACCGTGGCAGAGCGGCCGCACGCACTCGCCCCGGGATCGCAACCCCATCGAGACGACCGCCGGGTACTCGTGCTCGACGATCAAGAGGAGTGGGCACATGTGGATCACTGACTGGACCACACGCGCCGCATGCAAGGGAACCGACCCTGACGAGCTGTTCGTCCAGGGAGCAGCGCAGAATCGCGCCAAGCTGATCTGCCGGGGATGCCCGGTTGGAATCGAGTTCGGTGTCTGGGGTGGTATGACCGAGCGGGAGCGCCGGGCGCTGCTCCGCCGGCGTCCGGACGTCACCTCGTGGCGCGACCTGCTTGAGCGCGCCCGCGACGAGTACGAGCGGCAGAGCCTCGACGAACTCGTCGCCAGCTAAATAGCCCAGCTAAATCGCAGGGTCGCTCAGCGACGGCCTAGGCAGCGTGGCCAGGCCGGATCCATCACGATCACCCTGATCAAGGGCTCACCATACTGTCCCGGCAGGACTACGGATCCTGCCGGGACAGTATCGTGCCGATCACCCGCAGCCCGTCGAGGTCGTGCACGTCCTCGGGCTGGGCGATCACCTCGGCGACCGGGATGGCCGGGTGCGCCGAGGTGAAGTGCTCGGCCAGCCGCCGCTCCCGCTTGCTCAGGTGCATCCGCTCCGCGTGCATACGCAGCGCCGCCACGGCGATCGAGTGCCGGGGGGCGTACGGGCTCGGCTCGTTCGGCTTATCCTGCATTTCCAGGGTCTCGGCGGCGGCCAGGCTCCGTGCGGCGCTCAGCCGCCCGGCGACCGAGGTGTGCACCCGGTTGAGGATCAGCCCGGCGAGCGGCATGCGCTCGGAATCGAGCCGCTCGACGAAGTAGGACGCCTCGCGCAGCGCGTCCGGCTCGGGCGCGGCCACCACGAGGAACGCGGTGCCCGGCGCCTGCAGCAGCCGGTACGTCGCCTCGGCGCGCTCGCGGAAGCCGCCGAACATGGTGTCAAAGGCGGTGACGAACGTCTGCGCGTCCTTGAGCACCTGCGCGCCGAGGATCTTGGTCAGCGCGCCGGTCATCATGGCGAACCCGGCGTTCAGCACCCGCATGGCGGACATGCCGGTCTTGGCCGGGGCGGTCAGCAACCGGATCAGCCGGCCGTCGAGGAACCGGCCGAGCCGCTGCGGCGCGTCGAGAAAGTCGAGCGCGGACCGGCTCGGCGGGGTGTCGACGACGATGAGGTCCCACTCGTCGGCGTGCCTGAGCTGGCCGAGTTTTTCCATGGCCATGTACTCCTGGGTGCCCGCGAAGCTGGACGACAGCGACTGATAGAACGGGTTAGCCAGGATCTGCGCGGCCCGGTCGGGGTCGGCGTGCGCCTCCACGATCTCGTCGAACGTCCGCTTCATGTCGAGCATCATCGCGTGCAGGCTTCCGCCGCCGCCCGTGTCCACCCCGTCCACCTGGCGCGGGGTGTTGTCCAGCGAGGTCAGGCCCATGGACTGGGCCAGCCGCCGGGCCGGGTCGACGGTGAGCACGCACGCCTGCCGGCCGCGTTCGGCGGCGCGCAGGCCGATGGCGGCCGCGGCCGTGGTCTTGCCCACGCCACCGGACCCGCAGCAGACGACGATCCTGGTCCGCCGGTCATCGATGAGCCGGTCCATGTCCAGCCGGGGCGCTGTCACGCTGCCCCCTGGTCCCTGAGCGCGGCGGCCAGCTGGTACAGGCTGGCCAGGTCGATCCCTTCGGGGATCATCGGCAACTCGTAATGCGGGCGGCCGGAGGTGAGCAGCTCGTCCCGCTCCCTGTTCTGCAGCGCTACCTGCAGCGCGTGCTCCTTCAGTTCGGTCATCAGGTCGGCGGCCAGCCCGTGGTTGTCGCTGATCCCGGCCGCCTTCAGGCCGAGGGCCAGTTCGCCCACGTCTAGTGAGCCGCTGGCGGCCGCGGCCAGGTCGGCCTCGTCGAGCATGGCCGGGCGGGCCATGTTGATGAAGATGCCGCCGGGCCGGATCGCGCCGCCGGTCTGCTCGTGCAAGTCGGCGAGGCCGTCCAGGGTTTCCTGTACCGGCATCTCCTCTAGTGTCGTGACGAAGTGCACCGCGGTCTGCGGCGACCTGATCACCCGGGCCACCGTGTCCGAGTGCGTCTTTATCGGGCCCACCTTGGCCAGGCCGGAGACCTCGGTGCTGACGTCGAGGAAACGGCTGATCCGGCCGGTCGGCGGCGCGTCCATCACTACCGCGTGGTACACGTGGCTATCGTCGCGGCGACTTGCCCGCCGCCGGGCCGCCTCGGTCGCCTTGCCGGTGACCAGCACGTCGGACAGGCCCGGGGCGATCGTGGTGGCGAAGTCGACCACGCCCAGCCTGGTCAGGGCCTTCCCGGTGCGGCGCAGGTTGTAGAACATCTCCATGTAGTCGAGCAGCGCGCCCTCCGGGTCGACGGCGAGCGCGTACACGTCACCGCCCTGCCCGGACCCCTGGGCGCCGAGCCCGATCGCCACCTTGCGCTCCTCGTAAGGGAGCGGCGGGCAGTCGAAGAGCCGGGCGAGGCCCTGCCTGCCCTCGACCTCGATCAGCAGGACCCGGCGCCCGGCGCTGGCCAGCGCCAGCGCCAGGGCCGCCGCCACCGTGGTCTTGCCGGTGCCGCCCTTGCCCGTGACGACGTGCAGGCGCACGCCGTCCCAGTCGGTATCCCTCATGGTCATGCCCTTGCTGCCTCCGGGTTGCTTCCTCCCACGGAGGCTATCTCCGGTCCGATACCTTATGGTTCGGCGGGCGGCTGCTAACCTGTGACCTTTTTGTCACTACGCTGGGGGCTAGGAAAGAGAGGTGATCCCGGTGGGTGCAGTTCTCGCCGTCATCGTGATCCTGGTCATACTCGGGATAATCGCGGCTGCGCGCTCGCTCAAGGTGGTTCAGCAGTACGAGAAGGGCGTCATCTACCGGTTCGGGCAGGTCCTGCCCGAGCTGCGCGGTCCCGGGCTGCACGCCATCCGGCCGGTCGGCGACCGGATGGCCAAGGTCAACATGCAGATCGTCGCCATGGCGGTGCCCGCCCAGGAGGGCATCACCAGGGATAACGTAACCGTCCGGGTGGACGCGGTGGTGTACTTCCGCGTCGTGGACCCGATCAAGGCCACCGTGAACGTGCAGAATTACATGTTCGCCATCTCCCAGCAGGCGCAGACCTCGCTGCGCTCGATCATCGGCCAGTCCGAGATGGACCAGCTGCTGGCCGAGCGGGAAAGCGTCAACCGGGAACTGCGCCGGATCATCGACGAGCCGACCGAGGGCCCGTGGGGTATCCGGGTCGAGCGGGTCGAGCTCAAGGACGTGTCGCTGCCGGAGCAGATGAAGCGGTCTATGTCGCGGCAGGCCGAGGCGGAGCGGGAACGGCGGGCGCGGATCATCACCGCCGACGGTGAGTACCAGGCGTCCAAGCGGCTGGCCGCCGCGGCCAACGTGATGGCGCGCGACCCGGCCGCGCTGCAGCTGCGGCTGCTGCAGACCGTGGTCGAGGTGGCCGGGGAGAAGAACAGCACGCTGGTCATGCCGGTCCCGGTCGAGCTGCTCAGGTTCTTCGAGAAGATGGCGCCCGGTCCGGCCCATCCCGAGCACGAGCCGCCCGCCGAGATCGATGACCTCGGCGACGCCGAGGTGGCGGCGGCCGAGGCGGCCATCTCGAGCGTCCACGTGCCCGAGCTCGAAGAATCGTCCATCCCGCCGGTGCCCGAGGTGGAGGGCGCCGTGGCCCCTGAGGTGCGTGAGGTGGCCGCCCCCGATCTGGCCGCCCCTGATCTGGCCGGTAAGGACAAGGCGTAAGGTCGGTCCATGCCAAAGTGGGAGTACGCGACGGTGCCGTTGCTCGTGCACGCGACCAAGCAGATCCTGGACAACTGGGGTGACGACGGGTGGGAGCTGGTAGCGGTCATTCCCGGCCCCAGCTCCGAGCAGCTCGTCGCCTACATGAAGCGGGAGAAGCCATGACCGGCCCGGCCGGCCGGCTGGCCGCGCTCGGTCTGACGCTGCCGCCGGTGACGGCCCCGGTGGCCGCCTACGTGCCGGCCCTGCGCACCGGAGCGTACGTGTACGTCTCCGGCCAGGTGCCGGTGGCGGACGGGAAACTGGCCGGCACCGGCAAGGTGGGCGCCGAGGTCAGCACCGAGGAAGCGGCCCAGATGGCTCGCACCTGCGCGCTGAACGGGCTCGCCGCCGCGGCGTCCGTGGCCGGCGGCCTCGGCGGAATCCGCCGGATCGTCAAGGTCGTCGGCTTCGTGGCCAGCGCGCCGGGCTTCAGCGGCCAGCCGCAGGTGATCAACGGGGCGAGCGAGCTGCTCATCGAGGTGTTCGGCGAGGACGGCAGGCACGCTCGCAGCGCGATCGGCGTGGCCGAGCTGCCGCTGAACGCGCCGGTAGAAGTCGAGATGATCGTCGAAGTGCGCGACTGAGCCGCCGGTGAGGCCGCAGCGATGAACGAAGCCCGGATGACGGGTTCGGGTCCGGTAGTGCCGCGCGGGCTGGCCGAACGGGCCCTCCAGATCGCCGATGGCCGGCTTGAGCCCGCCGTCCCGCGCGACGCCGCCACGGTGATCCTGCTCCGCCAGGACGCATCTGCGGATGGAGGCGGCGGGATCGAGGCGTTCCTGCTGCGCCGCACCGCCGAGCTCGAGTTCGCGCCCGGAGCGTACGTGTTCCCCGGCGGTTCGGTGGACGCGCGCGACGCCGATCCTGGCGTCGGGTGGGCCGGACCAGGGCCGGCCGATTTCGCCGCCCTGCTCGACGTGCCGCCGGACCGGGCCCGGGCCCTGGTGTGCGCCGCGGTCCGGGAGACGTTCGAGGAGTCCGGCGTGCTGCTGGCCGGGGCGTCGCACGACGACCTGGTCCGGGACAGCGCCGCGCTGGCCGCGGACCGGAACGCCCTGCTGGCCGGGTCCGCCTCGCTCGCCGGGGTGCTCGGCCGCCGCGGCCTGGTGCTCCGCGCCGACCTGCTCACCCCGTGGGCCCGCTGGATCACGCCGGAGGCCTCGCCGCGCCGCTTCGACACCTGGTTCTTCGCCGCCGCCCTGCCCCCAGGGCAGGACGCCACGGCGGGGCCGGAGGGTTTCGGGGACCATGCCGACCCCGGCGAATCCGAGTCGGGGGCCTGGCTGCGTCCCGCGTCGGCGCTCGAGGCGGCCCGGGCCGGCCAGATGACGCTGCTGCCGCCCACCGCGGTGACCCTGGGCGAGCTCGCCGGGCATCCCGACGTGCCCGCCGTCCTGGCTCGCCGCCAGGCCATCACGCCGCGGCTGCCCAAGGTGATCGTCGAGGACGGGCGGGTGCGGCTGGCGCTGCCCGGATCCGGGCCCCAGTCTGAGCCCCAGTCTGAGCCCCGGTCCGGGCCGCCGGCCGGTGAGGAGCGGGCGTGACCGTGCCGATGCCGGACATCGACGGGTTTCGCACGCCCCGGGCGACCTGCCTGCTGGCGCCGAACCCCTCGCCGATGACGCTGGACGGCACCAACACCTGGCTGATCGCCGAGCCCGGCTCGTCATCGGTCGTGGTCGTGGACCCCGGGCCTGACGACGCGGACCATCTGCGCCGGGTGCACGCCGCGGCGGAAGCGGGCGAGCGCCGGGTGGCGATGATCCTGTTGACGCACGGTCACCCGGATCATTCCGCGGGCGCGGCGCGGTTCGCCGGACTGACCGGGGCGCCGGTGCGGGCGGCCGACCCGGCGCACCGGCTGGGATCCGGAGAGTCTGAGGGGCTCGCGGACGGCGACGTGGTGACCGCGGCTGGATGCGAGCTCCGGGTGGTGGCCAGCCCGGGCCACTCCGCCGACTCGGTGTGCCTGCTGCTGTCCGCGGACGGCGCGCTGTTCACCGGCGACACGGTGCTCGGCCGCGGCACCACGGTCATCGCCGGCGACGGGAACCTCGGTGATTACCTGCTCAGCCTGGCCCAGCTGCGTGACCTGGCCGGGACCCGGGAGGTCGGCCTGCTGCTGCCCGGGCACGGGCCGATGCTCACCGACCCGCTGGGGACGCTCGACTACTACCTGTCGCACCGGCGGGAACGGCTGGACCAGGTCCGCTCGGCCCTGGCCGCGGGTGCGAAGACCCCCGCCGAGATCGTGGCCATGATCTACACCGACGTCGACCCCTCCGTCTGGCCGGCCGCCGAGTGGTCCGTCCGCGCCCAGCTCGACTACCTCGTCCACGCCGAGGACCAGCCATGAAGTCACCCGCGCGAGGATGCTCGTGGAGCAGCCGAGGGCGGAGCCGCGTCGTGTCAGGGCGGCGATCTTTCTCATCCGAACGAGCTGGCACTTTGCTCACGCACCACGGTGCGCACAGGCGACGCCCAGGCATCACCGAGCCGGGCCGCCTGGCGCGATGAAAACCACGGCGATGTCACATTGCCGTGGTCAGAACCACTACGGTGTCACATCGCCGTGGTTGGGTACCCCGAGCCACAGGTGTTGATGTGCCGGAAGTGGCGACTGGTGTAACCGGCGGTTAGACGGGCGAAGATGTCCCGATCAGGCAACCGCTGTGCGGATGCGCTTGTGACAGATGAGGACAGCGGGGTTGCAGTGAGCAGGCGGCCAGGCGGCATGATGTGACACGGTGCGGCTTTAGTCGGCTCACTGTGACATCGTGCCGGTTCCGGGGTGGCTGCCGGGCTGCTCGCGACCTCGCGGGAGGCGCTAGGAGGATTGGCCTGGGGAAGGACCGGCTAGCGGGCGCGCTTGCGGAGGCGTTCGGTGTCCAGGATGAGTACCGAACGGGCCGAGATCTGCAGCCAGCCACGGGCGGCGAAGTCCGCCAGCGCCTTGTTGACCGTCTCCCGCGAGGCCCCGACCAGCTGAGCCAGCTCCTCCTGGGTCAGGTCGTGATGAACGTGCAGCCCGTCGCGTTCCTGCTCACCGAACCGGGCCGCCAGGTCGAGCAGGTTCTTCGCCACGCGCCCGGGGACGTCGGTGAAGACCAGGTCGGCCACGACATCGTTGGCCCGGCGCAGCCGCCGGGCCAGCGCCTGCAGCATGTGCATGGAAACGTCCGGGCGCTCGAGCAGCCAGCCGCGCAGCGCGTCATGGGGGAGCGCCGCGAGCGTCGCGTCGGTGACCGCGCTGGCCGACGACGTGCGCGGCCGCGGGTCGAACAGCGACAGCTCGCCGAACATCTCGCCCGGCCCGATTACGCTGATCAGGTTCTCCCGGCCGTCGGCCGCCGCCCTCGTGAGCTTGATCTTGCCTTCTAGCACGATGTACAGCCGGTCGCCCGCCTGCCCCTCCAGGAAGAGATGCTCGCCTCGGGACAGCTTGACGTCTGGCATCTGCCGCCGGATCGTCCGCGCGCTATCTTCGTCGAGCCCTTCGAACAGCGGTGCCCGCCTGAGCACAACTTCGGCGTCCTCCACCGATCCTCCTTGCCGGCATCTCCGCCGCTGACCGCCGCCAGCGGGCCGGGCCAGCGACCGTCCTGGCCGTGCCCTCTAAGTGAATCATTCGCACGAACAGATGTGCTCGGGATCACATTCCAGCCACGCCCCGGCGGCAATAGCGACGAGACTAACATCACATCACGCGGGAAGGTAGCTACGCTTAGTAGTCGGGAACATCGGGGAGCGTGACGAGGCGAAATCCGGGGGTGGCTGGGGTTTGAGGTATGCACGGGGGTCCGGGGGCAAGGCACGAGGGTCCGGGGGCAAGGCACGGGGGTCCGGAGGCAAGGTACGGAGGTCCGGGGGCAAGGTCAGGTATCGGCTCGGCGGGCGCACCAGCCTGCGCGTGGTGGTGGGGTGCGGCCTGCTCGTGGCGCTCAGCCCGCCGGCCGCCCAGGCGAGACCGCGGCTGGAAGGCCACCCCAAGCCGCCCAGCCAGGCCCAGATCAACGCGGCGGAGAACCAGGTGCGGCAGCACCAGGCGGCGCTCGGCGCCGCGCAGGGCAAGCTGTCCGCCGCCAGCGCGGAGCTGGCCAGGCTGCAGACCCAGGCCGAAGTCCTGATCGAGCGCTACGACCAGGCCCAGGTGAACGAGCAGCGCGCCGCGTCGGCATACCAGGTCACCGAGGCCAGGCTCCGCCAGGCGGAGCGGCAGCAGGCCGCCAGCCGGCTGCGGGTGGCGCGCCTGGCCGCCCAGCAGTTCGAGTCCGGCGGCGGCTTCAGCCCGGTGACGGTCATGCTCGGCGACGCCGGTGGCCCGCAGGCCTACCTGCGGCAGGTCGGGATGGGCCAGGCCCTGGCCGAGTCGGGCACCGAGACGCTGGCCGCGAACCAGGCCAACAACGCGGTGGCCACGGTGTTCCGGGCGCAGGCGCACAAGCTGCTGCTGGCCAGGCAGGCCGCCCTGCAGGCGGCGAACGACCTCAAGGTGGCCATCCAGGCCGCGGTGTCCCGGCAGCAGACGTTCGTCAAGCTGACCAAGGGCAACCGGAACAAGCTGGCCGGCGAGCTGGCCTCGGCCCAGTCGAAGGCGTCGTCGCTCAAGGCGGCCCGGCAGGCGGCGCTGGCCGCGGCGGCCGCCGAACGGGCCGCCAAACGAGCCGCGGCCGCCGCGGCTGCCGGGCCGTCTGGCCCGAGCCAGGTGCCGTCCTGGGCGTGGGGCTCGGGCGCCTCGGCCGACCAGGGCGACATCGCGGCCAACTGGGCGCTGACCCAGCTGGGCAAGCCCTATCTGTGGGGCGGGGCCGGCCCGGGCAGCTACGACTGCTCGGGCCTGACCATGGTGGCGTGGGCGCACGCGGGCGTCCAGCTCCTGCACTACACCGGGTATCAGTGGCAAGAGGGACCGCACGTGCCCCTCAGCCAGCTCCGGCGTGGTGACCTGCTGTTCTACGCCACGAACACGTCCGACCCGAGCACGATCCACCACGTCGCCATCTACATCGGCAACGGCATGATGGTGAACGCGCCCTACACCGGCGCGTTCGTCCGGATCGACAGCATGTACGCCCCCGGCGGGCTTATCGGTGCCGTCCGCCCGGCGGGCTGACCGAGGCGTCGGGACCGGAGGGCTTGAGCTGGTTGAGCACCTGGCCGTAGGCGAGCGAGATGAGCTTGACCACGTTGCCGTGCGCGCCGAGCGGCGCGCAGCATTTGGCGCCGATCACCATGGCGGCTTCCTCGATGGCCTCCGGGTCGGCCTCCGGGCCGATGACGCACGGGGCGAGGGCGATCCTGGTCACGCCCATGCTCTCGAGCTGGACCGCCGCGTCCTCGATGGAAGGTTTGGCGTCCAGCGAGGCGGCCATCACCGGGAGGGCGAGCCGCGCCGCGAGCAGGAAGGCGGTGACGCTGGCGGTGCCGACCGCCTCCTCCCCGCCCACGGTGGCCAGGATGATGCCGTCGGCCGAGGTCGTGATGCTGAACATGCGCACCCGGTCGGCCCGGGCCAGCCCGGCGTCGGCCAGCCGGTGGTGCAGCGCCTCGGCCAGCAGCGCATTGGTGTTGAACACCTCGCCGATGTGCGCGTTGGCCCCGCTGGTCGTGATGGCCTCCCGTACCGCCCGGAAGCTGGCCGGATGCGGCGTCACGACCTGCGGTATCACCACAGCCGAGGGGGAGCCGGCCGGCCGCCTGGCCGCCGCGTCGGCCAGCACCGCGCGGATCCCGGCCGGGTCGCCGCGGCCGCCCTGGTCGATCCGCGCCGTGCGCACGTCCAGGGCCGGGTTGTCCACCCGGAGCACGATCGCGATCTCCGCGGTCACGCCGGCCAGGCCGTCCGCGCCGGCGTCGGGAACCGCGAGGACCAGGGCGGGCGCGCCCTCGGGCAGGCTGGCGGGCATCGCGCGCCGGTGACGGCCGCCGGGTGCGACCAGCCTGGCCGGCGTCCGGGCGGGCGGTGAACCGGGCTGGCGCGGATGGGAACCCGGGCCTGGCTGCCTGCGGGCGAGCGCCTCGTTGTCCGGCTGACTGTATTCAGGGAATTCTGCTCCCTGGGAACCTGATCCGGTGGACAATTGACCTTGCGGCGGCATCGCTCCCCGTCCCGTCCCCTGCTGGGACGGCATCTCCGGCGGTACGTTCGCGACCCGGCGCCGCCCGGGCAGGCCCGGCGATGCGGCGGATGCGTCTGTCACATAGCGGAAGCGTAGTCGCCGGTGTTCAACAATATGTGAAAACCCCTAAAAAATAGGACATGCGGTCAATAGTGACGCGCGCGTTCATTTGTGTCCGGGCAAACGAACGTGCGCCCGCGCTCGCCTCACTTGTTACCAACGGGTAGCAAAACTTGTTACCAGCGGGTAGCCTAGATCTCGGCACGGTGAACGGCGAGCGGCGGAGCAGCGATGAGCCACTACAAGAGCAACCTGCGGGACATCCAGTTCAACCTGTTCGAGGTGCTGCGGCGCCAGGACCTGCTCGGCCAGCCGCCGTACGACGAGCTCGACGAGGAGACGGTCCGCGGCATCCTCGGCGAGCTGGAGCGGCTGGCGACCGGCCCGCTGGCCGAGTCCTTTGCCGATGCCGACCGGAACCCGCCGGTGTTCGACCCGGCCACGCACTCGGTGCGGATTCCCGAGTCCCTGCGCAAGTCCTACCGCGCCTTCATGGACGCCGAGTACTACCGGCTCTCGCTGCCCGCCGAACTGGGCGGCACCGGGGCGCCGAGGTCGCTGAACTGGGCCATGGCCGAGCTGATCCTCGGCTCCAACCCGGCGGTCTGGATGTACGCCAGCGGCCACACCATGGCCCGGGTGCTGTGGGATCTCGGCACCGACGAGCAGAAGCGGTTCGCCGAGCAGGCCATCGAGCGCGAGTGGGGCGCCACCATGGTGCTGACCGAGCCCGACGCCGGCTCCGACGTGGGCGCGGGCCGGACCCGGGCGATCGAGCAGCAGGACGGGACCTGGCACATCGAGGGGGTCAAGCGCTTCATCACCAGCGCCGAGCACGACCTGGCGGACAACATCTTCCACCTCGTGCTGGCCCGGCCGGAGGGCCACGGAACCCTGATCCCGGGGACCAAGGGCCTGTCCATGTTCCTCGTGCCCAAGTACCTGGTCGACGAGGACGGGACGCTCGGCGAGCGGAACGGCGTCGTCATCACCAACGTCGAGCACAAGATGGGGCTGAAGGCCTCGACCACCTGCGAGGTTACCTTCGGCGCCGATCGGCCCGCGGTGGGCACCCTGGTCGGCGGCGTGCACGACGGCATCAGGCAGATGTTCATGGTCATCGAGGACGCCCGGATGATGGTCGGCACCAAGGCCATCGCCACCTTGTCGACCGGCTACCTGAACGCGCTGGACTTCGCCAGGAACCGGGTCCAGGGCGCGGATCTCACCCAGATGACGGACAAGACCGCGCCGCGGGTGACGATCATCGGTCACCCCGACGTGCGCCGGATGCTGATGCTGCAGAAGGCGTACACCGAGGGCATGCGGGCGCTGGTGCTGTACACGGCCTCGATCCAGGACGCGATCCAGCTCGCCGCGGCGCAGGGACGGACCGACGAGGTCCTCGCGGGCCTGAACGACCTGCTGCTGCCAGTGGTCAAGGGGGTCGGCTCCGAACGGTCCTACGAGATGCTCACCCTGTCCCTGCAGACGCTGGGCGGCTCCGGGTTCCTCCAGGACTACCCGGTCGAGCAGTACATCAGGGACGCGAAGATCGACAGCCTGTACGAGGGGACGACCGGGATCCAGAGCCTGGACCTGTTCTTCCGCAAGATCATCCGGGACAACGGCCAGGCGTTCGGGGCGCTACTCGGCCGGATCAAGGACTTCGCCGCCGCCGAGGGCGGCAACGGCAGGCTCAAGGCCGAACGGGCCGCGCTGGCCGAAGCCGCCGGGCACGTCGAGGCTGTGGCGGGTGCCATGGCCGGCTTCCTGATGGGTTCGGCGGACCAGCCCGCAGAGGTCTACAAGGTGGGCCTGAACACCACCCGGCTGCTGATGGCACTCGGCGACCTGGTCATCGGCTGGCTGCTGCTGACCCACGCCGACATCGCCCTGCGCAGGCTGGACGAGATCGGCGCCGGCCATCCCGACCGCGACTTCTACGCGGGCAAGCTGAGCGCGGGCCGGTTCTTCGCCGCCACCGTGCTGCCCCGGCTGGCCGTCGAGCGCACGATCGCCGAGGAGACCACGCTGGACCTGATGGAGCTGCCCGAGGGCGCCTTCTAGGTCAGATCTCGTACTGGACCGCGCCGCGCGCGCCGACGATCGGCTGGATGAAGGTCTCCACGATCTTCTGGTGTTCCGCGTTTTCCCGGTAGGCCAGGTAGCCCGCGAGGTCGTCGAAGTCGGCCGCGAGGGCGAAGTCGAAGTTGATGTCGCCGGCCAGGCCAAGGTCCTCGCCGATGTGATAGGCCCGCACCTGCGGGATCAGCCCGGGCAGCCGCCCGAGCTCCTCCTTGACGCGCTCCTTCTGCTCCCGCGTCGCTTCCGGAGTCCACCGGAACATCACCATATGCCTGATCATGGGGCTGACGTTATCGCGTCAGCCCCATGCGTTTCAGCTCCAGGCCAGCATTCGCACTGGATCGGTGAGCATCGAGCCGACGTCGCGCAGCACGGCCGAGCCGAGCTCCCCGTCCACGATGCGGTGGTCGAAGGACAGCGACAAGGTACACGCCTTGCGCACCGCGAGCTCCCCGTCGACCACCCATGGCGTGTCCTTGACCTGGCCGAACGCGAGGATTGCCGTCTCGCCGGGGGTGAGGATCGGGGTGCCGGCGTCGACCCCGAACACCCCGACGTTGGTGATCGTGATCGTGCCGCCCGCCAGGTCGGCCGGGGTGGCCTTGCCGGCCCGGCCGGTCTCGGCCAGCACCTGCAGGGCGCGGGCCAGCTCCGGCAGCGTCAGCGCGTCCGCGTGCTTGACATTGGGCACGATGAGTCCGCGCTCGGCCGCTACCGCGATGCCGAGGTTCACGTAGTGCTTCACCACGATCTCCTCGGCGGCGGCGTCCCAGGACGAGTTGACGAGCGGGTGCCTGGCCACCGCGACGAGCAGCGCCCGGGCCACGAACAGCAGCGGCGAGACCCGCAGCTCGGCGAACTCGGGCAGCTCCCTGATCCGGCGCACCGCCGCCATCGTCTCGGTCACGTCGACCTGGAGGAACTCGGTGACGTGCGGCGCGGTGAACGCGCTCGACACCATGGCCGCGGCCATGTGCTTGCGCACGCCGCGGACCGCGATGCGTTCCTCGCCGCCGGGGACCGTAGCGGCGGTGGCCGTCCGGGACCCGTTCCCCGATTCGGCCGAACGGGCCGGGGTGCCCGTCTCCGCGGCCCGCTGCACGTCGTCCCGGGTGATCGAGCCGTCCGGGCCGCTGCCCGCCAGCGCGGCCAGGCTGATGCCGAGGTCCTTGGCCAGCTTGCGCACCGGCGGCTTCGCCAGTGCCGGCTTGGACTGTGCTGGCTTGGACTGGCTACGGGCCGCCGGCTCGGCGGGTACCTCCGCGACGCGGCGCGCCCGGCGGGTCGTGGAGGAGGTCTTGACGCCGTAGCCGACCAGGACCGAGTGCGCGCCCGATTCTTCTGCCGGGGCCTCGTCCTCGGACGTGCTCTCGGCGGGCGCGGTGGCGGATACCGGGGCCCGTTCGGCACTATCGGATGTCCCCACCTCTACCGCGATGATCGGGACGCCGACCTCGACGGTCTGGCCCTCCTCGGCCAGCAGCCGGGCCACCGTGCCGTCCCACGGGCAGGGCAGCTCGACCACCGCCTTGGCCGTCTCGATCTCCACGATGACCTGGCCGTCCTCGACCGCCTCGCCCGGCTTGACGTGCCAGGCGACGATGTCGGCCTCGGTCAGGCCCTCGCCCACGTCGGGAAGCTTGAACTCCTTGACCATCCGTCCCGCCCCTCAGTAGCCGAACGTGCGGTCGACGGCGTCCAGGATCCGGTCCAGGTCCGGCAGGTAGTGCTCTTCGATCCGGGACGGCGGGTACGGGGTGGCGAAGCCGCCGACCCGCAGCACCGGCGCCTCGAGGTGATAGAAGCACCGCTCGGTGACCCGGGCGGCGATCTCCGCGCCGAGCCCGGCGAACACCGGCGCCTCGTGCGCGACGACGCAGCGGCCGGTCTTGCGCACCGAGGCGGTGATCGTGTCCATATCGAGCGGGGACAGCGAGCGCAGGTCGACGACCTCGATGCTGCGCCCGTCCTCGCGCGCGGCGGCCGCGGACTCCAGGCAGGTGCGCACCAGCGGGCCGTAGCAGAGCAGGGTCACGTCGGTGCCCTCGAGGGCGACCCTGGACTGGTCGAAGGGCAGCGCCCCGGCCACCCCGGCCACGGTGTCGACCTCGGCCTTGTCCCAGTAGCGCCGTTTCGGCTCGAAGAAGATCACCGGGTCGTCGCAGTCGACCGACTGCTGGATCATGGCGAACGCGTCGGCCGCGTCCGAGCAGGCGACCACGCGCAGGCCGGCCGTGTGCGCGAACAGCATCTCGGGGGACTCGCTGTGGTGCTCGACCGCGCCGATGCCGCCGCCGCACGGGATGCGGATCACCACCGGCAGGCTGATCTGCCCGCGGGACCGGTAGCGCATCTTGGCCAGCTGGCTGACGATCTGGTCGACCGCGGGGAAGACGAACCCGTCGAACTGGATCTCGCAGACCGGCCGGTAACCGCGCAGGGCCAGGCCGATCGCGGTGCCGACGATGCCGGACTCGGCCAGCGGGGTGTCGACCACCCGGGCCTCGCCGAAGTCCTTCTGCAGGCCGTCGGTGACGCGGAAGACCCCGCCCAGCTTGCCGACGTCCTCGCCCATGATCAGGACCTTGGGGTCGTTCTCGAGCGCCTTGCGCAGTCCCTCGTTGAGCCCGCGGGACAAGGTGAGCTTGGTCATCGCCCGGCCCCCCCGTCTTCCCCGGCTTCGAACGAGTCCAGGTAAGCCGCGTACTGCTCGCGCTCCTCGCGGATGATCGCGGTAGGTTCGGCGTACACGTGGTCGAACAGGGCCAGCGGCGGCGGATCGGGCATGTTCCGGCAGGCCTCGCGGACCCGGGCGCCGACCTGCTTGGCCTCCGCGTCCACCCCGGCGAGGAACTCCGGGTCGGCTAGGCCGCCGCGGACCAGGTAGGCCCGGACGCGCTCGATCGGGTCCTTGAGCTTCCACATCTCCAGCTCGCTGGCGAGCCGGTACCTGGTCGGGTCGTCGGTGGTGGTGTGCGCGCCCATGCGGTAGGTGAACGCCTCGATCAGCGTGGGGCCCTGGCCCTCCCTGGCCGCCTGCAACGCCTTCTGCGTCACCGCGTAGCAGGCCAGCACGTCGTTGCCGTCGACCCGGAGCCCGGGGAAGCCGAACCCGCGGGCCCGCTGGTAGAGCGGGATGCGGCTCTGCTTCTCCAGCGGCTCGGAGATCGCCCACTGGTTGTTCTGGCAGAAGAAGACGATGGGCGCGTTGAACACTGATGCGAATACGAACGCCTCGTTGACGTCGCCCTGGCTGGTGGCACCGTCGCCGAAGTACGCGATGGCCGCCTCATCCGCCCCGTCCCGCTGGATGCCCATGGCGTAGCCGGTGGCGTGCAGGGTCTGGGCGCCGATCACGATCGTGTACAGGTGGAACTTGTGCTCCTCGGGCGCCCAGCCGCCGTGGCTGACGCCGCGGTACAGCTCGAGCAGCTTGACCGGGTCGATGCCGCGGCACCAGGCCACGCCGTGCTCGCGGTAGGTGGGGAACACCATGTCACCCGGGCTCAGCGCCCGGCCGGACCCTATCTGGGCGGCTTCCTGGCCGAGCAGCGAGGCCCAGATGCCGAGCTCACCCTGGCGCTGCAGCGAGATCGCCACGGTGTCGATGGTGCGGACCAGCACCAGGTCCCGGTACATGTTCCTGATGTCGTCGGCGGACAGGTCCAGCGGGTAGTCGGGGTGGTCGATCCGCTCACCCTCCGGGGTGAGCAGCTGGACGAAATCGCCCGCCTGGTCGGTTGTATCCAGGGCGGGCTGGTCGAGTGCTGTTACGGCGGTGGTCGCGGCGCCGGATTCGACGGTCACGTGCCACTCCTTTCCGGGCCGGGACTGGGATCACCAGCGCCGGCCGTACGGCTGAAGGTTCCCGGACTGCGCTGTCTCGGGGCGGTCGCGTACGCTGCGTGCCCGGTGGGGACGTACGCGTCGCGGTGCCCGTGGGACGCTCCTCACCTGAAGATATATGCCCTGATCGCCCTGGAGGATACGTGGCGCGGATGATCGTGGAAGTAATGCTCAAGCCGGAGATTCATGATCCGCAGGGGGAGGCCATCGCCAGCGCCTGCCACCGGCTGGGCTTCGGCCAGGTACTCGGGGTCAGGCAGGGCAAGCGGTTCGAGGTGGAGCTGGACGGGCCCGCCGACGAGGCGGCTGTGACCGCTATCACAAACTTGGCGCGGGATCTGCTGTCTAACCCGGTCATAGAGGACTTTACGCTGCGTACCGGGCCTGCGTGAGCGGCCGGGCCGGCTTACGGTTTGGCGACGCCTGGTTTCGGCCGCGTTAACGGGGAATCTTTCGACTCATGAGGGTGCTGCACAGTAGTTGAAAGGGGCCTCGTGAATACGGGTGGGAAGACGCGAGCGAAGCCAATGCCCGATGTGAAGTTCTGCCTGGTTTTCCAGCGCGAGACCCTCAGCGTCCCGGTGATGCGCCGCGTTCTCGGTGACACCCTGCGCGGGCTCGGCATGGACGAGGAGTCCGTCTACGACATCCTGCTCGCGGCCACCGAAGCCTGCACCAACGTCCTGACCCACGGCGGCCGGAAGGTCCGGGGTTACGCGGTGGTCACCAGCCTCGGCGCGGTCGGCTGCCAGGTCGAGGTGGCCGACGAAGGGACCGGCCTGGCCCCGGCCCCGGGGATTCCCGCCGGGCGCGGCAGGCCGGAGGCTCAGCCCGATCCGCAGCAGACGCCAATCGCCCAGCTGCCAGAATCGGGCCGCGGCCTGGCCGTCATGCGGGCCTGCGTGGACAACGTCACGCTGGACAGCCGTCCCGGCCGCGGCACGGTCGTGACCTTGCGCAAGCGCATCAGGTGGCCGGACGACGCCCCGCTGCGCCAACTCCGCGCGGCCAGCTAGCTGCGCAGCCCAGCTCGTACCACGACGATGTGACATTGCCGTGGTTCTGACCACCGCGATGTGACATTGCCGTGGTTCTGCTGAGCGGGGGCTGCCATCGCAGCGGGGCTGCTAGCGCCTAGGTAAACTTCCTGGGTGCGGATAGGGGTTATCACCTTTCCCGGGTCGCTCGACGACCGGGATGCGGCGCGCGCGGTCCGGCTCGCCGGGGCCGAGCCGGTCGGGCTCTGGCACGGCGACCGCGGCCTGCGCGGCGTGGACGCGGTGATCCTGCCCGGCGGCTTCTCCTACGGCGACTACCTGCGCTGCGGCGCGATCGCCCGGTTCGCGCCGGTGATGGCCGGCCTGGTGCCCGCTGCCAGGGCCGGGCTGCCGGTGCTCGGCATCTGCAACGGCTTCCAGATCCTGTGCGAGGCGCACCTGCTGCCGGGCGCGCTGACCCGCAACGCCGGCCTGAAGTTCATCACCAGGGACGTGCCGCTGCGGGTAGAGAACGCGGGCACCGCGTGGACCCGGGCCTACTCCGGCGGCGAGCAGATCGTGGTGCCGCTGAAGAGCGGGGAGGGCGCCTACGCGGCGGATGCGGGCACGCTGGCCGGCCTCGAGGCGTCCGGGCAGGTCGTCATCAGGTACGCCGGGGACAACCCGAACGGCTCGGCGGCCGCCATCGCGGGGGTGTGCAACGCGGAGGGCACCGTGGTCGGGCTGATGCCGCATCCGGAGCACGCGGTCGACCCGCTCACCGGCCCGTCCGCCGACGGCCTCGGTTTCTTCGCCTCCGTGCTGGCCCGGGTGGCGGCGTGACCGTGACCGACACGGTGGCGCGGGCGGCGGCCACGGCCGGCCTGCCGCAGCCGTTCGCCGAGCTCGGGCTGACAGCGGAGGAGTACGAGAAGATCGTGGCCACGCTCGGCCGCCGCCCCACCGGCGCCGAACTGGCGCTGTACTCGGTCATGTGGAGCGAGCATTGCTCCTACAAGTCCTCCAAGGTGCACCTGCGCCAGTTCGCGGCCACGGCGCCGCCGTCCGGCGCGCTGCTCGCGGGCATCGGCCACAACGCCGGCGTGGTCGACATCGGGCAGGGCTACGCGGTCACCTTCAAGATCGAATCGCACAACCACCCGTCGTACGTGGAGCCCCACCAGGGCGCGGCCACCGGCGTCGGCGGCATCGTCCGTGACATCCTCGCCATGGGCGCGCGCCCGGTCGCGGTGATGGACGCGCTGCGGTTCGGCCCGGCCGACGCCCCCGACACCGGCCGGGTGCTGCCCGGCGTGGTCGGCGGCATCTCCTTCTACGGCAACTGCCTGGGCCTGCCCAACATCGGCGGAGAGCTGGACTTCGATCCGAGCTACGCGGGCAACCCGCTGGTCAACGCGCTCTGCGTGGGGGTCATGCGGCACGGTGACCTGCAGGTCGCGGCGGCCAGCGGGCCGGGCAACAAGGTGATCCTGTTCGGCTCCACGACCGGGCCCGACGGGGTGGGCGGGGCCTCGGTGCTGGCCAGCGCGACGTTCGGCGACGCCGCTTCTGACGGCACGGCGTCCGCCAAACGCCCCAGCGTCCAGGTGGGAGACCCGTTCACCGAGAAGCTGCTGGTCGAGTGCTGCCTCGAGCTGTTCGCCGGCGGCCTGGTGACCGGCATCCAGGATCTCGGCGCGGCCGGGGTCGCCTGTGCCACCACCGAGCTCGCCGCGGCGGGCACCGGCGGCATGCTGGTCCGGCTGGACGAGGTACCGCTGCGGGACGGGTCGCTGGGGCCGCCCGAGATCTTGATGAGCGAGTCGCAGGAACGCATGATGGCGGTGGTCGAGCCCGGCCGGGTGGAGGAGTTCCTCGCCGTCTGCGCCAAGTGGGACGTCCGGGCCGCCGTGATCGGCGAGGTGACCGACACCGGCCGGCTGGTCATGACCTGGCGCGGCGAGACCGTGGTGGACATCCCGCCCGCCTCGGCGGCCGACGGCCCGGTCTACCACCGGCCGCTGGCCCGGCCCGCGAGCCAGGACGCGCTAGCCGCCGGTGACCCGGCCGCGCTGCCCCGCCCGGCGGACGGCGCGGGCCTGCGCGCGGACCTGCTCGCCCTGCTCGGCTCGCCCGGCCTGGCCGACAAGAGCTGGGTCACCGACCAGTACGACCGGTACGTCCGCGGGGACACCGTGCTGGCCATGCCGGACGACGCCGGGCTGCTCCGGGTGGACGAGGCGACCGGCCTCGGCATCGCGCTGGCCACCGACGGCAACGGCCGCTACTGCCGGCTCGACCCCTACCTGGGCACCCAGCTGGCGCTGTCCGAGGCCTACCGGAACGTCGCGGCGACCGGGGCGCGCCCGCTCGCCGTCACGAACTGCCTGAACTTCGGCTCGCCGGAAGATCCCGCGGTGATGTGGCAGTTCGCCGAGGCGGCGCGCGGGCTGGCCGACGGCTGCGCCGCCCTGGGCGTGCCGGTTACCGGCGGCAACGTCAGCCTCTACAACCAGACGGGGACGGCGGCCATCCACCCGACTCCGGTCGTCGGGGTGCTCGGCGTCCACGACGACGTGCGCCGCCGGGTCGGCATCGGGTTCCGGGATGTCTCGGCCGACCTCGTGCTGCTCGGCCGGACCGAGCCGGAGTTCGGCGGCTCGGCCTGGGCGCACGTGTGCCACGGTCACCTGGGCGGCCGCCCGCCCGCCCCCGACCTGGACGCCGAACGGCGGCTGGCCGCGCTGCTCGCGGCGGCGGTCGCGGCCGGGCTGCTGTCCGCCGCGCACGACCTGTCCGACGGCGGCCTGGCCGTCGCGCTCGCCGAGTCCTGCCTGCGCGGCGGGACCGGGTGCACGGTCCGGCTGCCGGACGAGGAGTTCACCGCCCTGTTCAGCGAGTCGGCGGCACGCGCCGTCGTGGCAGTGTGCCCGGGCAGCGAGACGGCCTTCGGCCAGCTCGCCGAGGCGCACCGTGTGCCGGCCGCGACCATCGGCAGCACCGGCGGCGACAGCCTGACCGTGGACGGCTGCTTCGCGATCGCGCTGGCCGAGCTCGCCGCCGTGCACACCAGGACGCTGCCCGCGTTGTTCGGCTGAGGGATCCCGTGCCACCCCGCCGCCTCGACCCGCGCGGGCCGGACAGCGTCGCGGCCGTGCTGCGCGCGCTGGACGCGGGTGCCGATCCCGAGCCGGACGACCGGCGCATCGCGGCCAGGTACCTGCTGTACACGCTGGCCGCGCGCCATCCGGGCCGCGTCCTGGAGGTTCGGATCCCGCCGGTGGCCGCCGTGCAGTGCCTGCCCGGCCCGGTGCACACCAGGGGGACACCGCCGAATGTCGTCGAGACCGACCCGCTGACCTGGATCCGGCTGGCAGCCGGCCGGCTCGACTGGGCCGGCGCGGTCCGCTCCGGCGCCGTCCACGCCAGCGGCCCGCGCGCCGATCTTGCGCCCTACCTGCCGCTTGTTTAATAGACTGACTCGGTGAGACCCCCCGACGGCCGTCTAACGGATGAGCTCTTCCCCGAGGACCGGCCGCCACGAGATGCCTGCGGCGTGTTCGGCGTGTGGGCGCCGAACGAGGACGTGGCCAAGCTCGCCTACTACGGTCTGTACGCGCTGCAGCACCGCGGGCAGGAGTCGGCCGGCATCGCGGTCAGCGACGGCAGCCGCATCGTGGTGCACAAGGAGATGGGCCTGGTCGCCCAGGTCTTCGACGAGCCCGCCCTGACCGCGCTGCGCGGCCACATCGCGGTGGGCCACTGCCGGTACTCCACCACCGGCGCCTCGGTCTGGGCCAACGCCCAGCCGGCCTTCCGCTCGACCGGCACGGTCAGCCTGGCGCTCGGCCACAACGGGAACCTGATCAACACCCGCGAGCTGGCCGGCCTGCTCAGTGACCCGCTGGGGGGCCGGGGGCCGGGCAGCACCGGCATCGCGGCGACGTCCGACACCGACGTGCTCACCGCGCTGTTCGTCAGCGACCCGGCCGCGCTCGGCCGGGCGGACGGGGCTGTTCCCGGCGGTGCGGCGGACACCGACGGCCCGTTCGGCCCTCAACCGCCGGCCAGTCCCGTGGAGACGACCGCGGCCACCGTCCTGCCGCTGGCCAAGGGGGCCTACTCGCTGGTCTTCATGGACGAGCAGACCCTGTATGCGGCGCGGGACCCGCACGGCTTCCGGCCGCTGGTGCTCGGCCGCCTGGACACCGGCTGGGTGGTGGCCAGCGAGACGGCCGCGCTGGACATCGTGGGGGCCAGGTTCGTGCGCGAGGTCGCGCCCGGCGAGCTCGTCTGCATCGACGGGCGAGGGGTGCGGTCCCGGACCTTCGCCGCGGCCCAGCCGAGCGGGTGCCTGTTCGAGTACGTCTACCTGGCCCGGCCGGACACCACGATCTCCGGCCGGGGGGTGTACGCCACCCGGGTCGCGGCCGGCCGTCGGCTCGCCGCCGAGCATCCCGCGGACGCCGACCTGGTCATCCCGGTGCCCGAGTCGGGGACACCCGCGGCGATCGGCTTCGCCGAAGCCAGCGGCATCCCCTTCGGGCAGGGTCTGGTCAAGAACTCCTACGTGGGCCGGACCTTCATCCAGCCCAGCCAGACCATCAGGGAGCGGGGCATCAAGCTGAAGCTGAACCCGCTCAAGGACGCCATCGCCGGCCGCCGGCTCGTGGTGGTCGATGACACGATCGTCCGCGGCACCACCCAGCGCGCGCTGGTCGCCATGCTCCGCGAGGCCGGCGCCCGTGAGGTGCACGTGCGAGTCGCCGCCCCGCCGGTGAGCTGGCCGTGCTTTTACGGCATCGACTTCGCCACCCGCGCCGAACTCATCGCCGGGCATCTCTCGCCCGAGGAGATATGCGCCTCGATCGGCGCGGACACCCTCGGCTACGTGTCACTGGCAGGGCTCATCGAGGCGACGACGCTGCCGGAAGATCGGCTATGCCGCGCCTGCTTCGACGGACGCTACCCCGTCCCGGTCGGAGAAGATGACCGGGGTAAGCACGTACTGGACGGCCTGGGCGTCGGATCCTGATCGCGGTCAGCGCGGCCAGGCGTCCTCGGCGTCTTTCCAGGCGTCTTCGGGAGATTCGTCGTCGTCATCTTCTTCGTCGTCGTCCTCGGCGGCGGAATCGTACTTGCCGTCGCCGGAGTCAGCACCGACGCCCAGCTCCGCACGCAGCCGGTCAAGGTCTGTGTCGTCGCTCTTGTACTTGAGCTGGCGAGCAACCTTCACCTGCTTGGCCTTGGCTCGGCCGCGCCCCATTGGCTCGACCCCCTCGAACGTTCGGAGCCAGTGCAGGCCCCATGATCTCCGCCTCGCTGGTTTGGTGCGTCGTATGACGCCGTCGCCACCCCGCAGCGGAGAGCGCGACGTTCACCAGCATCCGTACAGGTACAACCGTACCCGGTTTGCGCCCCTGATGCCTACGCTGATCCCATCGTGCCCAGCCAGATTCCGCGCAGCCGGCCCACCTCGGACATCCGGCGCTCCGCCAGACGGTCCGCGGCCACCGACGGCGGTACCCCGTCGGCGTCCGCGATGGCGAGAACCTTGCCGGTGGTGACGAAAACCTGTTCGGTAGCGGCCCGGGCGCGCTCGAAGCTGAAGCCTGCCAGCTCGTCCGCCACCTGGATGACGCCGCCCGAGTTGACCACGTAGTCGGGCGCGTACAGGATGCCCCGGTCGGCGAGCAGTTTCTCGATGCCGTGATGGGCCAGCTGGTTGTTGGCGCCGCCGCAGACGATGCGCGCGGTGAGCGCGTTCACCACGCGCTCGTTCAGCGTCCCGCCCAGCGCGCACGGGGACAGGACGTCCAGTTTCTCCGCGACCAGCGCCTCGACGTCCGCGACCGCGCGGACCTGCGGGTGGCGGGCGCGGACGGCGTCGACCGCGGCCGGGCTGACGTCGCAGACGATCACCTCGGCCCCGGCCTCGATGAGGTGGTCGACGAGGCGGTGCCCGACCTTGCCGACGCCCTCGACGCCGACGGTCCGGCCCTGCAGGCTGGTGCTGCCCCAGGCGTGTTCGGCCGCCGCGCGCATGCCGTGCATGACGCCGACGGCGGTCAGCACGGACGAATCACCCGCGCCGCCGTTGGCGGTCGTCCGGCCCGTCGTCCAGTGGCATTCCCTGGCGATGACGTCCATGTCCTCGCTGCGCGTGCCGACGTCGCAGGCGGTGACGTAGCGCCCGCCGAGTGAGGCGACGAAGCGGCCGTAGGCGCGCAGCAGCGCTTCGGTCTTGACCTGGGCCGGGTCGCCGATGATGACCGCCTTGCCGCCGCCGTGGTCCAGGCCGGCCAGCGCGTTCTTGTAGGCCATGGCGGCGGACAGCCGCAGCACGTCGGCGAGGGCCTCGTCCTCGCTGCCGTAGGGGTAGAAGCGGGTCCCGCCCAGCGCGGGGCCCAGCGCGGTGGAGTAGATGCCGATGATCGCCTTGAGCCCGGAGTGGTGGTCCTGGCAGAAGACGACCTGCTCGTGGTGGGGTATCGCGAACACGTTGGTCACGGTGGCGACCCTTCTCATCCCGCTCCGGTTCCTCGTCGAACCGGGGTCGGAACCAGCGTATTGCGTGCACGGGGTGGCCGCCGGGTCCCCGGGATGCCCGGAGAAGCGGGAAAGACCCGATGCGTTCCGTACCAGCTGGTAACTGACAGTAGAGATGATGTTGTTACCTTGACCACTGCCTTTAGGGGGTTCTGGTATGTCACGATACGACAGTGATGGCTTACGCCGCGTATCTCCGCATCTACGAGCCGGTGTCGGCGTTCCACGAGCCTGACCGGTCCCGGTGGGGGGCCTACGCGGCTTCATCCACCCGGCCGCGGCGGCGGGATTCGCTCGCGGTCGAGCATGCCGAGGCGCTGCGCCGGGCCGTCACCACCCCGTGGGTCGCGGTACCGGAGCGGGAGAGTGAGCACGCTTACGTGCGGCGCGTGGATGGCACTACTTATGTGTGCCCCTGGCAGACCAGGCTGCGCTGCCTGCTGGCCTACGGCCAGATGCGGTCCGAGTCCGGCGAGGAAGCTGGCCCCGCCCGGCTGCACATCACGGCCAGTACCTGGACCGTTCCGCTCACCTGGTTCGTGCCGTTCACCCCGGCCGAACGCTGGCTTTCGCTCGGGGATGGCCGGGGCCGGGTCGGCACCGCGGCGACCGCGTCGGCCACCCGGGCACTGGTCTACACGACACCGATGACACGGGCGCGACGGCGGGTGGCGCGCGGCCTGGCCGCGTTGCGCCACCTCCCGGCTGGATCTGGCGACGCCGTCCTCGAGCCCGCCCGGGCCGCCGGCGACCTGGCCGAGGTCGGCCGCTGGCTAGAGGATTTCCACTCGTACTCGCTCGTGGAGCTCGACTACGGCGGGCTCGTGCACCTAGTCAGCGACGACGCGCTCTGCGGCGATCAGTCGGTGGCCGAGATCCGCGCCGCCATCGACGGCGCCGCCCGGGGCGAGTGCGAACTCGCCGTCGCCATGTACATGCGCGCCCGTGACCGGTGGCGTGCATTCGCCGAATTCGAGCAGGCGAACTGAATACCGGGGGGGTTCGGGGGTGGCATCTCCCCCGGAGTCGGCAGAGTACCGGGGGGGTCCGGAAGGGCAGCTCCCCGCGGTGCCAGCAGCGCACCCGAGTGGTTCGGGAGGGTAGTCCCGCACGGAGCCAGCCGAGCAGCCGGGGGCCTCCGGCCGATACTCGCCGGACAGTTATTTCCGAATCTGGCGCGATGCGACGATAAGTATCGCTAGAATCACCCTGAGTGACAGTGATCGGCGGAGTAACTGGGCATCCCGGTACAGAAACTTTGCGCCTGGTGGTCGACGCGTCACCGCTGGTGATGGCAATATGGTCCCTGTCGGGCCATATCTGGACATCCCCGACTCGCTCCCCACGGAGCACCAGGCAACACAAGAAACGCAGGATCGCACCACTGGTCCAGGAGGAGAGGCCACGCACATGTCCGCACGTACACCAGAGGCCGAGCCGCTGTTGACGCCCGCGGAGGTCGCCACGATGTTTCGCGTCGACCCCAAGACCGTCACACGCTGGGCGAAGGCTGGCAAACTGACCTCGATCCGCACGCTGGGGGGACACCGGCGCTACCGGGAGACTGAGGTTCGTGCACTGCTCGCGGGTATTCCGCAGCAGCGCTCCGAGTGATCTCCTGCCGTCTTCGCCATGCGGGCGCCCGTCAGGAACCGCCAGGGTGAATGCGGCAGCACTCGATCAATGGATGGAATGGGGGGTCGGCCCCGGTGGCGGAGTGCCGCACCGAGGGTGCTGTCCGGCAGGGAAATCGCCCGCCAGGCACATCCCCGGAAGGCACGTTGCCGGGGCCGGTCCGCTCTCAGGGGAGGGTCGCACGATGCGTGATCCAGAATTGGTCGCACGTGCTCAGCGCGCCGCGACGCGCCTGGAATCTGCATGGGAACAATGGCGCGCGCTGCATGGACTCGCGGTCGCGCCCGGACAGCCGGTCGTAAGCTACGTCGGCTACTCGCTCAAGGAACCCTGGGGTGA
>WNGE01001875.1_pt1 | contig 31677 bp, 21 predicted proteins | sample 5400651 | NCBI WGS metagenome assembly WNGE01 (sample SAMN13153370, study PRJNA577476) | soil metagenome | isolation source: 60 cm soil or saprolite under grassland replicate 2 | place: USA:California | collected 2016-06-15
CGCCTGTTCGAGCGGCCAGAGCATCGGCCCGCCATAGACCGTGCTGATCGGGTGCAGCTGGTACAGAAATGAGGTGACGACGCCGAAGTTGCCGCCACCACCGCGGACTGCCCAGAACAGGTCGGCATGCTCCTGGGCGCTGGCCGTGACAAAGCTGCCATCGGCGAGCACCATGTCAACACTGAGCAGGTTGTCAATTGTCAGGCCCAGTGTACGCGAGAGGTAGCCGATGCCTCCGCCCAACGTCAGCCCACCGACACCGGTGGTCGAAACGAAGCCGCTGGGGGTGGCCAGCCCGAAGGGATGGGTGGCATGGTCTACCTCGCCCCAGGTGCAGCCGCCTTCCACACGAGCGGTGCGCGCGGACGGATCGACGCGAATACCCTTCATGTCCGACAGGTCGATCACCAGGCCGTCATCGCAGGTGCCCAGGCCAGGACCGCTGTGCCCGCCGCCTCGCACGGCCAGCGTCAACTCGTGCTCGCGGGCAAAGTTGACCGCCGCGATCACATCGGCCACATCCACGCAGTGGGCGATCAGGGCGGGTCGCTTCTCGATCATGCCATTGTAGACCCGGATAGCCTGCTCGTAGCCAGCATCGCTGGGACGAAGCAACTCTCCGCGCATGCGCGATACAAGCTCCTGAACCTCCATTTCCTTCAAAGCGACTGGGGTGTTTTGCTGTTCCATCATACTTTTCTCCTTGTCCATAATGTTAAGTAAACTGTGTATGCAACGGTCAACGTCTCGACCGCATGCGGAAGCCGATGATTTTGCGACGAGCGTTGCATGACAGACAGAGCAACCGTCGCTATCATACGTATCCGCAGGTCGACTTCAGGAAGAATAGCATGGGTGGCGTTAGCAAAACGTTTGGTGGCTCAAGATGAGATGCTGTTTTCAAGATGTATGCGGATGCTTTCGGTCAGATGCGCGTTAGCAAAGCGTTATTTCAGGACACAATGCATGCGTAGACAGGCTACAGCTGCGCGAGGAGGAGCCGGGCAGCTTGCAGATCCGGCGTCTCAAATCCTTCGGTGAACCAGGCATACAGGTCGCTTAGCTGCCGCCTGGCGTCGTCGGATCGCTTCTGCGCGATCCACAAACGCGCCAGGCTCATCGTCGCACGGAGTTCCAACGACCTGGCCTGCTGCGATCGCGCGATCTCGATCGCTCGGAGCATCGCCGCTTCGACATCAGATGCGTCCGCACCGTGCATGAGCAGGAACTCGCCTCGCAGCCGGTGTAACTCCGCGTCCCACCAGCGCTCGTTGTGTGTGCGCGCTTCCGCCAGCGCCTCGTTTATGGATGCTAAGCCCTCCTCCACACGCCCGGCTTTCCCACAGACCTGCGCGAGCAGCGAGAGGTAATACGGCAGACGCAATCTGGCGCTCGATGCTTTGAATTCGGTGATCGAGCCACGCAGACGCCCGATGCGCTCCTCATTGGGTTGCTCCAAGGCCAGTGCATAGCTGAACAGGATGCCTGCCCAGGCACGATAGTAGGGCGCTTGGTACTTGCTCGCGAGCGCGTGCGCTTGCTCGGCGTGCTCTCGGGCGACTGCCTCATCGGCGCGCAACTGCTGCAGCAAGGCCAGGTATGCTGACACCAGTGCCTGGTTAAAAGGCTGATCCAGGTCCTGCACCAGTTTGACCGCGTCGAGCCCCCGACTGAGTGCCTGCTGCGGATAACCCAGGCACCAGAGCGCGTGTGCTTGCCACGCCCGCGCGAGCGCTGCATAGTTCGATCCCTGCGACTCTTGCAGATGGAGGATTTGATCAGGATCGTGCGCTGCGATGATCTCTGCAAATTGCGCGTTTGCGTCAGTGATCCTCCCCAGGTGCAGTCGCGCCCCGGCCAACATCATGCCGGCAAACGGAGGCGGCGCCGTGCCAAGTGAGCGTTGATACAGCGTATGCAGCTCATCGGAGACCAATTGCACTTTTTCGAGTTTCGCCTGTACAACGTAGACGGACTGCAATCCATAAAGCGTCTGTGCCCGCTGTGCGTCGTCACCGACCGTGTCGCACAACGCGAGTGCGCGATCGAGCACACGCTCCAGTTCTGGCGCTGTCCAGCCTTTGGTCACCCGGTAGAGTGGTGCCAGTGCAAGTTGCAGGCTGAGCTCCTGTTTGTCGCGTTTCGAACCGGCAGGCAGGAGCTCAAGCAGTTCCAGACTACGCGAGAGCAGGCCGATGGCATCTTCGTTCGCATACACGCGCTGCGCCACTGCTGCCGCACGCTGATAAGCATGTATTGCTTCCAACGCTTGCGCGACGCGACGGTGCAGCATGCGGCGCTGAGGCGCACTGATCTCTCCATACGCAACCTCGCGCAGCTTATCGTGGGTGAAGTCATAGCTGTTCGCGCCGTGTTCCCGCACGATCCGTTTGTGCCAGAGTTCGTCCAGCGCACGTACGGCGCTATCGGCGTCGGCGTTGCCGACGGTGCTCAAGAGGTCGAGCGTGAATTCGCGGCCAATGGTCGCGGCAAGTTCAACAAACGCGCGAGCGGAGGCCGAGAGTTGCAGGAGGCGACCGGCGAGCACCGCATGCACCCGTGGCGGAAGCGTTCGAGCATCATCAAGCGGGGGTTGCCTGTGGGGGCGATCGGCCTCTGGCGGGCTGGCTGATACTCGTCCCAGGTCTGCCCGCACCATTTCGACCACGAACAGTGGATATCCCCCGGTCTCATGATACAGGTGCATGATCGAGTCCAGATCCAGCTCACGGTTTGCCACAGCGCCGGCCAGTTTCCCTGTTTCCGCTGCATCTAACGGCTGGAGCGTAATTTCTGTCACACCCGTTGTGGTGCGCAGATGCAGCAGGAAGGTGCGCAACGGATGGGTCTGTGGCAGTTCTTCCTCGCGGGCGCACCCGACGACGAGCAGTCGTGCCATGGGGTCGAAGCGCAACAGAAAATGCAGCCATTCCAGCGTTTCCTGATCGCACCATTGCAAGTCATCGATCAACAAGAGTAATGGCTGTGGTGCGGCGAGGATGGCGCGCGCTAGCGCCTCAAAGAAGCGCTGGCGTTGGCCGTACTCGGTCACGGACTCGTAGTGCGGTACATCTGGCTGCTCAGAGAACAATTCCGGCAAGATGCGCGCGACCTCGGTGAGCCAGACCCTGTCAAGCTGCCCAAGATGCGATCGCAGACCATCGCTCCTGAGCCAATCGGTCACTGGTGCGAGCGAGAGTTGGCCCTCAGCGGCATAGGAGCGCGCCTTCGCGGTGACGGCACCCTGCTGGCTCGCCCACAGCAGGAAATCCTCGGCCAGCCGTGATTTGCCCACGCCCGCTTCCCCAGTCACGAGGACGAAGTGGGGCTCAGCAGTGGTGGCATGATGCCAGGCATCTTGCAGATCCTCCCACACCCGCTTTCGTCCGATGAGCGTTGGGGTTGCAGCGAGCAGCGGTTGATGTACGATAGCTTGTGTGGTCGGCGTCTCTTGCTGCATGAGTCGCTCGTAGGCTTCTCGAGTCGCCGGATCGGGGTCGACGCCCAATTCGCGTTGTAAGGTGGTGACACAGGTGTGGTAGACGTGCAACGCGCTGGCGCGATCGTTATTCAGCGCAAACAAGCGCATCAGACGGCGATAGAGGTCTTCGGAGAGAGGGTCGAGTCCGATCAAGCGCTGGGCATAGCGGATGGCGGTGACGTGGTCGCCCTGCCCTTCAAAGAGGCGAAGCAGTTGTTCGAGTGCCTGTCGGTGGCGCTGGCGGAGCCGATCCCGCTCAGGCAAGATCCATTCATCATAGCAGCCAGGCAGTAATTCGCCTCGATACACGTTGTCTGCCTGCTCGAGAGCGGCTTGGAGTGCGTGCTGATCATTGCGTCGTGTAGCCGCTTCTGCGAGAGTGAGCATCTGTTCGAACTCAGCGACATCGAGGTGGAAGGGCGTGACGGGGTGCCAGTGCAACAGGTGAGCGTCGGCAGAGAGGAATTGTTCCACAGCCGGAAATGCCTGGCGCAACTGGTGGAGCAGTTGGCGCAAGTTATTGCGCGCCTGGGCCTCGGTGGCGTCGGGCCAGAAGAGGAAGGCAAGATGCTGGCGCTGTTGGGGAACATCGCGATGCAACACGAGATAGGTGAGCAAGGAGCGCAGGCGCGTGGTATTGAGGCTGGTCACCTGCTGATCGCTGTAGAGCAGGTTAAAATCGCCAAGCAATCGGAGGTGAAGGGTTGGCATCGTCATGATCGGCTCCCTTTCTCCTCTTCAGGCTCAAGCGATGGCAGAGAAGGCAGAGTGGCCAGCTCTGGGAACATGTATATGACATCACGAAAATCATCGTAGCCATCTACTGGCGATGCGTCCGATCACCTTCAGCTTGCCACGATAGTCCTTAATGCTCTTACTCTACCATATCATTCTCTTTTTTACCACTACCCGTTTGCTTCCTATCGAGAAATGATTGAACAACATCAGCCAACTTCACTGACCATCGGCGTAAACCACCTGCTGGCGAGCTATCACCTAAAAGTCCCCCCCATTTGGTGCCATCAGTACAATAGTATTGTAAAAGGACAGCACTGCTGCCCTTTTACTTCGCATCTCAACCCTATATCTACTAATATCAAAAAAAGGAAATATCTCAATGGAAAACCAACCAGACTCAACGTCCTCAAATAAGCAAGAAGAATCAACTCAGCAGGAATCTAACATGGAAAAAATCTTCCTCAATAAAAACAACAATCTTCTCAGAAAAGAAAGCCAGGCCAGAAAACGCAATCAATTTGGCCACAAGGTTGTCTCCTTGGTTGAACGATCGTATCCGGAGGGCATGCTTACAGAACGTGAAATGGAGAGGCAGTGCAAGATACTTTTCGACACTATGAAATATACTGAGAGAGGGATATTAGGAAATGATTCAATTGGCGTCAAACTCACAGAGGTTGAAACACTGCCAATTGAGTGGTTATGGCGAGGGCGAATACCCTTTGGAAAAATCACCATTCTGGATGGCGACCCGGGCGTAGGCAAATCATTGCTCGCTCTTACAATTGCCGCCTGTGTCTCAACAGGACGCCCATTGCCTGGCAGCACACCTGGCTGGGGCTGGCAGGGCGGCGTCATCTTAATCACACCCGAAGATAGTCCAGAAGATACCATCAAACCTCGTATGGAAGCAGTAGGGTGTGATCCCTCACAGGTGCATTTGCTCAACACCACTGTAACCTATGATGCAAAAACACAGGAGGTATACGAGCGTCCCCTCTCACTCTCACAAGATCTGAAAGATTTGGAAATGGGGATCATCCGCAATCAAGCTATCCTGATCGTTATAGACCCTCTCATGGCCGTGCTGGGCCGTAACATTGACTCATCTCGCGACCAGGATGTGCGAGAGGTCTTAACTCCGCTGGCGCAAATAGCCGAGCGTACCGGCTGCGCCATCCTCATTATCCGTCACCTCAATAAGGGCAACTCTGCCAATTCACTCTATCGTGGTGCCGGCTCTATCGGCATCATCGCTGCTGCTCGCGTCGCCTTACTCGTTGCTCACGACCCCGGCGATGAGCAAAAGCGCGTTTTCGCTACTATTAAAAACAACCTCAGCAAGGTCGCTACCAACCTCACATTTCAGATAGTTGAAAATGAACGCGGGGTACCCTACATACAATGGCTTGGAGAAAACCATCACACCACTTCGGCACTCCTCCGTCCTGGCACACACCTATCTTTCGATCGGCAGGAGATCCTTAAAGCACTAAAGGACGCCAGTGATCCGCTCGATACGAAGGAAATCTCAGAGCACACCGGGCTAAAATACGCCTCGCTACGGATAATACTGAGGAAAATATACCTCTCCAAATCACCCCTCAATGACTGATAAAAGCATGGTAATGAATGGCGATACAAATGATACAAATGAAACAAGTGCAACAAGTGCAACAAATTCCACGAATGATCTTCCTTCATCAGAAAAATGAGCAAAGAGCCTCGATGCAAACCAACTTATACATCCTGCAAGTATCTCATGCAGGAAAATAATTGCTTACTGAGCCAAAACTGCGTAAGATACTGGCATATATTACTGAGGGAGTGGAACCTTTATGCCAGAGCAACCGAATAAACTGCGAGGATTGGTATTTGCTAACGTTGCCGTCCTCCTTTTTGGCCTTGCCGGGGTTCTGGGCAAACTGAGTGCCCTGCCTGCTCCGCTCATCGTCTTTGGGCGCGCTTTCTTTGCCGGTCTGGTGCTTCTTGCGGTCTGCTGGTTTCAGCACATTTCCCTGCGCCCGAAGCGGCCCCAGGATGGCTTCTTGCTTCTCGGGCAAGGAGTATTGCTTGCGCTGCACTGGACTGCTTTCTTTCAAGCAATCAATGTCTCTAATGTTGCCATTGGGCTGCTCTCCTTCTCCAGCTTCCCACTCTTTACTGCCGCATTGGAACCCCTTCTGCTGCATCAACGTCCCAGTCGCATACAGATCGTGGCAGCCTTGTTCATCTTGCCAGGAATCTACCTGTTGGTTCCCTCGTTTACGTTCCAGAATCATACGACACTTGGAGTCATGTGGGGCTTGCTTTCAGGAGCCACATTCGCGCTGCTTTCCGTCACGAACCGCTGGCTTGGGCGAACCTATTCCAGCCTGATGATCAGTCTGTATCAGGACGGGATAGCCGCTATCGTCCTCTTGCCAGCCTTCTTCTTGACAGCGACTGGTTCCTTCTGGACGCCTCACGCACTCCTCATTCTGCTCATTCTTGGGGTTGTCTGTACAGCACTGGCTCATACCCTCTTTATTGCCAGTATGCGTGACATTACCGCTCAATCTGCAAGTCTGTTGGCAAGCCTCGAACCCGTTTGGGGCATTGTTTTCGGGGTCTTACTCCTCGGGGCAATTCCGACAGCTTCAACACTCCTGGGCGGAGCAATTATCCTCGGCGCTACTCTTTTACCAGGGATCGTTGCCACTGTTGGCCTCCAGCGCTCGTCTGAACATTTATAACCCACCCAAAAAATCAAGCACAGCTCGATTGAACTCTGCCGGTTTCTCCATATTCAGGTGGTGAGCAGTGCCAGGGATCACCACTTTTTTCGCCCCTGCTATCCCCTTTTCAAGGATATCAGCAATGGTAAGGATATCGCGTACATCCTTGTCACCTACAACAATCAGTGTTGGCGCATGAATCTCGGAGAGACGCGAGATCGCGGGCGGTTCTAACTCGAGGGGCTCAGGGGCATCCTGGTCATCTGGGCGGCTGAAGTTGAATGTCGACATCGCGCGCACACGCTCTCGGACCTCGGCATCGACCTCTTCTGGGCTGCGTTCTGGGCCATCGGTCCAAATCCGCAGCGTAATCTCGACAGCGCGTGGAATGTCACGGTTTTTGAATGCTTTGTCAGCCTCTGCCCAGAGGGGATTGTCTGAATCCTTAGATTCGAAGCCACTCAGACCGGTGCCAACAAGAATGAGCGCGTCGACCATCTCTGGATGGTCAAGCGTGAAATCAATCTCCAGCCCACCTCCCATGGATAAGCCGATGAGGTACGTTTTTTCAATGCCCAGGAATTGCAGCAGTGCGTAGAGATCCTGGCGTAAAGAATATGGTTTTGTATCGGCCTTCAACCGTCCAGATTTTCCGTAGCCGCGCATATCATAACGAATGACCTTGTAGTGCTCTGCAAAGTCGCTAAACTGGTCATCCCACGACCCGCTATCAACCAGCCCGCCGTGTAGCAAGACCAGCGAGTGTCCCTCGCGTCCCTCGCCCGCCACTTCGTAGTAAAGTATTGTATCATTGAGTTTTGCGTAGCCTGTTTGTGTCATATTTTCTCCTTATAGGCCTATTAGGCCCGCCGACGAAATTTACAACGGTAAGGTCGTTGCCACTCAAAAACCCGCTCAAGAAATCCTTTCAGTCGGGAAAAGTTGTCGTGTCCAAGATAATCTCACATCTTGCCCTCCCTGAAAGGGCGTTGAAGTCGCTCTATGTCGTGCATTTCGGCTCATGTGTCAATGATAAACGCTATTATCTCGAACACATTGTGAGGCTGAGTATACCAGACTCATGAGTTATGCTGACAACTTCTGTACTTTTGGATGGTTCTCCTTCGAGGAGATGATGGAAGCTTCACGTTGTCAACGCCAACAGATTTCTGGCAGGAGGCTACCTGAGCATTGTACAGGTGCTAATAGTAGGCCAGGAAGACATGGTGTTTTCTTAGAGGATAAAAAGGTGCAAGTGCTCAATCTGTGTTGCATTTGTGATGAAAAGTGGTACTGCTGTGAAGGATGTGTGAGGTCAATGGGCTATCCTCTAGAGTGGGAAAGAAGGTTCATGGGATCATCACGCGGGAATCGCAGCGGCTAAGGAGGCAAAACTTATGCAGAACATAGCTTTCAACGATACATACAACATGGACTCAAAGCACACAAGGGAGGGAAAGCAGTTGCTCTCTCACCGCATCGTGGTCACCAGGCACGGAGGACCTGAGGTGTTGCACTTTCAGGAGGAGGAACTCCCGGAACCGGCACCAGGAATGGTACGCATACGCGTGCTCACCTGTGGGGTGTCCTTTGCGGATGTCCTCATCCGCGAAGGAACCTATCCCGGCGCCCCTTCTCCTCCATTCACATCAGGGTATAATCTGGTTGGGGTAGTGGATCGGGTCGGCGAGGGAGTCTCCACGCTCTCGCCTGGCGATCCGGTCGCTGCTTTAACCGTGGTGCGAGCCTATGCCCAATATCTCTGTCTGCCGGAGCGCGAGCCGATCCGCCTGCCTACGGGCCTCGATCCGGTCGCTGCCGCATGCCTGGTCATGAACTATGTGACCGCCTACCAGATGCTTCATCGCATCGCTCACGTCCAGCCAGGAGAGCGCATCTTGATTCAGGGTGCGACCGGTGGAGTCGGGACGGCGTTTCTTGAACTTGGTCGACTGGCAGGATTGGAGATGTATGGCACGACCTCCACCGAGAAAACAGCGCTGGTCACGCAACTGGGTGGGGTCCCCATCGATTACAGGCGAGAAGACTTTGTGAGACGCATTGCCGAACTCACGGGGGATGGGGTTGATGTGGTGTTCGATGGCATTGGCGGAGAGGTAGCGCGACGATCCTATCGCACGCTGCGCAAGGGAGGGCGGTTGGTGATGTACGGCCACTATTCGACCTTACAGCACGGAAGAAAAGATCTGCTCAAGGTGGTCACGTTCTATGTGAATGCGGCAGCGGTGTTTGTGCGGAATCTTGTACCAGGCAGGAAACGGGTGTTGCTGTACCAGATCGCGAAACTGAAAGAACGCCATCCCGACTGGTATCGCGAGGACCTGTTGCACCTGATGGCGCTGCTTTCACAAGGGAAGATTGCCCCGATTGTCGCTGAGCGTATTCCCCTGGTAGAAGCACGTCGTGCCCATGAACTGCTGGGAAAGGGCGGAGTGAGCGGAACTATCGTGCTCTTGTGCCAGGAGTCAGCGCCATCGTGAGGTCATGGAAAGGAAGAGGGCGCACTTGGAAAGCCAGAAGAGAAACCTTCACCGAGACAGCAGGCCTGGTCTTGATCTGGTTACTGCGCCAGCGTCGTCTGCGTGCAACGGCCTGACGAGGACTGGTCATACCCACTTCAAGGAGATGATAGCGTATGCTTACCAATAAGCGTTGGTCCAGGACAGAGCGAAAGCAGCGTGCTCCCGATGAAACAAATCCCAAATTGGACGAGGAACCAGAGTCTGTACGCCACGGTGCGGGGTCCGCCGTTCTCCGGCGCCTTGGGGCTACCCGGATAGGCGTGTGGGTCATCAAGCACGTTGTCTCACCTCTTGACCGCTGGATGTATCAACGCACTGGGGGTCGGCGGGTTTCTACAGGGCGACCCCTTGGTCAGCTCTTGTTGCTGACTACCACAGGGCGCCGCACTGGTAGGGAGCGTACGACCCCCGTCTTCTACCTGCGCGATGGTGAACGGCTCGTGGTGTGCAATGTCAACCCGGGCTTTGAACGCCCCAACCCCTGGACCCTGAATCTTCGCGCCAACCCGATTGCGCGGGTGCAGATCGGGCCGGTGAGCGGCATCTACCAGGCGCGCGAGGCCAGCGAAGCGGAGATCGATCGCTACTGGCCGCAGCTGGTGCAGGTCTGGCCAGCCTATCAGACGCTCTATGACAGGAGTGGGCAGCGGCTCGTCTTCCTGCTTGAGCCCATAGCATCCTCGCACGCTGCCACGTCGGGATAATATGGAACTGCCTTGACATACCCGCTCCGTGACACTTCGTGACAGCACTCACCTATGCTCCAGCGACGGTGCCTGCCATGATCGCTTTGACCTGTACCCCACGTGGGAGCCTGACCCGACCAACAACCGCCTCGTATCACCTCCGTCCTGCTTCGAGGGGGAGCGCCTGGTTGCATGATCGGGGTAAAGGTAGATCTGACGAGGGTGCGCACCTCACTTGCTCATGACCTGGAGGACACATATTGCGCATTTTAGGTCAATAAGATGCGGTTGCCCTGGCGCGAGGGCTTAGCGTTGTAAATTTCGTCGGCGGGCCTAATAGGCCTTATACATGTATTTACGTGTTACTCTTTAGTTCGAGCGCCCAGCCAGTCTTCTCTTGAAAGGCCATTTGCGCAACTTTACGCGCTCTTTCGTCCCATAATCCCTGGTATGTTGCCACGATACGGCGCTCTTGATGATAGAGTGATAAAGCGCCCACCAGTTCGATTCCCGCGGGCACGAGAGACCTCACTTCGGACTGCAAGGCATCTTGATTCGCGCCAGGGTGCACCTCCACCTGCCAGCCTGTTCGCGCTTCAAGTTCCAATATCTCCTCGATATACTGTACCTGGGTCACATCAGGGAAGTAGAAGCGCAGCACGATCAGTTCTTTGGTGACATCAATCCCCACCCGGTTGAGATCGTCGGTATCGCCAAAGACATCGTGTACTATGATCAGTACATCATCCTGACTCAAAGCCCTCTCGCTTGCCGAGGCACTCATTGTCTCGCCGGGAGACACGCTAATATCCAGTTGCCAACCTGTCTTCTCGTTGAACTGCCTTTGCGCCTCCTCTATCGCCTCACGACTTGTCGTACCTGTACAGGTGAGAGCTACAGTGCGGCGATCATGATAGATTGACGGCGATCCATCGATTAACAGCCCCTCCGGGAGCAGGCGGCGCACGGTGGCCACCAATTCCTCCTGGTGGACAGTTGGATAAATGCGAACGCCCCAGCCCGTTTTTTCTTCGATTGTTTTGAGCTGTTCCGTGATACGTGATTGCACCGCATCGGGAAAGTAAAAACGCAGCAGGAGTGTTCCCGTGGCGCCATCCACGCCGATCTTGTAGAGTCCATCGACCCCTGCCAGCGTTTTACGAGCGGTGGAGATTGCCTCGTTTTGCTCTTTGCGATTCGCTGAGCCAGCGCTGGCGCTCCAGTATGTACTTCTGGGCTGGTTGGGCTGCTCCAGCGTAATGCCAAGGTACCAGCCCGTCTGCTCGGTGAAGCGTTCCTGGGCTTGCTGGATTGCCTCCGGCGTCGCCTCTCCTTCACAACTGATCTGCACCAGTTGCTGATCCACGTATATCGATGGTTTCCCTTTTGCTGTCAGCCCTGCTGGTATGAGCCGGCGTGCCACATCGGTGAGAATGCCCTGGTGCGTGTGGGGCGATATGGTGATTGAGACGCCGGTTTCCTCCGCGGCGGCATCAATGGCGGCGGCGTATTTTGTGCTCGCCACTGCCGGAAAGTGGAAGGAGAGTGTGACGTCGCCTGTCTCCGGGTCAATACTGCGCCGGTAGAGATCAGGAGGATTGCCGAGATATTGCTCGACCACACTAAGAATCCAGTGCTGGTCGGGCCGCTCAACCTCTTCTGGTTCTGCGAGAGCCTCTTCCCACGAAGGCGCCAGGCCGTAAAGCACGAGTCCCTCTCCTTCAAGAAAGGGTCTTTTCTGCATAAAGATATGGGGGTGCTTGAGCATGAGTTTCGCCACGGCCAATCTATCTTCTAGCGATTGGGGCGAGACCCCGGCAAGCATGCACATCTCTACCAGCGTATATGAAGCCTCTTCCTGGCATTGCCGGGCCAGTTCATGTGCGGAGAGCATTCTGCGGATGCGCCGCGCATTGCGCACCAGGTCGGCAAGGTATACAGCAATGGAGCTTGCGGAACCAGTCTCATAGCTGTTCTGAGCAGAGGGAGAGGGTCCAATCAGCTCGAGAATGGCAGAGAAAGGGAAGCGCGTGCGCTCATAGCTGACCCCCCTGGGAAATTGCACCCGCACCGCGGCCCCTGGCTCGATGGCGCGGCAAAGCACAGGTTTGGTGCTGCCGGAGCTGACACTCAGCAAGAGAATATGGTCCACAAGGTCGCTAATAAAGTCACCTGGTTGCTCCTCGGACTGCCCTCGTACACGGTATGCTTCCGCGAGTGCGTGTTGGCGGACGAAGTAGCGCTGCTCATAGTCCTCGTCGAGGATATCCAGCACGTGCCGCGTGTATTCCTCCGTGGCCTCCACGCGCCCACCATACCAGGCGATGGCAAGCTCTCGTGCTGTGACGATACGCATTGTAGGGATTGTCGCAACGGCACGCCAGAGTTCCTCGACATGGGTAGAGTCGAACGGGACTCCGCCGCCGATGCCCGTTGGCAGCGTATCGAGAACATGCGCTGAAGGACTTGAGGATGTTGAGCGGGTGGAGCCCCGTTTGTCATGTTTTTCAACGGTCATGCCGTCCCTGGGAAGGAGCACATCCATTCCCTCAAGGCGCATGCGCAGCGCAGCGCGCGCCTCTTCGTCGCCATGCACCAGGGCTATGCGCTTCGGTTGCAGTGCGGTGGCATACGCCGCGAGTTCTCCACCATCGGCGTGCGCGCTCAGATTATACTTGGCAACGTGACAGAGCACCTGGACCGTTTGTCCTCCCATATCCAGCGTGTTCTTCTTCTGTTCGGCCAGGTCCAGCAGCCGCCGTCCCGGCGATTCTTCGTCCTGGTAACCCGTAATCAGGATAGAGGCATCTTCTCGCGGTGCAAGGCGAGCCGCGTACCAGGCACTGGGCCCACCGGTGAGCATGCCGCTACTGCTGATGATACAGGCTGGCGGACCCGCGAGTATGCGCTCGCGTTCCCGTTCATCCCGCACAAAGGTCACGGTCCGGCCGGTGAAGGGCGTGTAGCCCTTGCGAATCTGTCGTTGCAATGTAGGAGAAAGCGCTTCGGGCAGCAGCAGGTACGTCGAGCAGACGCGCCGCACAAGGCCGTCGACATAGATGGGAAATTCAGGAATTTGCCCCTTATCCTGGGCGGCCTGCAACAGGAGCAGCAGTTCCTGTCCTCTGCCGAGCGCGAAGCAAGGAATAAGTGTATGCCCCCCCCGAGCAATACCTTCCGCAACGGCCTGTGCCAGCCGCAACTCTTCTGCCTGGCGGTTCGGGTGCAGCCGCATGCCATAGGTGCTCTCCAGCACCAGCAGGTCTGGCCGGGTAATCGGCGGTGGAAGGGCACCCTGTACCGTGCGCTGCGGCGTAATGCTGATATCGCCTGATACCACAATCGAGCCATCGGAGGCCGTAAAACCCAGGCTCACCGCTCCCGCGATATGCCCGGCCCGGCTCGCCTGGACCGTTACACCCGGCAGTTCCGGAAAAGTCAGGCTCTCCCCTATGGGGAGGGGACGCAGATAGTTGAGCATACCCGCGACCAGCCCTTCAGGATAGAGCGGCAATTCCATTTCCTCCATTGCGCGCTTGTTCATGATCTTGAGGGCATCGCTCAGCATAACCTCCATCAGTAGCCCGGTGGCGCGTGAAGCATAAATGGGAGCCGTAGGGAACGCCTGGTGAACGAGCGGCAGGGCCCCAATATGGTCAGCGTGGGCATGGGTGACAAAAATGGCACGAACGCCCTTCCCCTCGAGCAAGGCGAGGTCAGGCAAAGGGTCTGCTTTTCTATCGACGCGCACACCGGCATCGACGACAATCCACTGGTCGGCAATTTGAACAGCAAGACAGCTTGCACCAACGCCACTCGCACCACCTAAAAAGACAACCTGCATCACAACACATCCTTTATCCGAATTAAAAAGTTAAACAGCATTATCGAGGACCCACCGCAGGTGCAGCGATGATAAAGAAGATTTCGCATATGCAGAGAGCCAGCGTGCCAGTCCGATTATCAGTATACCACTGACAAGGAAGCCGCAGGCGGTATCCTTGAATTACAACTATTGTGCCCACTTGCCACATACGTTATAATCTTCCCATAACCATAACATGAAGCAACCACAATGACCGTGGGCTGTTCCAATGCTGGATCGAAAGGAACCGTACCACGTCATGCGTTTAATCGAAAACGATACCGTTACCGAAACCTCCAATGATGGCCAGCAAGCCGTCACAATCGCGGGCATCTGGGAGGCGCATAAGCTGCTTAAACCGCGTCTCCATCACACCCCCTTGACGCCATCGCGCACCCTGCATGACCTCACTGACGCCGATATCTACTTGAAGGCCGAGAATATGCAGCGCTCAGGCTCCTTTAAGGTGCGCGGCGCAAGCTATAAGCTCTCACGTCTCACAAAACAGGAATATCACCGTGGTGTCATCGCTGCCTCGGCAGGCAATCATGCGCAAGGAGTCGCCATCGCAGCCGCTTACTATCATATTCCTTGTACGATCGTGATGCCTGAGACTGCTCCTCTGGCCAAGGTCACAGCTACCCAGGGGTATGGAGCCGAAGTAGTCCTCCATGGCTTTACCTACGATGATGCCTACCAGTACTGTCTTGATTTGCAGGCAGAAACCGGGGCCACCTTTATCCACGCCTTTGATGACCCGGATGTTGTCGCCGGCCAGGGAACGCTTGGTCTGGAGATGTTGAACGACCTGCCCGATGCTGATGCGATTGTCGTTCCCATCGGTGGAGGAGGACTGATCGCCGGCATAGCCATCGCGGCTCGCGCCTTGCGACCCGATATCACCATCATAGGTGTGCAGGCCGCCGGAGCCGCCAGTTGCAGGGCTTCCCTCGACATTGGTGAGTTACAAACATTGCCAGCAATCACCACCATCGCTGATGGTATCGCAGTGAAGCGGCCAGGAACGTTGACGTTCTCTATTATTCAGCGTCTCGTCGATGATGTTGTACTGGTCAACGATGAAGCCATCATCAGCGCCGTTCTGCTGTTAATGGAACGCAACAAAATGCTCGTCGAGGGAGCTGGCGCCGCTGGAGTGGCGGCATTACTGAGCGGAACCATCAAGCTCAAAGGCAAAAAGGTCCTCGTGCCTTTAACAGGCGGCAACATCGACATCAACCTCGTCAGCCGCTTTATCGAGCATGGCCTTGCCGCCGCCGGTCGCTACTTCGTCATACATACACTTCTGACCGATCGTCCAGGTGAATTGATGCGTTTGCTAGAGATCATCTCGGAAATGCGCATCAATGTCATAGACGTACGCCACCAGCGTATCTCCAGCCGCCTACCCATTACGCAACGCGAAGAAACGCTCACGCTCGAGACACGTGACCGCGCACAGTGCGAGCAACTGCTGCTGCGCTTGCGCACAGCAGGATACATCGTAGAAGAAGCGCAAGTGCTCGAATAGAGTAGTATAGGCTTCCTTTATCCCTGCGGCAGCAACGGCAACATCTTTTGTTTTAATAATTCCGCGATGCGTTCAACGGGTTGAACCGAGTTGATCACCTCGAAGCCATATTCTTGCGCCATGCTATCAAATTGTTCAACCAACTGTGTCTGGTAATTCACAAAGCTGTCGAAGAGATCTGTTCCCAGCCTCATGTCCATACCAGACTCCCAGTGATCAAAGCCGCCGCGTTGCAAGACGCGCGTTATGAGGTCATCGACGCCTATGCGCAGGTAGAAAACGGTATCAGGCACCAACGCCAGCCCATAAATTGAGCGAATCCACTGGGGGTCGGCGCCGCGTACAAGAGCGCGAGCCATCAGAGAATAAATATAGCGATCGGTGAGCACAATAAAACCGGCGCGCAAGGCTGGCAGAATCTGGCTCTCGAAACGGTCGACAAAGTCGGTAGCATAGAAAAGGTTGAGTGTGATTGGGCCAAGGGTGTGCCCCTCTTTTGCTTGCTTGAGTCCAGCCCCAACCAGATCGGAGCGCGTCATTTCTGTGTCAACTACCGCGTAGCCGCTGCTCTCCAGCCAGGGACGCAGGAGTTGCATCTGCGTGGATCGCCCAACACCATCAGTCCCTTCAATGACAATCAGGCGACCGGGCAGCAGTTCATCGCGTTCTTTCAGGTGAATAGCATCAATGCCATAAAATGAAAGCCTGGTCATGGGATTCCTCTCTACCGCAAAAGTCGTATTACCTTAAAAAATCACTACTGACGTCTTTCGACGCTATTCGATGAAACAGTGTGTCGAGCTTCATTTTCCACTTCTGCTACGTACCTCCGCTTGTGAGGGTCGCATCTCTCGCGCCAGGCCGGCCCAGGCTGCATCCTGTGCGGACGTGCGTATACGTCGTACACCTTGCAGGTACGGTCGAATAAGTTTACGCATACGGCGTTGCTGCTCTGGGATGGGCAGAGTTGCATCCATGACCGTCAAGCCAAACTCCTCGATCATTACCTCGTACTCATTGACAATGCGCTGCTGAAACAATTTGAAGCTCTCGGCTGGATCGTTGCTAAGGCCAAGATCCATGCCCGCCTCGTAATACTTCAGTTCCGTTCGCCCGGTGAGAATGCGGCTCAGGGAGATCTCCAAAGGCACCCGGTAATAGAAGGCTACCGTCGGTTTCACCGCGAATTGATACAACTCTCGCACCCACTGGCGATCAACGTTGCGAGCGGCATCGCGTGCAAAAGCCGTATAAATGTAGCGATCCGCCAACACGATAGCGCCAGCCTTGAGCGGAGGAATGATATCATGCTCGGTGCGATCAGCAAAATCCGTGGCATGGATCAGGCTAAACGTGGTTGGCGTGAGCAGTTGTTTTTTCTTTCCACGACTGGTCGTCTTCTTGACTAGCGGCGATGAGTTCCATTCACTAAAAAACACAGTGTACCCTTCGCTAATGAGCCACTGCCGTAGTAGCGCGATTTGTGTACTCTTGCCTGAGCCATCGACTCCTTCAACAATGAAGAGGCGTCCAGGATACTGGTGTAATCCATAGGTTTCCATAATGAAATAGATCCTTCCACTAAACCGGTTATGGAAAATAATTTGGGGAAAGATATATTATCGATTATGATAGAATATGTAGCCTCTTGTCAAGTGCGTTGCGAATCAAAAACAAAAACAACGCCATATTTCCGGTAATGGTGGTTGTCCTTTGAAGTCCCCGATGGAAAATAAGGTAATTACCTGATACATTCGCGTTCCCATTTGCTATAGTATTACAGAAAGAGCAAATACGATGTTGAGGGAAATAGCATTTTTTAGCGCAGTAGAGGAAATATTCATGCAAAATGCTGCGGCACATAGTCGGATAATACAAGCTGAAGAGATTATATCTATCGCTGATGCCTGCCTTGGTGGCCTACGCGGTCGCTCAGCACTGGTGATTGGGCCAAAAGAACAGCGGCATCCCTACCTACAGTTGCTGCAAAAGGCAGAAATGAAAAATATCTACCAGGAAGACACTCCCTTCCAGGTTTCCGCGATACTGCCCAACGTTCAGTTATTGATCAGCGTTCCCGCGCCCTTACCCCCTGTTCCCCTCTTAAAAGCAGGTACCATAGCAGAGGGCTGTGTTGGGCGACGAACCCCCCTATTAATCTTCGACCTTGCCACCTCGGCCTCCTCCGTCGAAGAAATCGCCGGCCTCCTCCCCACCGTCTGCCTTTACACTCCCGAGGATTTGTTGCGAATATTCTCATAGTGTAGATGAAACTCTATTGTATATTATGGTAAACTATAGTATGCATATCATAGCTCATAGAGGACCCAATGGAAGTCATTAAAATTTCACCCCGTGGCTATTGCTATGGGGTCGTCGATGCGTTGCAACTGGTACGGCAAACAGCCAAAAACCCTACTGTCCCGCGTCCCATCTATATTGTCGGACAGATTGTCCATAACCGTCACGCGATAGAAGAATTGACCAATCTCGGCGTAGTTACCCTTGATGGGCCTGACCGCGCGAGCATCCTGGAACAGGTTACCGGGGGGACCGTTATCTTCACGGCACACGGTGTATCCCCACTTGTAAAACGAAGAGCGCGCGAACGCGGCCTGAACTGTATCGATGCCACCTGCCCCGATGTCACCGTGACGCACGACCTCGTCCGCGACCTGGTGGCAGAGGGCTACTATATACTCTACATCGGGAAAAAGGGACATCCCGAACCTGAAGGTGTCCTGGGTGAAGTGCCCGGACACATCAGCCTGATTGAAGATGAAGCCGACGTTGACGCTCTTGAACTCACTCCAGCACAGCAGGAGAAGTTGGCCGTTTCTACCCAGACAACGCTCTCACAATGGGACACGCGGCGCGTCATCGCGTTTATAAAGAATCGCTATCCGCAAGCCGAGGTGCATATCGACATCTGCGCGGCGACGCAGACGCGCCAGGAGGCTGTAGTAGCGCAGGCCAGAGGCGCCGATTTGACCATTGTCGTCGGTGACCCCCGCAGCAACAATACCAATCGTCTTGTGCAGGTATCCGAGGAACTGGCCGGCGTTCCCGCCGTACGCATCGAAGATCTTTCGCAACTGAAACCCGCCTGGTTGAAGGGCAAAAAGCGCGTCGCCGTCACCGCGGGCGCCTCGACCCCCAGCCAGTTGACGCGCGAAGTGATCCGCTACCTCGAGCAATATCAACCCGAAATCGAACAATAGAAGAGATAACAGAAGCCTTTGTAGGCGGTTTTTAGAGGTGTTTTGAATGAAAACGTTTAAACAGGAACTGGTGAAGTGTACAGCGCAGCAGCTTGAGGAAATATATCATTTGTGGGGTCTGGATGGGCTATCCGATAAAGGGACGCAAAAACGCCAGGACCTCCTGCTTACTCGTGTAACAGACCCTATCGCGGGGCGTTTCGTCTGGGAAAACCTCTCACAAGATGAGCGCCAGGTATTGTACCGCACCCTTGGACATTCAGCACGCAGCGGCACGCGACGCGATCTCACACAGAAGAAGTCCCAGCTTTCAGAAAAATCATTTGCACATATCATAGCTTCTCTCGAACATCGTCTCCTCCTGTGGGAGAACACAGTGAAAATGCGCTCTGATCCTTATCCTTACAGTAGAAAGAGCGTAGCGACAGTCGAAGAAGTAACGCTACTGTATCCTTTTTCGGAGTGCGCCGAAGCACTCTATAGTGCAGGCAAAGAAAATTTTTCTCCGAAGTCTGATCGCTCACAAATGCCCCTTGATAAACTTTTGACGATGTTCTACCCTGGGTATGAGCTGGATACTCTCGGCCAGCGCTTCGGCTTTGAAGCGGGCAGCTACTACACGCGCATCGATTTACGCTCAATGATCCTTGATGAATTGACGCAACCAAATGGCGCTTTTGAGATGCTACAGAAACTCTCATCCGCGCAGCGAGACATCCTCAAATGGTTCTGCGAGCGGGGGGGAAGGGTATCCATGGAGGCTGTTCGCAAACATACAGGCTATGACGATAACACGCTCTATATCACTCTCCGTGCCTTTGAGGAATATGCCCTCGCCTTTGATACATTTACAGCCGAGGGACGGGTGCTTTTTGTGCCCTCCGACTCCTACGAAACTCTCAAAAAGGCCACCGCGATGAAGCAGCCTCTCGAAGAGCGCAACGAATTTGTGCCCATCTCTGCTCCACCCAGGACGATACATGCTGGTGAAAACGCCGTAATCTATGACCTGGCGGTCATTACTGGCGCGATATACCAGCAAACCATCGAGCCAACACAGGCCGGTAAGGTCCCCAAGCGCATTGCCACCAAAATCCGGCCAATGTTGCATGGGAAAGAACGCCACCGCTATACTGATGAAGATGATCTCTACCTGGATATGCTGTTCGCTCTGGCGCAGGAACTTGGTATTATGAGCCTTGCCAGGACAACCCTGGATGGCGTCAAACCACATTATGAGCCAGGACCCCAGTTAGAGCAGTGGTCAAAGCTGGACATTGTCGAGCAGACCCGCCGTGTGCTGGAATGCTGGACTAAAAGCTTTCGCTGGATGGATATTGTGGGAGTAGATTTTAAGCAGTGGGACCCGTACACCTGGAATCCGATCAAAGCACGCGGTTCTATTGTCGAACATTTGCGAGAATGTCTTCCTGGGCAATGGTATAGCGTGTCCTCGTTACTGCAAAAGATCTGGGACAAGGACCCGTTCGAACTACGCCCGCTGCAATACAATGCACGGCGAGTAGAGCGCTCGAAGACAAGCGCCCTGCGTACGAAGTGGAACAGCAGCGAGGGCGAATACTACGTTGGGTTGCTCTCTTCTTCTCTCTGGGAATTTGGCGTTGTGACACTAGGCTCCCAAAAGCATGCACAAACCAGCGAGTTTCAGAATCCAGATGCCTTTATGCTGACCGACCTGGGCAGCGCCGTCCTATCCGAAGAGGCAAAGCCCGCAGCGCATCCCCTGGTGTCTCCACTCTCCAATGGCAATGGTCATCGCTCTCTGGTCTTACAACCCAATTTTGAGCTGCTCTTGCTGCATCCCGATATGCCAACGCTCTATAGCCTCTTGCCGTTCGCGCAGGTGAACCAGGTCAATTTGGTGAGCCGGTTGACGTTGACACGCACCTCTGTATTGCGCGGCTTGGAAGCAGGTGTCACTCTTGAGAAGATGCTACAAGTTTTGGGAGAAAGCAGTCAGAAAGAAGTACCTCAAAACGTTGCTTATACCCTGGGTGACTGGGGCAAGCTGTACAAGGATGTGAAGATTTCGCAGGTATTGTTGTTTGAAGTGTCGAGTGAGGCCATTGCCGATGAGATCTGTGCCTCAAGTAAGCTGAAAAAATATAATCTGCGCAAACTTGGCTCCACTATACTCGCCGCTGGTAACGATATAAACCTGACAGATTTGCGCCGTGCTTTGGAGAAGGAAGGCATTGCTGTTCGCATTAGCGGTAATATTATGACTCCCCAGAACCGCTATGCTACGACTTCCGACAGGTACTATTAGCTTTTTGCAATGAGCTCGCTGGCCACAGCCAGCGAGCTCATTGCAAAAAGCATTACCTTATATCAAGCCAATCTAAACTTTCGAGAAGCCTTATATTTTATTGTGGCCCAACCAGCGTATGGCGAATCAACATCAAGTGGGTAAGTGGGCCGAGTCCGCCAGGCACCGGCGTTAGAAAAGAGGCCACCTCTTTTACATTGGCAAAATCGACATCGCCAACCACTTTCCCATTCTCAGCATTAATGCCAGCATCCAGCACGATTGCGCCCGGCTTCACCATATCGGCAGTGATACTGACCGGGCGTCCCATACTCACAACCAGAATATCGGCGCTCCTGGTAATACTGGCCAGGTCCTGCGTATACGAGTGACAGATCGTTACCGTAGCGTCCTGCTGCAGTAAGACAAGCGCACTGGGTTTGCCACCAATATTACTGCGTCCTACAACGACTGCATGGCGACCGGCCACCGAAATGTTGGCATCGCGCAAAACGGTCAAGATGGCATCGGCAGTGGAGGGAATGAAGCTGGGAAAGCCGAGCAGCAAGTTCCCAGCGTTGCGGGAGCCAAGTCCGTCAACGTCTTTCTCCGGGCGCAGCACGTCAGTCACAATGCGTTGTCGAATATGTGCCGGCAACGGCAGAAGAAGGACGACGCCTTCAGTGTTGGCATCATCGTTGAGAGCGGCCACCTCTGCTTGTAGTTCATCTTCTTCAATTTCAAAAGGGTAGGCCAGCGTTGCGCAGCCCAGGCCAATGTTCCTGCAAGACCGCACTAATTGTCGGCTATAAACCTCCGCCGCGGCATCATGTCCCGCCACCAGTTGCGCCAGGCGCGCTGGACGATGGTGCTGTTTGCGAAATTGAGCCGCTTCGCCGCGCAATTCTTCGGACATTCGCGCCACAAGTGGCCTGCTATCATAAATCGTTGCTGACATATTCCTTCCCGCCTCCGAGTAGTTTTTATCATATCACATAGCTATTCACACTCGTAGGGGCAGGGGTAGGGTTGTGTGGAGTGGGGACGCTTGCGTTGCCCTTCGGGGAATTATGAAGGCAGCGTTGCCCTGGCCACTGAGAGACTTGGGTGGTATTATGGCAAATACCAGAAAAATGCGTTACAATGCCTCACAGATAGACAGCATAATATTTTTTGCGACATGAAGTGGGAATATCCCCTTGATAGCCATTCTGTACCAATTACACGTCAAAGAGAGGAATTCAATGGCTGGAGAATGTTCATTTGATATAGTTTCACAATTTGACGAGCAGGAACTGGTCAATGCCCTTGACCAGACACGGCGAGAAGTTCAGACTCGTTACGATTTGAAAGATACAAAAACTGAGATAGCACACAGTAAAACAAGCATCACTATCCTCACCGATAGTTCACTCACACTCAAAAATGTACGCGATATCCTTGAATCGAAAGCAATTCGTCGCAATCTTTCTCTGAAAATTTTTAAGCCTGGCAAAGAGGAGAATGCAGCTGGCGGCAAAGTGCGGCAAGTAATCGAATTGCAGCAAGGGATTTCACAAGAACTCGCAAAAGAGATGAGCAAATTCATTCGTGACAACAACCCCAAAGTGCGCCCACAGGTCCAGGGTGATGCTGTGCGGGTATCGGCCAAGAGCCGCGATGATCTCCAGGCAGTAATTGCTTCCCTGAAGCAAAAAGATTACCCGGTCGCATTGCAATTCATTAATTACAGAGGGTAATCCATTAGGATACTCTGGTAGGACATAAGGTACTTTAGTACCAGAAGATGCGGCCCATAACAAGATTTGTAGTACCCTAATTTTGACTGAACTTGTTAAGTTTGGGCGGTGCGATACGTTGCACCTCTCATTTGTAATACCATTTGAGAAAGTGAACCTTACATGCCTGGGAACAGACAAGCCTTCAGTACGGCAATGAACGCAGCGGACCGTTACCGTTGGGATAGCCAATGGGCAGAAGCTGCACAGGAGTACCAACGAGCACTAGCGGAGTTCCCAGATGACGCGATGGCGCGGGGTGGACTAGGTTTCTGCTTTATGCAGACCAAGCAGTGGCAAAAGGCTCTCGACGAGTATGAATATACGCTGAAGCGTGACCATAACAACATTATTGCTTTAAGCAAAACAGCCGAATTGTACGGCATTCTTCATCGGCGCGATGACGCGTACCAGGCGTACCTGCACCTGGCGGATTTATACTCCCAGGCAGGGCAGGGGACCCGTGCCGAAGCTGCCTGGCAGAAGGCTGTTCAGTTGTCTCCTGGCGACCCCGAGCCTCATGAGCGTCTCGCAGCCTATTACTTTGGGAAAAAAGATATTGCCTTTATGATCCAGGAGCGTCTGGCTGCCGCTCAAGGGTATCTTCATCGGAATGACATGAAGGTCGCTCGCACACAGTGTGAAGAAGTACTGCGTGTGGACGCCACAAATATACAAGCAAAACAGCTGCTCTCATTGATGAATGGGCACAGGCAGCAACAATCAGATCCTCTTCCAATAGGCGCGGAGGCAATGTTTTCATCAGTAGCGGGCGCAATGGCGAGTTCGCCATCGGGCCCGTTAGCATTCACAGGTAGCCCAATGGCCGAGATGGCTGTGTCGGGCAACATAAGCGGAGGGAATACAGGCATCATGGGTAACATGGGTAGCGCGGGCAATTTTGGCGGGGTGGGCAATAATGGACCATCTTTTGCCGGTAGAGGCATGGCTGGCAGCATGGAATCAGCTCCACGTAGACGAGTGACTGCTAGCCAGGTCACAGGAGTGTTGAAACAAGCTCAAACCTTTCAAACCCAGGGTCGTTTTAATGATGCTATCGACCTCTGTGAACAGATCCTGGAGAGCGGTTTCGATCGGCCAGACGCACGGTACTTTTTAGGCTGGTTATATCAAGAGCAGCAGCGTTGGGACGAGGCTATCAATCAATTCCAGATGCTCCTCAACGACGCGGATTATGCGCTTTCTTGCTACTATGCGCTAGGACAGTGCTATCGCGCGCGCGGAGACCTGCACACCGCGACGATTCACTTTGATGAAGCCGTTGATCGCGTGAACCTGGATGCGCTGACGGTTGAAGAGTCTGATCAACTGGTACAACTCTGCCAGGAAGCAGCGGAGGCACATCGTGCCTTAGGCGAGCAGGAGCAGGCCTTGACTGTCTACAATGCCCTGCTTGGTTTCTTGCGCAGTCGTGGCTGGAGCGATAAGGTCGCCCAGGTCGAGTTTATGTTGCAGCAGCTCATGAACGCGCCAGCGGCTGTTCGGCCTGTGACGCCGCCACCACAGATGCAGCAACAGCCGCTGCAAGATGCTGCCACTATGACCTTTAACGCGGCAAGTAAGCCCCCAAATGCGTCGCCTACTGCGCCAGCACAGCTGCCACCATCACCGCAGGCATCCATACCGGGAGCCACGAATTCCAGTACCAGTGGAGAACTGCCAGATTGGTTGACGGGTATTTTGAGCGACGCGGACAAGCCCCAGATTGTCAACAAAACGGCTGCAAACGCCGCCTCCCAGCAGTCCCAGGTTGCCGGGCAGCCCACGACTGAGCAGCGTATCCCTTCTGGGCCAATAAGCGAAGCGGTCTCATCGGCGGAAACTACTGTTGTCAACACCATCCCGCCCGCTGCCGCGGCGTCATCTACGTGGCTCACAGAGGATGCAAAACCGGGCAATGCGACCCGTATCATTCCGCCTGAGCCACAACCCTCTGCTCCCCCCACGTCGGTGTCTCAGCCTGCACGGCCTGAGCCAGAAATTGAGGCGTCACCGGTCGCACCAACTTCGCCAGTATTCGCACAGGGACTGGAACAGCTCAGCCCTGTTCTGCAAAGACCACCCACGAAAAGCAGCGGCAAAGGGGCCGAAGATTTGTTGAGCCAGATGGCTGGTTCCAGCAATAAAGACGAAGCCTTAAAGCAAGTCGCGGAGGCGGTTGTCGCCAGTACCGCTTCTCTACCCGAAAACGTCCGTATGCAAGTCGTGCAGTCCATGCAGGATATCCAGAAATATATTAATCATGGACTGCTTACCGCGGCTACCGAGGAATGCCTCCACGTAATAGATATTGCTCCGCAATACCTGGATGTTCACCAGGTGCTCTGCGAGATCTACGTTCGCCAGGGAAAAGTCGAGCAGGCCATTACCAAGTACGCCATCCTCGTCGATACCTATATTGTCAATGGCCGTCACGACGATGCCGTTGCCACGTACCGGCGCATTTTGCAACTTGAACCAAACAATCTTACCTATCGTATGCGCCTGATCAATCTGCTCTCCTCGCAGGGAAACAAAGAGGACTTGCTGCGCGAGCGCACGCTGGCTGCCGAGTCGTACCTGCGTTTAGGCTATATGGATCGCGCTCTGACGGAACTTGAGCAAGCCTTGCAAGAGAGTCCCACCAGCGTGCCGACGCGCCTGAATTATGCCCTGGCTTTGCAAAAATTGGGACGCAGCCAGCAGGCTGTTGCTGAGTACCAACGTGTCCTGCAGGTAGACCCGCGTAACGTTACTGCGCTGGTTCGCTGGCATGTCGCGATGATCACCACCATGGGTACGGCACGTGCCACTTCACTTGAGGTGATTTCCCGTATTCGCTGGCAATTGCGCGGTGAGGGACAACGAAAATACGAAGCGGTGGTCCGCGACTATAACCAGGCCGCGGAAGCCTATCCCAACAATACTGATGTGCACTTTGCCCTCGGGCAGATTCACCAGCAAGCTGGTCAATTTGATCAAGCCATTGCTGCTTACCAACTGGCTATGCGCGACAGTGCGGTTGATGTGCTGGCACGGGTCAGTACAGCCCAGTGTCTCTTGAGCCAGGGAAAACCCGAAGATGCTATACAGCAGCTGGAACAGGCGCTGCAGACCGTTCGTCGTAATACGACAGGTTCGATAGACCCCGGCACCTGGGCGGCACGTCCGCGCGAAGATGGCGAAGAGCACCAGGCACCTGAAGTGGAAATCTCAATGCTACTCGCCAAAGCCTATGGACGTACCGGCAAAGAGGAGCAGATGCAGGCCATCCTGCGCCAGGTGAAACAGTCCACTACCCATCAGGACGAAGTTTCTTCCGCGCTCGCCGAGATTTCCGCGCGCCAGGGAGATATCGAGAACGCCCTGCAAGAGTATGCTGACCTGGTGCGTCATTACCGTAGTAAACGCCAGGCGGAGAATGCTCTCAGCGTCCTCAATGAAATGGTGCGCCTGGCGCCGAAAGACCCGCGCGCACATAATGAACTGGCGGAAATCTACCTTAATCGTGGACTCCCGGAAGAGGCGATAGCGGAACTGCGTCTGCTTGCCAATATCTACCAGCGCCAGAATCGGCGAGTGCAGGAGGGCACGACCCTGCAGCGTATTGGCAACATCTATGCTGAGGCGGGAAATCCTGAGGAGGCGATGATTAATCTGCGCCGCGCCGTCGAACTTATGCCCGATTCGATGAACCTGCTGCGCGAAGTTGTTGGCATCTGTATACAGCTAGGCCGCTCGAATGAGGCCGTCCAATACCAGGTGGTAATTGCGCGCTACTACTTCGATACGCACCAGGTCAAAGAAGCGGTGGCAGCACTCCAGCAGTTGATAACCATTGACCGCAATAACTACGAAGCCTATGATCTACTGGGTCAGACCTATCAATCCGTCGGCGAGTACGAACAGGCCAGCCGCGTCTATCGCAACCTGGCCAGAGTCTCCCCCGAAAACGCTATCGCCAGGGAGAGACTGGCAACTCTGCAAGAATTGCGGACAAGATAAATCAGTAGGGGCGACCCTTGGGTCGCCCTAATTGGTCCATGTGCCCCTACATGTTATTTGTCCCCTTTTTTCTGGCATCCCGCCACCGCTTCACATCCAACATCCGCTTGTATGCCCCATACACCAGCGGCTGGTAGACCAGGTCATGGGTCACCAATGAGCAGATCGGGTATCCCCCAAAGCCACGTTTGAAGACGTAGACGCCCCACAATTCCTGCCCCTCTTCCAGCACGTCTGGGATGCCGCGAAAATTGTAGTACCAGCAATCGTGCGACTTTGCCCACTGTATCCCGTTCCACTGCAACAGGTGATTGGGCATCAGGTTGCGCTGCTTGTTGGACGAGGCTCCATACATATACCAGCTCCAGCGCCCAAAACGGAGTACGACGATGCCCGCGATTGCTTCTCCCTCGTACTCAGCCAGGAAGAGCGCCGCGCGATCCCCCTCGCTATACAGGCGCATGACATCCTCGTAATGTGACTTGTTATGGATAAAAAATTGGTCTCGCTCACTCGTGGTCTCGTAGAGGCGATAGAAGGTATCCACGTCAGCCTGCCCCCCCCTCTCCCACTGGCCTCGTCGCACGGTAACACCTTTGCGGCCCGCAAGACGAATGTTATAGCGCCACTTCTCTTTCATATTCGCGAGCAGCGTCTTTTCGTCGGGCCGTATATCCAGCACCCACTCGTGGCGAATATGGCTGGCGTAGGGAGTGGTCCGAAAGCCGCGTTTGTGTAGCGCGTTCAACCAACGCTTGTCGCCATCCGCTACACTTGGTTCGACTTTGAGCATGAATGCGCCGCGTTTGTGTGCCTCTGCCTTCACAAAGTTCAGCAGCACGGTCATCGCTGGAGAGTCAGGCTCGTCAATGACGGGACCGCGTGGAGCATAAAAATAGGTTCTGCGCAGGATTGGGGCGGCAGCGATGAGTACCAGCATAGCGGCGCAAAGCTTCCCTTGATCGTCCACAACCCCAGCATACAGTGCTTCTGCACCCAGGTGGGGCGCTAATTGGCCCCACTCAAACGATTGTGTGATATTACAACATTCCGAGCCTGCCACAAAATCATTCCATTGCTGGCAGTCGGTGATAATACGTGCTTCCATTTATTCCCCTACGAGCTATTCTTGCCCCTCGCTGCGCGTTCTAATTCGACTTTTTTGCGTTCGGCGTGGCGACGGGCACGGCGCATTTCAACAAAATTGCGCCATGCGTTGTAAACCAGCGGGCGATAGGCATAATCCTGTGTGGGAATGTTTAGACGGGAGAACCCACCAAAGCCCTTCTTGTATTCATAGACACCCCACATCTCTTCTCCAGGCTCCAAAATTTCGGGAATAGTGCGAAAATCGAAGTAGCTACAACCGCGTGATTTAGCCCACTGGATACAGCGATACTGCAAGAGATAGGTTGGCTTCAGGTTGCGCTTGTTATTGGATGAAGCGCCAAACATATCCCAGCACCAATCGCCAAAACGGATCAACATTTTGGCGGCAATGGTTTCGCCCTCGTGCTCGGCCAGGTAGAGTATCGCGTCACCTTTACTGGCAAAGTGGCGCAGGATTTCCTGGTGATACTCTTTGTGGTGAATAAAGAAGTCGTCGCGCTCGCTCGTGGTCTTCAAAAGCTCGTAGTAGGCATCGAAGTCCGCCTCGTTTTTAGCCTCGCGGATGATCACGCCTTTGCGCTCGGCGCTGCGCACATTCTGCCGCCAGGTCATCTTAAAGTTGGCCAGCAGTTCTTCATCACTCGGTCGAATATCCAGCACCCAACTTCGCCTGCCGTGAACGGCAGTGGGGTTGATCTGAAAACCGAGTGCGTGGTACGCTGCAAGCCAGTCATCCATGGTCGGATCATCATCGGCTATATTCGGCTCCAGGCGCAAGACGACGACGCGCTCTGCGCGGGCAATGGCGTTGGCCTTTTCAATCAAAGCGGGGAGTGCGGGCGAATCAGGGTATTCGACGGTAGGGCCACGGGAGCCATAGAGCCAGTGAAAGCGCAATCCGGGGAGTGTCACCGGCAGAGGTACCTGCGCCACAGAGAGCATCAACGCACCTACCATACGCCCCATACGCCCATCGTCAAAGGCGCCCAGGCGATAAATACGCCCGCCCAGGTAGCGATTCAATTCTCCCCATTCATAGGATTGCAGCAAATGGCCACGTGGCTGGCTTGTCAAAAAGCCGTTCCACTGTCCGCTATCAGTAATTTCTTGAACGGTAATAGTCATGCAGCAACACTCATTTGCTTATTTCAGTATTTTGTATATATTCGCGTCTGAGCAGGCTGCTGACGCGCACGTCATTGTATTTGCCGAAGCGCAGGATAGCTTCTCGCAGCGTACCCTCGTACTTAAAGCCGACCTTCTCGTCGGCACGCCAGCCGCCGATATTCTCCTCCATGGCCTGGCTTTGTATACGATTGAGGTTCAATTCCATAAAACCGTAACGTATCATCAATTCGGTGGCCTCGGTGCCGTAGCCTTTGCCCCAGGCAGTGCGATCACCGATTATAATATAGAATTCTGCGTTCTGGTTAATGTAATTGATATCCTTTAGCCCAACCAGTCCGATCAAGCGATTGTCTTCATTAAGGGCAACCCCAAAGATAATATGTTTGCCATCTTTATAGAGCAGTTCCAGGCGTTCTTTGCCACGTGTATCGCTAGTAGGATAAATAGAAAAATAACGGCGAATCTCTTCGTCGTTCATCCAGGTTGAATACAGGTGATTATCTTGTGCAGGCTCCAATGGCCGCAGGTAGACGCGCTCTCCCACGATAAATGGATTCTGCATGTTTGAGGTGTCGTGTGTCATAAAAATACTCCCTTCTCACTGTTCGATGCCAAGTATAGCATAGTGAGAGAAGGGAGGCAATTTTGTAGCGGCTACTGTGCTGCTAATTGGTACTCTTCTTCTTCTTCTTCTTTGAAGTAAATCTATCGACAAGGCTATCCGCGTAACCGCTGACGATGGGTATTCTGAAATTTTTGCCGCGATACATCTGGAACATCAAGAAAAGCCAGGCGACAACAGCAACGACCGTAATGACAGTGCTGATAAAAGAGAGGGGGATACTTAAAAGAACGCCAAGCAGGGGAATAATGCCGATCAGATACAAAACTCCCCATAACAGAGAAATGCCGCCAAAAAAGATGAACGACTGTGCAGCGTGAAAACGGACGAAACGATTCTTTCTTTCAATCACGAAGAATACCAGGCCGCCGAGCCACCACAGCGCATAACCCAGGATGGCTTCAGTTCTAGCGCTCAAAGGTGTCGTAGTCGGCCCATAGGCGCTCATCGTCGGAACTGCGCTGCTTGGCGGCTGATAGGTGCTATCCTTGTACTCCTGTTGCTGGAACTGCTGACCATAGGAGGACTGTTGATACTGCTGAGAGCCTCCCTGCTGTTGTTGGCCGCTCTGTTGCGTGCCACTCTGGCCACCTTGCTGTCCATACTGTGGACCACCGGAGGTATCGCCCGGCTGCTGCGGTGTGGTGTAACGACCGTAGCCACCATAACCGGTTCTATATTCGTTCTCTGCGTTTTTATCCTGTCCCATTGTAGTATATCCTTCTCTCTGGTTTATTACGTCCATTATATACTACGTGCTGCACCCTCTAAAGTTAGAGGCTGCACCTCTTCCAGAACCACGAGGTTCTCTTACCACCTGATCTTGTTCAAAGCGATAGACCTCGTTCAGGTCATTGATATGTGTTAGGATGAACTCAAGATCTTTCCGTTGTCCGCTATCATTGAGATATTTAGCACTTGCTCCATTGACGATCTCTTGGATGGGGACACCTTTCCAGCGCTCTACGATAGCAGCTGTTCTCGCATCTTGTGGCTGGTAGCTAGCTTCAAAAAGACTCTCCGCAATCCAGGCACAGCACATCTGATCCTCTTCACGAAACTCCCCTCTCGACCCGGCGCCAATCACAGCGACCTTCGAATGGTGAGCCGCTAAGTGAGCCGCCTGGGCTTTATAATTTCGAAAGCAGGCAACATACACGTCTCCCGCTCCATTAGTTTCACAGATGAGCCTGGTGCCTGAGGTAGAAAGAAGGAGAATCGGACGATGAATATCAGCGCGAGACTGCAGGTCGGTAGGACTATTATTCATATCAAAACCGACGGGCATATCTCCGTTGATCTCTCCAGCCAGCAACGGGTTGATCAATTTCGCAGCTAACGGGGCTATGGCTTCGAGTGATGGAATGAGAAAACACCTTCGCCCGAGAGCAACGGCTGTTACAGCTGTTGTTGTCGCTCTAATGACATCGACCGCTACAATTGCATGGCTATATTTGTACGCTTGTATGTCCACCGGCCAGCAATCGATAATGACCGTCTTCACTGATTGTGCAACACCTCTCTATAATATACTAATACAAGGACGTAGAAATAACGCGGGAGTATATACTATCGCAAAGAGCCTCTTTTAAGAACATCCGGACTCCTGCATTATTTCAGCAAGGCTGTACTTGATCCAAAGTAAGCAGGCCGTAAGTTAGGTATTTCGAATGCATCTGAATGAAGACCACGTCGAAAGATCTCGACACGTAGTAGCTCTTCTAGACGCACATTACCAAGTTGAACCTTCTGCCCAAAATGTTTGAGTAGTCCGAATTGACTTGATTTATTAGGAGCCTCGAATATGATAATTTCAAGCCCGAACGCTTCTACAAGTCGATCCGCAAAGTGTGGATTGAATATTCCATTGTCGTCAAACATTCCAACTCCGCATGCACTCTCACGAGCCTCGATAACGAGTTTTTCAGCTCCTGCGTTAAGCCAGGTCTGTCCAAGTGCAATCTGTTCGTTGAGCGTCTTCCA
>WNGE01002693.1_pt1 | contig 31669 bp, 25 predicted proteins | sample 5400651 | NCBI WGS metagenome assembly WNGE01 (sample SAMN13153370, study PRJNA577476) | soil metagenome | isolation source: 60 cm soil or saprolite under grassland replicate 2 | place: USA:California | collected 2016-06-15
AATTTCCAACCACAAATGCACTATCACCTTATTGGAATCTGCGGCACAGCGATGGCCGCGCTTGCAGGAATGCTGCAAGCACGCGGACATCACATCACTGGTTCCGATGAAAATGTTTACCCGCCAATGTCTACCATGCTTGCCTCACTCGGAATTCCGGTGATGCAGGGTTACAAGGCAGAACATCTGGATCCCAAGCCGGACTGCGTGATCGTCGGCAACGCCATTCCGCGTGGGAACGCCGAGGTTGAAACAGCGCTCAATCGCAAGCTGCTATATCGCTCGCAGGCTGAAGTCGTAAAAGAAGAATTCATTCGCGGCCGCCGCTCGCTCGTTGTTGCCGGCACACACGGTAAGACTACAACTACAGGTATCGCTGCCTGGCTGCTGGATCAGGGTGGTCTGAACCCGACTTTCCTGATTGGCGGCGTGGCGCAAAACTTCGGCGTTAGTTTTCGCGTTAGAAACAGTGAGTACTTCATCATCGAAGGCGACGAGTATGACACTGCCTATTTCGATAAGGGTCCCAAGTTTATGCACTATCTGCCGGAGATCGCGATTGTAAACAATATCGAATTTGACCATGCTGATATTTATGCCGATCTCGCGGCGGTAAAGCTCGCGTTTCGCCGCTTTATGAATCTTGTCCCTGGCAACGGACGTCTGATTGCGGGTTGGGATAGCCCGCATGTTCGCGAGGTTGTCGCTTCCATGGGCCAGCGACTGTTTACGCAACTCGAAACTTTCGGTACCAGCGAAGATGCGAAGTGGCGCATTTGCGAGATGGACTTCACCGGCGACTTGAGCACGTTTACCGTTACGCGCGAGGGGAAGCACTGGGAAACATTTGAAACATCCCTCATCGGCGAGTTCAATCTGCTCAATTGCCTGGCTGTGATTATCGCCGCCGATACTTGGGGCATTGACCGCGATGCTATTGCTGATGCCCTCAGAACTTTCAAGAATGTTCGTCGCCGCGCCGAGATTCGTGGCGAGGAAGGTGGTGTGATCGTCATCGATGATTTCGCGCACCATCCAACGGCGGTTCGGGAAACACTGCGCGGGTTGCGCAATCGCTATCGGCAGCGACGCTTGATCGCGGTGTTTGAGCCGCGATCGTGGTCGTCGCGTTTGGCAGTTTTTCAGGATGAATATGCTAATGCGTTCTCGGCTGCTGACTACGTAGTTATTGCCAGCGTGTTCGATAGTGGCAGAGTTGCGGAGAAGGGAAAGTCGCTCGACACTCACAAACTAATCGAGGATATTGCAAAACAAGATAAGCCGGCGTTTGCGATTCCCGGCGCCGATGAAATCATTTTGCACCTGCTGCCGCAACTTCGCGAAGGCGACGTCGTCGCGATTATGTCAAACGGCGGCTTCGGGAGTATTCACGATAAATTGCTGACGGCCTTGAGAGAGCGGTGAGCAGTGAGCAGTGGCCAGTGGACGGTAAGCGGTGAACAGTAATTGCTCTCAATGACCGACGAGAATTGAAAAATGATGAATGGAAAATTCGGACAGTTTCCATTTCTCATTTCTCATTTCTCATTTCCCATTTCGTCAGGTCGGACAGGATTCCGACCCTTCCACTGCTCATTGCTGCTCACCGCTCACCGCTAACTGCCTCAGGTTCAAACCGCGCCACCAGCAGCGGTTTGGGAAAATCTTTGAGATCCTCAAGCTTGCCGGGTGCAAGCTGCACGCGGGCGGTGAGTACGCGACGAATTCGCTGCGGTAAGAATTTGGCGGCGAGCAATGCCGCGGCGCCGACGAGCTCTACCACGTCGCCACCACCATTCCAATGGTCGCGTACCACCTTTGGATCCGTCCGCTCCATCAATCGCAGCAACGTCAGCGCAATCAAATAAGCATCGTCAATCTGGCCGACAAAAGGAATCATGTCGGGTATCAGATCAAAAGGAATGATTGCATAGATGATTGCTCCGGCAACCAGTGCCCGTTCCGTTGCCGGCACGCGAGGGTCCATCAGTAAACGCGCGCACAACACAAGCATATTCGGAATGAATAGCAACAGGTTTTTTATTCGTCGCCGGGCAAGAACTTCAGACATCGGGTGTCTCCTGAAATCACTTCGCTGCAAATGCTTGTTGAGATTCTTAAGTTATCACGACTACAGTCGAGTTGTAACGCAAACTGTTAGTTTGCGGCATTCAGCGTTGCGCTCCAGTAAGAACTAACACAGAGACAGATAGACCACAGAGATTGCAAGGATATGGCTAGACAGGACACTATTCGCTGTCCGGCTTGTTCTCTCAGCGCGGGTTCGCTAGACTCACCATTCTCTTACAACTCGACCATAGGCCCAGACTTATTTTCGTATGGAAATTCTTGAGCGAATTCGCCAGCGCGCTGCCGCTAAACTTCAGCATATTGTTTTGCCCGAAGGAAACGATCCGCGCACCGTGATAGCTGCGGCTATTTGCGCGCGAAATCGCCTGGCGCGGATCACGTTGCTGGGGGATGAAGCAACGGTTCGTGAAACGGCGCAACGTGAACAGGCCGATCTCGGCGGCGTGGAAGTCATAGACCATCGGCAGGCTTCTGATTTCGAAAAGATGGCTGCGCTATTCCACGAGATCCGTCGCGCCAAAGGGTTGATGGCCGACGAAGCTCGCACACTGCTGGCTGACCCGCTCTACTACGGAAATCTCATGGTGCGGCTCGGCAAAGCGGATGGTTCGGTAGCCGGAGCAACCAACACCACTTCTCATACCGTGCGCGCAGCGCTTCACTGCATAGGCGTGCGCGCCGGATTCAAACTCGTCTCGAGTTTCTTTCTGATGGCTTTGCGCGATGGTAGCTTCGGCGAGCATGGCGCCCTGATGTTCGCCGACTGTGGCGTCGTTATTGAGCCTTCTCCGGCAGAGTTGGCCGAGATTGCGATTGCTTCGGCGGATTCGTGGCGCGCGTTGTTGGGGACGACACCGCGCGTGGCAATGCTTTCCTTCTCAACCAAAGGAAGCGCGAATCACAAATTGGTCGATAAAGTGGTTGAGGCAACCAGGACAATAAAAGCGAGAGCACCCCAAATTGAAATTGACGGAGAGTTGCAGGCTGACGCTGCGCTCGTGACTGCAATTGCGCAATCCAAAGCCCCCGGCTCCACAGTAGCGGGTCGGGCAAATGTTTTGATTTTTCCGGATCTTCAATCCGGCAACATCGCTTATAAACTCACCGAAAGATTAGCCGGCGCAACCGCGATCGGTCCAATCCTACAGGGACTCGACAAGCCTGCTAACGATCTCTCTCGCGGCTGCAAAGCGGAAGACATCGTCGATGCCGTCGCCATTACGGCCGTGCAATCCCAGGCGCGACAAGCCACGGGTTGACCCAATGAGTGCAGGTTGACTCAGTGAGTATAGAGTGCACACTTTAGGTTGCCTCTTTCGCAAACAACGACCTGAAGGTTGAACTCTAAACTTTGAACTCTCAACTAAAGTTTTAGGCAACTCGGCACCCGGTTTCCCTGCATCCAACCGCAACAAACTTTTATTCCCGAGAGGCAGGCAAGTCATTTGTTTCACAAATCTTCGAGTGTCGTTCTATCCATTCTGATATTGGCAACGACCGTTTCAGTCCAGGCCCAGAGGAAACCCCAGCGACCACTTCCCTCGCCCACTCCAAATGAGCAAGACGAACCTGTCAAAGTATTTACGGAAGAGGTGCGCCTGCCCGTAATAGCGGTGGATCAGTTTGGTCATTACGATCCCACCGTGGTGCCTGAGGACATTCTCGTGCTTGAGGATGGTGTCGCCCAACAAATCAAGAGCGTTCGCCGAATCCCTGCCAACGTTCTGCTGGTGCTTGATACGGGCGGTGAGTTGAGCGGGCTCGGAGGAATGTCAAAGCGAACCAATCTGACACGGGACGTAGCGATCGAGTTATTGAACAGATTGCGAGAAGACACCTGGGTGGAAGTTATGCAATTTAATAATTCGGTGGAGTTGCTGCAAAACTGGACGCGTGACCGCCCGGCCACCCTCAAGGTGTTGAAGACAAAAGTTTCGTCAGGTAAGCGAGCACGCTTTGCGGATGCCGTTGTGGCTGCCGCTCAACAGTTGAAAGATCGCCCGGAAGGCAGCCGGCATGTAGTTTTCATCACCGATGGCATCGACAGCCCCGGCGGAAAAACGGATCGGACCCGGGCGCTCAAACAGCTAGCGGCAGCTCGGGCCACGGTCCACATCATCAGTTACACGGAATTTGTTCGGCAAGAGAAACCGAAGGACAAGCAGTCGGGGAAAATAGGACAAGTTCCACCTTCGCACGATCCGATTACCGCAAACGATCCAACCCAACCTCCCGGGACAACTCGCAGTCCTGCGTATGTGCTGCACAGTATTACCTTTGATCCGGCGATGACGCGTCAGCGAAAAGCCTATGAAGCCGATATCAGGAAGAGCCAGCAAATTCTCACCGACATGGCCGAAGAAACTGGCGGCCAGATTTTCCTGCCGAAAACGGGTGACGAGATGATTTCCCAAGCGCGGGAAGCCGCGCGCGAGGTTGGAGCAGAATATGTGGTTACTTACCGGCCGAAACGGCCGCTCTCGTCTGCTGATAAAGGGCAGTATCGGCGCATCGAAGTCGCTTCGCGGCGGGTTGGATTAAGTTTGCGGTCCAGACGCGGTTATGTCGTGCCGGCGCAGCCTTAAAAGGCAGACTCCTGGCCGTCAGGAAAGCCTCAGGAGTAATTAAAGCATATGCCCGACTATAAGGGAGGGCTCATCTTTGAATTCGATGAGCCCTCCCTTATAGTCGGGCTTCTGCCATTTCTAAAAGCTGGTCTAGTTGATGACGGCCTCGAGTTGCGGCTCGAGCGTTTCCACCAGGCGGCGCACGTCGAGTTCGTCTTGCTTCCGTATCAACGACTGATCTCGCAGGTCGTCCCAATCCTGCGGCGGCACTCTGTGAAAAGCCTCAACAACTTTCGGATCAAATTGTTTGCCGGCCCAGGCATCAAGCTCCTCAGCAGCCGCCAGATATGGTTTGCCTTTACGATACACGCGATTACTGGTAATCGCATCGAACGCGTCGGCTACTGAAAATATGCGGGCGCATATATCAATCTCTTCGCCGCGCAAACCAAGCGGATAACCGGAGCCATCCCACTTCTCGTGGTGCTGAGCTACGACGCGGGCGGCGCCCTCCAGAAATTGAATGCCACGCAAAATCTGCTGCCCGTGCAATGGATGTTGACGCATAAGCACCCATTCTTCCGGCGTTAACTTCGCAGGCTTCCGCAGAATCAGATCAGGCACGCCAATCTTTCCGATGTCATGAAGCAAGGATCCAAACTCGAGCGACTTGGTGTGTCGGCTATCCAGGCCATACTCTCTGCCGAGACGCATACTGTAGGTCACCACACGCTCCGAATGACCATGTGTCTCAAGATCTCTCGTTTCCAGCGCCGCGGTCAGTGCTTTCAACGTCGATCGATACGCGTCTTCCAACGAGTTCAGGGCCTGGTCAAGTTCAACCGTTCGCTGCTCTACCAACTCTTCAAGATGATCTTCATAGCGCTGCTTGGCGACAATCAGTCCTTGATGTTCCAAAGCACGCTTCACGACCGCTTCGACTTGGCGCAAGTCAAATGGCTTCATTACATAGTCGAAGGCTCCCAACCGAAGAGCATCAATTGCACTCTCCATGGTCTGCATGCCACTGATCATCACCACCACACTATTGGGCCACCCACTTCGGACATGCGGAATCATGTCAAGGCCACTCATGCCCGGCATGGTGATATCGCTGACTACGAGTTCATACTCAGTCCCAGCCAATAGCCTAAGTGCTTCCTCAGCCGAGCCAGCCGTCGTGCAATCGTACTTGCCCTCAAAGAGATCGGCCAGAATGGCCGTTATCTCTGCCTCATCATCAACGATAAGAATCCGTGATCGGACGTTACCTGACATTCTTTCGACTCCTATTTTCCAGGGGATGCTGAGCGGTATGCTACCGCTTAGAAACTTGCGAAGCTTGTGAGGGCTGTAGGCCGTTACAGATCTTGTCCCGCCCTCAGGGAACACCTTAGATTCTACATATTTTGCTCCGCGGTGGCAAACATGTTTTTACAGCGCCAAGAGTCCCTGTTTTTCAGGGACTTTTGGCACTTTCCGCCATTCCTGATGATCGATCAGTGGCGCCCATTCCTCAGTCCGGTACGAGGACGCGCGCGCAGCGATGATCTTTGATAAAACTCAGTACCGAGCCCCCCGCCGGCGCTTGCGAATTCCATAGGTGTAAACAGCCGCGCCGCCACCGCCTGCCAGCGCCCCGATAGCTGCACCTTTCTTCCCACCAGCGATGCCGCCAATTAGCGCGCCCGCCCCGGCGCCACCCGCAGTAGTCAACTTGTCGCGATGCTTCTGCCAGAAGCTTCTGCCATGTTTATGGCCATCGCCAACACATGCGTAATGCGTATGCGTGTAGTTGCCGTGCCGGTGCCGCAGCCTGCCGCAGGTTCTGGCCGAGACAGGCACAGACAACAGCGCCATAAGTGCTAATAAGATCAGCATTGCAAGTATTTTTCTCATAGGTTCTTCCTTTCGACGTCGCCGCCGTTACGGGAGAGAGTTGATTTTGGGGGGCCTGTAAGCCGATTCTATTGGCCTGTGTGGTGTTTGTCGAGCCAATGAAGTGTACAAAGCGTAAGTTAGCGATGTTGGGGCGATTGCGCTTCCGATTGAATAAGAGCCAAATGGTGCCGGAGGTCGGACGTAAACGCCGCAAAAGCTAACTCGTCTTGCCTCTTAACTTACACGGAATCAAGGGCATTCGATCCATCGCTGCTTCTAAGGACTAGGCGGATAACGAGGACAAACGGGATGCTGTTGGACTCAATTAGGACTCCAATGTTAGCAACTGACAGAATAAATTGAGCCGGCGACCAGTTCGATGATTTCCACCGACTCTTAATACAGTTGCTGGACATGCCGCGAATAAACGGAGATCACCGATGACGACTACGACTAAGTGTTTTAATGAACTGCTCTGCTGGTTGCGCGTTCGTTTCCGCCAGGATGAAGACCAGAAAAAGTCCCCTTGGATGTCAGAGCGTCAATTAGCTGCGTATTGGCAACTATATGATGAACAAGGTGAGCTGTCGCTAACTGAGATTCGGGAATGGTCCGCAAGCCTGGTGAAGAGCACCGGCTTCTATACGTGTATGGGTCCTCACAAACGGTACCATAAAGATGTTGCAGATGGGCGGGCTTGGAAGGCCTGTCAGCTTGATGATGCTACCCTATACCGTTATTTGGGCGATGCATTTCGGGTGCACATCGGGAAGATGCTTTTCTTGATGCCTTCGACCGGCGGGCTTCTATGAAATGGAGATCGTCAAGCGCGACGAGAAGCCCTGGCGCACAATACAGGATAGAGTTTCGCTCAATGACGGTTGTTGCCCACAAAGGAAAAGAAGGACCATGCCGGGAGTACTCTGGAGTCATTTCCTCGGCTCGGGGGGGTGATAGATGAACGCAGTGAAGAGTTGGCTCAGCGCGGGGCTTATTGCGGGGGCGCTTTGCGCGCTGTCATGGTTGGAACGCCGGCGGCCGCTGCGTCGTCACACGGTTGAGCCTAAATTTAAGCGAGAGGTTCGCAATCTTTCAGTTGCCGCCGTTGGCGCCTGCGCGTTGCTGTTGATTGAGCGGCCGGCGATCATTCGGCTCGCCCAATTTGTTGAAGGGCACAGATGGGGCCTGTTGAAACAGTTGCGATTGCCCCAGTGGCTGGAAGTTGCGCTCGCGGTAGTAATGTTGGATTACACGCTGTACGTTTGGCATTACCTCACGCATCGAGTTTCATTTCTTTGGCGATTTCACGTAGCTCATCATGTCGATCTCGACCTCGATGCTTCGACGGCCTTGAGGTTTCATTTCGGCGAGTTGGCGCTTTCAGTGCCGTGGCGAGCTGCTCAGGTGATCATCATCGGCGTATCGCCGATCTCATATTTGGCCTGGCAGATCTTTGTATTTCCGTCGATTATGTTTCATCACTCGAACGTCGAATTGCCTATTGGTGTGGAACGGTGGCTCAACCGGCTGATCGTCACTCCTCGTATGCATGGCATTCATCATTCGATCGTTGAAGAAGAGACAAACTCAAACTGGTCCAGCGGCTTGACAGTCTGGGATAGGCTGCACCGGACGCTCCGACTCAACGTGTCACAGGACGAAATCACAATCGGGGTTCCCGCGTACCGCGATCCAGAAGAGGTTGACCTTAAAGAAGTGCTCGCGCTTCCTTTCCGTAGACAAGCTCGAAGCTGGGAACTTCCTGATGACGGTAAACCTGTGCGCGATATTTCAAGCGTCGCAGAAGATCACTTGCTTCCGTAACGAAGATATTATTTCAGCCATGAGTTCAAGCCAGAAAAATCAGAGTCCAACGGTTTCCATTATCATTCCAACATTGAACGAGGAGAGTTCAATCGGTCAAACTCTCGATGCATTAACGAAGATTTCCAAACCGCTTGAAGTAATTGTGGTTGATGGAGGCAGCTCCGACAAGACTGTTCAGATAGTTCGCAAGTCGAATGTGAAATTGATCGCGGCCCGTCGCGGGCGCGGTGCGCAGTTGCATGCGGGAGCCTGCATAGCGCAGGGAGAGACGTTCTGGTTTTTGCACGCGGACACGATTGTTCCCACGGACGCGAGGCAGAGGATCGCTGATGCATTGCTTGACCCACAGGTGATAGCCGGAAATTTTGATGTCCGCTTCGACGGCCGAGGAGGAGCGGCACGATTTATGACCTGGTTGTACCCACAACTGCGCCGACTTGGACTCTCTTACGGGGACTCTGCGATCTTTGTGCGACGCGAAGCTTACAACCAAATCGGCGGTTTCCAGCCGTTTCCGATCTTTGAGGATCTCGATCTGATAAAGCGCTTGCGCAAGCAGGGTCGCGTGGCTCATTTGCCTGATTTGGTGGTGACATCGTCACGGCGCTTCGAAGGACGCAGCTTCGCAGTTACATTTGCGCGGTGGGCAAGCTTGCAGGTGCTTTATTGGCTGGGAGTAAAACCGTCCACGCTGGCGCGTTTTTATACGGCGATTCGCGAGGCGCCAGGGCAAGTGGAGAGGGTTGATCTCGGTTTGTCGGAAGGGAGGAAGCTGTGATGTCTTATTATGAAGAACTAGATCTTGATCGCTTCGCGGATATTGGCAAGCATCGGCCTGATCTGTTTGAGAAATTCATGGCCTGGTATCAGGCCTGTCAGGAAGAGGGGGCGCTCTCGCGGCGCGAAAAGGCGCTTATTGGTCTGGCGGTGGCGCACGCGTTACAGTGTCCTTACTGCATCGACGCCTTTTCGCAATCGTGTCTGGAAGCAGGCTCGAATATGGACCAGATGACCGAAGCGATTCACATGGCTTCAGCAATCCGCGGCGGAGCGGCACTCATTCATGGCTTGCAAGCTCATCACTCGGTCGAGAAGGTATCAATGTAATGTCAACGGTTTTGCCGGTCATTCAATCTGATCGAAACGGGCGGCCGCGCGTCGATGTTGATTTCGACAAGAAGTTGACCGCGCATGCCATCGAGCTGAAGTCAGCGACTATCGATACCTTGCAGGTCAACGTCGGCAAGCTCTGCAATCAGGCGTGCAAGCATTGCCACGTTGATGCCTCACCGACGCGCACAGAAATTATGACGCGAAAGACTGCCGAGGCCGTTATTGATGCAGTACGCCGCTGGCGGATCCCGATAGTCGACATCACAGGCGGCGCTCCTGAGCTCAATCCTTCTTTTCGTTATCTCGTTCGCGAAGCGCGAGTTGCGGGCGCGCGCGTGATGGTGCGGCATAACTTGACCGTCATGTTCGAAGAAGCTCAGGAGGATCTGCCTGAATTCTTTCGCGAGCAGGCGGTTGAGGTTGTCAGTTCGTTGCCTTACTTCCTGGAAGACCGGACAGATGCTCAGCGTGGCCACGGAGTATTTCAGAAATCGGTCATCGCGCTCCGTCGCTTGAACGCAGCCGGCTATGGAAAGGAAACAAGCGAGCTCACGCTGGACCTGGTCTACAACCCCGTGGGCGCGTTCCTGCCGCCGCCGCAGGCTTCAATCGAGGCAGACTTCAAGCGCGAGTTAATGAATCGCTATGGCATCATGTTCAACCATCTCTACACCATCACGAATATGCCGATCAAACGATTTCTCGATTACCTGCGTCGCTCGGGTAATGAAGAGCGCTACATGCACAAGCTGGTGGAAGCGTTCAACCCTGCGACAGTCGCTGGGCTGATGTGCCGAAACCTGGTGAGCGTGGATTGGACCGGCAGGCTTTACAATTGCGACTTCAATCAGATGCTGGGGTTAGGGGTTCCTTCTGAGTTGCCACAAACCATCACCGAATTTGAGCCAGGAAAGTTTGCTCGGCGGCGCATCATGACCGCGTCGCACTGTTTCGGATGTACCGCTGGGGCAGGCTCAAGCTGCGGGGGAGCAGTGGCATCCTGAAATGGAAACCTGGAGGTCACGTGAAACTGCTAGCTGGATTTCTTGCCGGCGTTCTCGGCGCGATCATTCTGATGGTCCTACTGTACTTGATGCAGGCCACTGGATTGAGCGGGCCGCCAGGATTCGTCAGTATTTGCAGAGCAATTGTTGGCGCGCGGCCACCTTTTGATCACATTCTGGGAGCGATTGGTTTCGCGCTTGCCGGTGGTATGTGGGGATCGATCTTCGCGGCGTTATTCCCGAATCCAACCATAGTTAAGGGTATGGCCTATGGAGTTGTGCCGACCCTTTTCCTATGGCTGGTAATCTCACCGGCTATGGGTCAGGGATTCTTCAATGGATTTACGGCGAAAGGTATATGCATGCCGCTCATTTTCAACGTTCTCATCTGGGGCGGTTTTATTGGATGGTACTGCGGCAGAAGCCGGTAAAAAGGCGTGAGATTTCGGCATGGATTTAGACCTAAGAGCGCGGATCACCTGTCCACAATGTGGATTTCAGAAGGAAGAGGAAATACCCACTGATGCTTGCTTGTTCTTTTATGAATGCGCGGGCTGCAACACTCGCCTTAGACCGCTGCCCGGAGATTGTTGCATCTTCTGTTCTTATGGCACGGTAAAATGTCCCACCAGACAGCAGCAACAATCTTTGAAAGAACACCCTGAAAGAGGAAAATAATCGTGAAGCCGTTGACAGCACTTTTTCAAACAGTCGTTCTATTCAACATTAAGCCCCTTCGGAGCAGGTACCGCCTTGCAACCCATCAATGATGTCCCAGGCGTGCGTCGCCACCATCCGGAGGATCGAGAACTCCAGGACCGTTAGCGCCGAACCCTGAAGTAGTATGACAGCCCCTTCTTGTACATCGAAAGCCTCTTCAGTATGGCGTCAAGTCCTGCTTGCTGGTTAACCTGCGACAGCGTTGGGTAAACGTGAATCATGCTGCCTATCGCGGTGATTGAAAGTCGCATTTTCATCACCAACACGAGTTCGTGAATCAATTCGCCTGCACGCGCGCCGACGATGTGCGCTCCGACGATCTCGTTCTTTCGGCCGGTGCAAATGATCTTTGCAAAGCCCTTGGCCTCCTCTTCGGTCTGCGCTCGATCATTGTCTGCGAAGTAGGTTCGGTAAATATGAACATTTCTCGCTCCGAACTTCTTGTTCGCTTCGCTTTCCGTTAAACCGACCCGCGCAACTTCTGGGTCGGTGAATGTCGTCCAGGGAACGACACGAAAATCGGTCTTCTGCAATAGCGGCCAAAACAAGAGCGCGTTTCGAATTACGACCGACGCTTCATAAGCCGCCATGTGCGTGAAAGGAAAGTGCCCGGTCACGTCTCCAGCAGCGAAAATATGACTTGCGGATGTTCGCAGATATTCGTCGGTGATGATGCGCAGCTTGTCGTACTTCACCTCCGCCGCTTCAAGATTCAATCCTGCAATATTTGGGCGGCGTCCGGTAGCCACGAGAATCTCCTCAGCCTGTAATTCCGTTTGCTTACCATCTTGCTCAACCGTCAGTACCTTTTGCCCGTTTGCAGTATTCGCGCGTACGGCCTTGTGATTCAACAGAATCTTCAGACCTTCGGCGCGCACTATTTCTTCGATGGTTGCGGATACTTCTTCGTCCTCTTTCGGCACCAGGCGCTTGTCCATCTCAACAACCGTAACCTCGCTCCCGAAACGGGCAAACGATTGGCCCAATTCCAACCCGACGGGACCGCCACCTAAAATAATGAGAGTTTCCGGCAGCCTCTTGAGCTGGAAGACCTCTTCATTGGTAATGAAGCCCGTCTCTTTCAACCCTTCAACTGGAGGCACAGCAGGGCGTGAGCCCGTGGAGATGCAGAAGCGCTTGGCGTTGATAGATTTCTTCGTGCCATCGTGGCTGATTAGCTCCAGTTCATGCGCTGACAGGAACCGCGGACTGGCAAAGATTGGCTCGACGCCCAGTGCTTCAAAGCGCTCCGGTCTGTCGTGCTCGCCGACAGCTTCGATAACGCGCGCCACCCGGTCGGTAATCGAAGCGAAGACGCCGTCTTTGAAGTCAACAGAAGTGGGCGCAAAACCAAAGGCGTCTGCCCGCCGAACATCTGCGGCGAAGCGAGCCGAGCGAATAAAAGTTTTCGACGGTACGCAACCTGTATAGAGGCAATCGCCACCCAGGGCTTTCTTTTCGACCAGCGCCACGCGCGCGCCGAGTTGCGCGGCGCCACCGGCGACTACCAGTCCGGCGGAGCCACCACCTATTACGATGAGATCATATTCGCTCATGACCCTTGTCGAAGCTGGACAGTCACATCCTTATTGTCGCGCCGAGACTCAACGCTGCACGCGCCCGACATTCATGTCAGCACGCCGAGACGCGGCACAATGAGTCGCAATGATGTGGAGCGGTTGCTGCTCTCAGACATGACATTGTCTCGCCAGTTAGGTGTAGTGTCCACGCAGGTCAAACTAACGAGGCGGATAGTTTCCAGCGCCGTCAGGAACCCGCCAAGCGTCTTCTTATATATAAGATTGCGAATAGCCGAAACCGGATGTGTCCGCGCACGGCGCAGCACGGAATCTTCACGTAGTGACCCGACGCCTAACCCGACGATTAGCGACCCGAAGATGATGAGCGACAGAACTTTAGTGCCTCAATTTTTTGGACTTAAAATCAGACTAGCGGAGGCGGCGGCTAAGCACTAGACTTACAAACTAAAGGAACTATGGTGAGCCAAAGCCTGATTCATATTGGCATCGTAGGTTGCGGAAATATCAGCGAAACGCACGCACGCGCCTCGCGAGAGATTGACGGTGTCGAGATTGCCGCAATCTACGGACGCAACCGGGAAAGGTGTGAGCGGTTGGGCCAACTTTACGGCGGCGTGGTATACGAAGACTTCGATGCTTTTCTCGAACACAGACCGATGGACGTGGTGGCTATCGGCAGTCCTTCAGGGTTACACGCAGAACAAGGCATCGCGGCCGCACGTCGTGGTCTCCATGTCCTAGTCGAAAAGCCGATTGACATTACAACCGCGCGGGCGGATGCGCTCATCGCTGAATGCGAACGAGCTGGAGTGAAACTCGGTGTCTTCTTTCAGGATCGGCTGGCGCCGGATCTGATCAGGCTCAAAGAGTTGATTGACGCAGGCCGATTAGGAAGGCCGATACTTATATCCGCGCGGGTGAAGTGGTACCGCCCACAGGATTATTATAGCGAGTCGCATTGGCGCGGCACGCGCGCCTTAGACGGCGGCGGCGCGCTTATCAATCAGGGTGTGCACACGGTCGACTTGCTGTTGTGGCTGATGGGAGGTGTAACGCATGTGCAGGCAAAAGCGAGCACTGCGCTTCACAAGATTGAAGTGGAAGATACAGTGGTTGCCACATTAGAGTTCGCGAATGGAGCCATAGGCACTCTGGAAGCTGCAACTTCTGTCTATCCGGGATACCCGCGTCGTCTTGAATTGACCGGCTCTGCAGGGACCATCATTGTCGAAGATGATCGAATAGTCGCTGCGGACTTGCGCGAACCGTTGGAAGAGCCGGCAGAGCGGCAAGCCGGAAGTTCAAACGCGAGCATTACATCGCCAGTGGTCTCCGATGTGCGTGGACACCGACGGATCCTGGAAGATTTTCTCCGCGCCATGGAGACAGGCGGAAAACCGCTTTGTGATGGACGTGAAGGTCGTCGAAGTGTGGAGTTGGTACAAGCTGTTTACCAATCATCGCGAACGGGGCACCAGGTCACGCTCACAGCCGACACGATGTCACGAGCGGTTTGAGTCCTCGGTGGCAAGGAGCTGTTTGGACGGCGGCTTGTTTAGCCAGGGCCTGGCCCCTCCTCGCTGAAGAAGCGAGAGAGGTGTGAATGAGGAGTCAAACAGTCGGCTTCGTAAGAAGTCGGAGGGAGTTAATCTATGTCGTGTTCATTATCTCGTCGTCAGTTCATCGTGAGTCTGGGTGCGGCTGCTGCCGCGTCGGCTCTTTCGGCTGAAACTCTCGGAGGAGCGCTCGAACCGGCTCTTTATCCGCCGACTGACCTCTCTTATTTTGATCGACCAATTACGCGCGCGCCTGCAGATATCCGTTTTGGATACGCGGCGATCACCTGGGCTGGAAACGACGTCCAGGCGATCAAGGACATATCCGACATCGGGTTTCGCGGCATTCAGTTACGCAACAATGTTCTGAAGGACTATGGTGATCGCCCGAAAGCGTTGCGCGATCTACTGGACCAGTACCATCTGGAAATGGTCGCGTTGTCGAGTGGTGGAGTAAGTATCGGTGCGGGAACCGAAACCGATGAAATCGCCAAACATGTCCGCAACGCGCGTTTCGTGCACGACGTAGGCGGTCATTACCTGCAGGTGACGGATTCGGCCCGGCCCAAAGGTCGTAAGCCGGAGGGCGCCGACTTTAAACAGCTTGGCCGGCTGTTAACTGAAATCGGCAAGCGAGCCGTCGACTTGGGTGTTCCTGTCGGTTACCACAATCACATGGGCAGCCTTGGTGAAGCGCCCGATGAAGTGGATCGCATCATGGAGGCGGCCGATCCGCGCTACGTCAAATTTGAACTCGATATCGCCCACTACCAGCAAGGCGGCGGCGATCCGGCTCATGCCATCCGGCAGTATCATGATCGGCTGCTCTTCTTACACATTAAGGATGTAGAGAGTCTATCGACTAGTGATGAACGCGGACGTGCTTATCGCTGGGTCGAGCTCGGTCGCGGCAGAGTCGATCTTCCGGCAGTTTTCGCAGCGCTAAAGGACATCAAGTTCCGCGGCTGGGCAGTGATCGAGTTGGATAGTGTGCCCGACAAATCGAGGACGCCCAAAGAGTGCGCACAGATCAGCAAGAAGTATGTTGAAGATAAGCTGGGGATGAAAGTCAGTTAGTTGTCAGTAGTCAGTAATCCGTAGTCAGTAGGTGCTATCCTGTTACTGTTATCTTTTGAGCTTTGTACTTTGTACTTTGTGCTTTGCAAAGGAACTACAGCACGCCATCAAACAGCAAAGTAACAAAGAACTAAAGTAACAAAGAACAAAGCTCTAATTACAAAGAACGACATCATTACAACTGATCACTGACCACTGATCACCTCTTTTATTTATGTTCAAACTATCAGTCATCAACGACGAGATCACGGCGGACTTTGGGCGGGCGGCTGAAGTAGCAGCGCAGGAGTTTGGCCTTCAGTTCATAGAGATCCGAGCGCTATGGGGCAAGAACATCATGAGGCTCGACGCGAAAGAAATTGCCGAAGCGCGAAAGATTCTGGAAAAGTATAGGCTGCGCGTTTCGTCGATTGCGTCGCCCATCTTCAAAACGGATTGGCCCGGCGCGCCAACCTCGAAGTTCAGTCCGAAACGCGATCAGTTCGGCGCGGACTTCACCTACGAGCAGCAGGAGGAATTATTAGAGCGCGGCTTTGAGCTGATGCCCGTCTTTCAGGTAGATCGGATTCGCATCTTTGATTTCTGGCGGCTCGATGATCAGCAGCCTTACCGCGCCGCAATGGATGAGAAACTGATCGAAGCATCAAAGAAAGCCGCGAAGCGCAGGATCACGTTGCTGCTTGAGAATGAGGCCAGTTGCAACACGGCCACGGGCGCTGAAGCCGCGCGAACTCTCGGCGCAGTTCGCTCACCTAACTTGAAACTGAATTGGGATCCGGGCAACGCGGCCAGTCGCGGTGAAATAGCTTATCCGGACGGTTATTCGCATCTGCCGAAAGATCGTATCGGCTACATGCACTGCAAAGATGTTGTGCGCGGAGCGGACGGCAAGTACGAATGGATGAAGATGGGTGGCGGAATCATCGATTACGTCGGACAATACCGCGCGCTCAAGAAGGATGGCTATCAAGGAGTGGTGAGTCTGGAGACGCACTGGCGCGGCGCGGGCACTCCGGAAGAATCCACGCGCCAAAGCATGGCGGGAATGAAGGATCTCTTGCGGCGCGCCGGCGCGCTTTGAGCGATGTCCGACAAACTTTAGTTTGTCGTGCAATGAGCCAAAAAGCTTTCAAGGCATACTTCAACGACAAACTAAAGTTTGTCGGACATTTTAAAGGAGAAGCATCATGCCTGATAACAAAAACTCGCGCAGAGATTTCATGAAGATCGCAACTCTCGGCGCCGCCTCGGTAGCGATCGGTTCGCGCGCGGCGAGCTACGCGAACATTCTCGGAGCTAACGACCGCGTGCGGGTTGGGATCGTCGGCTACTCAGATCGCTGCCGGCAGGCTTTGATTCCGTCATTCATGATGCACGCTAAGGAACTCAACTTTGATTTCGTGGCTGTCTCAGACGTTTGGAGCCGACGTCGCGACGAAGGGGCCGAGTCTCTCGGTAAGCTGGTCGGGCATGAGATCGCAAAGGCCCGCAACAACGAAGAGCTTTACGATCGCAAGGATGTTGATGCTGTGATCATCGCGACTGCGGATTTCCAGCATGCGCTGCACGGCGTGGAGGCTGTGCGAGCTGGTCGTGACGCGTATGTTGAGAAGCCGATGGCCAATACCATGGAAGATGCGCGCGCGATTCTGAAGGCTGTCGAGGAAACGAGGAAGATTGTGCAGATCGGCAGTCAACGCCGCAGCGGCATGAACTATATTAGAGCCAATGAATTCATCAAGTCAGGCAAGTTCGGCGACATCGTCATGGTCGAAATGACCTGGAATGTCAATCAGCCGGGACGTTGGCGGCGGCCGCAACTGGTTAAGGAGATTCGCAAAGACGACACTGATTGGGATCGGTTCCTGCTGAATCGACGTGAAAACGGCCGCAAGCCCGAATGGGACCCGCGCAAGTATGTTGAGTTCCGTCTTTTTTGGCCCTACTCGTCGGGCATCCCCTGTCAATGGATGTCGCACCAGATCGACACCGTTCACTGGTTCTCTGGGTTCCCACGGCCGCGTAGCGTCGTCGCAAACGGCGGCATATATCAATGGCACGATGGGCGGCAGAACTTTGACACCATGACCGCGGTCTTTGACTACGGCCCGCTCGATGATAAGTCCAGGGGTTTTCAGGTTGTCTATTCATCGCGCTTCAGTAACTCTGCCGGCGGAGTAAAAGAGCTGTACTACTCGAATGCCGGCATGCTCAATCTCGACACTAACAAGATCACTGCCGAAGGCGGACTGCGAACTAAAGAAGCGGCCGAAATGCAGATGCAGCCGAACCTGCTGTCGGAAATGTCGCTAGCCGATGCGACTGCGCAGACGCCTGCCGCCACGAGCGCGAACACGGGCGCGGATAATTTGACATCTGCTCACATGCGCAATTGGATGGAGTGCATCCGCAGCCGTAAGACCCCCAACGCGGACATTCATGCGGGCTATAACCACGCGACCGCGATTTGCATGACGATCGCCGCGTTGCATACGGGTCGGCGGGTAACTTTCGATGATGCAAAACAGGAGGTCATCGTCAGCTAATGCGGGCGAACACGATGAGACGCAAGGCTCAAGTTGCCGCGCTGGTTTGCGTGGTTATTGACTTGATGCTTCTGACGATCAGCGCGAATGCGCAAAGATCCGAGAAAGGTGTGCGCATCGTCAGAAACGAAGCGTCACGACGCGTCGACGTGTTTGTGGATGGACAGCCCTTCACATCATATCTATGGCCCGAGAAACTGAAAGTGCCCGTGCTTTACCCGCTGCGTACCGCTCAGGGCACAGTCGTAACGCGTGGTTTTCCATTGGAGCCGCGGCCTGGTGAGCGTGTGGACCACCCGCACCACGCGGGCTTTTGGTTGAATTACGGGAATGTCAATGGCGTCGACTTCTGGAACAATTCAATCGCTTTACCGCCGGAACAACAGAAGAAGATGGGCACAGTCGTGCACCGCCGGATCACGCGTGCGTCGGGCGGTAAAGATCGAGGTCAGCTTGATGTCGAGATGGAATGGGTGATGCCGGACGGTCAACCGATCTTACGCGAGGCCACCACGTTTGTCTTTCACGCCGGGCCGAACCTGCGCGCCGTCGATCGGATTACTACCTTGACGGCCCTGGACAAGCGCGTGGTCTTTCATGACGACAAGGAAGGCATGCTCGGCATGCGCGTACGGCGCGAGCTCGAGCAGCCTTCAAATGAGCCGCTCATTTTCACCGATACGAGTGGCCGTCCCACCGCCGTGAAGGTAATGAATAACAATGGTGTCACAGGCCTATACCGTAGCAGCGAAGGAAAGACCGGCGACGCCGTTTGGGGCACGCGCGCGCGTTGGACCATGTTGACAGGCAAGGTAGATCAGGAGTCGATAGCGCTGGTCATTTTGGATCATCCAAAGAACACCGGCTTTCCGACTTACTGGCACGCGCGCGGCTATGGCTTGTTCGCCGCCAATCCGCTTGGGCAGGAAGTCTTCAGTAACGGCAGAGAGAAACTGAACTTCACGCTTGAACCGAAGCAGTCCGTGACGTTCCGCTATCGTCTGCTGATCCTTTCTGATCCCACGACGCCGGATAAGGTAGAGGAGCAATATCGTCGTTTTGTGAACGAGGTGAAGTAATCGTGTCAAACTGAATTCGCTCCAGAACGCAAGAACGACCGATAACTAGCATCCTTACGCTGCTTTAAGAGGATGGCGTTCGATACAACCCAGTGCGCGTCCGGTCAGGTTCCTCCCTTCCCTCCAGCATTCAACTATCCGCCAGTTCAATGAATAGTCGGGCAATTGAAGCATAGTGCCGGGCGCCCGTGGCTTGCTTGTCAGTATCATTTCGGTAATGTTTCCTGGAGCTCTTGATAGTATCTCTGCATTATGTAGAAGGCCTTTTTCTTCTCTCCGCGGTCGGAGATCAATCCCTTTCGATTGTGGAAGTCCTGGATGCCCGGCAAAGGCCTGCGCGGGGAGCGGAAATCCATCAGGATCCAGGGACAGGTGCCTCGTAAGAAAGAAATTCTCTTCAACATGCTCACCTGGTGCTGGTATACGTTCTCCTGGTATTCCTCGGTCCATCGCGTCAAAGGATCGCCATGATTTCCGTAGGGCGCTTCGCCGCCGAATTCACTCATGATTAGCGGTTTCTGATACTTCGTTTTCCATTCCAGGCGATCAGCCTTTTCAGGCAAACCATCGTACCAACCTACATACTCGTTACAGCCGAGCACGTCGAGGTATTCTCCCAACGGGTCATCGATCATCTGCGTTTGCTCATCGACATAGTGACGTTCCATCGCCGCCGATATTAATCGACTGGTGTCCAGGCTTCTGGCGTGCTCGATCAGCTTCTTCAGAAACGACAGCCGCGCATCGCCAAGAGGTGTTTCATTGGCCATCGACCAGACAATCACCGCCGCGCGATTCTTATCGCGCGTAATCATCTCGCTCAGTTGATTCCGGGCGTTCTCAAGCGTGGCGGGATTTTCCCAAAGGATTGTCCAATAGACGGGGATCTCGGACCAGACCATGATACCCAGCCTATCGGCTTCCCTTAACATGAATTCATTGTGAGGATAATGAGCGAGGCGAACAAAGTTACACCCAAGTTCCCTGGCCCAGCGAAGCAGTGTCAGGGCATCCTCCCGGCTGAAGGCGCGTCCGCCACGAAAAGGCGCTTCTTCATGTATGCAGACGCCACGCAAAAAAATGGGCCTGCCGTTCAGCAGAATCTCCGACCCCCTGGTTTCAATACTGCGAAAGCCAATCTGATCTTGAACCCTATCGGTTTCCGCTTCGATTAATACATCGTAGAGTTTTGGATTGTCTGGCGACCACAACGTCAGATCGGTATTGAAGCTAATCTGCGCGTAGCCATTCGCATCAGTGGTAAAGGATTTGGAGATGCCGGCTTCAGGAATTCGCACCGTTACTCTTTGATTGAGCCTGTTTCCATTTAGTCTTACCCAGCCCTGGACCTGGTTTCGCGAACCCTTCTGGAGTTGGATAAAGTAATCCTGGACGAAACTAGCCGGCGTCTCGACAAGCTTCACCTCGCGAGTGAGCCCACCATAGTTCCACCAATCCGTGATCAATGTCGGAACTGCATCGCGCCGGCGCTGGTTATCTACCTTCACAATCAGCGAATTCGATTTGTCCCGAACCCGATTAGTTATTTCAAAATTGAACGGCGTGAAACCGCCTTCATGCCGCCCAATCTTTTGCCCGTTGAGATAGACATCGGCCAGATAGTTGGCCGCACCGAAATAGACGAAGAGACGAGTGTTCTCCTTCGGTTGATAATCAAAAGACTTCTTGTACCAGATGGTGCCTTCGTAGAGGAGCAAGCTCTCTCGTTGAGTGTTCCAATCTCCCGGCACATTTAGTGATTCGGAGGTGTCGAAATTATATTCGATCAAATCGCTCTTCGTCTTCGGCTTAGCGTCTTTGAAATAGCCATTCTCACTCGGTTGATAACGATAATCATAATAGCCACTTTCATAAGGGTCGATGATTGCTCGCCATTGGCCATCCAAGCCAATGGTCTTTCGGCCCTCCGTATTCGCAATCAGGCCAGATTGCTGCGCCTGCGCACAGGGAAGAACCGCGAGAAGAGATATAAGAACGATAAATGCTTTCATTTTGCGACTCGGGTAGGTCGGGTTGATTTGTCGGAGTGGACTACTCCGGCGTCACGGTCCGGCATTTAAGTACCTAATCTGCCCTGGGTTAGCAGCTTTCATTGCCCATGCTCTTCGGCGCAAGTGCTGAAAGACGAAGAGCACGGGCAATGGCTGCGGGGTCGTTCACGGCGATGGCAAGAGTCAGAAGTTAAGTTTGAGACCGAACTGAATGTTTCGAGCCGGTCCGGTGTTTGTGATTGTCCCAAACCCATTAGTTGTAACAACCGTTGCCGGCGCTTTGAAGTTCGCCCGGTTGAAAGCGTTGAACATATCTGCCTGGAGCCGTAACTTGACCTTCTCTGTGAGAGAGAACTGTTTCCGCATGGAGAAATCCCAGAGTTGCAAATTAGGCCCCGGCACAATTCCTGCGCCGCTGTTTCCGCGGCTAGTGTCAGGCGCGGCGGCAAAAGCCGCCGGGTTGATCCAGCCGTCAGGCCCCGGGTTGGGTAGTAGCACCGGTCCGCCAACGTAGGTAGCACGACGACCGGTCTGGTAACGTGTGATGCCGCTGACCTCCCAACCGGAGAGCAGCATCCCGCCAACACCTTTCATGGTGCGAAGGAAGGGTAGCCGATAGTCGTAGGTGGCTACGAAGCTGTGCCGGCGATCAAAAGTGGCCGGGCCATAGCTCAAGTGACGGTTGAACGGATCGTCGCCGACATCTACGTTGTCTCCGTTGCCGCTCGTGTCCGTGAGAGTCTTGGACCACGTATATGAGGCGGTAAGTTGCAGATCGCCTTTGCGTTTAGCGGTGTAAAGCTGCAGACCATGATAGTTCGAATTTGCATCCGAGAGACGCATCCTGATTTGAGAGAAACCCTTATATGGTCGTAGAGAGTTGACGGATGCCTTAGCGCCGGCGGCGTTCGCCGCCAGAGCTGCGAAAGTCGGCATATTGATATCCGGCTGGCGTATCAGGTGACTTCCCAGATTGCCAACGTAAGTCGCCTCAACAAAGAAGCCACGAGGTAGTTCCCGTTGCACGCCAAGGCTGAAATTCATCGCAGAGGCTATGTTCAAGTTGGGATCGATCGCGTTAATAGTGCCGAAAGGTGTCAGCGCGGAGGGCGTGCCACCTGAGGGATTTCCGATGTTGCCGTTTTCAAACTGTGGCGTATTGATGAAAGGAGGGACATTTAGCTGCGAAAAGATCAAGTTACCCTCGGCCTTATCGTAGAAAATGCCGAAGCCGCCGCGAATTGAGGTTTTGTCGTTCCCAAATGGAGCATAGGCAAAGCCGACGCGCGGGGCGAGGCGATTAGCGGGCTGGTAAAAACCCCGAGGCGCTCCGGTCGGAACGGCCAGCACGGCGGCGCTACTGGCGTTGCTAACGCGTCCCACTTGATCTGAAGGGATCCCGTTTCCCGCGCGCACCAACCCGTTGAAGCGATTCCCACCCATGGTCGGATCAATGTTGCCGTTAGCGAGGATGGTTACTGCCTGGGCGGGATCGTATTTGGCAGGGTCAAAGTTTGCTACGTTATTGGCCTGTGTATAAGTGGGCGAGAAGTGGTAATAGCGCGCTCCGAGCTCGAGGCTGAGATTTGGTGTGAGCCTCCAGCTATCCGTAACGTATGACTCTACCTGGTTGAACCGAAAGAATCCGATCGGGTCATTGTCCGCCTCGTTGTAGGTCCGAAAATTTCCGAGCAACGCATCTGCAAAGGCGTTACCAGTCGTTCTCGTGTTTCCACTCGTGCTGAAGGCGAGCGTGCCAGTGTAATTCGACCGCCCATTTTGATCCTTCCGGTTCCGGACAACCAGCACTCCAGTCTTGAGTGAGTGCTTACCGTGAATGATCGTGAGATTGTCACTCTCGGCAATGTCAGTGGTTGGCGACAACAATGAACCGGAGGGGCCGTTGAAGCTGGCAAAGTTAGTGATGGTGGTGTCCGGAATGCCGTTGTCGAAGCGACCACCGGAGAAGAGTTGCGGGTAGGTGAAACTGTAAGTATCGCGTTTCCAGAACTCGCCGACCGGCGGAATGCGTTGGCCGTTCCACGACGCGTTAATCTTCGCCTCGTTGATCAGTGTGGGACTGATGAGCCAGGTATAAGAGATCTGAACGCTCGTTCCAGGACGCAAGCGATTGGTCGGAATCGTAGGCAATTGCGAAGTGATGAAGGTGCCAAAGGGATCAATTAGGTCGTAGTGGTCGTGAAAGTAGCGGCCATAGACGTTGTGCTTCTCATTGAAGCGATAGTCGAGTCGAAAATTGTCTTCCCGATAGTTGAACGGGTTAGGTTGCTGGAATGTGGCATTGTTTGCCGCCGTGGTGTCGCTGTAGGCTTTGGCTAGTTTCTCCATTTCGTTATAGACGGATGCAATAGCCTTACCATCAGCCGTAATACCTGCAGGCGCGCCGTTCAACCTTAGGTTAGCGAGGTTACGGCCAGGAATCGGCTGGCCCGCGGCAACCGTCGCGCCCGTGGCCGGATTGATGGCCGTGTAGCCGCTCGGCACGTTCAGCGTCCCAGAACGCCCGCTGAAATCGCCATTCCTCTCAGCCCTGGTGGGTAGCGATCGTCGGGTCGGGTCTGAATCCTGCCGGATGTACTTCCACTCCTGGCCTCCAAAAAAGAAGAGCTTGTCTTTCTTGATGGGTCCGTTGAAGTTCCAGCCGAAGTTGTTGAACCTCAGTTTTTGTCTTACCGGTGCGAAAAAGCGACGTGCGTCAAGCTTGTCATTGCGGATGAATTCAAAAGCGCTGCCGTGAAAATTATTGCCGCCGCCGCGTGTGACTATGTTGACGGCCGCTCCAGCGTTGCGCCCGTACTCGGCAGAGAAGTTGGAGGTCTGGATCTTGACTTCCTCGATGAAGTCAATCCCGACGTTGTTGATTTGGCTGTTGTTGCTGCCGGAATCCATATTGAAGCCGCCATCGACCGTAAGGTTATTGTAATTAGGTCGATTGCCATTGATGGCCGCCTGGCTAATGCTCAAGCTGGTAGTAAGTGCCAGCTGATCTTCATCGAGTATGACCGAGCCCGGAATTAGCGTAACGAGTTGCATATAGTTCCGCCCGTTCAGTGCAAGGTTTTGTACCTGCCGCTTGTCGACCACCCGCGCCACTTCTCCAGAGGTGATATTCACCGTCTCTCCTTCCGAGGAGGTAGAAACCTGAACCGTTTCCGACAGCTCGCCCGGCTCAAGTGTCATGTCCACTGTAAGGCGCGCATCGGCAACCAATACGTTGTCGCCGTGCCAGGCTTTTTTGAATCCCTTCTGTTCGGCCAGTACGGCATAAGTGCCAACGGGCAGGTTCGCCACAGTATAGAACCCGCTCTCATCCGTGGTTGCGGTGCGCACCAGATTTGTGGCTGCGTCAGACACGGTAATGGACGCGTTCGGTACGACCCCACCTCGGTTATCCCGCACCGTACCGGAGATACGCCCAAAAATTGTTTGCCCCTGGATGCTGAGACTGCCACAGACTATCAATAAGAGTACTAAGAAAATTCTTGTGACAAGGGAATGTTTTGGCCAAGACTTGTTTGCACTTCGCATATCAGTGACCCCCAATTAAGAATTCGAGTCAGCAACACCCACAGTCAGAGCTATGACCGGGTTCCTTGCCGTTCTCAATCAAAAGAGCGCACCACCGCCTCATCAGACTCCAGGTTGCACCTGGCGAGGGATTTTGGACCAAGTATGGACAAATTCGCCAAAGTAACGACTCAAGGTTGCTGGATTGGTGTGTATGCGTTCGGCCCCCCTGGTTCTGCGCATCGCCGGACTTCAGTGATTTCGTTCGCGGTGCCGACAAAAGGTCATCAACTTCCTTCTTCCCGAAAAGGTAAACCTGAGGACTTCAACTTGTTCTAAAGTGCTGAGAGGTGGAGTAACGTGGCGACACTTAACAGAAGTCCCGACGGTTGTCAAATTGAAAAATCGATTTTCTAGGGCACTTCAGGCCCAAGTTAATCGCTCCCAGCTAGTGCGTCTCCGCCCGCCGCTGCGCCAGAATGCCTTCCGGCAGTATTGGCTTTCATCTATTCCGCTGGATCATCCCGGTGAGATAGAATTGAGAGCGCCGCCTACAGCAATCCGGCCATCACGACGGTGCGTCAACCACTCCAAAAGATGGGTGAAATTGCCGCGCGGACCTTGCTGAACCGAATTGAAAACCGCGAATCTTATGTTCCGCAAATTGCCGTCGAACCCGAATTTATCGTACGCGGTTCGACCGCGGCCGCGCGCAAGAGTCGCAAACAGGTCGAACTGAAGCTCGCGTAGAATCGCACCTATCGCTCGTTAGCACTTTCGCGGAGACTCCCGGACCGACAGGAGGAAAACAGGAATCGTGATAAGGCAGCGGCAACAACAGCTCTTTAAGCCAAGCCCAGGTACGTTGGCGGCCTAGTTCAATCTTGATAGTAAAGGAAAAGATTAGATAGAAAGTCCTGAATCTGTTGCCACTTATCCCAGGCCGTCTTTGTCACGACCCCAACAAGGAACGCCAATAACAGCGGTCCACTAAGGACACAAAAACCCCTGGAGCTTCGCAATTCAACTCGAGGAGCAAAGCCCAAACCAGGGGCACGCCGATGTACTGCTTTTAAGTTTTCAAAGGAGGCTCCAGACGTTCATGAAAATTCCGGGGTTATTGTTTGTCGCTGTTTGGTCCATCGGCTTTCTGATACGAGAAGACGCCATCCCCAAGGCGCCGGCCGTCGTCCGCAGAAGTTCACTGCAGGCCGCCGTTAGTAACAAATCAATTACTCAAAAGAAGTCCGCCGCTAAGGAGGGATCGCCTTCTCAAGTCATATTTGATGACTTCAATTATACGAAACACAAACAGCTGACTATGCATGGCTGGATCGTTCGCACTGCGCCTGGATGGCCGGGTGTGCCAGGGGCCATCTGGGCAAAACAAGGCGTGTCGTTTTTAAGTGATCCCGACCAGCGAGGCAATCGTATACTGCGGATGATCTCCTCCACCGGAGGTCCAGGTTCCGCGACGAATCAGACTCAAATATGCCATCAGCGCAAATATCTGGAAGGGACGTATGCGGCACGCGTTCGCTTTACTGATAGTCCCCTGTCAGGACCAGGCGGCGATCAAATCGTGCAAAGCTTCTACACTATTAGCCCGCTCAAGGCACCGATGGATCTAGATTACAGTGAGCTGGATTTTGAGTATTTGCCCAATGGCGGTTGGGGTATTGAGGGACCGACGCTCTATGGGACCACTTGGGAGACCTTTAGTCCTGAGCCTAACTGGAAGAAGGACAACGTATTTGATATCACCAAGGGCAGCCAGGCGGGATGGCATACCTTGATTACTCAGGTTGGTGATGGGAAGGTGAAGTATTTTGTCGACAGCAAACTACTGGCCGAACACGATGATCGCTTCTATCCGGAATCACTCATGTCTATAAACTTTAATCTTTGGTTTATCAGGGACGGGATGACCAAAGAACAGGCTGCTCGCAGTTACCACGAAGACATCGATTGGGTATTCCACGAAGCCAATACTTTGCTGACACCTGAACAGGTGGATGCGAAGGTGGCATCCATGCGCCGGAAGGCCGTCAGATTCAAGGATACTGTGCGCGCGCCCATTCCTGCACTGACATCCCCCTGCGATTTTTAACGGTCGCAGGAGTTTGGTGCCGGAGGTCGGACGTAAGCGCCAACTCTTCTTGCTTCTTAACTTACCTGAAATCAAGGGCATTTCATTCATCGCTGCTTCTACGGACTACGCGGATAACGAGGACGAACGGGACGCTGTTGGACTCGGTTAGGACTCGAATGTTAGCAGCCGACAGGATGAATTGATCCCGATTTTCGTCGGAGCGTTCAACTCAAAGGTCGAAAGCGAGACAGCTCTTCAAGTACGTCGACCATTTACAAGCAGTGTCAGGTGGCAGATCGCCAGTTCGATGACTTCCACCAACACTTAATACAGTTGGTGGAAACTGAACTTGGACTCCGGCCTTGGGGTCTCATAACACCCACGATCGGAGAGGTATAATAGCCAACTCATTTAGCGCCTCTCATCGAAATCGACGAAAGCTGACTAAGGCCGGGCCGGCATCCCCTTCAGGGGGGCTCCCCCCCACCCTCATAACGCCGCCAGGGAAATTCGAGGCGAACTGGTGCGGACACCCTGAAAAACTTGGTCACCCTTGGCGCTTCGGAAACCGGTATTCCCTTTCTTTTTCTTTTTGTCAAAAATCGTCCATTTCCTCATCGAAATCGCCAGGAACCCGGATCCAAGGGAACCCGGCACTTTGAAAGCCGGCATGCCCTCCAGGGGGGCCTTCCCCCCCCAACCGCTCGAACGCCACCCGGGGAAATTCCAAAGGCAAACTGTGCCGACACCCTTAAAACCTACGTCACCCTTGGACCGACGCTGGCAAACCTGTCGGAGCACAAATTCCTTTTCTTTTTCTTTTTGTCCAAAATCGTCCATTTCCTCATCGAAATCGCGAGGAGGTTAGCACGAGTCTTGGCGGCCTGGTTCCTCTCCGAGAAAACAAGCAGTTGGAGGTTTGTTTCACAAATTAGAACGCTTCGCGCGGGCGACCTGATCACGAAAAGATGAGTCACGATGGCATCTCCTCATGCCTCACAACATATCAGTGACGAACCCTTATTCAGTTCAACTGATTTTGAAATCTGAGTAATCTGAATAATCTGTGATTAACTCCCAAACCCTGGCGTGCTCGTGGGAATACAGCTAGAATCTTCCCGTCTCAGCTCACTTTTCAAATCATGGACGTTGCTGCGGGCAGTCGATTTGGTCCGTATGAAATTGTCAGCCCGTTAGGCGCCGGCGGGATGGGCGAGGTGTATCGCGCGCGGGATACGCGACTTGGCCGCGAGGTCGCGCTAAAGGTTCTTCCTTCTTCTTTCGCCGATGACAAGAGCAGGTTAGTTCGTTTCCGCCAGGAGGCATCCGCGGCGGGATCGCTTAACCACCCGAATATCTTAGCGATTTTCGACGTCGGTACCGACAGTGGCCCGTATGTGGTTTCAGAGTTATTGGAAGGTGAGACACTTCGTCAACGACTGGGTGGCGCAGCGTTGCCTCAACGGAAAGCAATCGACTACAGCCAACAGATCGCGCATGGTCTAGCTGCCGCACATGAAAAAGGTATTGTTCATCGTGACCTTAAACCGGAAAACCTTTTCATCACAAAAGATGGTCGCGTGAAGATTCTCGATTTTGGTCTCGCCAAGCTCACGCAACCCGAAATTAACCAGATACGAACAGACATTCCCACTCGCCGAATCGATACGGACCCCGGTACGGTAATGGGAACTGTTGGTTACATGTCTCCAGAGCAGGTGCGCGGTCATGCGGTCGATCATCGTTCAGACATCTTTGCGTTCGGCGCGATTCTTTACGAGATGCTTTCTGGTAAACGCGCGTTTCATGGTGATTCGGCCGCTGAAACGATGAGCGCGATCTTAAAAGAAGATCCACCGGATCTTTCCGCAACAAACAAAATTGTTGCACCTGCACTCGAGCGCGTCTTGCATCATTGCCTGGAAAAGAACCCGGAAGAACGTTTTCAGTCGGCTCGTGATTTAGCCTTTGACTTGCAGGCTCTCTCAGGCACCTCAGGGCAGACGTTGTCAACTTCAGTGCCCGTAACCCGTTTCTGGAACAGAGGCTGGGAGCGAGCGGCCTGGCTTACTCTGACAGGTATGTTATTAGTGGTGGGATTGGTCTTGGCCATTACTTATTTTCGCAGCAGTTCACCACCCGCTGAAGTGCATGCCATGCGCTTTCTGATCTTTCCACCAGAGCAGTCGAATGTCGTAGGCACGGCATTGATTTCTCCTGACGGCCAACGATTAGTCATGCGTATTGCAGACTCAACAGGAAAAGTCGCGCTATGGATACGTCCGCTCAATTCGCTAGCAGCGCAGATGCTTCCCGGTACCGAGGGTGCTGCTTCTACATTCTGGTCTGCTGATAGTCACTTCATCGGATTCTTCGCAGGTGGAAAGCTTAAAAGAGTCGACGCCGCAGGGGGCCCTGCTCAGACCATTTGTGAAGAATCAGAAGGCCGGGGTGGCACGTGGAATCGAAACGGGATAATTCTCTTTGCGGCTATTGGTTCAGAGGGAATATTTCGCGTTTCGGCCGCTGGCGGAGTACCGACCCTTGTAACAAAACTCGATCAATCGCACCAGGAAACTTCGCATCGCATGCCATCCTTTCTGCCGGACGGCAAACACTTCCTTTATGTAGCCAATTCCGCTCATCGCGAAGATTCAGGAGTTTACGTCGGACTTCTGGATTCAAACGAAAAGAGGCGGTTAGTCGACTCAAACACAAACGCGGTGTATGCGCCACCAGGTTACTTGCTCTTTATGCGCGAAAATACTTTGATGGCCCAGCGATTCGATGCCACAACTCTTCAACTCTCAGGTGATCCGTTACCTCTGGTTGAACAGGTAAATGTCAGTCCGATTGGCTTCGGCGGTTATTCAGTTTCCGACGACGGCATTCTTGTGTACCTGAGCGGGGGTCCACAAAGCGACCTCGCTTGGTTCGATCGCAACGGCAAATTATTGAGTTCGACTGGCGCGGCAAATCACTACAGCAATGTCTTCCTCTCTCCTGACGAAAAACGGGTTGCTGTGGCTACCTGGGATCCGCAAGCCAGCACTCGCGACATTTGGATCATCGATCCGGTGCGGACAACTTCCACGCGCTTTACTTTCAATTCTGCGGAAGATTTTCTTCCTATTTGGTCTCCTGATGGTGCGAATATCGTTTTTGTCTCTGAGCGAAGCGGCTCTGGGGATTTTTATGAGAAGCTTACGAGTGGAGCTGCCAATGAGGAAGAAATCCTCAAGACTGATGAAAGAAAATGGCCCAGCGACTGGTCCAGGGATGGGCAGTATATAGCGTTTACGAGTTATAGTCCTAAGACAAGATTGGATTTATGGGTGCTGCCTATGATCGGAGATAGAAAACCGATTTCTTTCCTGCAAACATCTTTCAATGAAGATGGCGCCAGATTTTCGCCCGACAGCCATTTCATAGCTTACGAGTCTGATGACTCCGGATCGTATGAAGTTTATGTGCAACCGTTTCCTGCGTCGGGTGCAAAATGGCAGATCTCCTCAGGCGGTGGGATGCAGCCACGTTGGAGACACGACGGCAAAGAACTATTCTACCTGGCTCCCAACAAAAAGTTGATGGCTGTGGATGTTAATCTGGGTAACGGCACGCTCGAGGCTGGCGTGCCTAAAGTGCTTTTCCAAACACGGGTTATCGGATATCCGGGGCCGAGAAACTCCTATGAGTGTTCCGCCGATGGGCAACGCTTTCTTATGAACTCACTGCAGTCTGACGCAGGTTTAATTCCCGTCACGGTCATGGTTAATTGGACCGGGGACTTGAAACGATAATTTTCAGCGGCGGTAAGGGCATCCACAGGTTTCGCGGATTATACAGCAACCCATACAAGCCAATAATTACAGAGTGCGTTTGCATGTTTTCTAATCTGCGGAATCTGATGTGTAATCTGCGGATTTCACATCATCAGCACTCGATCAGGTCTGAGTGACTCGAGTTCTTTGGATGCCTTTTCGACGGTGCGCTCGGCATCTATCACCGCCTTCGCTGCCTCTTCTACCTCGGCCGTGAAGCTTCGCGCGCGTCGGGCCGCATCTTCCGATGCGACTCTTGCCTTCTCTAAGCGCTCCTCGGCTTCACGCCTGTGCTTCTCGGCCTCCTTAGCGTCTGCGTAGGTTTTTTTCTGCGCCGCCTCCGCACTCTGTGCCATGGCTCGTGCCTTGATTAGCGTGCGTTTGGCGTCCTGCAGTGAAACTTTCGCGGCAGCTATCCTTACCTGACGCGTCTCTTCAAGCTGGCGTACGTCGACTTCCGGCGCCGCCTTTCGCTGCGCATTCGTGGCGGCACTGCCTGACTTCTTTGAGCGGGTGACCCGCGCCGGTTCCTCTGTCCGTCCCGTCATGCCGGAGTCTGGGATCAATGAGGCGAGTGACTCGAAACCCGGAGGATCTACGTCGTGGGTCAGGCGCCCGGGAGGAGCATCGGGAAGCGATGCGTAGGCGGAAAACTCGAAGAGTTCCTCTTCAAGGCGGGGAAGTCACCCACTACTATCGAATTCTCGCCGACGCGTGTGAAGCGATCGGCATCGCCTATGGGCCGGGGGACACCAGGGGGTTTTGTGACCCACGACGCTCGGCATACAGCTGTCACCAGGATGTTGAAAGCTGGCCGCGACCTCGCGACGATCGGATCGATTACGGGTCACGCGGATAAGACGCTGATTTTGCACTATGGACACGCGTCAACGGAGAGCCGAGACAAGGCCATGGATGTACTGGAAAGCTTCGCTGGAAGTGAGACTCTTGGACTCGGTTTGGACTCGATTGGTACGAATGCACTGATTTACGAAGGAAGTCGAAGGAGTTTGGTGCCGGAGGTCGGACTCGAACCGACATGAGTTTGACCTCGCCAGATTTTGAGTCTGGTGCGTATACCAATTTCGCCACTCCGGCAGCGCAGTCGAGGGGAAAGATAATAAAGCGAGTAGTTCAGGAATCGCAACCCGAGATTGGCCGTGGCTTGATGCTGATGATACAGATCAAATCTATTTGGCTTTGAACTATCTCAG
>WNGE01001987.1_pt1 | contig 31656 bp, 31 predicted proteins | sample 5400651 | NCBI WGS metagenome assembly WNGE01 (sample SAMN13153370, study PRJNA577476) | soil metagenome | isolation source: 60 cm soil or saprolite under grassland replicate 2 | place: USA:California | collected 2016-06-15
AATATCGAAGCGGTCGTTAGAATTGAGGAACAATACGGATTCCGTTCTTCCTGGAACCTGGTGGCAAAAAAGTATCCGATAGACCAGGCATACGTGGAAGACCTGAAAACGCGAGGCTTTGAGGTAGGCATTCACGGCTACAATCACGACGGCCGAGACTATTTGTCGCGGCGAGTTTTTCGAAGGCGCGCAAAGTATTTGAACGAGGCTATTAGGAGATTTGGAGCTGTGGGGTTTCGCTCACCGGCGTGCCAAAGAAACCTGGAGTGGCTTCAGGAATTAGACGTTAAATACGACGCTTCCTGCTTCGATGTGGATCCATTCCAACCAATGCCAGGGGGAACGAAAAGTATTTGGCCATTTCGGGCGGGTAAGTTCATTGAGCTTCCCTACACGCTGCCACAGGATCACGTGCTTTTCATTACGCTGGCTGAGCAATCAAACGCGATCTGGAGGAAAAAGACAGAATGGTTGATTCAGCAGCGCGGAATGGCCTGCCTGATCACGCATCCAGATTACCTGCTGGACAAGAGGTTGCTTGGTTATTATGAGGATTTCCTGAGATTTCTCCGAACCAGGACCGGCTATTGGCATGGAACTCCAGCATTGTTGGTAGAGTGGTGGAAGGCGAGGGAAAGATCGAGCATCGTGTTTGAAGGAGGATTGGAACGAATCGAAGGGCCCGCAATGAAGCATGGCGCAACGGCGCTGGACGTTGGTAATGAGAACGGTAAACTAGTGTTTCATGGACCAACGGAGCGCATTCTGGAACGGGACAAGGCTGATGCGGTCTTAAGCTGATAGCGGGTCTTTGTTTGTTATCTTACTTGGCCAGTTACTGACCAGTTATTGAGCTTGCCAACCACTATGTACGCTACGGGTCTTCAAAAGGTGCGAACGAGTGCGCGGGATGTGCGAGTCGCAGGACGCGCGCCGCGGTGGATCATACCCAGCGTCAAGGCAGCGCTGGTCGTAGCGGACTCCTTAATAGCCGGCTGCTCTTTCATTGCCGCATTTTTTATCCGCGAAGGTGAACCCATCATTCGTAGAGCGACTGACGGCAGCTTCGCACTGACTGGAAGATTTGCTCCTTACGGAGCACTACTGTTGTTTGTCGTACTCATCAGACTCCTCACTCTACGTTACTACGATCTCTACCGGTTGCGAGGCGAATTCTCATTTGTTGAAGACGGAATCAGGATCTTTAAAGCGACCGCTATTGGTTCTTTGCTTATTGTTTCGGCGGCTTTTCTGTATCGTGGCGGTTTTCAGTATCGCGCATTCTCGTACGCCCGTGGCGTCTTTGTCCTCGATTTCCTGCTCGCTTTCACGAGCATCGCGGTCTTGCGATTTTTGGTGCGCAGCGTGCAGAGCTCTGTAAGACAGCGCGGTATAAACCTAATTCCCACACTGGTGGTGGGTCGCGGCTCGGAAGCAGCGTTCTGCATTAAAGAGATGCGTGAACGTCCGTCGCTTGGCTATCGCGTTATTGGCGTGGTCGAGAACAGCGCGATCGCTGAAGCTGGTCCGGAGGATTACGAAGGCGTGCCGGTAGTGAGCGATCTCAGAGGACTGCCGGAAGCCATTCGCGATTCCGGAGCTAACGAGGTCATTATTGCTGACCCGCGGGTCGATGGGGATGCGCTCTTCGATGTGATGATGCGCTGTGGCCGGGGTCGAGGTGTAGAGTTTCGTATTGCGCCGAGCCTCTTCAACTGCCTGCCACGCAAAACCGAGATCGATCAAATCGGCGCGCTGCCGATGATTCGACTGTTTCGCGAGCCACTCTCGAGTTCCGCAAGAGTCATCAAGCGCGCCTCAGATATCGTAATCGCTACGATTGCACTCGCGCTGCTGTCTCCGCTTTGGCTCATCATTGCGGCAGTGATTAAGTTGGATTCAAGAGGCCCGATCTTTTACCTCCAGGAACGAGTTGGTATGGATGGCCGCATTTTTCTCTTTTACAAATTTCGCACGATGCACGTTGGTGCGGACAATAAGCTGCATAGAGACTATCAGCGGCAGTTTATCGCCGGACATCAGGAAGCAAACCTGGGAAACGCGGAGCGGCCGGCTTATAAACTGTCAGCGGATCCACGCGTCACGCGCATTGGCCGAAAATTGAGACGCGCAAGTCTTGATGAAGTCCCGCAACTCTTCAATGTGCTCATGGGTAATATGAGTATTGTTGGACCGCGCCCGCCTATTCCGTACGAAGTCGAAGCTTACGAGCTATGGCATCGCAAGCGGCTCGATATGAAGCCGGGTTTGACCGGGTTATGGCAAGTCTCCGGCCGCAACCGCTTGCCTTTCGAAGAAATGGTTCGGCTCGATCTCTTCTACATCGAAAACTGGTCTCTCTTGCTTGATCTGAAGATCATCTTGCGAACCGCGCTCGTGATCTTTCGTGGCGAGGGCTACTAACTCAGCAAAACCTGAGATTTGGTGGTAGTGTCATGCTTTCCAGCGTTCAGTGCCTCATAGCGGAGCCTCCGGCAAGACGATCCACGAAACGTCACGAAATTTCACTAAACCCCAACCATTCGTGTTGGTTCGTGTAATTTCGTGGATCGTCTTCTATAAGACTCCAAGTATGCTATTAGCGACTTTGGACCTCGGACGACAACCTGGGATCCTGGTGCTAGAATGATCCCGACAAAAAACCGCCGGAGTGAATACCATTGGCTCGCGAACTTCACGTAATCAGCAACATTCCCAAGCCTCGACAGCCCAAGCCCGAGTGGTTGAAGATCCGGCTGGGCGACCCTACCAACCAGAATCACGTGCTACGACTGATCGAAGGGCTGAATCTTCACACGGTCTGCCAGGAAGCGCGTTGTCCGAACATTTTTGAGTGTTGGTCAGATCGTACGGCCACATTCATGCTTGGCGGAGACATCTGCACCCGGCATTGCGGTTTCTGCGCTGTAGGCAAAGGTGAGCCCGGTTCGCTGGATCGCGAAGAACCACGCCACGTGGCGGAAGCTGTGCGGCATCTGAACCTTGCGCACACCGTGATCACCTCGGTGAATCGCGACGATCTAACAGACGGCGGCGCAGCGCACTGGGCCGAAACGATCCGCCAGGTGCGGGCTTTGAATCCCGAATGCAAAATCGAAGTCCTGATACCCGACTTTAATGGTGATGAAGCTGCCCTTAACGCGGTGCTCGACGCGCAGCCGGACGTGCTCAATCACAACACGGAAACCATCACCCGGCTCTATCGTCGCGTGCGTCCCGATGCCGATTATCAGCAATCTCTGACACTCTTGCGACGCGCTGCTGACCGGCGAGATCGTGAGAATCGCGGCATGCTTACCAAGAGCGGGATCATGGTAGGTTTGGGCGAGACGTTTGAAGAAGTTATCGATCTAATGAATGACCTTCGTGGTTCCTCATGTGATGTGATGACGATTGGGCAATATCTGCAGCCTTACGAGCGGCGGCTGCCTGTTGAACGCTATGTCACGCCGGACGAGTTTGATCGCTGGCGCGACATTGGAATGAGCCTCGGATTCCATCACGTCCAGTCGAGCCCTTTGACGCGATCGTCTTATCATGCCCGGCAGCAGGTTCAGTCTAAGTCCGCGCATGAAACAGATTTAGTGCCTGCCTGCTAAACGTGACTAGCTACCTTCTCGATCAATTCAGTCGATGCACGCAGTCATCTTCCATCAACATGGCGGTCCGGAAGTGCTCCAATACGCCGAGGTGCCGGACCCGGAAATCAAGGCAGACGAAGTACTAGTCGAAGTGCGCGGATGCGCCCTCAACCATCTTGATATCTGGGTCCGCGGCGGCTTACCGGGAATCACGATTCCGCTGCCACACATCCTCGGCAACGACATTGCGGGAGTCGTACGAGAAGTTGGTGCACAGGCAACGTGGGTCCGTCCTGGAGACGAAGTAATACTGCAGCCCGGAGTTTCGTGTGGACACTGTGTTGAATGCCTGCGTGGCCAGGATAACCTTTGCCGTGACTACGACATTCTTGGGTATCGTCGTGCTGGTGGTTATGCGCAGCTTGTTTCGGCCCCTGCAGTAAATGTGATACCCAAACCAAAGAACCTGAGTTGGGACAAAGCAGCAGCGGTGCCGCTTGTGACGGTCACCGCGTGGCATATGCTTGTCACGCGCGCAGACGTTCAGCCTGGAGAAGACGTGCTGATACACGCGGCCGGCAGCGGAGTAGGTTCCATGGGCATTCAGATAGCCAAACTAAGGGGCGCGCGGGTGATAGCGACGGCCGGTTCAGAAGACAAACTGGAAAAAGCAAAAGAACTAGGTGCTGACGAGGTGATCGACTACACAGATGACGATTGGCCCAAAGAGGTCAAGCGACTGACGGATCGAAAGGGAGTTGACGTGGTATTTGAACACACCGGCGCACATACCTGGGGCGGCTCAGTCTCCTCACTAAAACGTAACGGTAGGATCGTGAGTTGCGGAGCAACTAGTGGCTTTGACGTTAAAATTGACCTCAGACAAGTGTTCTACCGTCACCTGACCATACTTGGTTCCTTCATGGGTTCAAAGGCGGAATTACTGGAAGCGATGAAGTTTGTCGAAAGCGGCGCAATTCACCCTGTGGTGGATCAAACCGTGCCTCTAGCAGAAGCAAGACGTGCGCATGAGCTAATGGAAGACCGCGCGCAGTTTGGGAAGCTGGTCTTACTTCCGTGAATCGTGAATCGTAAACAGGAAGCGGTGAATGAATCGGAATTTGTCTTCGAGCCGCAGAACTCTGGTTTTGCAACGACTAACGATTCACGATTTACGATTCACGACGCTTCATTTCCCTGTGTAGTCTTCAACTACGAATCGCTTTCTGAGAAGAGGTAAATTCCCCTGCTCAAGATCGAAGTTTGTGCCTGCAATTACGCGTTTACCTTCATCTGTGGTAACCCAGTCAACAACCTGTGGCGCATTAACTCGTAAGTAAGCGGCGTCGCTCTTGTCAAACGGCTTTCCATCCGGTCGGGAAAAAACCCAAACATGATTGAATTGCCCGCTGCGGATGAATTGAAGGTCACGCTCGAAAGCTGTGCGTGGTACCGGCGCTGGGGTTGGTTGCGTTAAGGCGGAGTTAACAGGAGGCTGATTAGGGCTGCCCGGGCTGCAAGCTGGCTGTGTTAATCCCACAATCATCGTAACCAGAAGCAGCAAATCCGAGTGGCACACTCTATTCTTCATAGGTCAAGGTATCTCATTCTGTTGCTGCTGATCATTAGGTGGGGTCAAACCCTCAATATCATTCCTCTCCAGTTCCTCTGGTGGAGGCTCGCTTTTTCGATCACGTATATGGAGGACGCTGCAATCCGTGTCCTCGTAAACTATCTCAAACCACCCGCTCTCGATTGCGTTGTTGAAAAACTTGTCGTGGCTGTTGTCGGTGAAGACATAGCGCGCACCGAAACGATCGCGTATCAAGGGCCCGGGATCTTCTTCCTCGCCAAGTGTAATTCGATCATAAAGCCGAGATAGTGCCGGGTCCTTGTCAAAAAGGTAGGTGGGATCCAAGCCAGTTACGTAATTGTGACTCGGATCATAATAAAAAAGTCGGGGGAAATCATCCCAATCGGTATTGAAAACGGTCTGGGCCGATAAGATACTCGTGCGCATCCACTCCGCGCCTGTTTTATAGTAGCTATGCGGCTGGCTGGAGCTGATGTCATCCGCCGTAGCGCGCAGGTTGAAAAATAAGACGCCCACCAGAAGGGCTCCGATAACGAAGGCGCCTGTAGTTCGCCATTGTTCTTTGCGAACGTCTGCTCTAACTGGTTGAGTGGACTTACCGCGATCAAGATATGGTTGCAATTCATCCAGGACATCCATCGGCAGCCCGGTAAACGACGAGCGAACGCCCTGGAGCCAGGGCTGAAGCGCAAACGCCGAAAACATCACTGCGAAAGGCGGCCAATACTCGGCAATACGTCTCGAACGCGCGGTCATTATCATCAAGGCTGTCGAGAAGAGCAGAAAGAAGAGCGGAAAGTGCGCGCGTTTCCGATCCGAGGGGTCGAAAGCAACATAACCAATAACCATCGCGGCACAAGCTACCAGTGAATTCCAGAGAAACTCCCACGAATCGTAGGGATACCATTCCTGGCCAACCTTGGTAGAAAAGTCCGCAGGAGTTAGTTTCATTCTCAAGTGTTCATAGAAGAGATGCAGGTTGTGAGGAAAATAGGGGTTTATTATGAAGCCGGCTGCTGTGCCCAACAGGACCCATAGGATCGGCCGCCAGCAGAATCGCCTCTCCGTCCATCCAATCACTGCGGCCCAGATAAAAACAGCAAGAATGAGCAATACAAACATGTCGTAGGTCAAGGCGAAGACAAAAGCGAGTGGCAGCACGGGCCAGTACTTCCTCTTAAAGAGCAAACATATGCCGATTACCAGATAAATGATCGCAAACGGTGGGGCCTTGGCCATGTTGAGTCGGTAAAGAAAAGGGGACGAGCAAGCGAGCAAGGCTATGAGCCAAACCAAAAGATAGCGAATGCGGAAGTGGATCAAAAGCCAGTAGCAGGAGACGACAGCCACACTCGCGAAGATAGTTGAGGAGATCTTTGCGCCAAGGCGTAAGTCGCCAAAGGTGAACGGTATCTGGAAGATATGGAAAAGAAAATGATGATCAACGTAATCGCGAGGATTGAGTGTTGTCAGTGGCAGCCACGTAAACAAAGGCGGGAATTTTCTCGCGCGCATTGCTTCCCACAGCATCCGACTCCATTTAATGTGGTAATAACCATCGAAATCTCCGCAACAAATGGCGTTGGTCGAGAACTGAAGTCTCCAAAAGATCAGGCCGATCAGGATAGCGCCGCCAGCCAACTGGAGGGCGCGCAATGTAGTCTCGGATTTAAAGGTCCTGAAAAACTTGAACGAGGTCTTCATCTATCGACAGACTGTCTTCCACTACTGCCGCAGAATCTTACAGTTGTTCGATCAGATCAAGAAGTGTTTGAGGCTCGATCGGCTTGGTCAAATGAGCATTAAAGCCGGCGCTCAGTGACCGCTCGCGGTCGTCAAACATCGAGTAGCCCGTAACTGCAACCATTGGCACTGATTCATAACCGGGATGGGCCCGCAGCCTTCTGGCGAGTTCATAGCCGTTCATCTCCGGCATGCCGATGTCAGAAATAATAACGTCGAACTGCTTCTGACCCGCGGCAGCAATTGCAGCCGCGGCAGAATCTGCGGTAACAACGTCATAGCCGGCGTAGGTCAGCAGGACTGAAAGCATATCGGTGACGTCTGGGACATCATCAACAACCAGAGCCTGCCGTTTCCGTTTTGGTTTGTTTCCTGATTCGACAAAGAGCGCCTTGTCCGAAGCCGCCTCGTCGAGCTTGAGCCGTGAGGATTGACTGAAAAATGCTGTCGGTAGGCTGGGCGAAAACGATGGGTCAGAGACAGGTAGATAGAGGCGATTTCTGTACATCGTCAGACCTTTCAGTCCCTCACCAAGGGGGGACCATATTGTTCAAGGGACAGCTAATGTAGCCGAAGGGTTGATGTGTGTCCAGTTTTTTACCTGAAAGTTCCGAGCGCACAACAAGAGTTACCTGACGAGCGAAGAAGGTCCGAATATTACGCAGCTAAACGCGGCAAATCCTACGCCATCAGAGAGACCGGCCATTTACTGCGTCATTTTGGAAAGTGTCTGCCTCAGTACGCCACAACTGCTCGCTGGCGCGCACTCAAAGCCCGTTACTTCTCCAGAAGTAGCGCGTGGACATCGGTGGCGTTAGTTTGATAGGGTCTCGCGCAAGCAAACGCGATTTACCAAACATGCGAGATTCTTCGCACGGAACCAATGCCATGTATCCAGCCGGCAATCTCTTCATTCCAGTAACGCACGGCCGGCTTGAAGCCATTCTAAAAGAGCCTAGCGAAGTGCCCGCACGTGGAATGGCGCTCGTTCTCCATCCGCACCCACTCGGTGGCGGCACCATGCATAATAAAGTAGTGTTTCGCGCGGCCAGCGCTTTGAATGACGCCGGGCTAACTACGCTTCGAATAAACTTCCGTGGTGTGGGCCAGAGCACGGGTGAGCATGATGAAGGGCGAGGAGAAATCGAGGACGTCCGCGCTGTCCTGGATTACCTGGAAGCAAACTATCACGATAACTCGATCACGCTCTGTGGGTTTTCATTTGGCGCTCGAGTGGGTATGGAGATTGGCAGCTTCGACGATCGCGTCGCCAGGTTAATAAGCATCGGCACGCCGATAGACAAATACGATTTTAGTTTTCTTGCCAACTGTCGGAAGCCCATACTCTTTGTTCATGGCGAACAGGATGAGTTTGGTAATCTGAACGATCTGCGAACGCTGGTCGCGGAGCTCGAACAACAAACATCCGTTCAGCTCAGCGTTATTCCAAACGCGGGCCATTTCTTTGAGGGCCATCTCGATGAACTAAAGGGCGTAATAACAAAATGGGTCACGCAACAGATCGCAGAAGGTTCGGGCGCCGTACAAGTTAGATAGGCCTTAACTTCCAGGATAGCTGAATGAACTCTTATACCGATTCAGCAATACGCATCGTGCTGCTCGCCCGCGACACCAATTCACAAGGCACAGATTTACGTTTCACGATTTACGGTTCCACTAATTAAGCATTGCTTGCATTCGCCTCAGCGCGGTTGCTGCTTCATTAAAGTTTGGTTGTTGTTCCAAAGCACGGCTGTAGTGTCTGGCAGCGTCGAGATACTTACGCCGCATTTCGTAAACACGGCCAAGGTTAAAGTGAGGAAACGCGTAGGATTCATAGCGCGGCGCAAACAGCGCGCGTTTGAACCAGCGGACGCATCCATAAGCATCCCCCTTTGCTAAAAGATAACTGCCGATGTCGTTGTAAGGATTTCCCAGCGTCTCGTCTACACGGATTGCTTCCAGACATTCCGCTATCGCCTCATCGTAGCGGCTTTGAAAACTATAGACCCAGCCAAGAAACGTATGCGCCTCGGCAGTTGGATAGGTTTCGATCGAGCGCTTGTAAAGCTCTATCGCTCCTTCGTAGTTTTGCACCAACTGCGCCTCGTAAGCCTCCTGGAAAAGCTCCCTGGCCTCATACTTGGCAGCCGGCGAAATATCATCCTCATACCCTGTTCGACTAGTCATTTGCTTTCAACACAATCAGGCCTGTGACCTGGTCCGTTATCCAAACGTTTGATGCGACCATCTATCTGCGGCGCAATTGATTTCGCGTTAGCGATCGCTCGACGCAAGATTTCGTAATCGCTCTGCGCCTGCTCCGGCGATATCAACATTCGCGCCCCCTTTAGCATTTCGTATCCATCCCCGCCGTCTATCGCCAGGAAGTTGGTCGTAGCAAGCGTATATTTTCTATTCTCGTCGAGCGGTTGTCCATTCACTGCGATGCTGATGACGCGTGATCCTGGTGGACGGCTGGCATCAAAAGTGAAACGAAGCCCGGACACCTGTGGAAACCTGCCCGGTTCGTTGTCTTCGGCGCTTCGGCTAACACCATGTTCGAGTGCCGCCCGGAGCACGACTCCGGTCAATTCCAATTTTAGTACCTTGTTTTTGAAGGGCAGAATGGAAAGCAGGTCTCTCTTCGTCAGTTGACCTGCGTTGATTATTGTGTCCGCGCGTATTGAGCCGCCGTTCATCAGCGCCACGTCCGCCCCAATGGCCCTGCGAAAGGCATCAGTAACCCAGTTGCCGACATTCGTTTCCCGATTGCGATTCTCAGCACTACGGGCGTCAAGCGCAACGTTCGAGCGGCCCACCGGCTGGGAGAGTTCTTTGAGTAACGCCTGGTATTTGCGATACACGCCAGCAAACTGTTGATCTTCCTTCGTCTCCGCGGTTACCGGAATTATTTTCCAATCGATACTTTCCAGCTCACCGGTCGTTTTGGAAATATTCAGATCAATTTTTCCCAACTCCCGCGCGTCTGCTGTCATCTTGAAGATTGGCGCGCCGCCCGCCGCGGATTCCAGCAAGGTGTGTTCGTGTCCACCAACAATTACATCTACGTCCGAACAGCGAGCTACCTCCTTGTCCTCACGCATCGAGAGATGCGTCAACGCTACGACAACCTTAGCGCCGTGGGCATGAATCTCCGGAACAATTCTCTTCGCGACATCGCAGGGATTGAGAAAATCCACGTCTGGACCAGGCCGCGATGTCATTTTAGTCTCAGGGAGGACCAGGCCGAAGATGCCAATTTTGACTCCATCAAATTCGCGGATTGTGAATTCTTCGGTGCCCCCAAACGGTTTTCCGGTTTTGCGATCGATCACGTTGGCGGCCAACCAGCCGAAGCGCGACTCCTTCATGCGATCAAGCAACACAGCGGGGCCAAAGTCGAATTCGTGATTGCCAAACGTGGCGTAGTCGAGGCCGGCCGTATTCCATGATTCAATCATCTGAGCGCCTTTGTAGGTTATCGACTCAACAGAGGGAGAGATTGTATCGCCTGCCAGCAGGAATAACGTGTTAGGCGACTCTTTTTGTAGCGCTTTCTTCAGAGTCAGAACGCGAGCTATTCCACCGCGCGTGCCGCGATCCACGGGCACAAACTGATAGACATCATTGACCTGAAGAAGAGTAATGCGGGTTGTGCACTCCCTCTTCTCCTGCGCGACTGGCGAAGAAATTGTGATCAGGATTAGGGCGAACGCAAGGGCCATTCTGCGCGACGCTTTATTCAGGCTCATCTTGTTTGTCCTTTTGAATCAGAATTCAGATCCACTTGCTTTTAAAGACCCGTAATTATGTCGCTTCCGAGTGGCTGAATTATACTCACCCATAAAAGTTCGGGCGAAAGTGAAGTTCTTAGCCCAATCTTTGGTTGGCCGATTGGAGTAAACCAGCTTTCGCTTTAACGCTAACACCCGGGCGATTCTGGAAAGTAATGTCATCCAATAGAACAGTTTTTCTTACGGGCTTTCCCGGATTTATTGCGAACCGTCTTCTGCGCCGCCTGGCGCTCGATGACGTTCGTTTCTTGCTCCTCGTCCAGCCGACCCTGCTCGCGCGAGCAAAGGCGGAACTCGGCGACATTGCCAGGCACATCGGCAAACCATTGTCAGATTTTCACGTGCTTGAGGGCGATATTACAAAACGTGACCTCGGGCTCTCAGCGGCAGACCTCCGGCTTGCACGTTCCGAAGCGACCTTGATCTTTCATCTCGCTGCAATCTATGACCTGGCGGTGGCCCGGGACGTAGCGATGGAGGTCAATGTCGGAGGAACCCGAAATGTCAACGAGTTTGCCCGTTCGCTGCTGAACCTCAGTCAATACCACTACGTCTCTACCTGTTATGTCGCCGGCAAGCGGGAAGGGCAGATTTTGGAAACCGAACTGCGCCACTCGGCCGGCTTTCGCAACTACTATGAGGAGTCGAAATACCTGGCGGAAGTGGAAGTGGATTCTTTGAAATCTGAATTGCCTATCACCATTCATCGTCCGTCGGTGGTTTGCGGTGATTCGAAGACTGGCGAGACGGCAAAATACGACGGTGTTTACTATCTTATCCATTATCTGCGAAAGTGGCCGGGTTTTCTTACTCTGCTCAACATCGGCAACCGTGACGTGAGCCTGAATCTGGTGCCCGTTGATTTTGTTGTGGGGGCCATGGTTGCGCTGGCCAGGGATACGCGGGCGATCGGTCAAACAGTACAACTCGCCGATCCAAATCCCCTGACAACGCACGAGTTATTCAACACGATTGCCCGTTGTCTCAACAATAGCCAGTCGCGCATTACCGTTCCCGCAAGGTTGGTGCAATTCTTTTTAATGTTGCCGCCTTCACCACGACTCACCAATTTGCCTCATCACGGAGTGCCTTACTTCTTTCTTAAACAGACGTACGACACAAGGCAGTCTCGCCAGTTGCTTGAGTCGCATAACGTCCACTGCCCTGCATTCAAAAGTTACGCAAAAAGAATCGTCGATTACGCTGTGTCCCACCCAACGCTCCCGTCATAGCTGCAAACAACTAAAACAACCTCCTACTAAAACAACCTCTCAGGTCTGGAAGTGCGGACCCTGTCCCCGCTCTTAGTCTGAGTAGCTTTCAAGCTGAGCGGGGGACAGGATCCGCCTTCCAGACCTGAGAGGTGACCAAGTGTGAGAGGTTGATTTGCAGTTAGTGGCTTTCAAGCTTGAGCCGAGCGAGAACCACCCTACTCGAGGTGACTTGACATTCTATTCCATTTAGAATTAGTCTAACTCTAGATATGAAGGTGCAGCGGTCCAAAAAGGAACAACGTCCAGAGATTGCCAAAAAACTCACCCCGCAAAGGGAAGCCGTTCTGGCGGTAGTGCGCGAACGTGAAGACCATCCGACCGCGAATGAGATCTTCGCGGCGGCCCGCAAACGTCACCCGGCCATAAGTCACGCGACCGTTTATAACTCGCTCCGTTATTTGAGAGAGATGGGGTTAGTGCGCGAGATTGGTTTTGGCGATAGTGCCAGCCGTTACGATGGCATCACCGATCGTCACGACCACGCAATCTGTACTAATTGCGGGAAACTCGTGGATTTTGAGCTGAGCGAGGCAGCAGATCTCATGCGGGCGGCAGCACGAAAATCGCGCTTCAAGCCTGAGACAGTTTATCTGACGCTGATGGGCCTTTGCCCCGATTGCCGAAATGTGGCGGAATAAAAACCGAATGGGATAACGTCGGATGACCAGTTTCGGCGACTGACGAAAAAGATATTTCACTAAACAACTGGGAGGATTCATGACAGCAGCAGCAGCAGCAGCAACCGCAACAGCAGTTGAGAAGGCGATGGTTGGCCAACCAGCGCCGGATTTCGATATGGCATCGACCAAGAACATTGAAAAGCTAAGTGAGAACGTAAAGTTGGCCGATTACAAAGGCCGTTGGATCGTGCTCTTGTTTTATCCGCTGGACTTCACGTTCGTATGTCCCACTGAGTTGACCGCATTCAGCGACCGCTACGATGAGTTTCAGGGTATTGGCGCCGACATCATTGGAGTTTCGACAGACTCTGCCTACTCACACCGGGCGTGGCTCAACACTCCGCGGGACAAAGGTGGCGTAGCAGGTTTGAAATATCCGCTGGCTGCAGACGCTACGAAAGAGGTTTCCCGTGATTACGGAGTGCTAATCGAAAACAGAGGGATCGCGCTTCGCGGTCTTTTTGTAATCGACCCGGAAGGAATCCTGCGTTACAAAGTCGTTCACGATCTGAACATTGGCCGCTCGGCCGAAGAGACGCTGAGAGTGATTCAGGCTTTGCAAACAGGTGGTCTCTGCCAGGCCGAATGGAAGCCTGGTCAAAAGACCCTTAACACCTGACTAACAACTGACGGGTGACAGGTGACATTGCAGACCGATTGCCGATTGCCGATTGCCGATTGCCGATTAATGCCACCTGTCACCTTTCGCCGGAGTAAGACCATGCCGATGAGAATTGGAACAGCGATGCCACCGCTTAATGGCGCAACGGAGTGGCTGGGAGCTACCCAGGCCCACGCCGAAGCAGAAGCGAAGGGCCATCCAACGATCGTTCACTTCTGGTCAGTCAGTTGTGGGATTTGCAAAGAGAACTTGCCGCGGATTGCTCAGTGGCGCGATGAAAACAGGAAGCATGGCCTGCGCGTGATCGCTGTGCATATGCCTCGCTACGAGGCAGACACGGATCTGGAAGCAGTGCGGGCAGCGTTTTCTCAGTATCAGATCACGGAACCCTGCGCCGTGGACAACGAGCACAAATTGCGCGACGCATTTCAGAATGATCAGGGATATGTTCCCGCTTACTATCTTTTCGATGCAGATGGGAAATTACGAAGTTTTGCCGCGGGCGAACGCGGTCTGGATCTTTTGAAGGCGACACTTGATCGTGTACTCGGAGCTGCAAATCAAGCCGCGACCCATTAGAGATTTTCGCTAGTTAGCGGAAAGCCTGGAAAGTTGTCCGGCAATCAACATCAGCAGAAAGACGCTGACTAGGGCTGCGCCCACCGCAAGTCCTACCAGCAAGAGAATTATCAGGCCCACAAACAGCCAGTCACTGACTTTTCCCTCATGAGCTTCGCTCGCCGAAACAGTTGCTCGCTCGCGCAACAAATTGATGTTCATCTGATTTGATTTCCACCAGGCATCAAACAGATCGCCAACAAGCGGCAACGCTCCCAATACATAATCGATGCCCACGTTTAGCCCCATGCGCAGCAACGTGACCTTAGGGACCCGGTAACGCACGGCAGAGACCAGAATATACAGCGAAGCGAGGGTCGTAGCCGTATCGCCAACTCCAGGAATCAGACCGACGATTGCGTCCAGTCCCACCCGCCAGCCGAGGACTGGCACACGAAACAGATCGTCCAAAATCCAACTCAGGCGTTCGAGACTTTCTTCAACTTCGACTGACCGCCTTGCCGGTGACAATCTGGGCTCAATCTCATTTGCTTGATAAACTTTCATCATTTCAGCGGATTCGTGTCATTTGCTGCCAGAAGAATTTTCCGAGCCGAGCAATGGCTGTAAACGCGTTCCGGTCTCCGCTCTTTTGCGGACCCGGTTTAGCCGGCAATCCCAGGGAAGTCGCCAGGTCCTGATCCGGTTGGGCAATATCTTCATCGCCTCGCTTATTTGCAAGCCAACGATTAAACGCACGAGCCACAATTCTTCTTTTCTCGAGGGGAGCCTCCGCGATAAAGGCACCGCGAAGATCATCTAGATCGGCAATTTCGAACAGATTTGCCTTGTAATAGCTGCGCAGGGCAGAGAAGAACTTTTCTTCACCGAGCAAACGCTGCAATTCTATAAACATCATGGCGCCCTTAGTCGTCACAATCGCGGCATACTGAAATGAGTTTCGGTATTCACGCGAGGGACGGTTAGCGTCCATATCCTCGCCGCCAAAGGTCCGATACAACCGGTAAACTCCAAGCAGTTGATCCTCCAGCACCGCCGCGGCCTGCTGCTCGCCATATATTTCTTTGTAATACAACAGTGCCGACCAGCATGAGACCGCCTCATCGAGTACCGGCTGGCGGGCTGGATCGTTGCCGACAGCTATCCCCCACCACTGCTGTGCCACGAGGTGCGCTACAGTCCACTCAAGACTTTGTTCGACTGATGAACGTTGTTCACGAATGAGCTGGGGCAAGTTCCGCATCGCCGCAGAATCGAAGTCCACATAAAAAGCGCTGGCAATCACATTCAGGCCGGCAAACTCTGTACTGCCGAGGCCGGCAACCAGCGGGGCTTCCGCAATAGTCATCTTCCTGAACGGTAACGGCCCAAATCGTAGATTAAAGATTCGCAGTGCGTTCGCGCCTGCCGCCAGCACACGTTTGCCCACAACCTCGTGCTCCGGAAGAAAAACTGAGCGCAGGGTAGTATTGCCGACGACAGTTTGCTCCGCATGCAAACCATGGCCGGCAATGATCGCAAAGTCACGCAGGTCGTTTGCCGCAAAGCTTGTCATCTGTCCGGTAGCAGATTTGTCAACTCGTTCCGCTGCCGAAGTAAACACGGCCACATCGGCAGGGGTTGACACATTGACCAGATAATCAGCGGTCTCGTTGAAGATTATGTCGCCAACGCTTGGCTCGATCTTGCGGCGCCATTGGTCGCCATCATGCACTGCAAGTACGGGGTAAGCCGTACCGAGCAACATCACGCCGCGGCAACGAAAATTGATGTCGCGGGCACGCCTTACTTCTCGCTCACCACGAAGTGCGGCGCTGACCTGCTTCATTACATGTGTAGTTATGCCCGTTTCTTCCGCGTCAATCTCGGGCACAGTGCCATTAAAGTGGATCGCAACCTCGCTTGCAGCTCCCGGCTGAACAGATTCGCGCAAGTTAATTCGAAGTGTGGTGCTTTGATCGTCGAGCGAGAAAGTTAAGGGCAGATCGCTGTTTGCTGATCTTACCTGAGCGACTTCAATCCGAGGTTCATCCAGTTCTGGGTTGGCGTGATCCCCGGGCGTAGCGAGCGACAGCGGTTCAACCCGGAGGTTGGAGTAAAGATGAAAGTAGAGAACCGAGGTTGCGTGTTCGCTTTGATTGACCCAGCGCACTCTTTCCCAACCGGTGTAGGATCGTGCTTCGAAGTCAACCGTTAAGTGAATCTCGTACAGAGTACGTTGCGCCGGTCTGGGTTCGGGATTTTGTGGCAGTTGTGCTGCGTGCCTGGAACCTTGCGCAGCTTGACTGACCACGGCTGAGCCCAGGAGCGAGAGGCTTAACAAAAGGCTCAACGAAGTCCTCAGGGGCGCGTTCAGTCTTCTAGAGTTGACATTCATTGATACCAAACAGCCCGTCATTTCTTCTTGCGTCGATTCATGCTTTCCTTTTAGCGTTTCATCGCCGGCCCTCGGTTATAACGATCGAGCGGATAACATCTCCGCGGGCGATGCTGTCTACAACACTCATGCCCGATACCACGTTGCCGAATACGGTGTAGCCGCCATCGAGATGAGGTTGTGGCGAATGCGTAACAAACCATTGCGAGCCGCCAGTGTCTTTGCCGGAGAGAGCCATGCCCACCGCTCCGCGTTCGAAAGGGACTTCATTTATCTCGCAGCGAATCTGATAACCGGGCCCGCCATTGCCGTCGCCGCGGGGATCGCCGTCCTGGATCACAAAGTTTGGCACTACTCGGTGAACCGTGACCCGACCGAAATAACCTCGCTTGGCGAGTTGGACGAAATTGTCGACGGTGAGTGGCGCATCATTGGCAAGCAATTTAATCGTAAATGCACCTCTTGTTGTTGAGACCATCGCCGATACATTCTTGCCGATGCGGGAGAGCGCACGCTCATAATCAGTCGCTCGGTTTCGGGTTTGCACTGCGCCGATCTTCGCAGAGTAATCACCGGCACCGTTTTCCTTCAGCAGCACGACTGCCTGGCGCCTCAGCAAGTGGTCGGCAGCATCCAGTGCCGTCTTGATCGCCTCATTGGCAACTCCATTCTTTTGTTTTGCGAGCGCGTCAAGAATGGCCAGCGCCGCGTCGTTCAACTCGTCCTTCATCGCCGGCGCAAGAGCTTCGATGAGCCCGCGAGCATTGATTTCATCCGGTGGCAATTCGCTTAACAGTTCCGCTGCAGTTGCGCGCGCAATTACATCCGACTCTTTGAGATGACTTAATAGTACGCGCGCGAGGTCCTTCGGCTTGAACGCAGCCAAAGCGCGCAGCAGATCAGGAACGGCATATTCAGAGTGCACAGCAACAAGAGTGTTGATGACGATGCCTGAAGTTCTGTAGTCCAGCATTGCTCTCAGAATGTCCTGAGCCTGGTCAGCAAGAACTCCCTTGTCTTTTGTGGAATCAGGAAGCACAGCAATCTCACCAAGTGCCTGGGCGAGACTTGAACCAGCTCGCCAATTAAGCAGCAAGGCTTCTTGAGCTTTCCGTCTGGCAGAAGATACGGTTCCGAGTTCTGCCAGATAAGCACCGGGAGAAATCCTGACGGCGGCGATCTCTACTTCTGGCGCCGACTTACTAAAGCGTCCGCTTACTCTGCCCAGCCACGCGAGTGCTTCCTTGTCTTCTTGACCCTGCAACACCCGGCCCAACATTACAGCAACCTCCAGGATTTCGTTCTCCTGACTATTCGCTGGGTTTAGAACCATCAAGATCCCACGGCGGGTGCGAAAGGCTTCGGCAGCTCGCTGATCTTTGAGCACAGCAAGACTACGGATGGCGCTTACACGCACACGAAAGTCGCTGTCTTGCAAAGCACTATTAACCAAAACAGCAAACGACTCCTGGTCTTCTGTTGCACCCAGAGCGCGCGCGGCGTTAGCACGCACGACTGGATCGCGATCCGTAATCAGAAGTTTGCGCAGTTGCTCGTTTCCATCTTTAACTCGCAGACGCGCCAGCGCGTTTGCTGCGTCCGCGCGGACGCGTTCCTCTGGACTTGATAAGAACCCACTAATTACAGGACCAGCGCCTGCAGGTTTTGCGCGTAAGGTAGCTGTCAGCCCCAGAAGAATTACGTTGCGATCGGGCCTCGCACGTGAGTGCTCGGACTTCAAGACCTCCAGGACTTCAGTCCCAAGGCTTTGCGCGCGTGCCATGTCTTTCCCGGGCAACGCCGCTGCAATCTTGCCAATTGCTTCGACTACACAGCCCCTAACTTCATTTGAAAGGGTCTGTCGCCTTAATTCGATGACAAGCGAATCTGCCGCCGAAGGCGACTCAATTTCGCCCAGTGCAAACGCTGCCAATGCTCGTACGCCGTTTACGCTGTCGTTCTCCAACAACGAAAGTAAAGCCGGTACCGATCGCTCGTCACCGATCCGCCCTGCGGCAAGAGCCGCTCGTCCGCGCACGCTGGCATTTCCATCTGATAAAAGACTACTCAAATCATTGTCCCAAAGGCGCTGATCCTCCGCCGTAATAATTCGCAGCAACAAGTTGCGCGGGACCTGGCCGATCGTAGTTTCTCCCTTGGCTGAGGGTTCTTGGGCTTGAGCTTGCGCGGCAAAAGCGAGAACCAGGGAGCAGATAAGTAGAACAACTGTAAAGTAGAAAGAGTTTGTGAAAGTCTGTCGCAAAGCGTTGGTCATGCGATCATTTCAACATTAGATCTTCTTTGGAACCACAATCTCTCAGAAATCTTGTTTGGGGTTTGCGGGGATTGCTCAATATTTATCACGGACTGGCAGGGTTCGTGTCAAGGCCACGCCGAAACGCGAGTGCGACAAAACATTGTGACTCGAAGTGCGGAAACTATCGTCGAACCTTGTGCCAAAATGCAAAAGGCGCCTCGCCGGCCTGGCTGAGGCGCCCTGCGTAAACTTTGGGCTGAAAACTAGTTAGTTGGCTACCCTTGAAACATTAGAAACGTTAGAAACCTGCTGCGTGGGCTTTGGTACTTCGCTCGGTTTCGGCGTTACATCCGTGTTGACTGACTTGGTGTTATCGAACGATTGACTTTCTTTCTGGTCTTTCTTGTTCTTGTCGGCAGCCGCGCTCATCTGAACCATCTTGCAACTGCCCTCGAAGATGCCGCCTTGTTCAATCATCAGCGATGGCGTCTGAATATTTCCGTTCACTTTCGCTGCCCGGCCCAGTTCAAGGCGTTGAGTAGCAATAACATCGCCATTGATTGTGCCGTGGATCACTGCGATTGCGACCTCAATATTGGCATCGACGACACCATTTGCGCCCACAATCAAGGTGCCACTGCTGGAACTAATCTTTCCTGAAAGGTGCCCGTCAACCCGCAGCATGGCTTTGAATGTAGCTTCTCCGGTCACCAACGTGCCGCTACCAACGAAGCCGCTCAGCGTGCCTTCTTTGATCTCGCGCGCCAGGTTCTCGCTTTCAGTCGTCGCCTTACCGGTACCAGGAGAAGATTCGGAGGTTGGCTTCGCCTCCCCACCCGTTCCCTGATAAGGAGCATAGTTTCGTGGAGTTGAGTATGACACCTCCTGCTTATCGCTTGAATGCTCTTGTTCCTCTTGATCCTTCGCGTTCTTTCCTATCCTTAACATTTTTAACCTCCGTAATTGAGGGAGCGGTAAGTTTAGTCACAGGTGCCATCTGGTGTAAAAAGCAACAGAACGACGCTTGACTCCCTGTCAGTGGATTGTTTACTAGCATTGGTTGGCTAGCGGATGGTCGAGCCGCCCAAAGGACGGATTTACATGATAGCCAAAGTGACAGGGGACTGTCTAGCTTGCAATGAAAATGTAATCTGCGACTTCAATTGCCGGGCATGGGTAGGGAGGTAAGATTCTAAGGAAAGCTCCAATTTCAGTTACTGCTCTGGATGCTAACAGCCAGGACATCGTTAAAGGCACATAGGGTTGCGCGTTTCGGCACCATTGGTAGCTTCACGTTTGTTAGATCGACGGAATTGTTTCCCCTCAGAGTAGCTCTGCCTAGTTTGGTCCAGCCTTTCCCAAAATCTAAGTATACGGGCACAGTCATTATGAAATTATCCGAGACGCCTGACTGAGTTATGCGGCCTGACAGAGTTGCATCAGCACCGATCTTGTACTCAAAGCGATAACTCGGCACTTCGGTTCCATAGACCCATTCATTAAAAAACCAGTCCATCCGGCCGTTCTTGTCGAGATCCATCTCCCTGATCATGTGCTTTTCAACTCCTTGCTTGAAGTCCTCCGTTGAAACATTTTTATTGAAATGGGTCTCAACGAAGTCCTTCATCATGGTCCGAAACCTGGCGTCGCCCCCATCCTGCTGGTCGTACATCATCATACGCAGCATGTGTAGGATGTAGGCGCCCTTCGGGTAGATCAGGTTTTGCGCTACGGCGCCCGTCTTGCCGCTATTGAGACGGTACCCTTGAGTCACGGGACCGACAGTATATGGCTTGCGATCCTTAGTTTGCGGTGACGATTCTACGATCCGCTTTCGTTGCTCCTCCCAGAAATCGATAAACTTGTCCAAATCTTTCCGTACGAACAAAACATAAAGCGACGCGGAAAACTCTGCGAACCCTTCACTCATCCATTGGTCGCGATAACTGTTCCATCCAATTATGTGACCCCACCACTGGTGAGCGATTTCGTGGGGGCCAACATAGCGCCAAAAATTGTTGGTACCGCCACGCACGCCAAGGAGCTGCGTTCGTTGCGTGGTATCAATGAATGCCGTGTAGGGCATGAAGACCAGCGTCGGCCAAGCCTGTCCAAAGTTGAAAGCGGGCTGCTGGGTCATGGCAACGCGCGAATATGGCAATTTGCCAAAATATGCATTGTAAACACGAGTGGCATTCTGCGCGTCGGCTAAAGCCGCGTCAGCCATCTTGGTTGTGGAGATCGAACCCAGAGTAGTCTCCGTCTTGTAGCCAGAGTGCTCAAGCCGCTCAATTTCCAGCTGGAGCTGCTTGATCTCATCTGGAACGTCTTCGTTGGCGTAGAACTCAATGTTGTAACCCGTGTCCTTATCCGCAACTTCCTTTTTCTTGAACTTGCCATAATTGAATCCGGCAACGGCAAGCTCAGTTATTCCGCTAGACCATTTTGCTATATTCAGATCTCCCTCACGAGTGTCTGGTCCCAAGGGCGTCCCAGTTCCGACAAACGTTAGGCCTTTCGGATAGCGGAACGTCATGTCGAAGATGGCGCGGTCGCCGAATTGCGTACCACCATTATTGGGATACCAGGTCGAGCGGGGAATGAGGATAAAATTGCCTCTTCCAGAATCACGTAAGGCATCACCGCCGGCATAGTCCACAGTCAGTTTGTAAGTCTTCCCAGCCTCAAGCGACTGCGGCATGATTACGCCGAAATCCGCATCCTCATCTTTTGCCTCTTGAATGAAGTTTAGGTCCTTCCCTTGGTCATCCTGCACGCGCACGACCCTGAGAGTACGGTATAGGTTAAACGGCACAACGCGGGTTCCCGAAAGAAGTGCTCGCAAGGTTAAGTGATCGCTAGCGGTGATATGGGCTCCCTTGATCGAGCCATCGATAGCGTGATGCGTTATGTCAACCACTCGATGGTCTTCTGAGCTAGTGGCGGTTCCGGTACGATATTCTTCGACATGATGAAATGCGGTCCAGAAACCGCCGTCCGTTTCCCCGTAGCTAAAGAGAGCAACTTCTTCGGGAGAGACCTCTGGAATGCCGAGCGGATCGAAGATGTAAACCAGCTTGTTATAGCGACGGCCGTTAATGAAAGCATTGAAAAATCCCGGTCGGCTCGGTGCGTAGATATCGGCTAAAGTACGCAATTCACGATTATCGCGAAGGTTTTTCCGCAAGAGTTGCTGATGGTCGCGGTAGAGATCGCGTGCGCGGCCAGCCTGCGATCCGCCATTGCCCTTTGTTGTATTTGGTGAGGCATTTATTTCGTCAAAGGTCTTGTCCGTAAAACGGAGCACAAGATTCGAGAATTGCTCGATGAGCGTGGGTTGGTCCGTGAAGATCTTGAGACTGTTCTTTTCAACTTGCGTAGGGGGGACCACAGTCATCTCACCATCGCCAATAAAGACGCCGCCGGTAACGCGTCCTTCAACGGGAGGCAGAAAGTAGATCTCGCCATTGCGGAGTGTAAAAGTCGCGCCCTCCCTTTTGATGACTACGTTATTGACAGAAGCATAAGGTCCGGCAAAATCTTGCGCTGTCTTCGCCTGTTGTCTTAGTTGCTGATAAACGGGATCCGAGTTAGATTTCGATGCCTCAGCCGGAACAATTACATTTTCCTCTACGGTGGCTATCTCCAATTGCAGATCCAACGGCGTCACAATGCCTTCGTCAACCTTCACCGATTCCTTTCGCCCCTCCGTAAAGCCCTTGGCTGAGACCACAACCACGTAGGTTCCCGCGGGCAATCCTTCAACCTTGTAATGGCCCTGCTGATCGGTTAACACCGTATAGCGTTGGGTGTTGATGTCGTCTGTGACTGTAATCCTGGCCCCAACTATCGCCGCTCCCTTTGGGTCGGTGATTTTGCCTTCAATTCGACCGCCGGAGCTATGTACGGAAGCAGGCGGCATTGTGAGTAAAGCCACCAAAACAACTAAGCAAGGTATTGTCCGCTTCTTGTATAACATCGGATCCCTCCGGAGAAGATTTTGAGGACTTGGGGGCCGGGTAATGGGGATGCACGCTCGGTGACGTCATTATTAGAGCCAGTGCTCTGGGAGTCAAGCAGTAGGAGTCCGAATGTTTCGTTGTCATGCACGAACCAGACGTGGCATCCTCAGGTGGCATAACACAGAGGAGACACCGAAACAGTGCCTGTTGAGGACAGAATCAAAACCAAGCTGCTTCGCCGCATAGGTGAAGCAATTGATCAGTTTGGGATGATCCAGGATGGTGACCGGGTGATGGTGTGCCTGTCTGGGGGCAAGGATAGTTATACCTTGCTCGACTTATTGCTGGATCTGCGACAACGTGCTCCGGTGAATTTCGATCTGTTGGCCGTAAATTTGGACCAGAAACAGCCGGGCTTTCCGGCCACTATTCTGCCTGAATATCTCACCAGCCTGGGAGTCCCCTTCCGTATTGTTGAGAGCGATACCTACTCGATAGTTAAGCGTTTGGTTCCCCATGGCAAAACCTATTGTGCGGTTTGCTCCCGTCTACGGCGTGGGGCTTTATACAATATTGCCGTCGCGGAGGGTTGCAACAAGATTGCACTCGGCCATCACGCTGACGACATCATCGCTACTTTCCTGCTGAACGTTTTCTATGGCGGAACGCTCAAGGCGATGCCCGCAATTCTTCGGTCGACCGATGGGCGCAACACAGTTATCCGGCCGCTTGCGTATTGTCGCGAATCAGACATTGCGGCATTTGCGGCGACAAGCGGCTTCCCCATAATCCCGTGCGACTTGTGCGGCTCGCAGTCAAATCTGAAGCGTGCGCGCATCAACCGGCTGATTGCCGAACTGGAACTCGAGATGCCACATATTCGCGGATCAATGCTTACGGCATTGGGCAACGTTGTGCCTTCTCATCTGCTTGACGGCAATCTCTTTAACTTCAAGAAACTCACGGAGGCAACTGGCAACATCGCAGCAGAACTGGACCTGGCTATAGGACATACTGATCAAGCTCTGATTCCTGCGCTTGTTTCGATCACGTGAGGACGGATAGCAGGCTCGTTACGTTGACTAACACGAACATCCCATCGGGAACGCGAGGTTTATAGAGCACGGGCCCCTAGGACAATCAGCTTTGAGATGTCACAGATTGGGCCAGGAGTAATTCATAGTGCATACATTATTTATTGTCAGCATTTTGACCGCCCTATTGTCCGCTGGTTCTTCGGCTTTCGTTGCCGAACAATCTCCCGCACTGGTAGTGAGAGGTTTCTACACAAGACACTTCGTCTCTCCGAAACGTATGTTCTTCTCGCGCGAGAACGTGCGTCGTGAAAGCGGATCGTTGTCGCCCAAGCTGTACCGTTTGATGTTGCATGAACTGCAGCGGGCTGAAGAGGTTGAGCGGGAATACAAAGGCGCTGACGCGAAGAAGCCGTACATCTCGGGCGACGTGTTCACCAATTCGGAAAGCCCGCCGCAAGTGTTTCGCTTAGGTAAATCCTCTCAAAGCCGAGGTACGGCTGAGGTTGAGGTGTGGTGCTACTGGAACGACCAAACGGTAGGGCGTATGAAAAGTCGAATGAGAGTGCTGCTGGTACTTGTCAAAGACAAGTGGCTGATAGACAACCTCGTGTATGAAGACGGTACCAATCTAGTCAGTATGCTTAGCAGGCGTGATTACTTCGGCGACTGACTCCTTAGACCGCTCGAATGCCTGTGCCACCCACCAGGAAAAGTCGTGAACTGGATTTCAGCAGTTTCCCACCAGGAATGGTTACGGAATACTCCACGCTGGTCTGTCTCGCCTGCATTTTCGACATCTTCACTGTCCAAATGGGCCTTGCGCCACGCACCGCTTATTCCGAAATCAAGCGATATGCTCCTTCCATCGCAGAGTTGACGGCGCCGCAGGCGATGCGGCCTTTCTTTGACAGCAAAGATAAAAATCCACGATGCCCTTACTGCAGCGCCGCGAAACGGTGGCACGCACGGCTTGATACTTTTCGCATTGAAGGCGGTAAAGCAACGGATGCCGCGCGTCGATCATTAATCAAATCGCTGCCCAGGAAGGACGATGCACTCCTGGTCATCGAAGTAAGGTCCGAGAAGGGAAAAGTCTTTTTCGATTGGCTCGCAACGTTGAACCACCGGCTGGATCTCGCTGAGGACACCTGGCTCATTGAGGCTACCCGCGCCTTCCTTGAACGCCTGGAGCCGAAGCTGGATTGGTCCGAAATGTTTGCCGGGATCCGCACGATTCGCCCATCGAACACGCTCGAGAAAGGCTGGCAGCGAGAGGGTTCACGCCTGTTCCTGGCTCCGAATACTTACAATGAGGCACTGCTCGTTCAGTACCTCGTTAGCCGATCGCACACACACGGCGGGCAAACGCTCGCGGGCCGGTTGACCTTGCTGGATTTGATTCGGCGCTTGCGCTATTCAGGTTATCTGGATGCAGCAAGCATTAGTGAGCGCGACCAATTTGTGATTCTGGAAAGGCTAGTGGAAAAGCTGGCAGGTGGACCAGGCCATACCAGGCTTTATCATATTGTGGATCGGCGTGATTTTCTTGAGAAGGTCAAGTCAGTTTACTCACGATATGCAACGTAGCTGAGTTTAGAGAAAAATGGAGACCCGCCCCACTTAAGGCTTTGCCGGCGTTTTGTACTTATCAATTAACTGCTGCAGTCCCTCCGTCGACTGGTTGTGACGATACTTGTAATAGGGCGTGAGGTCCTGCATGAGTTGATCGTGAATTTGCTGATACTCCGGCTTCCCCTCACTTAATCCGACGGCGTGAGCATAGAGGTCAACGACTTTATCCAACAATGCCATAGCTTTCTTCAGCGCCTCATCTTTCTGTGGCCCATTGGGCATCGACTTCTGAGCTTGCGCTAGTTTTTGGTACTCCTCATTCGCGATGCTGCCGAGCAGAACGTAATTGAACGCTTCGGCAGGATTGAGCGCGAATTCATGTCGGCAGGTTTCTTGTTCGCCTCGATCAACTCGATCGCTTTGAGACCATACTGCTGGCTTTGCGCTATGTATTTTGGATTCTGCCGCTTTGCTTCGTTTGTTCCGGCGATTAGCATCCGCGACAAGATAAAAACATTCTCCGGCTGCTTGGCTAAAATCGACGCAGCGAGGGCGAAGGCCTCGTCTGTTCGTTTTGCGTCAAAATAAGCGTCGAGTACCACAGGCCGAACCGCTTCCAGTTCTTTCTCACTGGTAAAGATTTTCTGATATGTCTCCGCGAGCGCAAGCTTTTGAGTGGCGTCCGGAACCTGATCAATTTGTCCCACGAGATATCCTGAAACTTCCTCCCGCACAGAGCTCTTGGGATACTTCTTAACGAACTCTCCTGCGGCAGCGAGCTTTGCCGCAGGATCGGGTGCTGAATTAATGGCATTTACCGCTTTCGCCTCAGCCTCAGAAAGCTTTGGCTTTTTGTCCTGACTTTGCCCACTGCTGACAACGGATCCGGCAAGGGCTAATGAACAGAGGACAACGAGCGACAATGAGGACATCTTGCTTAGCAAGGTTAAGGACTTGAATCTCATCATTTCACACCTTATCTCGAAACTGGTCCGCACTAGAAAGATTGGGACAACAGCAGTGATATTGCTTGAAGCCGGACGTAGCTGGCAAGTCGCAAAACAATCCGCTGGCGTTCAAGCTGCAAACTCTTTGCAGTGCGCTGACCTGCAGCGCTTTGGTCGTGCTTCGCTAGAGGTCGGCGCAGGTTGTCGTCACCAGGAAAAAGCGGCGCCGGGCCGCGGCACTCCAAAGAGTTGACGCTCTCACGTCCTTGAAGATCCTTATTTCGACCCCGGGCTACGCCGATAGGAATGTGTGACAGGACGGCGCCGGCCAATACCGATCGCATTCCGCGAAATAATCAATGTTGGAGGTAACTGACGGCGCTTGAACTCGTTCGCGGGTGATTCCACCGCAACGACTGATCGTCGAATTGTCCCGGCGCCAATTCCGCAGAAGGACGCTTTTCGATAATCGAATTTGGAATGATCTCTTTTTCGCGATTGAAATGGCGGGCCAGCGCATAAACTTCTGTCTTTAAGACATCGCCAATTACGGCTAAACCTCCGTTCGTATCGCCGTAAAGAGTGCAATAACCGAGTGCCAGTTCGGACTTGTTTCCAGTGGATAGCAATAAGCGACCCTCGGCGTTGGAAATCGTCATTAGAATATTTCCCCGCAAACGCGATTGCAGGTTCTCGGCCGCATGCGAAGTGCCATCACCTGCAGGTGCGGATAGGTGTAGTTGTTTCAGCAAGACCTGGAACGCTTCCGTGATCGGGTGTTGCGTTACTTTCATCCCGAGCCGGCTGGCGAGACCCAGCGAATCATCAATACTTGACCGCGATGAATAGGGTGACGGCATCATTACACCCAGCACATTTTCCGCACCCAAAGCTTCGCACGCGAGCGCCGCCACCAGTGCCGAATCGATTCCGCCTGAGAGGCCTAATACCACTGTCTTGAAGCGATTCTTCCACGCGTAATCACGAATACCGAGCACTAGCGCGCTGTGAACGGTCTCGCTATCATCGCCAGGCAAGCACCGCTCATCGAGGATGCCGCAATCAAGATCAATGGTGCCAAAGAACTCCTCGAATGGCGGCGCTTGCAGGATAATCTTGCCCTTGCAATCAGCAACGATGCTGGCGCCGTCGAATATGATTCCGTCATTGCCGCCGATAAGATTAACAAAGACGATCGGAATGCCGGCCCCCTTGGCGCGGTGAGAAACCATGGCGCAGCGATCCGCCATTTTCCCTTTATTGAAAGGAGACGCATTTATGGAAACTAGGACGTTGGCGCCGAGATCAATCAACTCATCCGCGGGATCGTGGGCGTACAGACGTTCCTTCCAAAAGGTTTTGTCGTTCCAAAAGTCTTCGCAAACAGCGACGCCAAGATTACATTTCTCAACATTGAAAAGGCGGCGCTCACTGGCGGGCTCAAAGTAGCGCGGATCATCGAAGACATCGTATTCGGGTAACAGCGTTTTGTCGGCAAAGCCTAGCAGCACTTTGTTGCGAATGATTGCGGCGGAATTGTAAAGCTTGCGGCCAATCGGGTTTTCGGTAGGGCGCACCGTACCGACGATGGCGGTCAGTCCCTCAGTGGCGGCGATAATCTTAGCCAGAGGCTCCAAAGCATGGCGCGCCACGTCGCGATCGAGAAACCAGTCCAGCGACGTGTATCCCTGGATGCAGGCCTCAGGCAATACGACGAGGTCCGACTTGGCCTTCCGCCCCTGCTCAATCGCATGAATGATACGTGAAGTATTGCCTTCGTAATCGCCGTTAGTCGTATTGATCTGGCCGATTGTGACGCGCATCTATTTAGAGCGTTGTTCGTTGAGCTTGGAACTTTGCATTTTGAACTTGGAACTTTGTTCTTTGAGCTTTGTTCTGCTGCTGCTCACCACTGTTTCCTGTTTATGGTAGAGATCGTGCACGTTTCCAACTCAGATCGCAAATTCAGGAAACAAAGATCAAAGCTCAAAGCTCAAAGAACAAAGCACCAAATTCAAAATCCGAAGCTAGCGGATCAAGAGCGCCCCTTCGGCCCGTGTTTTGTCGTAGCCTGTCAGTGCGTTATATTATTTCGCATCTAAAGAGCGGAGGGGTCGCATAATGGTAGTGCAGCGGTCTTGAAAACCGCCGGCCGAAAGGCTATGCAGGTTCGAGTCCTGTCCCCTCCGCCATTATTTTCAATAACTTACACACCTCCATGATCACCTTCCTTCGGTCCCAGTAGCGAGTTGGCGCGATTTTGGCGCGCTTCTAGAGAGGCGCGCTTCGCGGGTCATGAAGTCAGTACCGTCCGCGGTAGCGGATGGATCTGACGAACCAGTCGCGCTCTTTCGTTTGAATCGCACTACCCTGCCCAGGTTCGTCTGTCCAAGCGTATCAACCGCTGTGCGGAGATTCTCCGGCATCGCGTGAGTGTAACGAGAAGTCATCTGCAAGGTGGTATGGCCCAACAATGACATGATGTCCATCTCGTGCACTCCCTTTGCTCGCAGACGAGTTGCGAACGTCTGACGCAGATCGTGAAATCGAAGACCAGAAATCTTCGCCTTGGCACATGCTCCTTCCCACGCGTGTCTGAAGGTTGTGACTTCAATCCGGTGCGGGCGTAACTGAAAACATGTTCCTCTGACGAAGCGTCCTGCTTCAACGATCTAAGCTCCACTTCAACGGGCTTGCTCATCGGAAGCTTGCGAGGTCGGCCTGTCTTTGTGTGAGCGACGTAGATGGTTTCTTGCTCGAAGTCTATGTTCCCCCACTTCAAACCCAGGATTTCACCTTGCCGCATTCCTGTGTGCAAAGCCACGACGACGATCGGGCGAATATGGGTGTGTCTGCCAACGAGAATTGCGAAGAGTCGCTTCTCTTCATCATCAGTCAGATAACGCTCTCGCGCTGGAGCCCCGCGAAGCTTGTGTACTCGCCGCATTGGATTCGTTTCTACCAATCCGTTGTCGTAGGCCATGGAAAAACACCTTCGACAGAACTTGTAGCTCGCGATTAACCGTGGCGGGTGATCGCTTCCGTTTGTGCAATGTGGTCGTATTCAAGCGTTGTTGTTTGTACTTCTCAATCAGCATCGGCGTGATGTCGCGAAGTCGCATGGCCTTAAAGAAAGCCTTGAGTGGTCGAGATCGCTCCTCGTCATCCTGCCAACTGCGCTTCGATGCTTTCGCCCACGGCACAAAGACTTCATCAACAAACTCGGCGAAGTCTTTGTTCCCAGCGGCGCGGTTGTACTTATCATCGAAGATATCTCGCTTGATTTTCGTTTGCGCTTGCTCTGCTTCTTGTTTGGTCCGCGCTTCGGGGATTGCTTCCTTGATGTAGTGTCCGCGTAACCTGAACTCCACAATCCAAGTGCCTTTGCCTTTAGGCCCTTCTCCCTTGACGCGCTTTCCGTTGTAACGTTTCCAGACTGCCATTTCTGTTTCTCTCCTTTCCAGAATGGCAGCCGTCAAAGTGATGCCGCCATTCTATCGAGGAGCTTGATCGGTGTCACGATTCGAACTCGATTTAGATTGCGAGCTGTAGTTTCTTTCGGTTGCCTTCCGCCTTACGGCAAGACGTGAGATGCGAAAAACCTGGGTATCCGAGCGCCGCGAGGTCAGAGGCCAGCGTATGATTGTCTTCCAATTGAAAATGGTCGCTTTTATTCATGGAGAACCGTGCTTGTGACAGCATCTCGTCGAAAGTCAAATGCCCGTCGTTGTGATAAAAATGCGACGACAAGATTTTTGATGAAACCTCGTGCTCTGCCATTGAGCTATGGCCCCGTATGTTGCAGCCACCGGGACTCTAACCCGGAACCTCGTGCGTAAAGGCATGTAGTTCCATCGGCATTCGTCGCAACCTTCCGTTCAAAAATAAGGAGTGACAAGTGTTTCGGAAGACTTCATGTTCGGAGTTACACCGAACGCACTCCGATTCATCGTCGGAGGCTCTACTGACTGAGCTAATGTAGTCCTCGCAAGCATTCACTCCAGAAAGTATCCAAAGGGGTGACAAGAGTGAAAAGACAATCGAGCACGGTGTTGCCACCGTTGGAGTTTCCGGCTCCACGAGGCTCAGGTTGTGGAGGATGTAGTCTTTCCGGCATTCACCCCAGAAAATCAAGGAAAATCAATGGCGACAAAATCGGTGAGAGTTCTCGCTTGCAATTGACGTAAGCGAGGCGAGTGTCGAAACCCGCTTTGCCATGTACTCCACACCAGCATTCGCCATTACGAACTTCAAATGGGCCGACAAGCTTTCGTCGAGACGCACGTTTCGAATGTAGTCCCAACAGCATTCGGCCCGGCTTAAGATTCAAGTTTCGAGCTTCGGCAAAGTGACCCGAAGCTCGAAACCTAGTTACAACGCCACCGACTCGATCACACCGATCCAGTGGTCTGCGTTCAGTTGACCGCGTGCGAATTCCGAGATCACGCCAAAGACTTGATCCGAGAATCCGCCGACGTTGAGAATGTCCTCGCGCTCTACCGCCTGCACCGTGCGATAAGGCTGCACGTCGATACAAGCAAGACGAGCGTTCGGATTGCGTTGCTTGAACGCGTTCCACTCTCTCATCGTTGCCGTGCCACGGCCTCTACCGGCATCAACCCACGACTCGTAATCCGAAATGAAGATTACGAAATCGCCCTTTGCCTTGCGGCGGTTGAGCAGTTCCAGCGGAGCGCTGCAGTTGGTTCCACCGCCACCAACCGAAGCCAGCCGGGCCGCGTTAGTCATCACGCTATCGCGCGAATTTAGATCAACCTTAGCGACACTCTGCTCAAACGGCAGCACTTCAGTGCGTGGGTTCTTGCGCAGCACCGCAGCAGAAACAAGTGCAGCTACATCGATACAGCGCACTGCTGTAGTTGCACCCTTGCGATAGCCGGTTACCGGCGACGACATCGAACCCGAGACATCCGGGCAGACATAGACCTGCCCGTCGATCGATGGAACATTAACGATCGCGATCTCCATTGCATCCTGGAGCGCATCGCAAACTTCCTTTGGAATGTCAGAGTTCGCATTAGCCATCGTGTAAGCGACCATTAGCTGGTACGGAAACACACGGGCCTTTGCGATCGCCTTCGGGTCACGCAGGCGATCCGCAATAAGTTCAGTCATGCCTGGCTGACCGAACACACCATGACGCGCAAACGTGTTCAGGTTCATGCGAGTCATCTGCCACGGCGCACGACGCGCAATCGCAGTCCACCCCGCTGTCCCAAGCTCCAGCGCAGTCAACATCTGGAATGGCACATCCGGCACATAACGCGACTCGCCCTTCTTGCACGCTTCGAAGTTGCGAGCAACTTCGGGCAGAGCATCGAACGCGTATTCGCGGCCGACGAAGTAACCGAACAGTGCTTCGCGCGCTTTATCCTTTGGCTTGGGGTGGACCATCTTCACAATATCAGTCAGCGAAGGGTCCTGGCCCACATTCGCCTTGAAGAGCGCTTCGGCATCACGAGTGTCCAGCCACTCGCGCACCAGACGCTTTGGCGCCGAACCGAGCGACTTACGGCCGACCGCACCCGAACGCATGATCTGCACAAAGTTGCGGAGCATCTTTGCGTTGTCGATCACGCGCGGGAAGATCGC
>WNGE01003145.1_pt1 | contig 31653 bp, 34 predicted proteins | sample 5400651 | NCBI WGS metagenome assembly WNGE01 (sample SAMN13153370, study PRJNA577476) | soil metagenome | isolation source: 60 cm soil or saprolite under grassland replicate 2 | place: USA:California | collected 2016-06-15
CACAGACTTAGGATTTCGGGACGGACTGTGGGCAGGTGCATCATGGCAGCTTTGGCCCCTGATGAGAAACGCACGGCAGTTCGCGGACTCGGCGAGATTGCGCTCCGCGTCAATGATTTGGACGCCATGCAGAAGTTCTACGAGGAAGTCGTTGGCCTGCCGCTGATGACCCGATTTCCAAACACCGCATTTTTCAAGATCGCGGACGGCTACGGCGGTCACACCCAAGTTCTCGCCCTCTTCGACCGCACAGGGAGTCCCGGCTATCGCGGGTCGGATGCCGCAACTTCCACTATCGACCACATCGCGTTCGAGGTTGCTCTCGCTAATTTCGCAAATGAAAAAGAGAGACTGGAGGCGCTGGGACTCCATGTCGAAACCGCCGAACACGCTTGGGTGCATTGGCGCTCGCTTTAGGTGACCGACCCCGAGGGCAATCAAGTCGAGCTAGTCTGCTACGACCGCAGTATGTAAGAAATCGTGGGGTAACATGCGGCGGCAGGCAGAAACGCGGAGAGCGCCATTTGTTTGACATTGGCTCCCCTGCACCTCAACAATCTTCCCCTATGCACAACGTCTGCTGCTTCGTCCTTCTGCTGCTCTGCTCTGTTCATGGGCACGCCCAGAGCGCCGAGTCTCCGACGTTTCGTATCAGCCCGCAACGCCTACAAGGCACGCTCGAAAAGCTGTCCGACTTCGGCAGAAACCCTCAAGGTGGTGTCACTCGCCTCGGTTTTTCGGAAACCGATCTGGCTGCACGGGAGTATGTCACAGGGTTGATGAGGCAAGCGGGGCTTGAAGTACGGGTTGATCCTGCCGGGAATATCTTCGGGCTGCGGGCAGGCTCGGAGAAGTTGCCAACGCTGCTTTTCGGCTCGCATATTGATTCGGTGTTGCACGGCGGAAACTTTGATGGCGACGTGGGCAGCATGGGGGCGATTGAAGTGATGCGGGCTCTAAATGATGAACGCATCAAGACGCGGCACCCGCTGGAAGCCGTCATCTGGACTAACGAAGAGGGTAATCATTTTGGGATCGGTACGCTGGGTTCGGGTGTTGCGGCTGGGTCGCTTGGGCCTGAGATTCTCGAAAGGAAAGACGAGCAGGGGTTGACACTGGCAGATTGGCTGCGCCGTTATGGGCAGAATCCCGCACAACTTACTGATGCACGCATTCCATCCGGCGCATTGGCCGCTTATCTCGAATTGCACATTGAACAAGGCCCAAACCTCCACGAGACCGACGTTCCAATCGGCATAGTGCAGGGAATTGTGGGTATCAAAAGCTGGGATTGCGTCGTGACAGGCTTCGCCAACCATGCGGGCACCACGCCGATGAATCGCAGGAAAGATGCGCTCATCGCTGCTTCAAAGGACGTGCTCGCCGTGCGCGACGTAGTGCGGGGCGAACAGGGCAGCCAAGTGGGCAATGTGGGATACGTCAAGGCAGAGCCCGGAGCGGTCAATGTTGTTCCCGGCCGCGCAGAATTCCCCGTCCAGTTGCGCGACCTCAACGCTGCAAAGGTTGACCTAATGTGGGAGCACATCCAGCAGAGGTTCGCAGAGGTGGACAAGGAGGAAAACGTCGAGACCCGATGCAGCCTGCTGGATCACTCGGAGCCTGCCCGCGCAGACCCAAGTTTGCAAGCCGCTCTCCGCGAAGCAGCGAAGTCGCTCGGCCTCGCCACGGCAGACCTGCCCAGCCTCGCTGGGCACGACGCGCAAGAGATTGCCCGGATCGCCCCGATGGCGATGATCTTTGTCCCCAGCAAAGAGGGCATCAGCCACTCCCCCAAGGAGTTCACGTCTTGGCAAGACGTAGCCAACGGAACCGAAGTCCTCTACAGGTCGATATTGCTGCTGGACGGGCAACTGGACAGGAAGTGATCGCGGCAGTTGTCGCAATGGCCAGTGACGCCGAGCCGCAGATATAATCCCGTGCGATGATCAAGAGGATTCTCGCAGCCATGGTGGCCTTGCTGGTAACCGCCGCCGCTGTCGCGCAGAACACACCTTCAAACGCACGACCCCGTGCCTCTGACTTGGGGCTCAAGCTCGGCATCCTGCCGACCGGGCCGCTCAATGCAATCACCGATGTTGCTGGCGTTGAGGTTGGGCACACGACCATCATCCGTGGCGACGACGTGCGCACTGGCGTGACCGCCATCCTGCCGCATTCCGGCAATCTGTTCCGCGAAAAAGTGCCCGGTGCGGTTTTCGTGGGCAATGCCTTCGGCAAGCTGGCTGGCTCCACGCAAGTGAACGAACTTGGGGAGATCGAGACCCCGATCCTGCTCACATCCACTCTGAGCGTGCCGCGTGTTGCGGACGCGCTCATCGACTACATGCTGGGCTTGCCGGGAAACGAGGATGTGGAATCGATCAACCCGCTGGTTGGCGAAACGAACGACGGATACCTGAACGATATCCGGGGAAGGCACATCACGCGGGAGGACGTATTCGCTGCCATCAAGAACGCAAAGAGTGGGCCAGTCGAGGAGGGCTCGGTCGGCGCGGGTGCCGGGACGGTGGCTTTCGGCTTCAAGGGCGGCATCGGAACCTCCTCCCGCCGCCTTCCTCCCAAACTGGGCGGGTACACGGTTGGCGTGCTCGTTCAGACGAACTTTGCGGGCGTGCTCACAATCGCAGGCGCTCCCGTAGGCCGGGAACTGGGCCGCTATTACCTGCGCGAAGAGGTTGGCGGCACCGCCAAAGACCGAGCGAACGGATCGGTGATCATCGTGATCGCGACCGATGCACCTGTGGAGGCACGGAATTTGAAACGGATCGCGGCGAGGGCGATGCTGGGGCTGGGTCGCACGGGCGCTGCGGGTTCCAACGGAAGCGGAGATTATGTGATAGCGTTCTCGACCGCGCTGCAGGTGCGGATACGTAGCGAGGAAAAGGCATCGCCCCGGCATATCGAAGTGCTAACAAACGATTCAATGTCCCCGCTGTTTCTGGCTTTGATCGAAGCCTCCGAGGAGGCGGTGTACAACTCGCTGCTGCGAGCAACGACGATAACCGGACGGGGACACACGGTCGAGGCACTGCCGATTGATAGAACCACCGCGATACTCAAGAAATATGGAGCTATCAAGTGAAGGAAAACAAACTCAAAGATCGCCTCGCCCGCTACCGCCAGATCAAACTCAGCGTCACGGGACGGAAATCCGGGAAGATGATCTCCATGCCCGTGTGGTTCGAGTTGGAAGGTGAGAAGCTGTACCTGCTACCAGTGCGAGGCTCGGACACGCAGTGGTACAAGAACGTACTCCAGAACCCGTCGATTCGGATTGATGCGCGAGGCGTGGAAGCGGAATTCAGGGCAACGCCAATCAGCGAAGCGAAAACGGTGAAATCTGTCATTGAGAAATTTCGGGAGAAGTACGGGGCGAAGGATGTGAAGAAGTATTATTCGAAATTCGATGTGGCGGTCATTTTCGACTTAGCCTGAAGTTGCGATGATGACTGAGGAGCCGAAGTGACTTTATTCCAAAAACATGTCGGGATTCCTGCGCTTGCTGCCGTGACGGTCGCAGCCGTGTTCATGGCACTCGACGGCAGCTTCGGGCCGCCCCCGCTTGTGTTGCCTTTCAGATACGGAGCCGTTGTGGTTCACGTCCCTTGGCTGCTCACCCTCCTTCTGGTCGGTGCTGGGGCAACTCTTCTTGCCAAACGTGCAGGGGCAAGCTTCTCTGAGCGTGTTCTTGTTGCACTTAGTCCTGCACTGCTCATCGGAGGTGCTGTTAACGTGCTCATGGTAGTTGTGGTCATCTCAGCGAGTGCCAGCGGACAGCGGGTTCACCCTGTTGATTTCGTGGGTCATTTCATAGTCGGTTGGCTCGCATGTCCCGCAATTGCGCTGTTTCTCGGCTCTGTTTTCATTTCTGGGAAGCGGAACTCTTAAGTGAACTGACGCCGTGCGTACAGCAGTCATCTAGATACCGCAGCCAGACTAAGCTCAGGAGGTCTGCCATGAAACACGAAGACGAACTCGCCAACCAGTCCCTCTTTCACGCGGAGCAGTAAGCGCCGTAAGGGATACCCCTCCGAAACACAAGTTAAGCGCGGTCATAGGATCGTGCACGGGGACAAAGAGCTTCGAGAGAAGCTCGGTCGTAATGACCTTTGCCCGTGCGGTTCAGGACGGCGCTTTCAAGAAATGTTGCATGCGCTCAGGCCGGTTGCGCGGCTGAATCAGCGGTGATATAAACACGCTCCATGACGCTATTCTCACGTCGATACTTCTTTTTCGCTTGCATCATTGTTGCTCTATGCACCACGGCTGCTGCGTACCCGACCGCCAAATTCAACTCTGAGCAGGTTTTCCCTGCGGCTTCATGGCAGAAGGTAAAGTCACTCAGAGCCGCTGGCTGGTCAGAGGATAAGCTCGACATAGCGCGGCGATACGCCGAATCGATCCACTCCTCGGCAGTGATGGTGATCCAAGGTAGCGAAGTGATCGCCGAATGGGGGAACGTCGAGCAGAAGATCAATTCCTATTCAATGCGCAAGAGCCTGATTAGTGGGATCTATCAGGCGGGAGCAGAGACATTTCTGGTTGAACGCTTGTACGAGTACCTTATGAGCTTTGTTGAAGTTCAGTCAGGTGACGTCCGAATACTCTTTCCAGTAGGCGAAAATGAATTTGTAGCAGGACCTACGTTTCTGGCTGCCCAACCGACGGAATGGGCAAATCACTTTTGCTATGAATGGCGCGGGTGACGCAACAAGTCTGCAAGCTGTTCAGGGTGGGAAACGCCGCGAAGCAAGGCAGTTCGTTTTGCATCGTGAGGACGTGATATTCCACAACGGCGACGTCACGTTGGCGGGAGCGCTAATTTCTCCTGCTGGACGCGGTCCCCATCCGGCTTTGGTGTTTACTCACGGTTCCGGCCCAGCTACCCGGCAGTCGTATTTTGGACTTGGGTTCCTGCTTGCTTCGCAGGGAATTGCAGCATTGATGTACGACAAGCGCGGGAGCGGCGACTCAACGGGAAACTTGACACGATTCACGTACACAGATTTGGCGGATGACGCTGTCGCTGGTGCTCGTTTCTTGCAAAGCCGAAGAGAGATTGATCCAGCACGAATTGGTTTTTGGGGGATCAGCGAGGGAGCCTGGACTGCGCCCTTAGCGGCTTCGCGTCTGCCTGGAACAGCGTTCGTGATTGCCGCATCGGGAGGAGGTCTTAGTCCCGCCGAAGGGGAGCTACTCGATAGTGAGGACCAGTTGCATACGGATGGTCGTTTCTCCGATGTGGACATCGCAGAAGCACTCGCCTTTCAACGAGCGCGAGATCGCTACATGAGGACGAAAGAGGGCTGGGAGGAGTACGCAGCGGCACAGAAGAAGGCAGTAGAAAGGCCTTGGTACGGCTATCCAACGACAGATCTTTTCGTCCCAGAGCGCCCGGATGATCCCGAGTGGCACAACAAGGCCCTCTACTATTTCTATGACCCTTCTCCTGCACTACGGCGCTTACGGTGTCCTTTTCTTGGCATTGCGGGAGCTTTAGATACACCCGCCGCGACGGAGCGTAGCATGGCTGCCATGCGCAGCGCGTTGACCTCTGGAGGAGACAAATACTTTACTCTGCGCGTGTTATCTCAGGCGAATCATGACTCTTTCGAGGCTACTACTGGAAACACAGAAAAACTGAACGGTGTGAAAGTCTTCAGTCCAGAATTCTTCCCACTGATTACAGACTGGGTTCGGAAGGCAGCGCTGGACAAGAAGTAAGACGCCCAAGCGCCCGGATGATCGCGATCCTGATGAACCGCGCGCGGACGCAAAAGATGCGGTCCGCACCTAGTCCAGTTGGCGAACCACGAGCGACTCGGAAGCGATCCACATTAATGCACAAATGGCCACATTCGAGAGGGGCAGGCCGGTAACTGTCGAGAACAGGCGATTACGCTCAGAACCCCGGTTGGTTTCCTGCCCTTTCAATTCTTCCATTGCGCGCTGTGAACGGCTCCGCGATCTCTAGTGCCGCCCGGAACTCTTCCATGCACTTTTGGGCTTCCGCCAAATGCTGTTTCGAGAAATGCACGTAACGCTGTGTCGTTTTCAATTGCTCGGATCGATCGCCACACCTCGTCATGCACTTTGGAATAGTCCACGTTACCGTTCGGGAAGTTGATCTGGCTGGCGTCTACACCGAACGCGACCATGGGTGCGTTGTAAATCACGTTCCCGGCATTAACGATTCGGACCAATGGACCATAATGTGTGTCCCCGACGGCTCCTGGCGTCGCAAACTTCGGTGGAAATTCAGCACCGGGAGGTCCAGGAATAATCTTCCTGTCAGGCGCAAAATTCACCGTGCCTGCATTGAAAACGATATTCCCTTCAGCATCCAGGTTTCCCGTTCTAGCAGCCAGTGAGGAGAATTGAAGCTTAGTGGAGAAATTCAATCCTAGCTCGGCGGCTACATTGGAATCACTGACATCGGTCAGGATATACCAGACGTTCCTATTGCTGCCCGCGAGCTTTCCCTTGTACAGCGGTAGGGTAATCGTCCCATGGGCAGCGTCCACAGTTCCGGATTTCAGCAATTGAACCGGCCCCACCAGGCTCTGATTGGTCTCAGACGGACTCGGGCCAAAATATGAGAGAGGGACGGTTGCTCCCACGGAAGGTGGCGCGGGAAATAGATTGCACCCTGGGCCGGGACCGATCGGTCCGGGGCGAGGCCCTTGGTCGGAATTGAAAGTGGCCGAGGTCGCGGTGGTAGCAGTCGCAAGCTCCAAGCTCGTCGGCGCCGCAGCTACAGGACGCTTGGCGAGAGCGTGCATGGCCAGGATTTGTGGCGAGATCGCATGGGTAATGCGAGCCTGGGTTGTTAGGCTTTGAGACGATGTTTGCGCGGCAGCAGAATAAGTGAGCAAACCGATAAAGAAAATAGCGAGAGCGGCGATGGATGGCCTGCTCGCAGGGGAATACCACGATGTGCCTTCGTTCGCATTTCTTCCAACCGTCCACAACAACGTGCAAATTACTCTTTGCATTTCCTATCTCCTGATTTCATGAGTAGTGCTGTGTTACGAACAGCACGGTGCACATGGGATACGCCAGCAGCTAGAAAGCTACAAGATAAGTGGTGGCCGAATTTGCTACTTGGAAGCGTAGTGTGTCGGGCTACGGTTGTGACAAGTTTAGACGTCTTCTGAATTCAGTTGGCGTCAGACCACAAAAGTTCTTAAATTCGCGATTGAAGTGGCTGCGGTCGATATTGCCCAGCTTCGCTCTAATCTCTTTCACGCTTAGGAACGTTTCCGACAGCATCCTCTGTGCCTCTCGCATTCTCAGTATCCCCATATAATGCGACGGTGATTGGGACATTTCGATCTTGAAAAGATGACAGAATCGCCAACGAGACATATTCACAGACCGGGCTAAGTCGGCAACCGATGTACGCGTGCACAAATTAGCGTGTAGGTGTTCAACAACGACTCGTATTCGGCGGCCTATTTGCGGATGGCGAGGTCGCCACACCTTCAGCTGACGATTTCCTGGAAACAGATGGCCGTCAACCTGCAAAACACTTTGCATGGATCCTCCCTGTTTTTGATTGGAACTTAAGCCGACACGAGCGCCGCATCTGCTATGCGCCAGCGGCCAGAAAAGTTACACGCGGCGGACAAGGTGCGCACCCATGATCGTTCGGCGCGGACGGGAGGTTTGCCTCACTTTATGCGCCAAGTTTGGGGCTCATCGAAGCATCTAACCGGGTCCGTTTACGCCGCTTAGGAAGCCGCCCAAGTGCCCGGTCAGCACCACCGCACCGACAGCCAGAAATTCAATCGCCAGGCGGTAGCTTGGCAAAGCTTCTGCCCGCCGCCTTGCCTGGAAATTTACCCACCAGACCAGCCAGATCATCAAGCTCGAGACGCACGCAAGTATCAGGTGCAGTAGTAGAATGCCCTTCAGTTTCTGCCCGTCGAGCTGGTACTGCCACGCGAGGATACCCGTGACTAGAACCGGGAGGGTCGAAATCGCTGCCGTTAGGAGGTTGTAGTAGGCTGCGTCCGCCAGGCCGCGTCGCTTCGTCCAGTGCGCTATGAGGTCGAAGGCTACTGCCGCAATAAACAGCGCGATCGGAAAATGGATGAGCACCACATGCTGCGCGTGCTTGGCGAGCAGCACCGTTTTCAGATCAAAAGGATTCACTGGAGTCCGCAATAGCGCCATTGTCATATCGATGACCTCAAACGAATAGAACTGGCGCTGCTATGAAATATTCCCGTCGTCAGCCGAAGCGGAAAATGTGCCCGAGCTGTTCGCGCTGAGCACTATTGCGTGGGGGCGATATACCACGCGTAATACGTTGCCATGCCACCGAGCAGGACAATCCAACAGAGCATCAGTTCCGCGCGCATCCACAGTTTCCAACGCGTAAAGCGTAGCCACTGCGGAACTATGTTCGTACCCGCCACCAGGATGATGTAAAGTCCCAGAAGAAAACTCTCGGGATTGCTGGCACTACTTGTAAGCGGAATGAGGGCAACATCACCAGTGCGATCATGATCAAGTTCAAGAGCAGCACCGTGGTTTGGCAGACACCGTGCGCTGTGTAGCGCTTTTTTTTAGCGAGAGCAGCCCCTGCGACGAGTGCGGCTCCCATGATGAACTGCACGACGAGATTAAGATCTGCCCCGAATGTCGCGCCGGTTCCGAGAAATCCTTTCATTAAGAGAAAAGAGAACATTGTTTAATCAGCATCTCCGTCCCGTGCTTCTTGATCTTCAACAGCCGGCAAACTCTTCCGTCCGGATATCATCTTCATCTACCCCGACTTCATTAAGCGTTCGGCGTGCCGCCTCTACCATCATCGGTGGCCCCGCGACGTAATAGATCGCGCCGCGCAGGTTGCTTATGTGCGTGGAGAGCATTTCCTGGCTGATGTGTCCAGTCTCTCCCTTCCATCCCCGGTAATTCTTGGTGATGCGCGTGAAGGTAGGAATAAACCGGAGCCTAGGATTAGCCCGCTCCAGCTCCCAGAGTGCATCCATGAACGGAGCATCTTCCAGGTAGCGGTTCGCGTAGAACAAAAAGATAGGATGACGGAGTCTCTCCGCTGCAGTGTTTCAAACCGAAACACCATTGTGTCTTCCGCAACTTCTGTTCGACCTAGCAGCGTGCTTTGGTAGGCAATCATCGAGTTTCCTTCTTGTTGTGACGACTTCAGTCCTGAAGACATTCGGCACATGGACTCACAGCGGTATGTTGAAGCGGAGATCTTCACGCTGTTCGCTCCTCGGACTGAACGATAGGAACGCAAATGCCAAGACCGGGGTCTGACATCCGTGCGTCGACTTCAGGATTTCGGGAGTTCGGCATCCGTGGACTCAGGGATTTCCCTCATTGCCGACCTGAATCCGCGGATGCCATCGCCAAGTCCCTTGCCTAGCTCAGGCAGTTTCTTGGGCCCGAACACCAACAGCGCTATTCCCACAATCACTAACAGGTGCATGGGTTGAAGCAAACCTTCGAACATTGGCAACTCCCTTTTTTACGAACTTAGTTACTGCTAACTACTTTGCTGATCCGATCGATTATTTAGAACTGGTCAGACAGGATGAACTAGCGGTGGGATCTGCTGCACCGTCAATTCTGTCCATCCTGCCGTTCCCGGCCAGTTCGGCGTGTATCGGTTTACGGGCCAACAACCACCTGGTCGCTGTTTGAGCGGTTCGCAGCCGCCTTTTCCTGAACTCCGGGAATGAGTTCGCGTCCGTTTTCGTCCCCCGATAACCAGACCTGGGAGAGGAAATACTGGTCGCCGTCGTGATGAAAGAGCAGGCGTTCATGATTTCCGGTCCTGTTAGTTTCGATTGGCACGGTAAAGGCTATTTGTTGAACGTCCCCGTCCTCACTACGGAATTGCAGCGCGTTGTTTGCGAGCGATGATTCAATGACGTAGTCGCCGGCCTTAAGTTCCTTATCCCCGACGACAAAATTGAAGGGGATGGTTGCTTTGACCTTGGGTCCATCTTGCGCATGGCCTGGCACTGCCGAGAGGGCGAGAGTCAGTCCGAGAAAACTCCCTAACATGTACTTTATTGGATGCCTCATAATTGTCCTTTCCGAATAACATCAACCTCACCTTCTATAACTGAACCCGCAGGGCTTTATTCCTAATTTCCAGTTGAAGCCGCAAGCATCAAGTCGCTTCACGAGGAGCGGATATTGCTGACAAGAAGACCGGACGTCGAGGTCGCGACAGTTCTTGTTACTCACTCAGTCGCTTGCCTAGACTTCGGTATGCATGAGAACCACCAGCAGGACGGAAACATGGGGATAGTCAATTTTTAGGGAGGCGGACAGGCCATCATCAAATCAGTTCGATTCCATTCGAGAATCGTTGTCCTAATGACGGCCTGTCCGATGCGGAGGGCCTATTTGGAACCTTCTACTCCACGACAACAGTTCCTGTCATCTTGGGGTGTAGCCTGCAGTAGTAAAGAAACTGACCAGGGTCCGTGAATGTATGTTGGAACTTCTGATTCGTATCAAGCACAGAGGAGGAGAAAATGTGGTCATCTTGATCCACCGTGTGCGGAATGTCATCGTGGTTCGTCCATGAAATGCTTGTGCCCCTCTTGACCGTCAGCTTTTGAGGGGTGAATGCAAAGTTGTCGATACTCACTTGGGCGACTTCACCGGATGATGAATCGCCACTCGCAGGCGCCGCTTGAGCCTGCGGCGTCTGGGTTTTCGTCGGCGCTTGAGACGATGCCTTCGATGCGGCCGTAGCAGCAGCAGCCTTGAGGATCGGTATAGATTCTTCGACCGGCGTGCCGGCGAGCGAGGCGTCAACCACCGCCAGATGGTGACCACCCGCCATGTAGTTGACGTTTGTAATGCCCAAAACGCGTCGCAATTCGTCGGCAGGAACAGCCAACGGCCCTGCAGAAGGAGCGGTGCCAGGTATCGGTTGCGGGAAGGCCGTAGCCATTGCGGTATGGAAACTGACGTTTCCTTCCACCTTTTGCATGATTTGGTGAATGTGCCCGTTCAGCACGGTTACGGAACCAAAGCGTTTTAAGTACCCAAGCGCCTGTGCACTGTCCAGTGTGCCCCAGCCCCATTCAGGGTAGACGGCCCAGAGCGGAATATGGGCGAATACCACGATCGGGGTGCTCGCTGACAACCCTTTTACATCGTCCTCCACCCATTCAAGTTGGTCCGCGCCGAGTGAGCCCATGCCACCGGCCTTCAGATTCGCCACGTTTACGAGACCGATAAAGTGAACTCCTTTGTGGTCGAAGCTTTGCCAGCCCGCTCCTTTCGTACCTTTCCCGTAACGCTGCAGAAACTGCTGACCGTTGTCTACTGCGAAGTCGTGCTCGCCCGGTACATAGAATACTTGTTTAGCCTTAGCTCCCCTTAGTACCTGGTCGACGGTGTCGAACTCGCCGGGCTTGGAGATCTGGCTAAGATCGCCGGTGTGGATGATCAGGTCGGGGGCAGCAGGAAGCGAATTGATCTTGTCGATCGCAGCCTGAAAGGTTCCGGTTACGTCCGGATTCGCCCCCTTGTTGAAGCCGATGTGGCTATCGCTGACTTGAACGAAGCTGAATCCATTATCACCATGGTGTGCTTCGTGACCCGTTGCCCCAAAAAGACGGGACGTCGGGATACCCCCGGATGGTGTCCATACCAATCCGGTGCCGGCCCAAGCCATGCACTTAAGAAAACCTCTGCGGTCCACGCCATCCTGGCTGGGGCCGCCCTCGATACAATCGCCCTTGCGCTTTTCGTCTGCCATTGTTCTCCTCTAAGTTTCCTCGCTTTTGCGGCTTTGCCAGCAGTGTAGGTCGCGACACACGGTGATGATGCGCGCTACAAGCGAAGTTATGTTTCCATCGAGATTGATAACGAGCGGGTTAGGCTTTTATTCCACAGAGCTGAGATATTTCTCCCGATAACCAACTCTGGGCCCTTACTTGGCACGTTTGCTTGATTGCAGAATTTTCGCCGTCTCATCGTCCGACATGAACGTCACGCTGAGAACTTTAGTGAGATGTTTCCCCTCGCCTCAATCTGCGACTCTGCTGAGGTACTTATGAGATGAGTTGTAAATAATCTGTCACTGCAGACAATTCTCTAACAATCAATTTACAACTGTCCTGATTCCAAACCCTGATCGCTGAATCTAACTTTCCAGGTCAGAGAAATGAGTCATTGCACCAGTGGAAGACGTCGACTCCCGCTGGCAGCACGTCGTTGAGCGACGCTCATTCCTGAAGAACATCGGCATCGCTGGCGCTACGCTGTCCGCCGGTGCTTTATTGAAGACTGAGGGCAATGCGCAAACCACGCGGAGTACGGGCAGGCTTTCGAAAGGCGATGTTGCACTTCTGCAGTTCGCGCTGTGGGCTGAAACTGTTGAGAGTGATCTGTGGACCCAATACGCGGAACTCGGAGGCGTCGGACCTTCCGGTGGCGGGGCCGCGCAATCCACCGAAGAATTTCAGGGATTCATCGGAGGAAATCCAGCCTACTCCCTGGCGCTTCAAAATCTGGATGGCGACATGCCGCAATACATCACCGACAATACCGATGATGAGTTGAGCCACGCAGCCTTCCTGCATGCTTTCTTGAGGTCCCGGGGTGAGGTACCGGTCGACCTTGAGCCATTTCGAAATCTGCCGAGCAGTCAGGCAACCGGGGCCAGGCAAATCAAGCGGCTTACAAATCTCATGAACCTCAACGTGGACCTCAGTTGGTATACCCGGTATCGCAGCGGAAAGAATCCAGATTTGGGTGCGGCGTTCAAGGGACCTTTCGTCATCAAGAACCAACCGGCGATTCCATTAAATGATACGGACACTCCTCCTTCAACCAATCCAGCAGTTCCCATCGCAGGACGCGATGCCGAGCGCATACAGGCGATCGTCAACACGGCAGGTTTTCACTTTGCGTTTATTGAGCAGGGCGGCGCCAGCCTCTATCCGACACTGGCCTTCAAGGCAAATGACCCGACAGTCGTGCGGATTCTGGTGAGTATTGGCGGAATCGAGATTGATCACTTCGGGCTGTGGCACGATAAGGGCGGTAATGCGGTGTCCCAACCTTTGGCCGGTTTGGTCGATCCTGTGACCGGGCTAACCTTTCCGGATCTCAACAACCCTGCCACAGAGCTCACCCAGACCAACAAGATCCTGCCTGAGCCATGCAACTTCATCAGCAAGACTCTGCCTCGGTGTTCGGTGATCCGACCGACCTTGACGCAGAACGGAGGTGCAGTGGCCACTGTGAAGGCTTTCACGGAAGACGGGCTCTTCATCGGTCAACCGGCCACGTTTTTTGAGTTATCGATGCAGCTGGCCATCGCAGCGGATTCGGTTCGGCGTGGGCTTTAGTTGTTGAGTGTTCTCTCCCTTGTCCTACTACCGGGCGCTGTAACTATCACTGGTCACAGCGCCTATTTTTAATACTAGCGGAGCCTCCAGCTCGCTCGAGCTGTTCACCCAACTTAAGGAGGACCTATGTTTGAAGGTCTGTTTCAACCTATGCATCTGCTGGTCATCTTCGGAATCGCCCTGCTCGTGTTCGGCCCCAAGAAGCTTCCCGAACTCGGCAAAGGCATCGGGGAGGGTATCCGCGGCTTCAAATCAGCCATGAAAGAGGAAGAGAAGCCGGCCGGCGCAATAACCGACATCGCAGGAGACCAAAGCTGACCGGGGCGAATCGTGAGTTTTGGCACGGAGCTGCTGTTCATAGTTGCGCTCCGACTCGTGGTGCTCGGCCCCAAGCGGCTGCACATCCTGTTGGCACACGTGGCGCGCGGGCTAAAGCTGAATTTGGGCAAGTACAACGAGGAACTGGCGAAGGCGGGCTTAATGCTGGCGGCTGAAGCTGGCGCCGATGCTTTTGAGAATTCTTAAAAACGATCTCCGCCCAAAGAATACGCACCTCGTGCTTCTGCGGCCGTCCACACCGCACATCCCAGAAGTGCCAGATCCTTGATCAAAAATCCCCCGAGTTCCCCCAACAACGGAACGGCATGACTGTGATCAATTACTCCTGGTGTAGTAAACAGAAAGCTGACGGTAGTCAGAAATGTCATGATTGCTCCCACGCTTCCGAAAAAGGATACCCTGGGGGAGACTGGTCTTAATGCGATGAGCACGGCCAGTGACACTTCGACTGTGCCGATGAGGCTGGAGGCCGCCCGCACGCTGAGGAACGAGTACATCCAGGACACGAACGGACTGTGCATGGTGAAAACTCGAATACCTTCCGCCTCCGCCAACGTGAATTTCTGAATACCGATCCAGAACAGAATCAGCACTAACGCGTACCGGGAGATGTGTACTCCTAGCGGTGCTAACCAGTGTGCCGCTCCGAATGTCGAGCTCGGCCTTACTATGCTCAGAGCTTGCTGCGATTGAACGAGTGAATTCATTGTTTTCCCACCTTGATTTTCGCACGACGTAACGAACTTCCGTGCGTTTGATTTCCATCTGATTCGGGATCGCGAAGAAAGTTACGCGTAGCATCAGCAATGACGTGTCCGGAAGATGACCGTCAGCTGAGGTTACTGTGGACTGGCGGTGTCGTGAAAATTCAGAGGGCTGGGAGCGTCAACGTTTCTTGGATCGGCGGGCCGCGAGATGATCATTGAGCTTCTTGTAAAACCTCTGACTAGCGCTCGCCGGAATCTCGAAGGCTCTGCCGTCGCCCACGAGCGTCACTACGTTCCTCGTACCATCCAGGATGGCACTGCAATGGGCGCAATCCTTGAAGTGGGAGGCCATAATCGCGCGAACTCCCGGATCTACTTCATCGTCAACATAATTCGAGATCTGTCGCCACACTTCTTCACAGTCGATTTCGATGGGCTTTTTCGCCACGTCCCTTGTCCTGTTCTAGATTTGACTCTGGCCTCTGCCTCTTGTGGTCGTCACCAGGGTCGGACTTTCTCGTATTCCCGCCCTTTCTTCCAAGCTCCGTCAAAACCGGGTGCAAGCGCATCACGCATCATCAACCGGGCACGTAGCAGGCGGGTTTTAACCGCGGCCCCGCTAATTCCAACTAGCTTCGCCGTCTCAGCAATGTTCAAATGTTCAATATCACGCAGAACCAGCACCTGCCGGTATTTCGCAGGCAGAGACGCCAGCCCCTTCTTAATGGCTTCGCGAAGGCGCGCATTCTCGAGTGCTTCAGAAGGTATTTCTCGCCAATCCGCAAAGTCTCGGGGAATGTAGTCACCCTCATCTTCTCCCTTCCTGGGCTGGTCGAGCGAGTCATACAAGTGACGCCGATCCTTTCGAAGCTTCATTCGCGCTTCGTTGATCGCAATCTGAATAATCCAGGTGCTAAATTTCGCTTCCGCACGAAAGCGTGCGATTGCCTTGAAGGCTTTTAGGATGGCTTCCTGTACGACCTCTTCGGCGTCTGCGTCGTTATTGACGATTGAGAGTGCCGCCAGGTATATGCCACGCTCATGCGGCCGGACTAGCTCATAGAAGGCTTCGTGGTCGCCGGAACGCACACGTTCCAGAAGATAAGCTTCCGATTCAGGTTGGACTCTCGCCGTTGCCATCAAGAACCAAGGTTCTTACATGTGATATAGGCAGTCCCAAAACGTAACATGCGATTTCCAATTCTATTGTTCGAAGCGCTCCTAAATACAGGCGGTCAAGCAATGGCTATGACTTTGGATTTTGTCGTGCCCAGGTGCCCGTTTCCCATCTCCCTCAAGACCTCCTTGGGTGGCATCTGAGGTGGAACATCTGGGTTATCGAGAAAAATCGCAATCTTCCATCTGCCGTCACCTTTCTGCCAGATCTCCAGGTACCTAGTGCGGGTGGTTATCGACCTTCCGCCCTTCTTGGGTGTCAGCGTGAGCTTGTGCCAACCCCAGTCAAAAGCCAGCGGGCCTTGAACGCGAATCGAGATGATTGTGACCGCTAGTTGGGCACGGTATCGCGCGAAGAGTTGCTTCATGCGATACCGAAGCACTGCCTGTGCTTCGGTGCCATAGAAGGATGCAAGGCCGGCTGACATATCGCTATACCCGTCTGCAAAAACCGCCAAGACGCCATTGACGTCCCCCCGATTGTACGCGTCACATAACTCAGTCTTTGCAAGTCGGATAGCGTAGGCATCATCCATCGCTTGTTTCAGAAGCTTGCGACTCATTCGCCCACCCGAAACAGTTTCCACGCCTTCACCAAAACCGTCGAAGGCGAGGTGAAACTATACCCTACCTGCCTTCTTCCTGCACGGCGCTAGCCGTCACAGCTGCACCCGCCAACGCGATTTCTTCATCTTCCTGCGGACTGTTTCCGCTCGCGCCGATGGCTCCGATCACCTTACCCTCAACCGTCTCTCGCACTCGGCGATGAATCGTCAACGATTCGCGAGCCCATTTGAGTAGCGGGCTCATCTGCCGTGCTGGGGTACTCACGTGGCAGTGGGATTCGGAACTGTCAGGAAGGTTTCACGAATGGCGTGATAAACCAAACACGCGGACGAGTGTCACTTTCTGAGTCCCACGGCATCCAATCGGTCGGTGCTCGTTGTGTCACGCAAACCAAGGGTCGTGGAAATCGATTGCTATGCTGTTCGTAGGGAGTTGTCGAATTACCTGGAGGACGATCTCACGCCTCAGGCCCGATTCCGGATTGAGGGCCACCTTGAGGACTGCAGTCACTGCACGGCTGTCTATGATGGTATGCGGAATGTAGTGCAGTTGTTGGGCGACGAAAAGGCTATCGAACTACCCACAGGCTTCAGCCAACGTTTGTACAAACGACTGTTTCCGATCCAATGATCTATCTTCATAGTCGACTGGATCGTTCCCTTTAGCCTGATCATTTATCAGGACGGGCAGAAGGGCACGACTTCCAATCTGGCAGCTTCCTCCACTTGCGAGTGGGGCTAGTGCCGTTTTGAAGGCACGTTCGGTTTCCAGTTCTCAGTTACGTGCCGTGCCCGCGAAAAAGGAATAGCAGCTCAATAATCAGAATGATCACCACCATTAATTCCAAGGCAAACGCACGGCTCTGGTTGAACTGATCCACCATGAAGCGGTAAAGCTCTTCGGCGGTTTGCAGCTTCTGGTTAACTAGGTCTTTGTAATCCGGTACACCAACCTTGGCAGCGGCCAATTTGTAGAGGCGGGCAGAAAACATGTCGCTCAGGAACTTAATGGCATTGTCGGCGTGCTCGGTAAGCTCGGTGACATCCAGGAAAACCGTGTGCAGCTTGCGCGCATCGCGCGCCATGCGCCAGCGAGCGAGCATGCCAGTTCCCTTATCTAGCGAGGCGTAGACGCCCTCCAGCTCCCGCGTAAGCAGTTCGTCGTAGTGCCGGAATTCCAGCAACTGCGAGTTGGCATATTCGAGAAGCTGAATGGCTGTCTCAGCGCCGATTTCGCTGTCGTAGAGGAATGCCGCGTTCCAGCCAATCACGGCCAAATCATTCGGATAATACGAAATTCGAGACTGCAGGATTTCGTTGCGTTCGCCATCGGACAATTGTGCGGTCTCTCCGCGGACGATCTGGGCAATGCGCGCCCCTTCCGCACAGACCAACTCAGCCGCAGTCGGGGAACCAGCGATTTCGCGGAGGTGAAAAATAAAGTAATCTTCACTCAGCCAGCTTGCGTAAGGCTTGACCAACGCCGGGGCCGCCCGTTCCAGCCGCTGCCTCGCAATGCGGGCCGCCTGACGCTCGAAATCCACCTCCCAAACCCAGCGGCTACCCAGCCGGATCATAGCGTCCCAGTCCCCAGAGAAGGGCAGCTCGAGGACAACGCTTAGCACACCATAGTCGTAATATTTGATTTGGCCTTGCAGGCGCTCACCACTCTCCAAGACCAACGGTTCGATAGGTTCCACTACCGGCGGCCGTTGATAGCGAACGTATCCCGGCGCCGGATGCTTGAAACTAGGTTGCTCAACAGTACGGGCGCTAAAGATCTCACGAAGCCGGTCGAGCCGAATCTCTTCGCAAACATCGAACTGGATCAACACCATCACCGAGCCGTGCAAAGCAGCCGGGGCCGAAGCCTCGGTTTTTATCTGCACCGGGGTGTCAGGGAGTGTGAGGGCGTTTTCTAGTTCCCGAGCCATGGGGTCTTACCTGCCGGGCAAGAATTGACAAGGTGAGCTTGGAAGCCCGGCTGATATATTGTCCCAGATTACCGTCGCCTTGGGGAGAGACCGGGAGATAAATAGGTAACGCACTGAAAATGAATAGCTTACGATCCAGGCAGCATCTTCACGGCTGGTGGGCTGGCATTCTTTCTGAGAGCTATCTGAATGACCTCCGCTAAATGCACAGCCTGTCGGTTCGTGCACTGGGAGATCTGTTCCCGGCAACTGAAGCCATCGGCGATGATCAGGTGGTCGGACGGTGCTTTGCGGATTGCTGGCAGTAGCTCCAGTTCGCCGATGGCGATTGAAACATTGTATTTTTCTTTTTCGAAGCCGAACGAGCCTGCCATCCCGCAGCATCCCGGGGCCGGGGCATAGAAATCGATTCCCATCCTTCCCATGACCGCCTCTTCGTCGGTCATGTTCATGACGGATTTGTGATGACAGTGGCCATGAATTATAGCCTTGCGGGGAAGCGTGGGTAATTGAAAATGCTTCGCTTTCTGCTCCAAGAATTCGCTCAGCAGAAAGGTCTGCTCCGAGAGCCGCTGGGCACGCGAGTCCTTGGGAAAAAGATTAAGAAGCTCGTCCCGAAATACCGCCGCGCAACTTGGCTCGAGCACCACGATTGGCACCCCGGCTTCGATCTCGGGAGCAAGGGAATCCAGAGTCCTCAGCAGCAGTTTCTTGGCCCGGTCCAGCATGCCAAAGTCATACAGTGGCCGCCCGCAACACAGGGTTGCGCGAGGTATTGTCACGTGAAATCCCGCCGCTTCGAGAACGTCAACCGCCGCTTGGGCGGTGTGAGGATGGAAATAGTTGTTGAAGGTATCAGGCCAGAGCATGACCTGACTTGGCTGGTGTGGAGGCGGGTCTTCGACCCGCCTGGACGGGGCGGAGCCCCGTCCCCACACAGGCGATACGCGCCGCCTGAACCACTCCCGGAATGTCTGTGGCGCAAGCTTCGGAATTTTCCTCTGCGTCGGCATTCCGGCAATCTTCTTAGCAACATCCCGCAACAAGGGAGCCTGGGTCGCGAAATTCACCAGCCCAGGCGCTGACGAAGCCACCCGAGCCCAGATGTCAATATTCCCAAACGCATACGCACTGCGCGGCCGAACCCGGCCTTCGTAGTAGTGGGACAGAAATTCCGCCTTGTACGTCGCCAAATCCACACCCACCGGACAATCGCTTTTGCAGCCTTTGCAGGAGAGACATAGGTCGAGTGACTCTTTTACCTCTTCGCTTCGCCATCCATCCTGCACAACTTCGCCTTTGGTCATCTCCCAGAGCAGATGTGCGCGTCCGCGGGTTGAGTGTTCCTCTTCGCGAGTCACATGAAAGCTTGGACACATCACCCCGCCTTCGTGGTGCCGGCATTTCCCCACTCCAACACAACGCTGGGTGGCGCGGGCAAGGCTGCGGTGATCTTGGGGAAACTGAAAGTGGGTCTGCGGCTGCCACGGACGGTAGTCCGCTCCCAGCCGCAGATTTTCATCCAGCCGGTACGGCTCAACCAGCTTGCCAGGATTCATAGATCGACTTGAACTCGCGAAAAGCCTGCACCAGCTCGGGCCCAAACATTTTCGGCAACAACTCCGCTCGTGACTGCCCATCCCCGTGCTCGCCTGAGAGCGAGCCGCCATAGCTGACTACCAGGTCAGCGGCTTCCTCAACATATTTGCGGTATTTGGCGATACCCTCTTTGCTTTCAAAGTCGAAGTTCGTCCGGTTGTGGACACAGCCATGGCCGAAGTGCCCGTACAGGCTGCCGCGATAGCCATAACTGTTCATCAGCTTGCGCAGGTCGCGCAGATATGGGCCGAGTTTTTCAGGAGCGACGGCAGAGTCCTCCCAGCCCTCCCACGAAAAGGGCTCGCCCGGAACATAAGCCAGCACGCCTAAACTCGATTCGCGAATTTCCCACACATGCCTTATCTGGCGGCTATCGGTGAAAAGCCTCATCTGCGGCGGACTCGCGCTTCTACCCAGCGCATCCATCAAGCCGTGCGCCTGGGCTGCAGCTTCAGTGGGAGTGTCGCTTCCGAACTCAGCGAATAGCCAACCGCCGCCTTCGGGGAGCAGCGCCAACCCTTCTGAGTTGATTCCTTTGCGCCGCGTAGACCGGACCAGCAGATCGTCGATTCCCTCAAGGCCAATCGGGCTATGCGTCATGACCTCGGGCACATGATCGGCGCACTGGTGAATGTCGGGGTAAGCAATAACCAGCAGAACCCGTGCCGGCGGACTCTCGACCAGGCGGCATGTAGCCTCAAGCACGGTAACGCACGTGCCTTCGGAACCGACCAACGCGCGGGCCACGTGGAAGCCGTTTTCCGAAAGAAGAAAATTCAGGTTGTAACCAGAAACCCGGCGCGGAATCTTCGGATAGCGCTGTCGAACCAGATCGCCGTACTTATCCCGCAGCGATTTCAGTCCGGCGTAAATCCCGCCTCGCCTGCCGCCTTCCCGAATGATTGCGTCCAGTTCTTGATCGCTGGTCTCACCTACTTTCATTCGCAGGCCATCGTATGTCAGGATCTCCAGTTCCTCGACGTTGTCATCCGTCTTCCCCGCCATGATCGAGTGCACGCCACACGAGTTGTTACCAATCATTCCGCCCAGAGTGCAACGGTCATGCGAAGCGGGATCAGGAGCGAAGGTCAAGTGGTGCTTCTCAGCGGCGTTGCGCAGATGGTCGAGAATTACACCGGGCTGCACCCGAGCGACGCGGCGCGCTGGATCGACCTCCAAAATCTCCGCCATGTACTTGGAGAAATCCAGCACGACAGCAACATTGCAGCATTGCCCGGCAAGAGAAGTTCCGCCGCCGCGGCAGAGGATGGGCGCGCTGAATTCCCGCGCCAGCGTAATAGCCGCGACCACATCATCAGCGTCGCGGGGCAGCACGACTCCGATCGGCACCTGACGATAATTCGACCCGTCAGTGGCGTAGAGCGCGCGGCTGCCCGCGTCGAAGCGCACTTCGCCGCGAAGATGCCTGCGCAAAGCCGATTCGAGCCCAGCCGCATCTACCTGAGCAGTTTTAGCTGCATGGGCGAGTTCGGAAAAGTTTTGGGGCATCCCGAAAAGCAGATTCCTCGCGGGCTGAAGCCGGCTCGGAATGACAATTTTCAATATCTCTAGCCTATCGGGCGAGTGGAGTAATCGGCAAGGCTGAGTGTCAGGAGAATCAGCAGCCAGAAAAGAGCGGAGACAATCACCATGACCGTGAGCCTTTCGCTGGTGTATTTCACGTGCATGAAGAAGAGAACAACGATGGTTGCCTTACCGGTCGCGATCAGCAGCGCCGCGACAGGATTAAGCCAGCCGAGATCAACCGTGGCGACCAAAGCCGTGACCACCGTCAGGCAGATCAATATTGCCCAGATAGCCCAATAGAGCTTGCTTGGGAGGATGTGCTCAGACATAATTAGTTTCCTATCTGTCATTCCCAGCGGCTTTAGCCCCGAGGAATCTGCTTTTTCATTTGTGCCTGTCAATCAAGTAAAGCAACGGGAATAAATAAATCCACACAATGTCGACGAAGTGCCAATATAGCCCGCCGATCTCAACCGGTGTGTGATACTCCGGCGTAAAGCGGCCGCGCCAAGCCATGAAGATCAGCACACCGAAAATCCCAACCCCAATGATCATGTGCAGCGCGTGCATGCCCGTCATCGCAAAGTAAAGCGAAAAGAAAATCTGGGCGTGCCTGGGATCGATTTTTGCTTCGGGATGGCCAGGCATGGGTTCGTCGAAACTAAACGACGATCCGGGCACATGATGTTCTACAAATTTCTCGCGCCATTCATAACCCTTGATGCCAAGAAAAGCGAGGCCAAACAGCAGAGTCAAAACCAGCAGAACGACGATCTGCTTTTGTTTGCCCAACTGCGCGGCGCGCACCGAAAGGGCCACGGTCAAGCTGCTGCAAATCAGAACCGCAGTATTTATGGTTCCGATCTGGAGGCTCAGTGTTCTGCTGGCCACCGCAAATTCGTTGTAGTAGGCAAGTCGATAGATCAGGTAGGCGCAAAACATCCCGCCAAAGAACATGATCTCCGTTCCCAGGAAGATCCACATGCCCAGCGAAGCAGCGTTGCGCTGCTGCTCCGCATCGGCAAAGTGATGCAGTAGTTCCGGACCATGCTGCTCGACCGCGACTGGACTATCGCTCAACCGGCACCTCCGCGGCAGCAGGAATGTGTTCGTAGTTGTACGCCTCCCAGGTTACTTCCGGCGTTTCGTCGAAATTAAACGTTGGCGGAGGCGAAGAGGTCATCCACTCTAGCCCGGCTGCGCCCCATGGATTAGCATCCGCAATCTTTCCGTAACGCATGGACCACAGGAAATAAACCATGGGCAGCAAATATCCGACGGCGAGAATGCTGGAACCGGCAGTCGAGAGCACATTCAGCACCTGGAACTCCGGAGGATACTGCCAATATCTACGCGGCATGCCCAAATATCCGAGAATGAATTGTGGGAAAAATGTGAGATTAAAGCCGATGAACACAAGCAGCGCCGCCAACCTGCCCCACGCCTCCGGGTACATGCGGCCCGAAATCTTCGGCCACCAGAAATGCAGCCCGCCGAGATATCCCATGACCGCGCCACCCACCATGATGTAGTGGAAGTGCGCAATCACGAAATAAGTATCGGTCACGTGGACATCAAGCCCTAGCGCAGCCAGGAACAATCCGGTCAACCCACCCATGGTGAAGAGCCCGATAAAGCCAAAGGCGTACAGCATGGGAGTTGTGAAGGAGACCGAACCCTTGTACATGGTGGCGGTCCAGTTGAACACCTTGATCGCCGAAGGCACTGCCACCAGGTAGCTCAGGATCGAGAAAATTAAGGCTGAATAAAGCGAAATCCCGGCCACAAACATATGGTGTGCCCAGACCAAAAATCCGAAGACTGCAATCGCAATACTCGACATCGCCACGAAGTTGTAACCGAAGATGCGTTTGCGGGCGAAACAGGCGACCACTTCGCTCTCTACCGCCATCGCCGGCAGGATCATGATGTAGACCGCGGGGTGAGAGTAAAACCAGAACAAATGCTGAAACAACAGCGGATCGCCGCCACGGTTAGGATCAAAAATCCCCAGATTGAAAGCGCGTTCAAACACCACCAGCAGCAGGGTGATTGCCAGCACTGGCGTTCCGAGCAACTGAATGATGCTGGTGGCGTAGTGCGCCCAGATGAACAGCGGCAGCCGCGAGAAGGTCATGCCGGGCGCGCGCATGCGGTGAATGGTGACCACAAAATTCAGCCCAGTGAGAATCGAGGAGAAGCCATTAATAAAGATGGCGACACCGGCTTCAATCACTTTGGTGTTGCTGAACGCGGTGCTAAAAGGCGTATAGAACGTCCAGCCGGTATCCACTCCCCCGGTCAGCAGCACATGCAGCATTAAAATGCCGCCCAGGATATACAGATACCAGCTCAGCAAATTGACACGTGGGAACGCGAGGTCTTTGGCCCCAATCATCAGCGGCACAAGAAAATTTCCCAGCACGGCGGGAATGGATGGGATCAGAAAGAAGAAGACCATGATCTGGCCGTGCATGGTGAAGAGCTTGTTATAGGTATCTGCTTGGACGAGATCGCCGGCGGGTGTCAGGAGTTCCAGGCGGATGAGCAAAGCGAGAAATCCGCCGATAAAAAAGAAGAACGTAATGGAGACCAGATAGAGCAGCGCGATACGTTTGTGGTCAGTAGTGAGCAGCCAGGAGCGGATTCCGTATTCTTTGTTCAGGTAATGCTCGCGTTCGTGGCTGAGTACTGCGGTCGCCATAATTATTCCTTCGGCTCCTGCGGTTTTGTACTCGGTGAAACCATCGAGGGAGTTGCCGCCGCCCCTGCTGGTGGCTGGTTCAGAGATTTGATGTACGCGATCAGCGCGTTCAACTGCTCTTCGCTCACCAATCCTTGAAACACCGGCATGATCGGCTTAAATCCCGAGACAATTTTCGCCGAGGGATTCAGAATCGATTCGCGAACATAATTTTCATCCGCGATTACTGTGCGCCCGTCTTCCAGTTGCACCTGCTTCCCAAATAAGCCAACCAGATTCGGACCGCGGCCCTGCGTATCCGAGCGATGGCAGGTAACGCAGCCAAGCTGCTGAAAAATATTTTGCCCGTTTGAGGCCAGCGATCCTGAAGCCAACCCGCCGCTCAGCCAAGCTTCATATTGCGCCGGTTCCAAAACCACAACCTGGCCGATCATCCCGGAGTGCTGGGTTCCACAGTACTCGGCGCAGAACAGGTGATACGTCCCCGAGCGTGTGGCATGAAACCACAGCGTCGTATAGCGGCCAGGCAGCACGTCTTGCTTAATGCGGAACGCTGGCACGTAGAAGCTGTGGATCACATCTTGCGAAGTCATGATCATCTCGACATCGCGGCCGACAGGCACGTGCAGCTCGTTGATCTCGCGCTGGCCTTCTTCGTGCTGCAGCTTCCACATCCATTGTTTAGCGACGACATAAATCTGTGTGGCTCCTCGCGGAGGTGTGCGCTCTTTGAAATAAACAACTGCGCCCCAGGCAAAAATGAATAAGAAGATTGCAAGTGGGATCGCAGACCACGTGAGCTCGAGAATCGTTGAGCCTTCGACCTGCTCGGCCTCACGGCCTTTGCGCTGGCGGTAGCGCAGCGCAAAGATGCAGATCATCGTAAAAATCGCCACGCTCACGAACAGCGACAGCGCCACCAGAAAGATGTACAGCGCGTCTACGCTGCCGGCTGTGGTTGAGGCCCGTGCGGGCCAAAGTGGAAGGTTGTCGAACATAGTATTAGTAGCGCGTCGTTTTTGTAGCGCCGGCCTCTGGCCGGCTGTCCGGCGGGCGTCTCTCGTCCGCCGCTACACTGGTAACTGCCGATCAGACCCCACTCGGATCATCACTGCTATAAAAGTCCCATGAGATTTTGTAGCGCCGGCCTCTGGCCGGCTGTCCGGCGGGCGTCTCTCGCCCGCCGCTACACTCGTAACTGCCGATCAGATCCCATCCGGATCATCACTGCTATAAACACTCCCATAATTATGATTGTGGCCACGCCTGCTAATTGCAGAATGCGGCTGATGATGGCCCCATACTTTCCCGTCGCGGGATCGTAGTGATAGCAGTACAGCAACACCTGATCCACCACGGTGCCAATCTTGTTTCCGGAAGCCTGAATCAGGCCTAGTCGCAAATCCTTGGGCGCGAATTCCACGCCGTAGTAATACTGCGAAATTCTGCCGCCTGGCGTGAGCACCATGATCGCTGTCGCATGCGCGAACTGGCCGGTTTTGTCGATGTACTCGTATTGAAATCCCGCCGCTTTGGTCAGCGCATCAATCGATTCTTTCGGCCCGGTCAAAAAATGCCAGCCCTGCTCCGCCCCCACGCGCCCGTAACGTTTCAGGAACTCGGCTTTCTTTTTCACCGCCATGTCCGGGGTTTCCCGTGGATCAAAGCTGATCGTGAGCACGTCGAATTCTTTCCCAACATCGAATTTCATTACCCGCAGCGCGCTTTCGAGCCCGCTCAACACCTCGCCGCAGAGCATCGGGCATTGGTAGTAGACAAGGTTCAGGATTATCGGTTTTTTGCCGAAGTAGTCGGCGAGGTGAACAGGCTTTCCGGCTTCGTTACGAAAAGCAAGCTCGGGCGGAATCTGCTCGTCAAGGCGCTGCTCGATGCCGACATTTTTCAACCCCGGCGGCCGAACGTTGGCTGGAGGAGAAAGAATGCCCTGGGTCATTCTCTGGCCGAAGGCTGACACAGTTGCACAGAGGATCAGCAAAATCGCGGAAGTCGAGTTGCCAAATAATCGTTGCAAATCCTAATTCCCCATTCGTCTGCGCCCGGAAGGGCACGGCTTCAAAGGTTGCGGAAAACTTTCATTCGGTCCGGTTTTGGGAAGGACACGACTTCAGTCGTGCCGATAAGCGCCTTTCAGTTGTTATCCCGAGCGGGCTTGAAGCCCGCGAGGAATCTCCCTTCCCGACTTTTTCGGCCCGCCAGCTTAGCTGCCAATCGGTTCCTCCAAATTGGTGCAGTCGAAATTGCGCCCTTCCCGATTCTCACCGAACAGAGTCATTCCTTCTTTCGTTGCTTCTGGCTCGTGTCTGACCTCTCTGCCGCTTCCTTGGCTACATTCACCGGCGACGGTGGCACCGTCCCTGTCTGAGGCCGTGTCGGCAATCCTCGCTCCGCGATCAACTGCATCGCCCGGTCAATCGGGATACGCACCACTCCGTTCTGCTGATCCACCCAGCCATAACTGTTCAAAGTCTGTTCTTCCTGCATGCGGAAATCTTTGATCTCGAGCCGCTCGTTCTCCTCCAACCGTGGTAACGGGAACTTGGTCGGAATATCTTTTCCGGGTGCCCGCGTAGTTTCCGTCGCGGTTGCCAGCGGGTTCGCCGGCGGTTGATGCGTCTTCTCGTACGAGTCCATGAAACCGTAAATCCCCTTCACCACGAAATGCACCAGCACGCCCATAAGCGCCAGCGCAATCAGGAACGCATAGACATTGCGCGCGCCCATATCTTCGCGCTCGAACCCGGCATCCTCGTGATGTTGGTTGCTGTGCAGTTCTTCCGCCATTGCTAAGTCTTCTCGTGCGCCGGATGCAAAACTTCGCTTGCAAACGCGTCATAGGCTGGCACCAGTGGCATGGAGGCTAGATTCCGGCAGAAGTACGCAAGCCACAATCCCCCCATGGCGACCGGAACAATAATGTCCGCCCAAGTGACAGTGATTGTTCTTGAAAAATTTGGTTCAATGACCCAGAACAGATCGAGATAGCGCATCAGCATCAGCCACATCGCCAGCCAAACTAATTTCGTTACATCACGCTTAAACGGGCGCGAAAGCAATATCGCGAACGGCACCGCGAAGTGAAAGAGGACGAGAAATAGACCGATCCAGCCCCAGCCACCGCCCAGTCGCTTCGTGTACCAGGTGATCTCTTCCGGCAAATTGCCCGCCCAGATGATTAGCCACTGCGAAAACGAAAAGTAGGCCCAAACCATGATGAACGTCAGCATGAACTTGCCATGATCGTGCACGTATTCGGGCTTGAGCAGCTCCGACATCGGTCGGTGGCGGAAAAGAATGCGCTCAATCACCACCGCGAAACAGAGCGCCGAGAGCACTTCGCCAATCAGAATGATGAGGGGATAGATGGTCGAGATCCAGCTCGGATCGAGCGACATCGTCCAGTCGATCGCGGCAAATGAAATCGTGAACCCATAAAGAATGATGCCCGGCCCGCTGAGCACTTTAAAGCGCGCGCTGTTGTCGCGCACCGGCGGACGGTCCTGCTCCTTCGACCATTTCGTCAGCAGGAAAATGAGTGTGCCCCAAATTGCGAAGTAGATGATCGCGCGAATAATGAATCCGTGTACGTTGAGGTAAGAATGCGTAATGTTCTGCAGATGCTGCCGCAGATTCTTATCCGGAACGTCACCGAGCGGTCTCGCCCACGGGTATAGCCGGGGCAGTGCGAAGAGCAACGGGATGAATAGCAGTGCGAGCAGCGGCAGCGTGCGCATGGCCGCGCCCAGAATGCGACGGATGATCATGCCCCATCCGCCTTTGGTGAGATGGCGGAGCATGAGAATCACCATCGACCCTAGCGCGATCCCGAGCCACGCCATAAAGCTCAGCAGATAGCCACGGAAAAATACGGTGGGCTGAAAGACACCTCCCGCGATCGCAACCACACCCACAATCGCGCCGATAATCAGCGAACGCCGCCCGATCGTTTGCACCACCGGAGGTGGCATCAGGTCGAGATTGTTCATCTGCGCCGCGCTCATCTGCGCTCCTCCCCGCCGTCCGGTTTGGCGACTAATTCCGGGAAAGTTGCGCCGGAGGGTGGATCGCCTCGCAACTGCCGCGGCTCCGACGGCACTTTTTGTCCCGTCGGTACATCCGCCACAGTCGCTGCCTGGCTTAACTGCAGCGCACGGATGTAAGCCACAATGCACCAGCGATCGCGCGGCGCAATTTGCGAAGCGTAGTCCGGCATAGCACCGAAGCCGTTGGTCATCACGTCAAAAAAATAGCCGAGAGGCGCCCTTCGTAGCCGATCAGTGTGGAAGGACGGAGGACGGCGAAAGCCGCGTTGCACGATCATGCCGTTGCCATCACCCAGACGCGAATGGCAGGGTGCACAGTAAATGTTGTACCGTTCCTGGCCGCGAGCCAGAACGTCCGCCGTAACAGCAAATGGCATGTAGTCGCCGGGATTGTTTCCGATTTTTCCGCCGTAAAAATAAGCGTCCTCGTGCAGCTGGCCTCGCGCGACGGTACCCTCAACTGGAGGACGGGCGGAACGCAAGTCAGCATAAAAATCGCTCTCCCGCAGCGGCTTGAAGCGCGGCTGATCGTGCATGTCCTGGCGGCAGCCGGAAAGCGCCGTCAAGACCGTCAGAAGCAAGAGGGTAGAACAGGCTTTATTCGTCGGGTAAACGGATGTTAATCGTCGCTCGATGTAAGCAGCCGCGAAGCGGCGCCAGAATGCAGCCCACGGCGTGAGCCGTGGGTCGAGAGAGGTCGATGACCAAGCCCCAGCGGGGCGACAGAATGCTCGCAGACCATACTTCGGACCAGCAGATATCTGCTGAAGGATCTTTCGCCCCTGCGGGGCTCGCTTTCTGCCCGCCTCCAACCCACGGCTCACGCCGTGGGCTGCATTCTGGCGCCGCTTCGCGGCTACGCCGGGCAAGAAAACACCTATCGCAGCGCTGAAGCGCTGCGCCACCCAAAACCGCCTTTTGACCCGATCCTTAACTGGGCACCTCCGCAATGGAGCGCGGGTTCAGCGCCTCCAGAAATCTGCGCGTCTCCGCCGGTTCATACTTCGGGTCCGAAGAAAAAATAATGAGGAAGAATCTGTCTTTCGAGGCAAACGCAAATCGCGGCACGTTGAATACCGGGTGATACGGCATGGGCAAGCCGTTCAATGCCAGCATCCCGAGCACCGCAAAAATGCCGGCAAACAGAATCGTCATCTCAAACGTAACCACGATAAACGCCGGCCACGAGTTCAGCGGCCGCCCGCCAACGTTGATCGGGTAATTGATCACGTGAATCCAGTACTGCAAGAAAAATCCGGAGAGGCCGCCAATAATTCCTCCGACCAGCACCACCAGCGGAACATCCGTCGGATGGAAGTCAATCGCCTCTGCCAAGGCTTCAATCGGAAAGGGACTGTAGGCGTCGATTCTGCGGTAACCCGCCTGGTGGGTGAGCCTCGCCGCGTGCACAATCGAGTCCGGCGTATCGAACTCCGCCATCATTCCGTAAATCTGAGTGCGCTTCATTCGGCTTTCACCTCGGCTTCCGGCAAAAGCGTGCGCATCTCAAAGATCGAAATCATGGGCAGCACGCGCAGGAACAAGAACATGCAGGCGAGAAAAAATCCAATCGTTCCGATGTAAGTCATCCAATCCCAGCGCGTCGGGTAATACATGCCCCAGGAGGAAGTCAGGAAGTCGCGATGCAAGCTGACGACCACGATGATGAAACGCTCCAGCCACATGCCCATCAGGATGACACCGGAAATCAGGAACAACCAGCCTGGGCTGGTGCGCAGCTTCTTGATCCAGAGCACCTGCGGGATACCGATGTTGCACACCAATAACAGATAGTAGAAGAACGCATACGGGCCATGCAGGCGGTTCCACAGCAGAAATGCATCGTAGCGATTGCCGCTGTACCAACCCATAAAGGCTTCGATCCCGTAGCCGTACGCCACAATCAGCCCAGTCGCCAGCATCACTTTCGCCGAATTGTTCAAGTGCCGGTCAGTGATGAAATCTTCCAGGCCGTAGAACTTTCGGATAGGTATGGCCAGCATCAGCACCATCGCGAAGCCGGAATAGATTGCGCCGGCTACGAAGTAGGGCGGGAAAATTGTCGTGTGCCATCCTGGCACGATACCAATGGCAAAATCGAAGCTGACCACCGTGTGAACCGAGAGCACCAGCGGCGTGGCCAACCCGGCAAGTAGCAAATAAGCGGTCTCATAACGCGCCCAGTGCCGGGCCGAGCCACGCCACCCCATGGCCAGCATGCCGTAGACGATTTGCGCCGCGCGATTTTCCGAGCGGTCGCGCAAAGTTGCCAGGTCGGGAATTAATCCGATGAACCAGAACAGCAGAGAGATTGTGGCATAGGTCGAGACCGCGAAGACGTCCCACACCAGCGGGCTACGGAACTGCGGCCACACTTTCATAGTGTTGGGATAGGGGAACAGCCAGTACGCTAGCCAGGGACGCCCAAGATGGAGCACGGGAAACATTCCGGCGCAGGCCACAGCGAACAGCGTCATGGCTTCGGCGAATCGGTTGATGGAATTCCGCCAGGACTGCCGCAATAAAAGAAGAATCGCGGAAATCAGCGTTCCGGCGTGGCCGATTCCAATCCACCAAACAAAATTGACAATGGCGAATCCCCAACCAACCGGGATGTTCACCCCCCATATTCCGACGCCGCGCACAAACAAGTAGCCGACCGAGTACAGCAGGCCCATCGTGATAAGAAAAGCAATTCCAAAACCGACAAACCATCCGTTCGAAGTCGGTCGAGTGAGCACGATCGAGCTGATCTTGTCCGTGACCGTGCCAAACGTGTATCCCGGCTCGATCACGGGAGCCTGCTTATTGATCAATTCTTGAGCTGGATCATCCATGGAAACTCTTTGAGCTACTAAGCCCTCGATGGAGAGCCGGGCGTCCCCGCCCGAGCGGACGGGCGAGACGCCCGCTCCTCCATCGATTTTTCTTCCAGTTCCGGGTTCGGATTGCGAATCTCCGCGAGATACGTCGTTCGCGGACGCGTATTCAGTTCCGCAAGCAGCCCGTAATTGCGCTGCTTCGCCTTAAGTTTTGAAACCTGGCTGTCGGGATCGTTGATGTTGCCAAAGATGATTGCATTCGCGGGGCAGGACTGCTGGCAGGCAGTCTGTAATTCCCCATCCTCAATTTTGCGGTTCTCGCGCTCAGAATCAATCCGATGTTCGCTGATGCGCTGCACGCAATACGTGCACTTTTCCATAACGCCACGGCTACGTACGCTGACGTCGGGATTGCGCATCATCTTGTATTGCGGCGTGTCCCAGTCCTGGAAGAGCAGGAAATTAAACCGCCGGACTTTATACGGACAGTTGTTCGAGCAGTAGCGCGTGCCCACGCAGCGGTTGTAAACCATGTCATTCAGGCCCTCGGTGCTGTGGACAGTCGCGCCGACCGGGCACACGAGCTCGCAGGGCGCATTTTCACAATGCATGCACGGCACCGGCTGGAAGTAGGCTTTGGGATTGTCCCGGTCGCCTTGATAGTAGGTATCCACCCGCAGCCAGTGCATGTGTCGGCCGCGATTCACTTGCTCTTTGCCAACGATTGCAATGTTGTTTTCCGATTGACACGCGACGATGCAATTGTTGCAACCAACACACGCGTTTAAGTCAATTGCCATTCCCCAGGCGTATGGCTCCTTCTTGTAGTCATAGCCGGGATA
>WNGE01001300.1_pt1 | contig 31649 bp, 24 predicted proteins | sample 5400651 | NCBI WGS metagenome assembly WNGE01 (sample SAMN13153370, study PRJNA577476) | soil metagenome | isolation source: 60 cm soil or saprolite under grassland replicate 2 | place: USA:California | collected 2016-06-15
CGGTGATGGGCTGCGGCGGTACCGTCGACTACCTCGTCGACACCGTGTTCAACTACCCGACCCTGGCCGAGTCCTACAAGATCGCCGCGCTGGACGCGATGAACAAGATGCGCCACGTCGCCCGGCTCACCGGTTAGGCCATGAACCCACGACGCTGGGCGCGCCGATCCCCGCGTGTCAACGGGCAACGCCGCGACCGTAGCTTTGCTAAAGTCCCCACGGCCACAGGCTGACCGGGGGATGACGTGGAGTTCGAGCACAACTGTCGGTGTGGGAAGTGGCCAAGCTCATACGCAAGGCTGACGAGGCTCTGCCGGCGGTGAAGGGCCTCACCGACCTCCTGCGCAAGATGGCGGCCGTCAAACCGCACACCCTCGGCTACTTCGAGCCCGTGCCGGGAAGTGCGTTCCCCAAGCTGGTGCCGCTGGCTACGCTGCGGCACACAACAATCCGGGACACGTTCAAGAACTCCGACACGGCCAACGACAACCTCGGCCCCGGTTCGTGAACGGCGTCCTGCGTCGGCTGCGCACCGGACTCGCACGAAACCGTTCGTTGCTGGTGATGTATCTGGTTTCGGGCGCGGTCGGCGTACCGTTGTGGCTGACCGGGGTCACGGTGGCCATATCGGCCGGGGACTACCGCACCGACGGGGGGCTGGTACGCACCGGGGCCGCGCGCGTCGAGCAGTGCGAGCGGGACGGCCCGGTCAGCCTTGACGGGTTCGGGTACCGCTGGCGGTGCGACGCGGTGGTGCGCTGGGATGACGGCCACACCGGGCGGGTGACGGTACGGCACGGACAACTCAGCCCGGCCGACACCGGCCGGCAGGTGTCACTGGGCGAGCGGCGCTCCCGGGGACGCGGGTACATAACCGAGGAGGTCGTGCCGCCGTACGTGACGGACACCGGGCGCGCCACCACCGGGCACATCCTGTCCGTGACAGGCATCGTGGTGGGGTTACCGTTCCTGGCGATGACCGGGGCGCTGGCTCTGTTCCTCGCCGTGGTGGCCGGGCTCATGGCGCTGTTTACGGTGGTGTGGCTGGGACAGCTCGTCACCTCGCCGCGTTCCGCGATGGCGTCGGCGCGGCGGTTCTTCCGCCGCCCACCGCCGAACGACGCTCCGTAGTCGTACGTCAGAAGACCACCACGTTGAAGCTGGCCTGGTCCGGCATCGGGCTGAGGTTGTCCTGGTTGAAGATGGCCCACTTGCCGTCGTGGTACCAGACGCCGATGTGGTGGTTGTTGTAGACGCTGTTGGCCCAGGTGGGGGTGACGAACAGCCGCGCCTCGGGATGCCCGTTGGTGGCCGGGTTGTCGATGTCGGTGTAGTCGCCCGAGCTGTTGCCCGCCGAGGCGGTCCACCCGAACGCGGCCTTGGCGCCGTGGCCGCCGACCACCACGTTGAACGCCGCGCCGGCCGGGATGTTCTGCCGGTCCTGGTTGAACACCGCCCAGGTGGTCCCGTTGTAGTACACCCCGGTGGCGTGGTCGTTGTAGACCATGCCGGCCCCGTTGGGCGGGCTCCAGTTCGGCGTCTCCCAGACGAACGCGCCGGTCTTGCCGGCAAGGTTGGGGTTGTCCACGCCGGTCCGGTTGGTCTTCGTGTTGGCCGCCGTGGCGTTGTGTACCAGCACCGTCGAGCTGGGCACCGACCAGGCGTGTACGTTGAACGCGGCCCCGCCCGGCAGGGCGGCCCGGTCCTGGTTGAAGACGGCCCACCGGTTGCCGTCGTAGAACACCCCGATCGCGTGGTTGTCGTACACCTGGTTCGGGCCGTAGTTCGGGGTCACCATGACCACGGCGTTGGGGTTGCCGTTGAGGATCGGGTTGTCCATGCTGGTGTAGTTGTCCAGGATGTTGGACCCGCTCGCGGTGTGCAGGAAGGTGGTCTCCTTCACCGGGCCGGGCGGGGGCGGCGGCACCGGACCCCGGCTGCCCGTGGGGTTTCCGTTCGGCCCTTTGCCGTTCGCGCTGGCGCTCGCGGTCGGGCCGGCGGTGGGAGTGGCCGAGCCGGACAGGGGGTCGCCGATCTGCGCCGGGTTGCCGCCGTCGTCCCGGCTACCGGCGCTGTTCCTCTCATGGCCGCTGGAACCGCCCAGCCACTTCGGCACCAGCACCGCACCGGCGCCCACCGCGACCAGGACGAGCACGCCCAGCCCGGCCACCAGGGACCGGAACAGCCACGGGTTGCGCGCCGCCGGGCGGGCGGCGGGCTCGAACTCCTCGTCCCGGTCCCGACCGCGCGGCGGCAGCGGCGGCATCGGCTGGCGGCCGGACCAGCGCGCCTCGTCCGGCACCGCGCTGAGCCGGTGTGGCCCGTCCGGTGGACCGCCGGACCAGTGTTGCTGCGCCCCGGCCGGGAAGGACCGGGTGGTCCCGGCCAGCGTCGCCTCCGCCGGGACCGGGGACATCGGTACCGGAGATACCGGAACCGGCGATCCGGGGATCGGGGCGGCCGAGACCGGAGCGGGTGGGATCGGCGGTATCGACAGCGGCGGTCCGGAGACCTGGTACGGCGGCGCCGACATCGGGTAGGGCGAGGCGGAGACCGGTGCCGGTGTCGGCGCGGTTGATGGCACGCCCGTCCCGGCACCGGCCGGCGCGGTGGCGACCGCGAGCAGGCTGCCCTGGGCGACCACCAGCTCGGGCTGCTCGGTCACCGTCGGCGCGATGCCGAACCGTTGGTGCAGCAGGGTGGCGACCAGCGGGATGCGGCTGGAGCCGCCGGCCAGCAGCACGCCGACCAGCTCGTGCGGGGCCACTCCGGCACGGGCGACCGCACCCGCCGTGGTGGTCATGGTGCGCTCCAGCAGCGGGCGGGCCAGCTCCTCGAACGACTCCCGGGTGACGTGCAGGTCGATGTCCAGCAGGGGTACCGGCAGGCCGGCCGTACTGTTGCGGGACAGCTTCTCCTTGGCCGCCCGTACGTCGTCCCACAGCATCCGCCGGTAGCGCCGGTCGGCGATGCTGCGCGGGTTGGTCAGCCGCTCCCACGCCTGCGCGTGCTCCGGGCCGGTACGCGCCTGGAAGCTGTCCACCAGCGCGCTGTCCAGGTCCAGCCCGCCGACGTCGGTGAGCCCGTCGACCCCGAGCACCTCCCAGCCGGACTGGCCCCGGCGTACCACGGCGGCGTCGAAGGTACCGGCCCCGAAGTCGTACACCACCAGGACGCCACCGGCGGGTACCCGGTGCCCGAGGATTTCGGAGAAGTAGCAGGCCGCACCGAGTGGCTCGGGTACCAGGTGCGGGGTACCGAGCCCGGCCGACCGGGCGGCGTCGACCAGGACGGCGCGCCGCTGCGGTCCCCAACCCGCCGGGCAGGTCAGTACCACCTGGTCGGCCGGCCGGCTGATGACCCGGGTGGCCTCCTGCTCGACCCGGCCCAGTACCGCGGCGACCAGCGTGCCGACCGGGAACTCGACCGGGCCGAGCAGCACGGCGTGGTCGTCGATGCGCCGCTTGGGGTGCGGCTCGTAGGCACCCGGCTCGATCCGGGCGCTGTGCATCGCGTCCCGGCCGACCGAGATGCGCCCGTTCGGTTCGGCGTACACGGCCGAGACGAGCAGCGGGGAGGAGTCGAACAGCAGCGGCTCGACCCGGCCGTCCGGCCGCTGTACCACCGCCACCGTGTGGGACGTCCCGAAATCGATCCCCAGCCTGTACATGGACACGGGATAGGAGACTAGCGAGGCGGTCCAGCCCGGAGCAGGTCACCCCCGCGTACCACCGGGTAACTGTCGTACCCCCGAGGTAGGTTGGTCCTCAGACGACCGGGCATGGGGGAGAATCGTGTCGAGTCTGCACGATGGCGGAACAATGGAAGAGCCGCGCATCTCGGACGGAAGACTTCGGGACATCGCGCAGGCCGAGGGCTACATCGCCGGGATCTGCTTCAAGACCGGCCCCCCCGGGCTGATCGGCGTCGAACTGGAATGGACCGTCCACCACGCCGAGGATCCGTGCCGACCGCTCGACCCAGCGCTGCTCGCCTCGGCTCTGCACCCGCACACACCGTCCACTTTGGACACTCGGACCGACCATCTGCCGCTGCCCGGTGGCAACCTGCTCACCGTCGAGCCCGGCGGCCAGGTCGAGATCTCCACCCGACCGGTCGGATCATTGACCGCGCTGCACGCCACGGTCGCCACCGATCTCAGCTACCTGACCGAATTGCTGGCCCGGGCCGGGCTGTGCCTGGGTGAGCACGGCGCCGACGCCTGGCGGCCACCGCGCCGGCTGCTGCACGTCCCGCGCTACGACACGCTCGCCGGGGCGTTCCACGCCTACGGGCCGCACGGCCGCACGATGATGTGCAGCACCGCCGCTGTGCAGGTCTGCCTCGACGCCGGGTTGGCCCAGCGGCTGCCCGCCCGCTGGGCGGCGGTGCACGCGGTCGGGCCGGTGCTGCTGGCCCTGTTCGCCAACTCCGCCCGGTTGGCCGGGCGGGACACCGGCTGGGCCTCCACCCGGATGCGCTCCTGGCTGGGCATGGATCCGGCGCGCACGGCCCCGGTACCGGTCACCGGCCGGCCGGCCGCCCAATGGGCCCGGTACGCCCTGCGCGCGCCGGTGCTCGGCGCACTGCGCGACGGTCAGCCCCGACCGCTGCCGGCCGGGATCAGCTTCGCCGACTGGATCGGCGGGGCGCTGCCCTTCCCGCCCACCTTCGCCGATCTGGACTTCCATCTCAGCACACTGTTCCCGCCGGTACGCCCGCGCGGCTACGTCGAGGTGCGCTACCTCGACGCGCAGCCGCCGGACCAGTGGTTCGTCCCGGTCGCGCTGCTCGCCGCGTTGTTCGGCGAGGAGACCACCGTCGACCGGCTGCGTGAGCTGTGCGCGCCGGTGGCCGGCCGGTGGCACGAGGCGGCCCGGCTCGGGCTCGCCGACCGCCGGTTGGCCGACACCGCACGGAGGGTGGCCGAGCTGGCCCTGGCCGGGCTGGTCGAAACCGGCCTGCCACAAGCGATCCAGCAGGAGATATCCGAGGCGGTCGGCAGGAGGCTAGCCGACGGGGGGAGGAGACCGGAATGACGCAGACCGAGCAGCTGCGGGCGCGCATCGGCGCCGAGTTGGCCCGCACCCGCGACCGGACCACCGGGCTGACCGATGCGGTCGACGGAGACGACCTGGTCAAGCAGCACTCCCCGTTGATGTCCCCGCTGGTCTGGGACCTCGCGCACGTGGGCAACCAGGAGGAGCTGTGGCTGGTCCGCGACGTGGGCGGGCTGGAGCCGGTGCGCCACGACATCGACCACCTCTACGACGCGTTCAAGCACCCGCGCCGGGACCGGCCGGCGCTGCCGCTGCTCGCCCCGGACGAGGCGCGGGCCTACAACGGCACCGTGCGCGGCAAGGTCCTCGACGTGCTCGAGCGCACCCGGCTGGAGGGCAGACCGTTGGTGGACAACGGGTTCGCCTTCGGGATGATCGTGCAGCACGAGCAGCAGCACGACGAGACGATGCTGGCCACCCACCAGCTGCGGGCCGGCGCGCCGGTGCTGTCCGCGCCGCCGCCACCGCCGTCGCGGGTCGCCGTCTCCGGCGAGACGCTGATACCAGGCGGGCGGTTCAGCATGGGTACCTCGGTCGAGCCCTGGGCCCTGGACAACGAGCGGCCGGCACACCAGGTCGACGTCCCGGCGTTCTTCCTCGATAACGCCCCGGTCACCAACGCGCGCTACGCGGAGTTCGTCGCGGACGGCGGATACGACCAGCCCCGCTGGTGGAGTCCCGAGGGCTGGCGGCACCGCGTCGACGCCGAGCTGAGCGCGCCGATGCACTGGCTGCGCGACGGCGCCGGCTGGGCCTACCGCCGGTTCGGGCGGGTGGAGCCGGTTCGGCCCGACGAGCCCGTGGTGCACGTCTGCTTCCACGAGGCGCAGGCGTTCGCGGCGTGGGCCGGCAGGCGGCTGCCCACCGAGGCGGAGTGGGAGAAGGCGGCCCGCTTCGACCCGGGGTCGGGCCGGTCCCGCCGCTACCCCTGGGGCGACGAGGATCCCGGGCCGCGCCACGCCAACCTCGGCCAGCGGCACCTGAGCCCGGCACCCGTCGGCGCCTACCCGGACGGCGCTTCGCCGCTGGGCATCCACCAGCTGATCGGTGACGTGTGGGAATGGGTGGATACCGACTTCCACCCCTACCCGGGCTTTGCCGCCTTCCCCTACCGGGAATACTCCGAGGTGTTCTTCGGGCCGAGATACAAGGTGCTGCGCGGTGGCTCCTTCGGCACCGACCCGGCCGCCTGCCGGGGTACCTTCCGCAACTGGGACTACCCGGTCCGCCGGCAGATCTTCAGCGGCTTCCGGTGTGCCCGCGGCCCCCGGCCCGGTGAGGTGGACTGACCTCGTGTGCCGCCACCTCGGCTACCTCGGGCCGCCGATCCCGTTGGCCGCGCTGCTGTTCGACCCGCCGCACTCGCTGGCGCACCAGTCCTGGGCACCACGCGACATGCGTGGCGGCGGCACCATCAACGCCGACGGCTTCGGCGTCGGCTGGTACCCGCACGGCACCGACCCGGTACGGTACCGCCGTGATCGTCCACTGTGGACGGACCTGGACCTGCCGGCACTCGCCGCGGTGACCCGGGCCGGCGCGATCCTCGCCGCGGTCCGCTCCGCCACGGTCGGCATGCCGGTCACCGAGCCGGCCGCCGCGCCGTTCCAGGAAGGGCGCTGGCTGTTCAGCCACAACGGCGTCGTCAGGGGCTGGCCGGACTCGGTGGCGCGGTTGGCCGCCCGGCTACCGGTACGCGACCTGCTGACGCTGGACGCGCCGACCGACTCCGCGCTGTTGTGGGCGCTGGTCCGGCACCGGCTGCGCGCCGGTATCGAGCCCGGGAAAGCCTTGTCCGACACGGTCTGCGAGGTGGTCGAGGTGGCTCCCGGATCCCGGCTGAACCTGCTGCTCGGCGACGGCGGCAGTCTCGCCGCCAGCACGCTCGGCCACGCCCTGTCCATCCGCCGCCACCCCGACTCCGTACTCCTGAGCTCCGAACCGCTGGACGACGACCCGGCCTGGATACCCGTACCCGACGGCCGGCTGGTCGTCGCCACACCGTCCACTGTGGACATTTCCTTGTTGCCGAGCGAAACGAGACAGTCGTGACCGGACCCACCCTCGACGTGTACCTCGACGACCGGGATCTCACCCGGTCGCTGCACGCGGACGCCCGTGCCGGCCTGACCGCCACGCCGAAGTGGTTGCCGCCCAAGTGGTTCTACGATGCCCGGGGCAGCGAGCTGTTCGAGGAGATCACGCGCCTGCCGGAGTATTACCCGACCCGGGCCGAGCGCGCCATCCTTGCCCGCCGGGCCGGCGACATCGCCCGGGCGACCAACGCGAAGACCCTCATCGAGCTGGGCTCGGGCTCGTCGGAGAAGACCCGGCTGCTGCTGTCCGCCCTGCGCGCACACGGCAGCCTGGGCAGCTTCGTACCGCTCGACGTCTCGCCAGCCGCGCTGCGCGAGGCGATGGCCGGCATCGTCAAGGACTTCCCGGCGCTGGACGTGCACGGCATCGTGGCCGACTTCACCCGGCACCTGCGCCACCTGCCCACCGGCGGCACCCGGCTGGTCGCCTTCCTCGGCGGTACCATCGGCAACCTGCTGCCGGCCGAGCGTGCCGAGTTCCTCGCCGACCTGCGCACCGCTGTGGAGCCGGGTGACTGGCTGCTGCTCGGCACCGACCTGGTCAAGGACCGCGAGGTGCTGGTGGCCGCCTACGACGACGCCGCCGGGGTGACCGCGGAGTTCAACCGCAACGTGCTGCGGGTGCTCAACCGCGAGCTGGGCGCCGACTTCGAGGTGGACGCATACGCCCATGTGGCGTTGTGGGACGCCGACCAGGAATGGATCGAGATGCGGCTGCGGGCGGAGAAACCCATGGTGGTACACCTTCCCGCGCTCGACCTGACCGTGCGCTTCGCCGAGGGGGAGGAGCTGCGCACCGAGATCTCCGCGAAGTTCCACCGGGCGGGGGTCGACCGGGAACTGGCCGCCGCCGGATTCGCGCCGCGCTACTGGTGGACCGATCCGGCCCGCCGCTTCGCCGAGTCCCTCGCCGAGGCGGTACCGGTGGCCTGAGGGGTAACGCGCGGCGCCCGGACCGAACGGTCCGGGCGCCGCTTTATCAGGAAGGAACTCAGGTGTGCGCCGCCGAGTTCCCGGACAGCGTGGTGGCGGCGATCTGGTGGGCCTTTGCCGCGGTCTCCACCTGGGCGACCGTCGAGCTTGAGGTGAGCCCGGGCAGGGTGGTCACGTTGAGCGCGTACAGGGTGAACACGTACTTGTGGGTACTGCCACCGGGGCAGGGACCGAAGAACTGGGTGGTCTGCGCCCCGGAGCCGAGCGCCCGCTGGTGTGCGGGGCTGACGTTCGGCACGTTGAACCCGGCGCCGAGCCCTTCCGGCAGGGCGAGCCGGCTGGGCGCGATGTCCCAGATCGCCCAGTGCTTGTTGCCGTTACCGGTGTCGATCAGGATGATCGCGTAGCTCTTCGGGCTACCCGAGGCGGCGCCCCAGGTCAGCGGCGGCGAGATGTCGTTGCCCGCCTTGCCGTCCTGCTGGCAGGTGTACCTGACCGGGATGTTGCCGTTGTTCGCGAACGCGCTGCTGGTCAGGTTGAAGGCCGGTGGCGGGCCGCCGGCGAACTTGAGCCGGACGATCACGTTGTCGATGGTGTTCGGCGAGCCGCCCAGCTTGTCGTTGTTGGTCGAGGTCAGCCAGAGCCCTCCGTCCGGGGTCCTGATGACCGTACGCAGCCGGCCCCAGCGGCCGTTGAAGAACGCCCGCGGCGTGTCGGTACCCGTGCCGGCCGAGTTGATGTGCATGACCCAGAGCCGGGACCCGCGTACCGCCGCCATGTAGAGGGTGTTGTTCACGATCTCCAGCCCGCTGGGCGAGGCCGCGGCCACGTCCCAGGTACGGATCGGGTTGGTGAAGGCCGGGTTGTTGCACGGACCCTCGCAGCTCGGCCAACCGTAGTTCTTGCCGGGCTTGATGAGGTTCAGCTCGTCCAGGTTGCCCTCGCCGAACTCGGACTCCCAGAGCTGGCCGCGCGAGTCCCAGGCGATGCCCTGGACGTTGCGGTGCCCGTAGCTGTACACCAGGTTGTTGAACGGGTTGCCCGGCGCGGCCTTGCCGTTCTTGTCCATCCGCAGGATCTTGCCGTTCAGCGAAGACTTGTTCTGCGCGTTGGAGCCGTTCTTCGCGTCACCGGTGGTGGCGTAGAGGAACCCGTCCGGGCCGAAGCGCAGCCGGCCGCCGTTGTGGAACTGGTTCTTGGCGATCCCGGTGACGATCGCGGTCTGGTTGGCCAGCACGCCGTTCTGGAAGGTGAACCGGTCGATCCGGTTGTCCTGGCTGGCGGTGTGGAAGATGAACACGAAGTGGTCGCTGTTGAAGCTCGGCGAGATGGCCAGGCCGAGCACGCCGCCCTCACCCCGGGTGGTCACCGCGCCCGGTACCTTGCCGATGACCTTCTTCGCGCCGCTGAGCTGTACCTGTACCACCTCGAACCGGTCCCGCTCGGTCACCAGCGCCGAGCCGTCGGGCAGGAAGTCGATGCCCCAGGGCAGGTCCAGCTTGGTGATGTCGCGGTCGTACACCGGGTCGCCGCCACCGCCGCCGGCCGTGGTCTTGACCACCACGGCTGGACTCGCCGCCGAGACGTTGCCGTTCACGTCCTTCGCCTTCACGGTGTACGAGTAGCTGGTGTTCGGGGTCAGCGGGCTGTCCGTGGCGGTGGTGTCGGGTACCGACTGGACCAGGTTGCCGTCCCGGTAAACGTCGTAGCCGGCCACCGCGGTGTCGTCGGTGGAGGCGTTCCAGGTCAGCGTGACGCTGCCCGCCGAGACGTTGGTGGCGTGCAAGTTCGCCGGTACCGTCGGCGGGTTCTTCTCCCCGGACGGTGGTGTGACGATCTCGATCGGGTTGCTGGCCTGGGAGAGGTTACCGGCCGCGTCCCGGGCGTTGACCACGATGTCGTACGCGGTGTTCGGCAGCACGCCGGTGTCGATCGTGGTGGAGAGCTGGTTGCCGCCCACTGTCTTGATCTTCGTACCACCGTTGTAGATCTCGTAGAGCTGCACGCCCACGTTGTCGGTGGCCGCGTTCCAGGCGATGCTGAACGAGGTCGGCTTGGCGGTACCGACCTGGTGCAGGTTGGTCGGCGCGGTGGGCGGGGTCTTGTCGACGGGACCGCCGTTGGCGCCGTACACCTCGAACTCGAACAGCGAGTACCCGTACGCGGTGCCGCGCTTGGTGCCGTACATCCGGACGTACCGGCCGTTGGTGTTCAGCGCCAGGTCGTCCACGCCGCCGTTACCGGTGGTCGTGGTGAACGCGTCCTGCCAGTTGGTGGCGTCCTCGGAGACCTGGATCTGGTACGCCTTGCCGTACGCCGCCTCCCAGCGCAGCACCACCCGGCTGAGGTGGAACGAGGCACCCAGGTCGATCCGGATCCACTGCGGGTCCTTGCCTTCCAGGCTGCCCCAGCGGGTGGCGGTGTTGCCGTCGACAGCCTTCGCGCCGGTCAGCGTGGAGTTCTCGACAGAACTGGTCGCGACCGGTCGGTTCTTGGAGATCAACGGGTCGGCGGTCGCGGCGGAGGCACTGAGCGCCACGCCGCCGATGCCCAGCGCGACCGCGCCGATGGCGGCGATCGTCACGAAGGCCCGTGGTCTGAGAGCCATTCCTTACCCTCCCGTGGGCGGATTTCGACTGTTAGTAAGGCTCCCTTACTAATGTCCGTCGATGTTATCGACGCCCGGGAAGTGCCGTCAACGATGCACCGGCCTGCCTTTCCGCCTCGCGGAGAGGTGCTTCGTCAGCGGGCCAGCACCTTGCCGGGCGGTGCCGCGTTCCTCCCGGCGCGGGAACGGCAACCGCGGTCCGGTGATCGAACCGGGCGCCCGCTCGCTGCGTCCATAGTTTTTGGGACCGACTTTTGCCGGTGGGCGGTGGTCCGTGGGGCTGAAAAGCGGACCCTGGCGTTTGCCGGGATCACCGACAATCGCCGGAGACGACGCGTCGTGGGGAGCGTGGTGGGCAGATCGGAGTCGCCGCTGGACCCGACCTCGGGTCCGCTGGCCGGGTTCGCCCACGAGCTGCGGCAGCTTCGCCGTGCCGCGGGCGCGCCGAGCTACCGGGCACTGGCCCGGCGGGCCGGGTACTCGGCCGCCGCGCTGTCCGCGGCGGCCGGTGGGACCACCCTTCCGTCGCTGTCGGTCACCCTGGCGTACGTCGGCGCGTGCGGTGGGTCGACCGAGGAGTGGGCCCGGCGGTGGCACGAGCTGGAGGCCAAGCTCGCGGTCGAGGTGGGTCCGGTACGGGGGCCGGGCGGTGGCCGCGCCGAGGCGGTACCACCCCGGGAGCTGCCACTGGACGTGTACGGGTTCGTCGGGCGCGGCTACGAGCTGGCCGAGCTGGACCGGCTGGCCGGTGGTGCGCGGGACAGCGGCTCGGTGATCGTCACCCTGTCCGGTACCGCCGGGGTGGGCAAGACCGCCCTAGCCGTGCACTGGGCGCACCGGGTGGCCGACCGGTACCCGGACGGGCAGCTCTACGTCGACCTGCGCGGGTACGGGCCGGAGCCACCGACCGAGCCGGGCGAGGTCCTGGCCAGCTTCCTGCGCGCGCTCGGGGTGAGCCCGGCCGACGTGCCGTACGACCTGGCCGAGCGCAGCGCCCGGTACCGCAGCCTGCTCGCCGACCGGAAGGTGCTGATCCTGCTCGACAACGCGCACAGCGTGGCCGCGGTACGCCCGCTGCTGCCCGGTTCGCCGGCCTGCCTGACCCTGGTGACCAGCCGGGACACCCTGGCCGGGTTGGTCGCCCGGGACGGGGCGCGCCGGGTGGAGGTGCCCCGGCTGCCCGCCGCCGAGGCGTTGGAGCTGCTCGGCACGCTGGTCGGGTCCCGGGTCGCGGTCGAACCGGCGCCCGCGGTCGCGTTGACCGAGAGCTGTGCCCGGCTCCCGCTGGCCCTGCGGATCGCCGCCGAGCTGGCCGTCACCCGTCCCGCCACCAGCCTGGCCGACCTGGTGGCCGAGCTGGGCGACGAGCGGTCGAGGCTGGAGCGGCTGGACGCCGGTACCGACGAACGGACCGCGGTCGGGACGGTGCTCTCCTGGTCGTACCACCGCCTGTCGGAACCCGAAGCGGCGCTGTTCCGGCTGCTCGGCCTGCACCCCGGCCCGGATCTGGACGCCGCGGCGGCGGCCGCGCTGTCGGGCGCCGACCTGCCGGAGGCCCGGCGCCGGCTGGACGCGCTGGTCCGGGCCCACCTGGTCGAGCCGGTCGACGCCGACCGGTACGGCCAGCACGACCTGCTCCGGGCCTACGCCGCCCAGCTGGCCGAGCAGCGGGACGCCCCGACCAGCCGGCAGGCCGCCCTGACCCGGCTGCTGGACCACTACCTGACCTGCTCGACCGCGGCGGCCCAGCTGCTGACCCCGGCGCAGCGCCCGGTCGTGCCGAGCCCGGGGGGATCGGCGCCCGGCCCGTTCCCGGCGGCCGGCGCCGCCCGGGCCTGGCTGGACGGGCACCGGCCGACCCTGGTCGCCGCGATCGCCTTCGCCGCCGGGCACGGCTGGCCGGCGCAGGCGGCGCAGCTCGCCGAGACGCTCTGGCGCTACTTCGACTCCGGCGGTCACTACCTGGACGCGCTGTCCACCCAGACGCACGCGCTGGCCATCGCCCGGTCGGCCGGCGACCGCGCGGCCGAGGCCCTGGCGCTGCACCATCTGGCGACGGTGTACCGGCGGTGGGGCCGGTACGACGACGTGATCGGGCACTGCGGGCAGGCGCTGGCCATCCAGCGGGAGATCGGCGACCTGGCCGGGGTCGGGGCCACGCTGAACACGCTGGGCATCGTGTCCCGGCGGCAGGGCCGGTACGCCGACGCGATCCAGCAGTACCAGCAGGCGCTGGAGAGCTACCGGGAGGCCGGTGACCCGATCGGGGTCGGCCTGGAGCTGGGCAACCTGGCGATCGTGTACGACCAGCTGGGCCGGTACGCCGAGTCGGTCGAGCACCACCGGCGGGCCCTGGAGCTGCTGCGCGAGCAGGGCGAACGGGGTGACGTCGCGATCATCCTCGGCAACCTGGGCGTCGCGTACGGGCGGCACGGCCGTTACGAGGAGGCGGTCAACCACCTGGAGCAGGCGCTGGGCCTGCTGCGCGAGGTGGGGAACCGGGCCGCCGAGGGCGACTTCCTCGACGAGCTCGGCGTCGTACACCACCGGTGGGGCGAGCCGGAGAAGGCCCACCAGTACCTGCACCAGGCCCTGGCGATCCACCGGGAGCTCGGTAACCAGGACGGCAAGGCGGCCGCGCTGACGCACCTCGGGGCGGCGTACGTGCGGGCCGACCGGCTGGCCGACGCGCTGCGTTACGGCCGGCAGGCGCTGGAGGTCGCCCGGGACATCGGCGACCAGCGGGTCGAGGCCGGCGCGCTGAACTGTCTGGGTAGCACGATGACCGAGCTGGGCCAGCCGGACGTCGGGGTGGGCCACCATCAGGAGGCGCTGGCCATCGCCGAGGAGCTGGGCGACCGGTACGGACGGGCCCGGGCGCTGGACGGTCTGGGCCGGGCGCTGCGGGCACTCGGCCGGCCGGCCGAGGCGGCCGAGTGCTGGCGGGCCGGACTGGCCCTGCTGGCCGGGCTGGACGTACCGGAGGCCGAGGAGTTGCGTGCCCTGCTGGCCGGGGTGGCGTAGCCGCAAGACTTCGATACATCGACATACCTTGACGTATTCGCCGGCGCACCTTACGTTCGCAGTACGATCTCGGGCGTTCGCGGTACCCGCCTCCGCTGCCCCGTGCACTCCGCGCGATGACTGCTCGCGCGAGGACCAGGAGGAGGAGTCACTTGCGTAGATCCCGCAAACTCGTCGCGGTGCTCGCGGCCACCGGCCTGGCACTGGCCGGGGCGGTCGGCTCGGTGCTGTTGACCGCGCCCTCGGCCGAGGCGCTCGCCAACGGCCTGGCACTGACCCCGCCGATGGGATTCAACAACTGGAACTCCACCCAGTGCCGCCCCGAGTTCAACGAGGCGATGGTCAAGGGCATCGCGGACATCTTCGTCGCCAAGGGGCTCAAGGCCGCCGGATACCAGTACGTCAACCTCGACGACTGCTGGGCGGAGACCAAGCGCGACGGCAGCGGCCACCTGGTACCCAGCCACGTCCGGTTCCCGCATGGCATCAAGGCGGTCGCCGACTACGTCCACAGCAAGGGTCTGAAGCTGGGCATCTACACCAGTGCCGGTACGCACACGTGTAACAAGGCCGGGTTCCCCGGCGGGCTCGGGCACGAGCAGACCGACGCCAACACGTTCGCCTCCTGGGGCGTGGACTACCTCAAGTACGACAACTGCAACAACCAGGGCGTCGACGCGGTGAAGCGGTACACGGCGATGCGCGACGCGCTCAAGAAGACCGGGCGCCCGATCGTGTACAGCATCTGCGAGTGGGGCAAGAACAAGCCGTGGAACTGGGCGCCGAACGTGGGCAACCTCTGGCGTACCACCGGGGACATCAGCCCCAACTGGGACCGGATGCTGTCCATCATCCACGCCAACCAGTCGCACGCCAGTGCCGCCGGGCCGGGGCACTGGAACGATCCGGACATGCTGGAGATCGGCAACGGCCACCTGACCGACAACGAGCAGAAGACCCACTTCAGCCTCTGGGCCGAGATGGCCGCGCCGCTGCTCATCGGTACCGACCTGCGCAAGGCCAGCCAGCACACCTTTGACATCCTGAGCAACAAGGACATCATCGCGATCGACCAGGACCCGCTGGGTAAGCAGGGTGTGGTCGTCTCGTCGTCGGGCGGTCTGGTGGTCTACACCAAGCAGCTGGCCAACGGCGACCGCGCGGTCGCCCTGTTCAACGAGACCGGCACCGCTCACAAGATCAGCACCACGGCCGCCAAGGCCGGGCTGCGGGCCGCCGCCTCGTACAGCCTGAAGGACCTGTGGACCAAGCTGACCCGAACCAGCACCGGGTCGATCAGCGCCACCGTTCCGCCGCACGGCACCGTGATCTTCCGGGTGCACGCGAACTGAGGTAGGCACAGTCGAGGGCCCGGCCGGACGGATGTCCGGCCGGGCCCTCGCTTCCGGCGTCAGTTCGCCGGCTTGTACGCGACCTGGATCTGGTATGCGACTCCGGGCGCGGTGAAGCCGAGCAACTCCGCGGTGGAGTAGTGCCCGGGCACCGCGGGGATGCCGGTGTCGAACGGGTTGTCCGGCGTGGTCAGGCTGCCGTCATCGTTGGTCAGCGGTACCGTCACCTGCGTCCCGTGACCGGTGAAGGTCATCGTGCCGCCGGTGAGGTAGAACGTCTGCGGACCCGCGCTTCCGGGCAGGATGACCCACTCCGCCTCCACGGAGAAGTGCCCGGCGCCGGCCAGGCCCGGTCCGCCGGCCCGGACCATGTGCCCGCACCCGGCCAGTTCGGCATCCGCGTCGGTCTCGCCGGTCGCCGGGTCATAGGTGAAGACCACCCAGCCCCAGAAGCCGCCGAGCTCGTCCCCGCAGACCGACGGGTTGTTGCAGTTGGCGGAGAGCCCGATCTGCCACACGTCGAGGCTGCCGTTGTGCCCGTACGCGCTGGCCGGCTGTGCCGCCGCGCCCACCACGGCGAGGATCGTCCCCACCGCCAACGCGAGGGCGGAGAGCAACCGGGTCATTCGTCTCCTCATGTCCTTCCACCTTTCCTACCGACTCGGTTTCCTGCTCCCGGCCGGGTGGCCGGAACCAGGTCAGGAGCGCACCGGAATCAGCCGATGGGTGAGGTACCCGCGTAGCTGATCGTGGCCTGCTCGTCGGACTGTGCCGGTGAACAGGTTGTGGCCGCGGCCGCGGCGACGGCGAAGACGGCTGATCGCCGCCCGATCCGTGCGCCGGCCCTCCCGCGTACCACGAAGACGTGACTGATTAACGATCATGCATTTCCGCGTGCCTTCTGTGAATTTGCTGTGCGGACCACGGATCGATAAGGCTGGGGGCCCCCGGCAATGCGCGCCGCCCCGACCCCGTTCGTTGTCGCCTTCGCATTGCGCTGCCTTATTCGGAAATCTTCTATCCATGAGAAGGGCCGCCAACTGGATAGCCTGATGCCTATCGATGACTGGACACGTCGGACGCGGAATTTCGCGACCGCCTGTCACGAAGTTGTTATCGGTCTACCACCGCGAAAATAACCAGGTCAACGACCGTCGGTACCGACCGGGTGTCCTGAATTTGACAGCCCGAAAGAGTTTAGGCCCGACCGGTAATCCGGTCGGGCCCAAACTTTCGAGGGGGATCAGGTGCGCGGGAACTGGAGCTGTTCATTCATGATCAGGAAGGCGCCCAGGCCGTGCAGATCATTGGTGGCCCGGGGCCGGGAGTAGTAATACGCCGTGTCGCCGACGTTGGTACCGATGCAGATATCGGTCACGTTCGTTTTGCCGCTGCTGTCCTTGGACACTTTCTGCAGCACACCTTTGTACCCCTTCATCGCCGCGTCCGACGCGGTGGTCCGGAACGCCGTGTCGACGTACCCGCGCTGAACCGCGCGCGAAATGGCGTAGGTGTACATGCTGGAGCACGAGGTCTCCAGGAAGTTGCCCTTGGCGTGTGGCCGGTCGACGACCTGCCACCAGCGCCCGGTGGCCGGGTCCTGGAACCTGATGACCGCGTGCACCAGGTTGTTGATGATGGTGACCAGCGGAGCCCGGTCGGCGGTGTCCGTGGTCGGGATGACCTCGAGGATCTCGATCGTGGCCATCATGAACCAGCCCTCGGCCCGGCACCAGGTCTCCGGCGCCTGACCGGTGCCCTTGTTCGCCCAGGACGCCGTCTTGGACTCGTCCCAGGCGTGCCGGAGCAGGCCGTTGGACTTGTCCAGCAGGTGCGTGTAGGTGACCTGGATCTGGTGGCTGGTCTCCTTGTTGGCGTACGCGCTCTCGCCGATGAACTTGCCGTACCGGGCCAGGAACGGGTCGACCATGAAGACCCCGTCACCCCAGAGTTGGTGGGCCCGGCTGGAGCTGGTGGCGTGCCAGAAGCCGCCGTCCTTGGTACGCGGGTAGGTCTTCAGCCGGTTGCGGATCTTCGTCGCCGCCGTCTTGTACTTGGCCTGCTTCGTCTCGTTGTACAGCACCAGCAGGACGTTGCCCGAGTTCATGCTGTCCAGGTTGTTGAAGCTGTTGTCGATGCTGCCGTCCGGGTGGACGAAACGGTCGGCCCAGGCCTTGATGTACGCCAGGTACTTCGGGTTGTGGGTGCGCTGGTAGACCAGGTAGGTGCCGTACAGGAACAGGCCCTGGGTGTATCCCCAACCGCCCAGGGTGCTGGGCGACTTGCGGGCCATCTCCGAGTCCACGACGCTGGTCGACCAGTCCACCGGTGCCTTGGCCGCCGGCGCCGTACCGGTACGCACCGCCGCGAGCGCGGCGGGGGCCGTCGCCGCCGCGGCGACCAGGGCTACGCCGAGCGCGGCGCCGATCAGCGCCTGGCGCAACCGGGATCTTGGCTCTTGGGTCATGCTGGGGTGTTCCTTTCGCGACGGATTTCCGGCGGGTGGACCAAACATCCATCACAGCCTATGTTCCCAGGCCAGGTTCTGGGCCTGGCCTTCCGTCAGGCAGGCAACAAGGTCCCCGGCTACCCGGGTAGCCCCCACGGTGGACCGGGTAGCGCGACCGGCACCGGGGCCACGGTCAGGTCCGGCCGCGGGCCCTGCGGGTACACCAGCACCTCCTGCCCGGCCGGCAGCTCGATCTCCAGGTCACCGCCGGGGAGCTGGCGCCAGCGCGGTTCCCGCCCGTGCCGGTGCTTGACCGTCACCGGGCCGGTGATCCCGGTGCGCAACCGCAGCGGCGCGCCGGCCTCGCTGAAGACCCGGACCCAGCGGGTGGCGCCGCCGGCGCGGGCCGCGCTGACCAGGAACGCGCCCTGGGTACGGAAGTTGTGCAGGGTCACGTCCGGCCAGCCGCCGGGGATGGCGGGGAACACCCGTACCACCCCGCCCCAGCTCTGGCAGATCATGTCGTGCAGCGACTGGGCGGCCGACAGCGGAGTCTCGATGACCGGACCGGACTCCTTGTACATCGTGTTCGGCTGGATGAACAGCCGGAGCAGGTCGTTCAGGTAGCCGGCCGCGTCGTCACCCCGCAGGGCCTGGGCCGAGATCGACGCGGCCCCGGTGTAGCTGTAGCCCTGCAACGCGCCCTGGAAGCTGATCCAGTGCCGCAGCGACCGGTCGATCAGGTCCCGCTGCCCCGGCTGCTCCCAGGTGACCAGGTACAGCGGGTACACCATCAGCAGGTGCGAGTAGTGCCGGTGGGACTTGGCGAAAGGTACCCCGGCGCCGATCATGAAGCCGTTGGCGTCGACCGGGTAGTCGGCCAGGCGCGCCAGGATGTCTGTCCACTGTGGAGCGAGCGGGTCGTCGATCCGCAGCAGCCGGGCCGAGTCCAGCAGGGTCTGGCCGGCCCACCGGATCAGCGCCAGGTCGTAGTTGGTGTCCGGCGCGTCCACGCCGTACTCGGGGGAGAAGGTGGGCGGCAGGTGCAGCCGGCCGTCCGGCCCCGGCGCGAGGAAGTGCCGGTAGTAGTTGACGGTACGGGTGAGCAGCGGGTACACCACGTCACGCAGGATCGACTCGTCCATCGTGTGCCGGTAGGACAGCCAGACGTTGTGCAGTGCCCAGGTGAGGTCGCCGACCTCCGGGGTCGGCGGGTCCTGCCCGGGAATGCCGACCGGGAAGCCGGCGGTACCCGTACCGGCGCCGTTCATCAGCGTCATGTCGGTGGTGCGCGGGATCCCGGCCGAGTCCGACCGGTACGGCGCGGCCACCTGGTCCACGAGGTTCTGCCGGTACCGGCTCAGCGCGCGGGTGGGCGCGTCGAGTTCGAGGTGGTTCGACCCGTGGATCAGCCAGTACTCCAGCTGCGCGTTGAGGTTCCACCAGGTCGCCGGCCACGGGGTGGGCTCCAGCCACGGGCCGCAGGTGGCCATCACCGGCGCGTCCCGCCGGGCGGCCGAGGCCACCTTGTAGAGCTGCAACCAGTAGAAGCTCTGCAGCCGGGCATCGGGGATGGACAAGAAGCCGCGCCGGTAGTAGCCGTGCCACCAGTCCCGGTGGGGCTGCGCATACCGCTCGGCGGGTACCGGCGCGGCGATCGCGGACAGCGCCCGGCTCGCCGCGCTGTTGTCCGGGAACGCCCAGCGGACCGTGGCGTACAAGGTGCGGGTCCGGCCCCGGGTCACTTCGCGCCAGGCCGTGGCATGGCCACCCCCGGCGGTGAGTGGCTGCTCGATGAGCTCGATGTCGCCGTGGTGCGTCACGGTCGGGGCGCGGTTGGCCGCGTACCCGGGTGGGGGTGGCTTGTTGAAGACCGGGTCGGCCCGCGGGCTGATCGCGACCGCCGGGTGGAACGCCCACCGGAAGGCCGCTTCCCCGTCGGTCGGGGTCACCTCGACGACGAGCACCGAATCGGTGCTGTGCACGAAGGCCCGCAGCGCGAGGCTGCCGGCCGCGGTGACGATGGTGCCGGTGAGCTCGGCGTTCCAGACCTCCAGCCGCCAGTCCACCCCGCTGATCGCGCCGACCGGCTCCAGGGTGAGGTACCCGATCGGCAGCCGGGCCAGGCCGAACAGCGACCCGAACTCGGGCCGGTGGTCCTGGACCTCGGAGTGCTGCATGTTGACGCGGATCGCGTTGGCGCCGGGCTGCGCGTAGATGCCCGAGCCGAGGAACCCGTTACCCAGGAACGGTCCCTCGTACCAGGTGGTGGGCAGCCGCTTCCAGATCAGGTCGGCGCGGGCCAGGAACCCCGGCCAGTCGATCTCGTCGGCCAGCCAGTCGTCGGGATCGGCGTGCGCGCCCGCCGCGGGGAGGGCGCCGGCCATCGCGCCGCCGGCCACGGCGCCCAGGATCGCTCGCCGGGACAACTCCGTCACCCGTCCCACCTCAGGACACCGGTGCGGGAGCGGCAAGATTGACTCGGGCGAGGGTGCGCGGTACGCGAATCATGGTGGTACCGGTTGCCGTCGATAGATCGACATGGTTGGATGGCTCGTTCAGGCCGGAACCGTGCGGACGGTCGGCGCGTCTGATCGGCATGCAGACCCGACGAGAGCTTCTGCGGGCGGCGGCGCTGACCGCGGCCGGGTTGGGTACCGCGGGCGTGCTGACCGGCAGTGCCCGGGACGCCCGGGTAACCGTCGGCGGTACGGCGATCTCCGGCGTACCGCGCGCACCGGCCGACGGTACCGCCCGGTCCGAGGCGGTACGCGCGGTCCAGTCCTTCGGCGCCGACCTGTACCGGGAGCTCGCCCAGCAGCCCGGCAACCTGGCCTGCTCGCCGTACTCGGTCGCAGTGGCCCTGGCGATGGTCCGCAACGGTGCCCGGGGCGCGACCGCCACGGAGCTGGACCACGTCCTGCACGCCCCCGCGCCGGACCGGCTCAACAGCGGCCTGAACGCCCTCGAGCTGCACCTGGCCACCCGCTCGGGCCGCCGGAGCCGGGAGGGCGCCGCGCCGGCCGACGTGGTGCTGGACACCGCCAGCTCGCTGTGGGGGCAGCGGTCCGAGCGGTGGCAGCCCGCCTTCCTGGATGCGCTGGCGCGGTTCTACGGCGCCGGGATGCACACCGTCGACTACGAGCGGGACACCGAGGGCGCCCGGCGCGCCATCAACGGCTGGACCGGCGAGCGGACCCACGGACGCATCCCGGAGCTCGTCCCGGCCGGCATGATCGACGCGCTGACCCGGCTGGTACTGGTCAACGCGGTCTACCTGAAGGCGCCGTGGCTGGTGCCGTTCGGCCGGCAGGCGACCGCCCCGGCCCCGTTCACCCGCACCGACGGCTCGCGGGTCAGTGTGCCGATGATGAGCGCGTCCGGTACGGCGAGCGGGTACGCCAGCGGACCGGGCTGGCAGGCGGTCCGCCTGCCGTACCTGGGTGAGCAGCTCGCCATGACCCTGGTGGTACCCGACGCCGGCCGGCTGGCCCAGCTGGAGCGCGACGTGTCCGGACCGGCGGTCCGTGCGCTGCTCGGCGACCTCCCGGCCACCCAGGTCGACCTGCGGCTACCCCGCTGGACCTTCCGTACCCACGTCGAGCTGAGCGACCTGCTCAGCGCGCTGGGCATGCCCACCGCCTTCACCGACCGGGCCGACTTCACCGGCATGACCGTCCAGGATGCGCTATCCATCAGCGCGGTGCTGCACGAGGTGTTCGTCGCCGTCGACGAGGACGGTACCGAGGCGGCCGCCGCCACGGCCGCGATCATGGAGCTGTCGGCCGGCCGGATGCCGGGCGTGACCCTGACCGTCGACCGCCCGTTCCTGTTCCTGATCCATGACATCGAGACCGGCATCCCGCTGTTCCTCGGCCGGGTGGTCGACCCGACCGCCGGATGACCGGAGCGGCCGGCCCGGCCCGCCCGGCGGCGGTATGGTTCGGCCATGGCCGCCCGCAAGGAGATCCTGGAGATCGACGGCCGGGAGGTGACGATCACCAACCCGGACAAGCTGTTCTACCCGAAGACCGGCCATACCAAGCTCGACCTGGTGCGCTACTACCTGTCAGTGGCGCCCGGCGCGTTGCTCGGGGTCCAGGGCCGGCCGATGGCGCTAAAGCGCTACGTCAACGGGGTCGAGGGCGAGGCGTTCTACCAGAAGCGGGCGCCGGAGTCGCGACCCGAGTGGCTGGAGACCGTCGAGCTGCGCTACCCGTCCGGCCGCAGCGCCCACGAGATCGTGGTACGCGACCCGGCCGCCCTGGCCTGGGTGGTCAACCTGGGCTGCGTGGACCTGCACCCGCACCCGGTACGCGTCACCGACCTGGCCCACCCCGACGAGCTGCGGGTCGACCTCGACCCGATCCCCGGCGTGCCCTGGTCACAGGTACGCGAGGTGGCTCTGGTCGTCCGGGACACCCTCGCCGACCTCGGGCTCACCGGCTGGCCGAAGACCTCCGGCTCCCGCGGCTTCCACATCTACTGCCGGATCGAGCCGCGCTGGACGTTCGCCCAGGTGCGCTCGTGCGCGCTGGCCCTGGCGCGGGAGGTCGAGCGGCGCGCCCCGACGCTTGCCACCAGCCGGTGGTGGAAGGAGGAGCGGGAGGGCGTCTTCGTCGACTACAACCAGAACGCCAAGGACCGCACCACGGCGTCGGCGTACTCGCTGCGGCCCACCCTGGACGCCCGGGTGTCCACCCCGCTGCACTGGGAGGAGGTACCCGACTGCCGGCCGGAGGCGTACACCATCGACACCGTGCCGGAGCGCTTGGCCAGCCTGGGTGACCCGGGGGCCGGCATCGACGAGGCGGCCGGATCGCTGGAGCCGCTGCTCGAGTGGGTCAACCGGGACAAGGCGGCCGGGCTGGACACCCCTCCGCCACCGCGACCCGGTGCCGACGGTCGCCGGCAGTCCACCATGCCGCTGATCGAGATCGCCCGGGCGGCCTCGATCGACGAGGCGATGGCCGGTCTGGACCGCTGGAAGGCCCGGCATCCCGAGGTGTGGCCGCAGCTGCGGCCCAAGGACGTGCTGGTCGACTCGATGCGTGGCCGCAGCAGCACGTGGACCCGGATCCGGCTGAACCTCCAGCACGTACCGGCGGACCAGCGGCCACCGCAGGAGCCGCTGGAGGTCGACTTCGACCCCTGGCAGGGGATGCGCCCGGAGTAGTCAGGTCCGGATCCGCCGCCTGGCCCGGATCGCCAGGTAGGTCAGGATGACCAGGCCGAGCAGCACCAGCGCGGGCACCAGCGCCGGCCGGCCGCGTACCTCGGCGACCACCGCGGAGATGAACGCCATGAGCGTGAAGAAACCGAGGATGCCGATGAGCATTTCCAGGCGCTGTGCCTTCGCCCTGGGGTGCACGCACTCTCCTTTGTCTGGCCGACCCCTGACGTCTGGCTGACCCCTGACGTTTCAGCTAACCCTTGACACCACCGGCGGTCAGTCCGGCGACGATCCGCCGCTGCAGGATCAGCACCATGATGACCAGCGGGATGCACACGACCGTGCCGGCGGCCATGATCGCCGTGTACGGCTCCTGGTGCGGCTGGTTGCCGGTGAACTGGGCGATGGCCACCGTGACCGGCTGCGTCCGGTCGCTGGACAGCTCACTGGCCAGCAGGTACTCGTTCCAGGATGCGATGAACGCGAGGATCGCGGTGGTGAACAGTCCGGGCGCGGCCAGCGGCAGGATGATCTTCCGGAACGCCTGACCCGGCGTGGCACCGTCCACCTTCGCCGACTCCTCCAGCTCCCACGGCATCTCCGCGAAGAACGCGGTGAGCGTGTAGACGGTCAGCGGCAGTGCGAACGAGATGTCCGGGATGATCAGCGCCTGGTACTGGCCGATCCAGTGGATGTTGGTGAACAACTGGAACAGCGGGCTCAGCAGCGCGACGCCGGGGAACATCGCCGCACCCAGGATCACGCCCAGCACCAGGAACTTACCCGGGAAGTTCAGCCGGGACAGGGCGTACGCGGCGAACACCCCGGCGGTCACCGCCAGGATGGTGGTACAGATTCCGATGATCACGCTGTTGACCAGTGCCCGACCGAAATGGTTGCCCAGGCTGGTGTCGAACGCGGTCTTGAAGTTGTCCAGCGTGACGTGGGTCGGCCACGGCGTGGTGTCGAAGGTGTACCCGACCTCACGGAACGCGGTGACCACCATCCAGTACGCGGGCGCCAGGCAGAAGATCACGATGAGCACGATGCCCAGGTAGCTGCGCACGGACGACCACCTGAACGGCGCGCGTCGGCGGGTGATCTCGCTGTGCTTGACCTCGAGCTCGGGCGCCTCGTGGACTTCGGTAACCGGTGTTGTCGAAGCCATCTCTACAGCGCCCCCTTCTGCTGCCGCTGCTGGGTCTGGACCACGTTGGCGCCGAGGAACTTCACGAAGATGAACGCCACCAGGAAGATGAACAGGAAGGTGATCGTGGACAGCGCGGCCGCGCTGTTGAAGCCTTGCCGGATCTGGTCGACCACCAGGATCGACAGGGTCGTGGTGGCGTGGCCGGTGCCGCCGCCGCCACCGGTGAGGATCGCCGGCAGGTCGTAGATGCGCAGCACGTCGAGCACCCGGAAGAGGATCGCCACGATCAGCGCCGGCCGCACCAGCGGCAGCGTCACCCGGGTGAAGCGCTGCCAGGCGCCTGCCCCGTCGACCCGGGCCGCCTCGTAGACATCGGCCGGGATCACCTGCAATCCAGCCAGGATCAGCAGGGCGATGAACGGGGTGGTCTTCCAGACGTCGGCGATGATGACCGCGAACCGCGACGCCCACGCGCCGCCGGTCCAGAGGATGTGGGTACCGAGGATGTGGTTGGCGATGCCGGCGTAGGCGAAGATGAAGTACCAGAGCTTCGCGGTGACCGCGGTGGGGATCGCCCAGGGCACCAGCACGCTGGCCCGCAGCAGTGCCCGGCCGGTGAACGCCCGGTTCATCACGATCGCCATCCACATGCCGAGGACGACCTCGAGCACCACCGTGCAGATGGTGAAGAAGATGGTGACGAACATCGAGTCCCAGAACTGCCCGCCGAGGGTACCCGGTGGGCAGTGCGCCACCTGGCCGCTCGGGCTCTTGCACTGCTCCAGCAGCCAGTGGGAGTAGTTGCTGAACCCGGCGTTGCCGCCGGTGACGAACAGCCCGGTCGCCGGGTCGAGGCCGGGGTCCTTCTGGAACGACATGATGATCGCCCGGACCACCGGGTATCCGATGACGATGGCGAGCAGGACGATCGTCGGGAGGATGAGGGTGAGGCCCAGGCGACGCTCACCCGGGTGGAGTTCCGACCGCGGCCTGCCCCGGCGCCGAGCCGGCGCTTTGGCTTGGGCGGCTTCCTCGGTCTGCACGTCGGGCGTGACGGACATGGGCCCTCCTCAAAGATCACGCCGGGCGCCTCTCGGCGGGGTGGACGAATGCCGCCGGCCGGTTACCGATGGGGCCGGACACGCGGGTGTCCGGCCCCACCGAGGCCGTCAGGAACCGGCGGCCTGGATCGCGGCCTGCATATCCTTCAAGGCTTGCTGGACCGTCTTATCCCCCTTGATCGCGGCGTACGCGTTGTCCTCGATCGCCTTGGTCACGGCCGGGTAGAACGGAGTCACCGGGCGGGGTACCGCGTTCTGGATCGAGATCTTCAGCACCGGCAGGTAGGCCAGCTTGGACACCAGGGTCTGGTCGTCGTACAGCGCGGTCAGCGACGGCGCCAGCGAGCCCTGAGTGGCGTACCAGCGCTCGTTCTCGTCGTTCACCAGGAACTTCAGGAAGTCGTACGCGGTCGCCTTGTGGCCCGAGTAACTACTCATCGCGGAGTTGTGGCCGCCCAGGCTCGACGCGCCGGGGCCGGTGAGCCCGGGCAGCGGCGCGACGGCGAACTTGTCCTTGACCTGGGAGCTGGCGTCGGTCGAGGCGAGGTTGAACACGTACGGCCAGTTGCGCAGGAAGAGCAGTTTGCCGTCCTGGAAGGAGTGGCGGCTCTCCTCCTCCTTGTAGGTGATCGCCTGCTGCGGGATGTTCCCGTTCTTGTAGGCGTCGGCGAGCAGGCTCAGACCCTTGGCGGACTCGGGGGAGTCCACCGCGGGGGTCTTGCCGTCGTCCTTGACGATCTGCCCGCCGGCGGTGTTGATCGCCTCGGAGGCGTTGACGGTCAGCCCCTCGTACTTGAAGAACTGGCCGGCGTAGCAGTCCATCTGGTGCTGCTTGGCGATCGGGCACATCCCCATCATCTCGTCCCACGTCTTGGGCGGCGTGGGTACCAGATCCTTGCGGTAGTAGAGCATTCCGCCGTCACTGGTCTTCGGGGCGGCGTAGAGCGTGCCGTTGTAGGTGGCGGCCTTCACCGTCGCCGGGATCATCTTGCTGGTGTCCAGCGCGTAGTCGCCCTTGAGCGGCTGCAGCCAGCCCTTGGCGGCGAACTCGGCGGTCCACACCACGTCGACGTCGACCACGTCGTAGTTGGCGTCCTTGGCCTGGAAGTGCTGCACCAGGTCGTCGTGCTGGGCGTCGGCCGCCTCGGCCTGCTCCTTGAAGGTGACCTTCTCGTTGGGGTGGGCGGCGTTCCATCTGTCGATCATCGGCCGCGCCACGCCGCTGTTGTCCTTACCCTGTACGTACGTAATCGGGCCGCGGGAGCCGGCGCCCTGCGTGGCGGGGGAGCTTCCGCCACCGCCACCGCAGCCGGCGGCCAGGAGCACGACGGCACCGAGTGAGGCGGTAATAGCCGCGAGACCGGTTGTTCTTCTGATCACTGTTACTCCTTCGCGTGTCACACCGCCGTAAGGGCGGACGGATGGGAAGGGAGCGGCAAGTCTGGGTCTCTTGTGCTGAATCGGATTAGCTAGAAGACTTCTCCCGAGCCTGTACGGTGTCAAGGCTGTTACCCAGTTGTAACTGCTAGGTAAACCGAGCCACTTCCGCAAGCGAAGTGCCCGATGCGACAGCTAAACCCCGCCCGGGCTGTCCGTATCTACAGGATGTGCAGAATGGGACGCGCCAGAAAGGAACAAAGCTCACCGCCGAGGGCCACCCTGCTCGACGTCGCGCGTCGGGCCGGCGTTTCGCGTACCACCGCCTCCTTCGTGATCTCCGGCCGCACCGACATGCGGATCTCCACCGAGGCGCAGGAGCGGGTGCTGCACGCCGTCCGGGAGCTGGACTACCGGCCCAACCTGATGGCGCGCAGCCTGCGGACCAAGCACACCCGCACGATCGGGCTGGTCTCCGACACGATCGCTACCGAGCCGTACGCCGGTGAGATGATCCGGGGCAGCCTGGCCACCGCGCTGCTCTCCGAGCACCTGCTGTTCGTGGGGGAGACCGAGGGCGATGCCACCGTGGAGAAGCGGCTGGTGCAGGACATGCTCGACCGGGGAGTGGTCGGCTTCCTCTACGCGTCGATGTACACCCGGGAGACCCGGCTGCCACCCGCGCTGCGCGGACTGCCCCTGGTGCTGCTCAACTGCGTGACCCCGGACCGGAGGGTACCGGCGGTGCTGCCGGACGAGCGGGCCGCCGGCCGGACCGCCGCGCGGATCCTGCTCGCGGCCGGGCACCGCAACCGGATCTGGCTGGTCGGGGAGAGCCCGGCCGGGGTGTACGCCGGCCGGGAGCGCCGGCTGGGCATCGAGGACGTGCTGGGCCGGGCGCAGCTGTCGCTGGCCGGGACCGTCGACTGCCTCTGGTGGCCGGAGCCCTCCTACGCCGCGGTACGCGAGTTCCTGGTGGGCGGTCCACCGCCCAGCGCGATCGTCTGCCTCAACGACCGGGTGGCCTTCGGCGCCTACCAGGCGCTGGCCGAGGTCGGCCTGACCATCCCGGACGACGTATCGCTGCTCTCGTTCGACGACTCCGATCTCGCTTCCTGGCTCCGCCCGCAGCTGACCAGCATCGCCATCCCGCACTTCGAGCTGGGCCGGCGAGCGGTCGAGCTGCTCCTGTCCGGGCCGCCCGCCCAAGGCATCCACCGGGTCGCGATGCCGCTGCGCGAACGGTCCTCGGTCGGCCCGCCGGTGGTCGCCGCCGTCACCGGATAGCGCCCGAAGAATCCCGCCGCAGGGCTAGGGTCGGGTGATGACCGACTACGCACCCACCCGTGCCGACCGGTTCTCCTTCGGGTTGTGGACGGTCGGCTGGCCGGCCCGGGACATGTTCGGCGACGCCTCCCGTACCCCGCTCGACCCGGTCGAGGCGGTGCACCGCCTGTCCGACCTCGGCGGGTACGGGGTGAGTTTCCACGACGACGACCTGGTCCCGTTCGGTACCGACGAGGCCGGCCGCGAGCAGCACATCGCCCGGTTCCGCAAGGCGCTGGACGAGACCGGTCTGGTGGTCCCGATGATGACCACCAACCTGTTCACCCACCCGGTGTTCAAGGACGGCGCGTTCACCGCCAACGACCGGGCGGTACGCCGGTTCGCGCTGGCCAAGGTGGCCCGCAACCTCGACCTGGCCGCCGAGCTGGGCGCACCCGTCTACGTCCTGTGGGGCGGGCGGGAGGGCGCCGAGTCCGGAGCCGCCAAGGACGTCCGGGCCGCGCTGGACCGGTACCGCGAGGCGCTGGACCTGCTCTGCGGGTACGTGCGCGAGCAGGGGTACGGCATCCGCTTCGCGATCGAGCCCAAGCCGAACGAGCCGCGCGGGGACATCCTGCTGCCGACCATCGGGCACGCGCTCGCGTTCATCACCACGCTGGCCGAGCCGGACCGGGTCGGACTCAACCCGGAGGTGGGCCACGAGGAGATGGCCGGGCTCAACTTCGCGCACGGCATCGCGCAGGCGCTCTGGCACGGCAAGCTGTTCCACATCGACCTCAACGGCCAGCACGGGCCCCGATTCGACCAGGACCTGCGCTTCGGGGCGGGCAACCTGCGCGGCGCCTTCTGGACGGTGGACACCCTGGAAACCCTTGGCTACCAAGGGCCGCGGCATTTCGACTACAAGCCGCCGCGGACCGAGGACGCGGCCGGGGTCTGGGAAACCGCCGCGGCGTGCATGCGCAACTACCTGATCCTGCGCGAGCGGGCCGCGGCGTTCCGGGCCGATCCGGTGGTACGCGAGGCGCTGGCCGAAGCGCGCGTCGACCAGCTCGCCACGCCGACCCTGGGGCCCGGTGAGAGCCTGGCCGACCTGCGCATGGAGCAGCCCGACATCGAGGGGTTGGCCGCCCGCGGGATGGCCTTCGAACGCCTCGACCAGCTCGCCATGGAGCACCTCCTGGGCGCCCGACCGTGAGCTTGGTGGCGGGGGTGGATCTTGGTACCCAGTCGACCAGGGTAGTGGTCTGCGACGCCGACTCCGGAGCCGTGCTCCGGTCCGGCAGCGCACCGCATCCGGACGCCACCGAGGTCGACCCGGCCGTGTGGTGGGGGGCGTTCCAGGAGGCGAGCGCGGGCCTGCTCGACGGGGTGGCCGGGCTGGCGGTGGCCGGCCAGCAGCACGGCCTGGTCGCGATGGACTCCGCCGGTACGGTGGTCCGTCCGGCCCTGCTCTGGAACGACACCCGTTCGGCTCCCGCCGCCACCGATCTGGTTGCCGAGCTGGGTGGCCCGGACGTGTGGGCGTACGCGGTCGGGTCGGTACCGGTGGCCAGCTTCACCGTCACCAAGCTGCGCTGGCTGGCCCGGCACGAGCAGGAGCTCGCCGACCGGGTGGACAGCGTGGTGCTGCCGCACGACTGGCTGACCCACCGGCTGCGTACCAGCGGTGCGGTGAGTACGGATCGCGGGGACGCCTCCGGCACCGGCTACTGGTCGCCGTTCGGTGCGCAGTACCGCACCGACCTGGTGGAGCTCGCGTTCGGCCGGCCGCTCGGGCTGCCCCGGGTCGCCGAACCGGCCGAGGTGGTGGGGGAGACCGCCGCCGGTGCCGTACTCGGTGCCGGGACGGGCGACAACATGGCCGCCGCGCTCGGGCTCGGACTGGCCCCGGGGGACGCGGTGGTGTCGATCGGTACCTCCGGCACCGTGTTCGCGGTGTCCGAGCAGCCGACCGCTGACCCGTCCGGTGCGGTGGCCGGCTTCGCCGACGCCACCGGGCGGTACCTGCCCCTCGTCTGTACCCTCAACGCGGCCCGGGTGCTGGCGGCGGTCGGGAACCTGCTCGGCATACCACTGTCCACTGTGGACGAACTTGCGCTGTCCGCGGAGCCCGGCGCGGGCGGGTTGACCCTGCTGCCCTACCTGGACGGCGAGCGCACGCCCAACCTCCCGGGCGCCCGTGGCCTGGTGACCGGGCTTACCCGGGGCAACGCCTCGCCAGCCAACCTGGCCCGGGCCGCGGTCGAGGGGATGCTCTGCGGGCTCGCTGACGGCGTCGACGCGCTGCGCGTGGTCGGCGTACCCGTGGATCGGGTCCTGCTGATCGGCGGTGGCGCGGCGTCGGCCGCCGTGCGGGCGCTGGCCCCGGCGTTGCTCGGCGCCCCGGTGGTGCTGCCGGAGCCGGCCGAGTATGTCGCGCTGGGCGCGGCCCGGCAGGCGGCCTGGGCGCTGGCCGGCGGCCCTGACCCTCCACAGTGGACGATCAAGGCGGCGGTCGCGGCGGCCGAGCCGGACCGGCTGATCCGGGAAATCTACGCGGACATCCGCGGCAGAGCGGCTGACCTGCTCCGGTAGCCATGGCACGATCAGGTGCATGGGTATCGTCACGCCGGGGTTCACCGGCCGGGCCCGGCAGCCGGGGCCGGAGCTGCCACCGGGGCAGTACCTGACCCGCGACTTCCCGGTGCTCTCCGCCGGCCCGACCCCGCGGATCCCGCTGGACCGGTGGGAGTTCACGGTGACCACCGAGGCCGGGCAGCGGCACCGGTGGAGCTGGCCGGAGCTGCTCGCGTTGCCCGCCGAGACCGTCACGGTCGACCTCCACTGCGTGACCAAGTGGTCGAAGCTCGGTACCAGGTGGACCGGGGTACCGGTGGACGTGCTGCTGCAGGACGTGGAGAGCGCGGCCGACTTCGCGCTCGTGCACTCGTACGGCGGGTACACCACCAACCTGCCGGTGGAGGACCTGCTCGACGGCAAGGCGTGGGTCGCGTACCGGTACGACGGCGAGGACCTGCGTCCCGAGCACGGCGGACCGGCCCGGCTGCTGGTACCGCACCTGTACCTCTGGAAGTCCGCCAAGTGGATACGCGGCATCGAGCTGCTGCTGGCGGACGAGCCGGGGTTCTGGGAGACCGCCGGATACCACAACTACGGTGACCCGTGGCGCGAGCAGCGGTACCAGGGCGACTGAGCCGCCGGCTGGCCTGGCAGGTGGGTCGGCTGGTCGAGGCGCGCGACGAGACGGCGACCGCGCGCACGCTCGCGCTCGACGTACCGGACTGGCCGGGGCACCTCGCCGGGCAGCACGTCGACGTCCGGCTGACCGCCCCGGACGGATACTCCACCCAGCGCAGCTACTCGATCGCGTCGGCGCCCGAGGGCGGCCGGGTCGAGCTGACCGTGCAGCGGATCCCCGACGGGGAGGTGTCGCCCTACCTCACCCAGGTCTTCTCGGTCGGCGACCAGGTCGAGCTGCGCGGGCCGGTCGGCGGCTGGTTCGTCTGGCGCCCCACCGACACCGCTCCGGTCCTGCTGGTGGCCGGCGGCTCCGGCATCGTCCCGTTGATCGCGATGGTACGGGCCCGGGCGGCGGCCGGCAGCCGGGTACCGTTCCGGCTGGTCTACTCGATCCGTACGCCCGCCGACGGGTTCTACCGTGACGAGTTGGGCCGCCGGTCCGCGGAACTCGCGGTGGCCTACGTGCATACCCGCGAGGGTCCCGGTCCGGTGGGCCGGCTCATCGCGGCAACCCTGGACACCCATGGCTGGCCGCCCGAGCTGGAGCCGGTCTGCTACGTCTGCGGCCCGACCGGGTTCGTCGAGGCGGTCAGCGACATCCTGGTCGCCCTCGGCCACGACCCGCACCGGGTGCGTACCGAGCGCTTCGGTTGAGAGGTAGGGACATGACCGACTTCGTGGACGGCAACGCGCTCGCCGGGCCGTTGCGGGAGATCTTCGCGGTCGAGCTGACCGCCGCGACCGGGCGGTGCGTCTCCTGCGGGCGGGTGGACACGGTCGCGTCGTTGCACGTGTACCAGCAGGCGCCGGGCGCGGTGGCCCGCTGCTCCGGCTGC
>WNGE01001500.1_pt1 | contig 31615 bp, 24 predicted proteins | sample 5400651 | NCBI WGS metagenome assembly WNGE01 (sample SAMN13153370, study PRJNA577476) | soil metagenome | isolation source: 60 cm soil or saprolite under grassland replicate 2 | place: USA:California | collected 2016-06-15
GGGGCTCTCGCTCTCCGATTACCTGCGCGGCAGGCGGGAGGCCGGATGAGCAGTCCGCTCGCCATCGGCGCCGTCAGCGCGGTTCTCCGGAACCTGCTCGACAACGGGTTCATCAAGGCCGGCCTGCCGGTGAGCCCGGTCAAGGTCACGGCGGTCGCGCCGGACACGATCAAGCTCGACGATCCCGACCCCACGCCCTCGCTGAACCTCTTCCTCTACCGGACGAGCCTGAACCAGGGCTGGGCCGAGTTCGGGCTGCCCGCGTTCGACGGGAACGGCACACGCGTCTCGAGCCCGCCGCTCGCGCTGAACCTCCACTACCTGCTCACGGCGTACGGCGCGTCCGATTTCCAGGCGGAGATCCTGCTCGGCTACGCGATGCACCTCCTGCACGAGCGGCCGGTGCTCGACCGGCCCGCGATCAGGAGGGCGCTCGATCCGAGCCCGCTCGGCTCCACGATCCTGCCGCCCGCGTTCAAGGCGCTCACCGCCGCCGACCTCGCGGACCAGGTCGAGGGCGTGACGATCACGCCCGAGCCGATGGACACCGAGGAGATGGCCAGGCTCTGGTCGGCGATCCAGGCGCATTACCGGCCGACTGCCTCGTACGTCGTCTCGGTCGTGCTGATCGAGGCGCGCAAGCCTTCCCGCAAGGCGCTTCCCGTGCTCTCGCGCGGCCCGGTCGACCTCGCGACCGGACGCGACCGCGGCGTCGTCGTCGAGCCGAGCCTGCTGCCGCCGTTCCCGACGGTCGTGCGCGTCGAGCCGCCGGATTCACAACCGGCGGCGCGGCTCGGCGAGACCGTGCGCGTCGCGGGGCACCACCTCGACGGAACGTCCACGATCGTCCGCTTCGCGCACCGGCTGCTCGACGACCCGAACGAGGTCACCATCGGCGCGAACACCGACTCGACCGGCATCGACGTGCCGCTCCCGTCCGGCGGGCCCGCCGAGCAGGCCTGGCCGCCCGGCGTCTACATCGTGAGCGTCTCCCTCGTCCGGCCCGGCGAGACCGACCCGCGCGTGTCGAACGTCGCCGCGATGCTGCTTGCGCCCGAGCCGCAACTGCCGCCGACGACCGTCAGCCGGAACGCGACGACCCGGCTCGTCACGGTCACGCTCGACGTCAAGCCTCAGGTGCGGCCGGCGCAGGACGCGCTGCTCACGTTGGGCGGCGACACCGGGCCGGCCGACCCGCATCCCACGCCGGTCTCGACGCTCACGTTCCGGCTCGGCGACGTCCCGCCCGGCGCACAGTGGGTGCGGCTGACGGTCGACGGCGTCGAGAGCCTGCTCGTCGACCGCTCGGCAGAGCCGCCGGCCTTCGATTCGTCGCAGTCCGTGGCGGTGCCGGCATGACCGCGTTGCCGGCCGGCCGCGAGCCGACCACCGCCGAGCGCGAGCAGCAGACGCTCGTGGACGAGGTGGAGCGCGTCCACGTCCTGCTCCAGGCGTTCCGGGACGGGGAGGCGTCCGTCCCGCCGCTCGCACGGCTGCGGGACGCCACCGGCTTCGAGCCGGCGATCGACCGCCTCACGCGGCTCTTCGGGCTGTCGGCGTTCGAGCGGGAGCTGCTGCTCCTCACAGCCGCGGTCGAGCTCGACGGCGACGTCGCTGCGCTCGCCGCGACGCTGCAGCAGGGCGCCGACCCGCGACCCACCTTCGGGCTCGCGCTCGCCGCGCTCGCCAACGCACACTGGGACGCGCTCGCGCCTCGCTCGCCGCTCCGCCGCTGGCGCCTGCTCGAGCTCGGAGCCGGGCCGACGCTCGCGACGCGTCCGCTACGGCTCGACGAGCGCATCCTCCATTACCTCACGGGAATCGACGCGCACGACGAGCGCCTCGACGGCGTGCTGCGCGTCGCGCTCGGCTCGGCGCCGCTCGCGCCTTCGCAGGAACGCCTCGCGCGCGAGCTTGCCCGGACCGCGTCGTCCGCAGGAGCGCGCGTCGTCGTGACGATCGACGGCGAGGACGCGGACGCCCTTCGCGGTGTCGCGCACGCGTTCGCCGGCGCGCTCGGCCGAACGCCGCTCGTCGTCCGTGCCGCGGCGTTGCCCGCGCCGGGACCCGAGCTCGCCGGCATCGTCCGGCTCGTCGATCGCGAGGCTCTCCTGCGCGATGCGTTGCCGGTCATCGAGGCGGCGGGCGCGGCCGAGAGCGTCGTCGCCATGCTCCTCGACGATCTCGAGGCCCCGCTCGTCGTCACCGCCGGCGAGCACGGCGCCGGCGCGGCCGGCCGGGTCTCGCTCCACCGTTCGGTGCGGCTACCGGCTCCCGCCGAGGGCCGCGCGCTTTGGACGGCGGCTCTCGGCGAGCCCCTGGCCCCCACGCTTCGCCGTCTCTGCCGCGAGCGCGCTCGTGTCCCGCTCGAAGGGCTCGCCGAGCGGCTCGATCCGGCCGCGACGTGGGACGATCTGGTGCTGCCGGCCGGCCACCTCGACCTCCTGCGGGAGATCGTCGTCCACGTCCGCCACCGCACCCAGGTCTACGAGCGTTGGGGCTTTGGACAGCGCACGTCGCGCGGCCTCGGCGTCACCGCGCTCTTCGCCGGCGAGAGCGGTACCGGCAAGACGCTCGCCGCCGAGGTGCTCGCCGGCGAGCTCGGCCTCGACCTCTACCGGATCGACCTCGCGGCGACGGTGAGCAAGTACATCGGCGAGACGGAGAAGAACCTGCGCCGCCTGTTCGACGCGGCCGAGGCGAGCGGCGCCGTCCTGCTCTTCGACGAGGCGGATGCGCTCTTCGGCAAGCGCGGCGAGGTCAAGGACGGCCACGACCGCTACGCCAACCTCGAGGTCGCCTACCTCCTGCAGCGAATGGAGTCGTACCGCGGCCTCGCGATCCTGACCACGAACCTCCGCAGCAACGTCGACCGTGCCTTCCTGCGCCGGCTGCGCTTCATCGTCCAGTTCCCGTTCCCCGACCCGGAGCAGCGGGCGGAGATCTGGCGGCGCACGTTCCCGAACGCGACGCCGCTCGACGGCATCGACGCGGAGCGCATCGCGCGGCTCACCGTCTCGGGCGGTTCGATCCGCTCGATCGCGCTCGCGGCGGCCTTCGCCGCCGCCGAGGACGGGACGCCGGTGACCCCCGCACACGTGCTACGTGCAGCGCGGGTCGAGTACGCGAAGGCCGACCGCGCGCTGACCGACGCCGAGACGGAGGGGCTGCGATGACCGCGCCGCGCCGCCTGGAGATCGTCGTCGACGAGCTCGTCGTCCGCGGGCTCGACCCCGTGCAGGCGCGCACAGCCGCGGACGCGCTCGAGGCCCGGCTGACCGCGCTCGCGGCGCAGCCAGTCGGAGCGATTCCCGCAAGGGCGGAGGCATTTCGCCGGCTGCCCGCGGTAGAGGCACCCGCCGGCTCGCCGGCCGCCGTCGGCGACGCTGTCGCCGGCGCCGTCTGGCGCGCGGTCTCCGGAGGAGGCACGACGTGAGCCGGGTGGTCGCGATCCAGCGCTGCGCAGGTCCCGGCAAGTGCAGCTGCCCGGAGTGCAGGGCCCGGGCCGAGGCAGCGTCGCACATGCACCCGCGCGTCCAGCGTTCGACGGCGCGGCCGGTCTCCCGCCCGAACGACCCGGACGAGCGCCAGGCGGAGCGCGCGGCGGAGGTCGTCGGCCGCGGCGGCAGCGTCGCGAGCTGGTCGTTCTCGTCGGTGCCGCCGTCCGCGCAGGTGCAACGGCAGGAGGTCCTCGTCGAAAAGACCGATGAGGAGAAAAGGAAGGAGGCCGTCGAGAAGACGAAAGAAGCGGTGCTCGAGACACCGCAGGCGAAGGAGCTCAAGGAGAAGGTCCTCGCCGATCCGCGCGTGAAAACGGTGACGGACGCCGTGACGTCGACGCCCGGGTTGATCGCCACCGGCGCGGCGGCCGCGGGCGGCGTCGCGGCGCTGGCGGCCACCGGCAAGGCACTGCCGTTCCAGCCCCCGGAGATCCCGCTCGACAGGATCACGCCGGGGCTCTCGGCCAAGGTGACGTACGAAGGCCCCGTCAACGCGCCGTCGTTCGTCGGCCTGAGCGTCACGTACAAGGAGCAGGGGCCGAAGGGCAAGAAGTCGCCGCAGAGCGACAGGATCGCCGCCGACATCGCGCGGCTCAAGGCGCAGCAGGAGATGTTCAAGCCGCAGAGCCAGAAGGCCGCGGAGAAGCAGCAGGAGGACGAGCTCTTCCAGGCGTGGATCAAGTCCCAGTCGGGCCTTCCCGGGCTGACGATCCCGCTCAAGGGCACGCCGCCGAAAGCGGAGGACGCGGCGAAGAAGGAGGAAGAGAAGACGCCGGTCCAGCCGGCGCCCGCGTCGGCGTCCGCCGACCTGCCCGCGCACGCCGACGTCGACGACGCGCTCGCGACGCCTGGACGCCCGCTCGACCTGCGCGCGCGCCGCGAGATGGAGACGCACTTCGGCTACGACTTCTCGGCAGTCCGCGTCCACGACGACGCGCGCGCAGCGGCCACCGCGCAGTCGATCGACGCGGCGGCGTTCACGGTCGGCACCGAGCTCGTCTTCGCCCCCGGCCGCTATGACCCCGCGAGCCTGGACGGCCAGCGCCTGCTCGCGCACGAGCTCGCGCACGTGGTGCAGCAGGGCTTCGAGCGCGGCGGAGCCGGCGCGATCCAGCGGCTTGGCGCGGGCGAGTACCTCAGCCGCGTCTTCGGCGAGGGCACGTTCGGCGACGAGGAGCTGCGCACCTACCTCGAAGGCCGCGACACCGGAGCGATCGAGGACCACTTCGACAGCGACAACAAGGCGCGCGCGATCGTCCGCGCGTGGAGGAACGGCGGCACCGAGTGGGTGCTGACCGCGAAGCGGAAGGCGGTGCTCATCCGCGAGATGCTCTCGGGCGCCGTCTACGACGACGACGAGCAGATGATCCTCGAGCTGCTCCTGCGGTCGTTCAACGCGGAGCTGAGCTACATCTTCACCGTTGGAAACGTCGCGCCGAAGGAGCTCGACTCGGCGCTCGACGGCCTCGAGCACGACCGCCTGCTGGCCTTCTTCGAGCAGAGGTTCGCCGGTGGCACAAAGGCCGTGCTGAACGGCGACATCAGGCCGCAGGGCAACGCCGTGCCGCTCGGCGACGACATCGAGCGCGTCGAGGAGGGCATCGCCGCCGACCTGCCGGAGGCGATGCACCAGTGGACCGTGCCCTGCCTCCTCGGCATCTTCTGCACGCTCGCGCCCGACGTGATCGCGGGCCTCCGGAGCGTGAAGGTCTTGCGGTTCATCGAGATGAACGTCAACCGCTGGACGTACGACGGCAAGACGTGGACGAAGGAGCAGGACCATCCGCCCGGCTTCGAGCACAACGAGGGCGCCGAGAAGACGGTCGGGCTCAAGGCACGGCGCGACTGCGGCGACGTCGCTTCGACGCTCAAGCACGAGGCGGTCCACACGGGGCAGAGGCCCGAGGGCACGCACTACGAGCACGAGATCGGCGCCTACACCGAGGCGGAGCGCTTCGCCATCTCGTACGGCCTCCCCGGCAGGCCATCGTTTCGAAGGCCGGGCCCGAGGGGCGGGGAGGAGCCCGATCCGACGAAGATCGAGGCGTTCGTCGCCGCGAAGTACGGACGGCCCGAGGCAGGCGAGCCGGAGGACGAGCTCATCGGCCACAAGAGCGACGGCACGGCCGTCATCGAGCGTCCCGACGGCACGACCTACGAGCGTCCGCCGAAGAAGGACGACGTGTACCTCGAGAAGAAGCCGGAGCTGGTCCACGAGGAAGAGATCCCGCCGGATTCGTGGAAGTGCCCGGGGAGCAAGCCGTGAAGCGCGCGCGCCGCGTCCCCAGCGAGGCACCGCGCCGGGCCGCCGCAGCGCCGCCGCAACGCGCGCCGGAGCAGACGCGCGCGGTCGAGCCGAAGGGGACGCCGCCGAGCGGCTGGTCGCTCGGATCGGTGCCCGTGTCGCCTTCGCCCGAGCCGGCGGCGCAGGACCTGCAATCCGCGCCGCCGGTCGTCCACGAGCTGCTGGAGTCGCCCGGGGAGCCGCTCGACCCGGCGACGCGCACGTCCATGGAATCGAGCTTCGGCTACGACTTCGGTCGCGTCCGCGTGCACAACGACGAGCGCGCGGCCCGCTCTACCGACGCGGTCGGCGCCGCCGCCTACACGGTCGGCCCGCACGTCGCCTTCGGCCGCGGCCTCTACGAGCCGAACACCGCCGCCGGGAAGAAGGTGCTCGCGCACGAGCTCGCCCACGTCGTCGAGGACGAGGGCGCGAGCATGCCCACCACCCTGACGGTCGGCCGGGAGCACGACCCCGCGGAGCGCGAGGCCGAAGCACAGGCCTCGCGCGTGACCGCGGCGACGTCGCGCGCGCACGGGTCGCAGGCGGCCGTCCGCCACGCGGCCGAGCGCGGTCGCACGGCCGTCCTGCGGCGAACGTCCCTCGGCGCGCTGCTCGGGGGCGCCGGCGGGCTCATCGCCGGCGCGGCGTTCGGCGCACTACTCGGCGGCCCAATCGGAGCGCTGGTCGGCGGCGCGATCGGACTGATCGCCGGCGCCGTCGCGGGCGAGACGGCAACCACGAAGAGCAGGCCGCTGACGGCGACCGAGATCACCTACGCCAAGGAGATCTACCTCGACAGCATCGACTACTCGAAGATCAAGATCACGCGCGACAGCGTCCTCGCGCTCGGCGCTCCGCGGACGATCGGCAACACGATCCACCTCAAGTCCGACTGGGGCCACTTCAAGGGCGACACGCTCGACCTCACCGAGCAGGGGCAGCTGACGCTCATCCACGAGATGGGCCACGTCTGGCAGTACCAGAACGGCGGCCTCGCGTACATCCCGTTGAGCCTGATCGCCCAGATCAAGGGCGCCGTCTCCGGCGGCGACCGCGGCAAGGCCTACGAGTGGCGCGAGGCGCACGAGGCGAAGATCCCCTGGGAGGAGTGGAACCCGGAGCAGCAGGCCGAGGCGATCGAGGAATACAACAAGCTTCTTCGCAAGCAGAAGGAGGGGAAGGCGACACCCGAGGAGATCCACATCCTCTCCGTCCTCCTGCCGTACATCGAGAAGGTCCGCCGGGGCGAGGGCGCGCCGACGTTCGGAGGCCCGCCCAGCCCGTCGCCCGCGGGCGGCCCGTCCCCGGGAGCGCCGATTTGACGCCTCTCTCACCTCGGCTCCTCAGGGGCGGCCTCGTGCAGATGGACCCGGGCTCGGGGCGGGCGCTCCGCGTGATCGGCCTCCAGTACAACCCCGACACGCTCACGCGATCGCTGCAGGTGCAGGCGAGCGGCGGGGCCGAGTCCGGCGACCGCTCGCAGGCGCTGCGGCTCAAGGGCGCGGCCGTCGAGACGATCAAGCTCGAGGCGGAGATCGACGCGTCCGAGCGTCTCAACGACCCCGAGGAGAACCCGACCGCGGTCACGCTCGGCATTCACCCGGAGCTCGCCGCGCTCGAGTCGCTCGTCCACCCGCGCGCCGACGACCTGCAGGCGAACGACGCGCTCGCGGGCGCGGGTGTGCTCGAGGTGCTGCCGCTCGAGGCGCCGCTGACGCTCTTCGTCTGGAGCAGGCAGCGCGTCGTTCCCGTTCGCGTGACCGACCTCTCCGTGACCGAGGAGGCGTTCGACGTCGCGCTCAACCCGATCCGCGCGAAGGTGAGCCTCAGCCTGCGCGTGCTCTCCGTCGACGACCTCGGCTTCAAGCACCGCGGCGGCACGCTCTTCATGGCCTACCTGCGGAACAAGGAGGGCCTGGCCGGAAGCGCCGGCCCCGTCCAGCTGTCCGACCTCGGAGTGGAAGGGATCTAGTGCCCGACCCTCTGCAAGAGCTGCTCGCAGCCGGCGCCGTCCCGACGACGACGTTCCCGCCGACGAGCCGCTACGCCGACGTCGGCGTGGACGCCTGGGACCCTGGGCACGGCCTGCCGCCGGTTCCGTTCCTTCGTCGCCGGCTCTGCCCGCGTGCGGAGCGGTTCGCGCTTCTGTACGAGGTGCGTGTCGTCGAAGGCGACCGCCGCGACGTGCTGGGCGCGCGCCACGCCGGCGACGCGGAGCTCTGGTGGCAGCTCGCCGACGCGAACGCCGTCGTCGATCCGCGCGACCTCACCCAGCCGATCGGGCGCCGCGTGCGCGTCACGCTGCCGAGGGACGTCCCGGGGAGCGGCGGTGCCTGAGCCGGTCCGCCTGCAGCTGATGATGGGGCCGGCGGTCGCCAGGCCGGTTTCGCGCGACGTCCTCGACGCGGTGCAGGAGGTCAAGGTCGAGTCGAACTCGGGCGAGACGCAGAGCGGCTTCGAGATCTCCTTCCGCATCTCGAACCGCTCGCCGCTGCAGACGCTCTTCCTGCTCAGCGGCGGCGCGAGCATCCCGATCTTCCGCGTCGTCATCGCGGTCACGCTCGGCGGCGAGACGACCGTCCTCATGGACGGCGTCATGACGCACCACGAGATCCGCTCCGACTCCGGCCCGACCTCGACGCTGGTCATGAAGGGCAAGGACACGACGGCGCTGATGGACATCATCCCGCTCGACGGGCTGCCCTATCCGGCGATGCCGCCGGCGTTGCGCGTGCTCGTCGCGCTCGCGAAGTACGCCGCCCTCGGGATCGTGCCGATGGTCATCCCGAGCGTGCTCGAGGACGTGCCGATCCCGATCGAGCGGATCCCGCGTCACCAGGGCACGGACTACGGCTACATCAAGGCGCTCGCGCACGACGTCGGCTACGTCTTCTACATCGACCCAGGCCCGGTGCCCGGCATGAGCAAGGCGTACTGGGGGCCGGAGATCCGCATCGGCGCGCCGCAGCACGCGCTCAACCTCGCGCTCGACGGTCCGCACGGGAACGTGAAGAGCCTCTCCTTCCGGTTCGACAAGGAGCGCAAGGAGATCCCGGTCGTGTACATCCAGGAGCCGGCGAGCAAGGCGCCGATCCCGATTCCGATCCCGGACGTCACGCCGCTCAACCCACCGCTCGGCGTCATCCCGCCGCTGCCGCCGAAGATCACGTTCCTCAACGACACGGGGAAGCTGAACCCGCTTGTCGCGGCGATGCGCGGCCTCGCCTACGCCGGCCAGCACACGGACGCGGTCTTCGGCACCGGGTCGCTCGACGTGTCGCGGTACGGCCACGTGCTCAAGGCGCGGCAGCTCGTCGGCGTGCGCGGCGCCGGCGAGGCGTTCGACGGGCTCCACTACGTCTCGGCCGTGTCGTCCGTGCTCAAGCGCGGCGAGTTCACGCAGTCGTTCTCGCTCGCGCGGAACGGGCTCCTGTCGACCCTGCCGGCGGTGCCCGAATGACCACGCTCGAACAGGTTCAGGAGGGAGGCGTCGTCCGGAAGCGCTACTACGGCAAGTACCGCGGCACGGTCGTCAACAACGTCGACCCGATGCAGATCGGGCGGATCCAGGCGATCGTGCCCGACGTCTCCGGCGTCATCCCCACGTCGTGGGCGATGCCATGCCTGCCGGGCGCGGGGATCAACACCGGCGTGTTCACCGTGCCGCAGATCGGCTCCGGCGTGTGGATCGAGTTCGAGCAGGGCGACCCGGACCAGCCGATCTGGGTCGGCGGCTACTGGGGCACGGTGGCCGAGCGGCCGGTGCTCTCCCAGATGGTGCCGCCCGCGGTGAACGGTTTCACCATCCAGACGACGCTCAAGAACGGGATCGTCGTCAGCGACATCCCGGGCCCGACCGGCGGGATCCTGATCCAGACGACGACCGGCGCGATGATCTCCGTCAGCGACGTCGGCATCGTGATCTCGAACGGCAAGGGCGCGGTGATCAGCATGCTCGGGCCGACGACCGACATCAACACGGGCGCGCTCACGGTGGTCTGACGTGCCGCTGCCGACGAAGCCCAGCGCACGTGTCCGAGGGACTGTCCCTGGGACGTGGCTGTTGCGCACGTGTCCGAGGGACTGTCCCTGGGACGTGGCTGTTGCGCACGTGTCCGAGGGACTGTCCCTGGGGCACGGCCCCGGTGACCAGGACCGGAGGGGCCGCTAGTGCCCGCGCCCATCCTCCATCTCGGTGCCGTGGTCACGTGCTCGCACGCCGGGCCTGCGACGCCGGTCTCGCCGTTCCCGCGCGTGCTTCTCTCCGGCCAGCCGCTCGTGACGATCGCCTCTCCGTACGCGATCACGGGCTGTGCGCTCACGGGGAGCGCGCCCCCTTGCGTGACCGGGCAATGGCTGACCGGCGCAGTGCGCGTTCTCGCCGGCGGCGTCCCGGTCGCCACGATGATGGGCACGTCGACGTGCATCGCGCCGGGCACGCCGATGCTTCCGCTCTCCGCCCAGCCGCGGGTGCTCGCGACATGACGAACGTCGACTTCCCGTACCACGTTGACGGGCGAGGGCGCACCGCCGACACGGGTGCAGACGACCACCTGCGCGATCTGATCGAGCAGGTGCTCTTCACCGCGCCGGGCGAGCGCGTCATGCGGCCCGACTTCGGCAGCGGCCTGCTCGGCCTCGTCTTCGAGCCCGGCGGGCCGGAGCTCGTCGCGACGACGCAGCACCTCGTCCAGGGCTCGCTGCAGCAGGAGCTCGGACACCTGATCGCGGTCGAGTCGGTCGAGGTCGAGCAGAACGAGGGCGCGCTCACGGTCAGCGTCTCGTACGTCGCGCTGCAGACGCAGCAACGGGCGTCGGCGTCGTTCACGCGGAGCGTCCCATGAGGTACCTCTGCTGCGACGAGCGGCGCCTGCGCGCAGTCAAGGAGGCCGGCGTCCTCAACGGGATCGAGTACGTCGAGGTTGCCGATTCGGGTATGCCCGACGATCTTCGCCAGCGCGCGCTGTTCGTTCGCCTGCTGAAGCCTCCGGCCGGGCTCACACCGGAAGTCAATGTCGAGATCGTCGGGGGCGAGCGGATCCGCACGGTTGCTGCGTCGACGCCTTCGGCCGCGGAAACCGCAACGCTCACGGCGGGGCTCGACGACCCGTCGACCGTTCTGCTCGTCAAGACCGACTCGACCGGCGACTTCTCGCTGTACACGCTGCGCCTCGTCGCGGGAGGCGGCAGCGAGGAACCGCCTGCCGGCTTCGACCCGCTGCTCGCGTCCGTCGAGTTCTCGTTCAAGGTCGAGTGCCCGTCCGACTTCGACTGCCGGCCGGTCTGCAATTGCCCGCCGGAGGGCGGAGAGCCGCCGTCGATCGACTACCTGGCGAAAGATTTCGACTCGTTCCGCTCGTTGATGCTCGACCGGCTGAGCCTGCTCGCGCCCGAGTGGACGGAGCGGAGCACGGCAGACGCCGGCGTCGCGCTCGTGGAGCTGCTCGCATACGTCGCGGACGAGTTGTCGTACCGGCAGGACGCCGTTTCGACCGAGGCGTATCTCGCGACGGCGCGCCGGCGGACGTCGCTGCGGCGACATGCGCGGCTCGTCGACTACGTCGTTCACGAGGGAGCGAACGCGCGCGCGTGGGCGCGCGTCTTCGCCGGCGGCGAGGGCGTCGTGCTCGAGCAGGGGACGCCGCTGCTGACGCGCGTGCCGGACGTGCCGGAGGTGGTCGAGCCCGGCGGGCCGGAGCATCGCGCGGCGCTGGCGGCGGGCGCCGAGACGTTCGAGACGCTCGCCGAGGAGGTCCTCTACGCGTCGCACGAGCGCTTCGACTTCTGGACGTGGGGCGACGACGGGTGCTGCCTGCCGCGCGGCGCCACGTCGGCGACACTCCTCGGCGACCATCCGCACCTCAAGGCCGGCGACGTGCTCGTGCTGGCCGAGGTCGCGGGGCCGCTCACCGGGCAACCCGAGGACGCCGACCCCGCGAAGCGGGCGGCGGTGCGCCTGACTCACGTCGTCCCGTCGAGCGATCCGTCCGGCGGCCTCTTCGCCGTGCCGCCGACGAACGCCGCCGTCGCGGTCACGGAGATCGCCTGGGACGAGGCCGACGCGCTGCCGTTCGCGCTCTGCATCTCGGTCGAGGAGCGGCCCGGGCTCGTCGTCGGCGAGGCGTGCGGGAACGTCGTCCTCGCCGACCACGGCCGCACGATCCCCGCCGAGCCGCTCGGGGAGGTGCCGCCGCCGGTCCTCACGGCCGTCGGCGACGACGGCTGCGACCCGTGCGACCGTGAGGAGCCCGAGCCCCTGCCGGTCCGCTTCCGGCCGACTCTCGCGAACGCGCCGGTGACACAGACGCGGTCCGCGCCGACGCACGAGGTCGCGCAGGGACCGGTGCCCTCGGGCTCGCAGCTCGAGACCGATCTCAACGCGCTCGCCTTCACGTCGCGCGTCCACGACTGGCTCGACGACCGCGGCTTCAGGTTCAGTGCCGGGCCTGCCGTCGTCCGCGGCGGCGACGGCGTCTTCTCCGTCAGCGACGGCGTCACGGTCGCGCTGCTCCGGCTCGACGGCGGGACGCTGACCGTCTTCGCGCGCCCTGCGTCCGCCGCGGGGACGATCGCCGCAGATCCGCGCGCGTCGGGACCTGCGGTCGCGCTCGCGGGGACGCTGCTCGGCCAGACGGAGCCGTGGACGCCGCAGGTCGACCTCCTTGCGAGCGACGGCGACGCGGCCGAGTTCGTCGTCGAGGTGGAGCACGACGGCGCCGCCACGCTGCGCTTCGGGGACGACGTCCACGGGCGGCGCCCCGAGGTCGGGACGACGTTCGAGGCGACGTACCGCGTCGGCAACGGCACCGCCGGCAACGTCGGCGCCGGCGCGATCGCGCACGTCGTCACGTCGAACGGCGCGATCCTCCGCGCGACGAATCCGCTGCCGGCGTCGGGCGGCATCGACCCCGAGCCGGCGGACGCGGTCCGGCGCGACGCTCCGGAGGCGTACCTCGTCCAGCAGCGCGCGGTCACACGCGACGACTACGCGCGCATGAGCGAGCTCGACCCGCACGTGCAGCGCGCCGCCGCGACCTTCCGCTGGACGGGCTCGTGGCACACCGTGTTCGTCACCGCGGACCGCGTCGGCGGGCTTCCCGTGGACGACAAGTTCGAGACCGAGCTGCGCCGTCATCTCGAGCGGTTCCGCATGGCCGGCTACGACCTCGAGGTCGACGGGCCGCGCTTCGTGCCGCTCGACATCGAGCTCTTCGTCTGCGTGCAGCCCGAGTACTTCCGCTCGCACGTGAAGGCCGCGGTGCTGGACGTGCTCTCGAGCGGCGTTCGGGGGGACGGCACGCCCGGCTTCTTCCACCCGGACCGCTTCACGTTCGGCTCGCACGTCTACCTCTCGGCGATCGTGGCCGAGACGCAGGCCGTCCCGGGCGTCCAGTCCGTGATCCCGAAGGTGTTCCAGCGCCAGCGCGACGATTCGTCGAGCGCGCTCGACACGGGCGTGCTGCCGATGGGCCGCCTCGAGATCGCGCGCCTCGACGACGACCGGAGCTTCCCGGAGCGGGGCGTGCTCGTCGTCACCACGGGAGGCGGCAAATGAGCGCCGGCTCGGTCGCTTGCGGCTGCTGCTCGGGCGTGACGCAGAAGACGCCGCTCGAGGTCTGGAACCGGCCGGGGCTGTCGGCGATCGCGTATCGCGTCGGCGTCCACTCGGACTTCCTCGCGTCGATGCTCGCCGGCCTGACGGACGCGAAGCGCCCGCGGCTCGCCGGGCTCGGCACGCGCGACCGCGACGACTTCTCGATCGCGCTCCTCGACGCGTGGGCGGTCGCGGCCGATGTGCTCGCGTTCTACAACGAGCGGCTCGCGAACGAGTCGTACCTTCGGACGGCGCGTGCGCGCATCTCGCTCCAGGAGCTCGGGCGGCTGATCGGCTATCGCGTACGGCCCGGCGTTGCCGCCGAGACGTACGTCGCCTTCGCGCTCGAGCCGCCGCCCGACGTGCCGCCGACGGCGTCGAAGGATCCGGGCTCGGCGCCCCCGGTGACGCCCGCGATCGTGACGCTCGAGCCGGGACTGAGGGTGCAGAGCATCCCCGGGCCCGGCGAGCAGCCGCAGACGTTCGAGACCGTCGAAGAGGTCGAGGCCCGGCCCGAGTGGAATGCGATCCCGGCGTCGACGACCGTGACCTTCGTCCCGGCGATGGGCGCCAAGCACGCATACCTGAAGGGCGCCGCGCTCAACCTGAAGCCGGGCGACGCGCTGCTGTTCGCGGGCGAAGACGTCGACGTCAAGCCGGATCACTGGGACCTCCGCATCCTCGCCACCGTCGAGGCCGACTCCGTGAACGAGCGCACGCTCGTCACCTGGGACGAGGGGCTCGGCTCCGCCAAGTGGAACGTCTCGCCTGCGAGCCCGCCGCAGCCGTTCGCACTGCGTAAGCGGCTCGACGTCTTCGGCCACAACGCACCGTTCCAGAAGCTCGTCTTCCCGACGGCTTCGGGTGACTGGGCCTTCGCGCTCTCGGCGAAAGGCGAGAGCTTCGTCGACCTCGACGGCTCGCACCCTGACGTCGTCGTCGGCTCCTGGGTCGTTCTGTCGATCCCGAGCTATCGCGAGCTGTGGAAGGTGAAGAGCGTCGCAGAGCTGTCGCGGGCCGACTACGCGACGTCGGGCAACATCACGCGGCTCGAGCTCGAGGGCGGCGAGAACTACGACAAGTTCGACGATCAGGTTCGCGAGACCACCGTGTTCGCGGTGCAGGAGGCTCTCGACTTCGCGGACGCGCCAGACCCGAGCGACGTCGAGGACGACGCGATCAGGGTCGACGTCGACGTCTCGGCGATGGCGCAGGACCGCACCCTGTTCGTCCGCGGCACGACGACCGGCGGCAAGGAACACGCCGAGCCCGTTGTCGTGAAGGCCGTCAAGGCGGACGGCGCCCGCTGGCGGATCGAGCTCGCGAAGGATCTGTCGACGTCGTATGAGCGCGAGTCCGTGATCGTCCACGGCAACGTCGCGCTCGCGACGCACGGCGAGACCGTGCAGCAGCTGCTCGGCTCGGGCCGTGCGAGCGTGCCGTTCCAGCGCTTCACGCTCGCGCACGAACCGCTGACGTACCTCCAGTCGAGCGCCGATCCGTCGGGCACCGACTCTGCGCTCGAGGTGCGCGTGAACGACGTCCTCTGGGACGAGGTACCGACGCTGTACGGTGCCGGGTCGCGCGACCGCGCGTACGCACTGCGCACGGACGAGGACGGCAAGGCGTACGTGCAGTTCGGCGACGGCGAGCGCGGCACGCGCCTGCCGTCGGGGTCGAACAACGTGCGTGCGACGTACCGCAAGGGGCTCGGCGCGGCGGGCAACGTCAAGGCCGGCGCGCTCGCGCAGCTGCTCGACAGGCCCCTAGGCGTCAAGGGCGTGAGCAATCCCGCGGAGGCGAGTGGGGGCGTCGACCCGGAGTCGGAGGAGTCGGCGCGCACGTCGATCCCGCTCGGCGTGCGCACGCTCGGTCGCGCGGTCTCGCTGCTCGACTACGAGGACTTCGCGCGAGCGTTCAGCGGCGTCGCGAAGGCGAACGCCGCGGTGCTGCAGCTTCGCTCCGGCCGGACGGTCGTGGTGACCGTCGCGTTCGAGGGCGGCGACCGGCTCGCCGACCTCGCCGACGCGCTGCGCGCGCACGGCGATCCGCGCGTCGAGGTGGTCGTGCTCGCCGGGACGACGCAGACGTTCAAGGTCGCGCTCAAGGTCGCGGTCGACCCCGCGTACGAGTCCGACGCCGTGCTGTCCGGCGTCGAGTCCGCGCTCCGCACGGCGTACTCCTTCGACGCACGCGGCTTTACCGAGCCCGTCTTCCTCTCGGGAATCGAGTCGGTAGCGCACACGGTCGCCGGCGTGCTCGCGGTGGACGTCGACCGCCTCTACACCGGCACGACGGCCGGACGCAACGAGCGCCTGCTCGCGCAGCAGCCCGCGGTCGGCGCCAACGGCACGGCGATCCCGGCCGGCCTGCTCGAGCTCGACGAAGGCCCGTTCGACTGGCTGGAGGAGATGAAGCCGTGAGTGCCCCCCTGCGCCAGGTCCAGACAGGACCAGGCTGGTGGCAGCCACCCGCACGCGCGTGTGACGCGGGTGTCACCGAACGAGCGCTTTGCCCTGCTCGGCGCATTCTCGGAACGTTAGGACCGGTAGCAGCCACCCGCGCGGAAATGTGGCGCGATTGCAACGCGGATGTGGAGGGGGCGGCGTGAGCGGGTCCGGTCTCTACACGGCTGAGGAGATCTACCGGCTGCTGCCGGCCGTCTACCGCGTCCGCGACGCCGAGCAGGGCGGTGTCCTGCGCGAGCTCGTCGGCGTGATCACCGACCAGGTCAACGTGCTCGCGGAGAGCCTCGAGCAGATGTACGACGACGAGTTCATCGAGACGTGCGCGCCGTGGGTTGCGCCGTACGTCGGCGACCTCGTCGGCTACCGGACGCTGCACGGCGTCGTCCCGCAGATCGCCTCGCCGCGCGCAGACGTCGCGAACACGATCCGCTACCGACGGCGCAAGGGAACCGTGTCGGTGCTCGAGCAGCTCGCCGCCGACGTCACGGGCTGGCCGGCCCACGCAGTCGAGTTCTTCGAGCTGCTCGCGGCGACGCAGTACATGAACCACGTCCGGCCGCACGCCGCCGCGACCGCCGACCTGCGCGACGAAGCGCGGCTCGAGCTGGCGGGAACGTTCCAGGCGGGAGCGTTCGACAGCTTCGCGCACACGGCCGAGATGCGCAGCGTCACGTCGCGCTCCGGCCGCTACAACATCCGGAACGTCGGCATCTTCCTCTGGCGCGTGCAGGCGCTGCGCCTCGTGCGCGTGCCGCTCGTCGAGGCCGACGGCTCCGGCCTGCGCTTCCGCTTCGACCAGCTCGGCACGGACAAGCAGCTCTTCGCGCAGAAGCGGACCGAGCAGGAGATCACGCACCTCGCCGAGCCGCTCGACGTGCCGCTGCCGCTGAGGCGCCGCTTCGCGGGCGCACACTTGGCAGACCTCTACGGCGCCGGGCGCTCCTTCCTGCTCGAGGTCGACACCGCCGGCGTCGTCGAGCCGGTGGCACCGGCCGACATTCGCATCTGCGATCTCTCCGACGATCCGGCGATCCCCGGCGCCTGGGCGCACCAGCCGCAGCCGGCCGACACCCACGTCGCCGTCGATCCCGTGCTCGGCCGCGTCGCGTTCGCCGCCGCGCCCGCGGCCGGCGCGACGCGCCTCGCGACGTTCCACTACGGCACCGCCCTCGCGATCGGCGGCGGCGGATACGACCGCGCGGCGACGATTGACAAGGTGAACACGATCGTGACCGTCTCCGGCGGCGACCCGCTCGGCCCGCCGCTCACGTCGGTCGAGGGCGGCGGCGCGGTGCAGATCCTCGACAGCCGTCCGTACGCCGCGCCCACCACGATCACGGCGACGACCCCGGTTGCGAACGCGCCCGACCGCACAGTCGTTCTTCGCTCAGCGAACCGCGCGAGACCGCTGCTCTCGCGTGCCGATCAGCTCAGGCTCGCGATGGATCCGGACACGACGATCGAGCTGAGCGGGCTCGTCCTCGCCGGTGCGCCGCTCGTCATCGAGCAGTCCGCCGACGCGGAGCCGCGGACGCTCGTGCTCCGCCACTGCACGCTGGTGCCGGGCCTCACGCGCGATCCCGACGGCACCGCTCACTTCACCGGCCGCGCGAGCCTGATCGTCCTGCACCCGTTCGCGTCGGTGACGCTCGACCACTGCATCGTCGGACCGGTCGTCGCGATCGAGGGCGCCGAGGTGGCCGCGAACGATTCCGTGTTCGACGCCTCCGCCCAGGACGAGATCGCGTTCTGCGGTCGCGCGCCGGCCGGGGGCGGCGGACTGCTGACGGTCTCCAACGCGGCCGACCGGAAGACGGGCGACGGGCTGACGGCCGGCGGTCACCTCACGCTCGAGGCGTGCACCGTCCTCGGCAAGGTGCACGCGGAGCGCCTCGACGTCTCCGATTCGCTGCTGCTCGCCCGCCGCACGGGCGCCGGCGACCCGTGGCCCGCGCCCGTGTGGGCCGAGCGCCGCCAGGTCGGCTGCGTCCGCTTCTCGTTCGTGCCGCCGGGCTCGCGCACGCCGCGCCGCTTCCACTGCGCGGGCGCCGATCCGGCTCACCGCCCGTTCCACACGTCGCTCCGCTACGGCGATCCCGGCTACATGCAGCTGCGCCGCTCGACGCACGCGGCCATCCGCACCGGGGCGAGCGACGAGAGCGAGATGGGCGTGACGCACGAGCTCTACCAGCCGCAGCGCGAGACCAACCTGCGGATCCGACTCGACGAATACCTCCGCTACGGACTGGAGGCCGGGTTCTTCTACGCAACATGACCGACCGGGAAGGGAGATAGAGCATGGGTGCCGACGTCAGCCGCGTGAGGTTCGATCCGCTTCGGGATTTCGCGGGCGTGGTCCTCCAGCAGGGGAGGCTGCTGCTCGACGGGGACTTCAACGAATACGTCGCGCTGCTCGACCGCCGGCTGCGCGCGGAGACGTGCGACCTGACGTCGTTCGGCCCCGATCCCGATCACGCCGGCGAGTCCTGGGTGCCGCGCCAGACGATCAACGGCTTCAAGGTCACCGCGTCGGGCGGCAAGCTGACGATCGGCCGCGGCCGGATGTACGTCGACGGGCTGCTCGCCGAGAACCACGGCGTGGCGCCGATGGGGTTCGACCCGCTGCTCTCCGAGCGGACGGGAACGGCAGACACCCCGTACGAGAAGCAGCCCTACTGGCCGACACCCGATCCGTTGCCGACGAGCGGGAGCCACCTCGCGTACGTCGACGTCTGGGAGCGCGAGGTCACGTACCTCGAAGACTCGAAGCTCGTCGAGGTCGCGGTCGGCGTCGACACGACCGCGCGCAAGCAGACCGCGTGGCAGGTGCGCCTCCTCGAGGACGTCGGCAACGTCACGTGCGAGTCGGACGACGACGACATCAAGCTCTGGCCCGAGACGATCGCGCCCTCGGCTGGCCGCTTGACCACGGACACCGTCGAGGTGAGCGCGAAGGACGACCCGTGCGCCATCCCGCCGACCGGCGGCTACCGCGGGCTCGAGAACCAGACGTACCGTGTCGAGATCCACACCGGCGGCGCGCCGGGGACTGCGACGTTCAAGTGGTCGCGCGACAACGGCTCGGTCGCCATCCCCGTCGTCGAGATGGTCTCCACGACGGTCCTGCGGCTCGCGACCGTCGGCAAGGACGACGTGCTCCGCATCTCCACCGGCGACTGGGTGGAGATCCTCGACGACAACTACGAGCTCGGACAGAAGCCGGGCGAGCTGCGCAAGGTCACCGTCGACGACGCTGCGCGCACGATCACCTTCACGGGCGCGATCCCGACCGACCTTCGCCCCGCGAACGCCGACGACGCCGCGAAGCGGCACCTGCGCGTGCGGCGCTGGGACCAGGCCGGCGTCGTGAAGAGCGGCGCCGGTGCGACGTTGACCGACCTCGACCTCGCCGGCTCCTCGGGTCTCATCACGGTGCCCACGAGCGTGTCGACGCAGGTCGTGCTCGAGCACGGCGTCGTCGTCGCGTTCTCGGTCGCGCCCGGCGGCAGCGGGAAGTTCCGCGCCGGCGACCACTGGATCTTCGCTGCGCGCACAGCCGACACCTCCGTGGAGAAGCTCGACGCCGCGCCGCCGCTCGGCGTGCACCACCACTACGCGCGGCTCGGGGTCGTCACGTTCCCCGGCTCCGCGACCGACTGCCGCCGTCTCTGGCCGCCGCTCGGTGACGGTGGCGAGGGCTGCGACTGCACGGTGTGCCTGACGCCGGACTCGCCGATCGGTCTGCAGGATGCCGTCGACCAGATCAAGGCGGTCGGCGGCACGATCTGCCTCGCCGCCGGCGTCTACGACCTCGGGAGCGGCGTGAACGTCACCGGCGCGCGCTCCCTGCGGATCCGCGGCCAGGGCCCGGCCACAATCCTCGTCGCGCGCGGCAAGGCGCTCACCGTCGCGCAGTCGCTCGCCGTCACCGTCGAGAACCTCGCGGTCGTCAGCGGCGCCGAGGCGCCGGCCGCGATCGAGCTGCGCAGCGTGATCGGGGCCACGCTGCAGGATCTCGTCGTCCTGTCGTACCCGACGCGCTCGCGCACCGACGTCGCGGCTGGCCCGGTCTCCGGCGCCGCGGTCGAGCTCTCCGGGGTCGGCCTGCTCGTTGCGCTCCGCCGTAACGTGCTCGTCGGCGCCAGGGGGATCGATGCCGGGTCCGGCGAGAGGATCGGGCTCTACGCGGCGGGCCTGCGCGTCGAGGACAACGCCGTCGTCGGGCTCCAGCGCGCGATCGACCTCGGCGGCCGCTCGGCGTACCTCTACTCGTGCCGCGTCGAGCGCAACGAGGTGCTCGCGGGAGAGGGAGGCGGGGTCGTGGCGACCGGCGCCGTTGCGCCCGGCGGCACGCTCGACGTGGTCGGCAACAAGATCGCGACGGAAGGGGCGGGCATCGTCGTCGGCGCCGACGCGACGGTCGACTCGAACGCGATCAACCATCCAGCGCCAGGTGGAAGCGGCACCGGCACGGAGGGCATCGTCGTCGCGGCGGGCGGGCTCGGGGTCGCACCGGGCAACGTCCGGATCACGGGCAACCGCGTCCACGACCGCACGGGCACCGGCATCGCGCTGCGCACGCCGGTGCGCACGTTCATGGTCAAGGAGAACGTCCTCGCGCGCGTCGGCGCGGGCATCGCGATCGAGGGAAAGGGCTCCGCCGAGCGCGTCGCAGTCGACAACAACGAGGTCTTCGACGTCGCCGCGCGCGAGGGAGCCGACACGCCGTTCGGCATGGTGCTCGCGCGTGCCGAGTCGATCGCGCTCGCCGGCAACACGGTCGCGCGCGTCGGGCTCGGCGCGACCGGCGTGCCCGTGCGCGCCGGCATCGTCGTCCTCGCCGCCGACGACATCCGCGTCACCGGCAACGTCGTCGACACCGTCGGCCCGCAGGGTGACGGCGGCTTCCTCGGGCTCGCCCTCGGCATCGCGGTCTCCGGCCCCTTCAACGCGGCCTCGGTCTCCGATAACTCCGCACGCTTCGGATCCGATCGCCTGGCGCCTTCGGAGGGCAGCTGGAACGCGTTGATGATCATGTCGGCCGGCGCGAGCAACACGATGCGGTTCGGTGCCGGCAAGGCCGTCGTCGCGGTGTCCGGCGGTGCGGTCGTCCTCACGAACGGCTGGGGCTTCTTCGCCGCCGCGCGCACTGACCACGCAGTTGTGGCGTCGAACACGCTCACGGGGGGCGGCGCGCTGCCGACGTGCTTCGCGCGCGTGGCCGGCGACATCGTTGCTCAGGGAAACCACTGCACGCACAGCGGCGGCCAGCAGCCGACCGGCGTCTTCCTCCAGGCGTCCGTGATCACCGCGTCGACCAACCGGCTCACCGCCGGCGACTCGATGATCGTCATCAGAGTCGGCGAAGACGGCTTCGCCGCGGTCGGGAACCTGGCCCCCGGCGGCACCCATCTGAACAATCCCGGCAACGGACTTCCCGCGCCGTGGGCTCCCCTCAATCCAACCGTCTAGGAGGCAACCGATGCCTGTGATCATCGTCGGCAGCGAGAAGAACTTCGCGGCGCTGCGTCCCCGCCTGTTCAGCGGCCGGGTCCCGAGCGCCGCGGTGCAGGAGGTGACGGACGCGGTGGCGGCCGCGAACCCGCACGCCGACCTCAAGGCGCTCAAGCCGGGGACGATCCTGACGATCCCCGACTCGCCGCACGTCGCCGTCAGCGGCGACATCTCGCTGGACGACTCGACGAAGGAGCTGATCGACGCGCTCGCGGAGGCAGGCGCGGACACGCTCGACGACCTTGTCACGACTGCCCGGGCCGCCGAGCGGAACGCCGCCGCCGAGCGCAAGCAGCTCGGCGCCGCGCTCTCCCGGCCCGAGCTCGACGCCGCAGGCAAGAAGGACAAGGCGCTCGGCGACGATCTCAAGGCGGTCAAGCAGGCCGTCGACGACGACGAGAAGGCGGCGAAGCAGCGCGCGACCGCCCTCGACGAGGCCCGCGACAGCTGGAAGGCCGAGCTGACGGCGCTGAAGGGACTGCTGGGGTAGACGGACCGCGTCCTGCGTCGTACGCTCTCAGAGGACTGAGCCGTCTGTCTTTTCTGGGGGTATGAGGATGAGTGACCTGCGTCTCACCAAGCCGCCGATGCGCGGCGCCGAGGTGCGGAGGCTGCAGAAGCGGCTGACCGCGCTCGGCTTCGATACCGGCGGCATCGACGGCGTCTTAGGAGGCCAGACCGACAAGGCCGTGCGCGCGTTCCAGAGGTCGAAGGGGCTGGAGGTCGACGGCGTCGCGGGGCCGAACACGCTCGCGGCGCTCGGCCTGAAGCGTCACCTCGAGCAGCATCACGCGAACGGGACGCTGACCGTGGAGCAGATCGCCTCCGTCATCGGCTGCTCCGTGGACGCGGTCCGCGCGAACTGGCCGCCGATCCTCGCGGCGCTCGCCGCGCGGGGTATCGACTCGCTGCCGTGCCAGGTCGCGACGCTCGCGACGATCGGCACCGAAGTGGGCTCGTTCGCGCCGATCAACGAGTTCGGCGACACGGCGTACTTCACGCGCATGTACGAGGGGCGGAAGGACCTCGGCAACCTACGGCAGGGCGACGGCGCCCGCTACCACGGCCGCGGCTACATCCAGCTCACCGGGCGCGCCAACTACAAGTCGTACGGCGCGAAGCTCGGCGTGCCGCTCGAGAAGAACCCGGACCTCGCGCTGCAGCCCGAGGTCGCCGCGCAGGTGCTGGTGTCGTACATCGCCGACCACGGGATCGCGAATCTCGCGGCCGCGGGAGACTGGCAGGGCGTCCGCCGCGCGGTGAACGGCGGGCTCAACGGATGGGACCGGTTCTCGAAGCTCGTCGAGGGCCTCGAGGCGGCGGTGCACTGACGTGGCCGAGTTCTCGACTCCTCTCCATCTCTCGTCGCCGATCGAGCGCTCGCCGCGCGTGAAGGAGGCGCAGCTGGTGCTTTCCGGCAACAACGCGTTCAAGCAGGACTTCCACCCGGGCGGCCTCGACGGCGAGTACGGCCCGATCACGGCCGCGGCGGTCGAGCAGGCGAAGCTGCTCATCGGCTACCCGCCGAAGAGCGTCGACCCGGCGTACGGCCAGCTCATGCACGAGCTCCTCACGGGAAAGCGCAAGCTCCCGCCGGCGTACGCCGCGCGCCGCCGCAAGCTGATGAAGGAGCAGGGCGCGGGCGGCGCGGCGAAGAGCAAGGCCGTCGACCGCGCGCTCAAAGACGCGGAGAACCACGTCGCGGAGACGGGAAACAACCTCACGCCCTTCGGCGAGTGGTACGGGATGAACGGACAGCCCTGGTGCTGCATGTACGTCACCTACCAGCTCTGCAAGGCGGGCTACCCCGGGTTCGAGCGCGGCAAGTTCGCGTCGTACTGCGGCAGCGTCGTCGACGCCGCGAGACGGCGCGAGCGCGGTCTCGCGCTGACGACGTCTCCTGAACGCGGAGACCTCGTCATCTACAACAAGGACGAGCACATCGAGTTCTTCGTCGAGTGGGTGACGCCGAACGAGTCGTTCCGGGCAGTCGGCGGCAACACGTCGGGGCACGACGGATCGCGAAGCAACGGCGGCGAGGTGGCGGTGAACCAGCGCCTGGTCAAGGACCCGCGCTTCCCCGCGAGCTACTTCATCCGGGTGGGAGCGTAGGGCTCACGCGAACGCAGTCCTTGCTCTTGAACGTCAGGACGGGATGCAACTCGATGCCGTTCAGCGCGACGCCGGTCTGGCCGTGGATGGGGTCGAAGAAGCCGACGCCCGTGAGCGTCGCGGTTCCGTGGAGCGTGACCGGGCTCGACCCGGGCAGGCCGCCGCACGCCGTGGCGAGCTCTGTGCGCGCGCGTTGCATCTTGCCTCTGACCTTCGCCTGAGCTCCGGTCGTGCACGAGGTCGCGGGGAACTCGGCGATCATCGTCCCGCCCGACGTCAGATCGGCGATCACGAGATGAATGTCCGAGTCGTCCTCCTTGCGCATCGACAGCAAGAGCGCCGTCACGCCGTAGACGGTTCGTTCGGTCCGCCGACCTCGCGTCGTCGCGGCGTCCAGGTGGGCGGGCGCCTTGAGCCGCGACAGCGCCGCGATGTCCTTCGGCTTGACTGTCGCGAACGTCACCTTGGCGGCGGCGGCGTCGCTCAGCGTCTTGACGCTCCACCGCTCCTTGCCGCACGCGGGTGCCGTGGTCGCGGTGCGCGCGACGGACGCCTGGTGCCCGTACACGCCTGTGACCACGCACGCAGCCACTACGACTGTTGCCGACGCAAGCGTGCGCGATCTCATGTTCGTCGCCTCCCTGGCCCCTTCGTGCGGCCGCAGACCCAAATACAGCGTAGCGCCAAAGGGACACGTCGAAAAGAGCCGGTCCTTTCTTCTATGCTCGCTCGTGCCGCATGTCGACTGAGCGTGGGGGCACACGAGAGCTGCGACTGGCCGTCGTCTGTTACGGCGGCTCTTCGCTTGCGATCTACATGCACGGCGTCACCAAGGAGCTGCACCGGCTCGTCAAGGGCTCGGCGCTGCTCGACGCGGGGCTCGCGCCGGATGCGGACGCTCCGAGCGAGTCGGTCTACGGCGACCTGCTGCGCGCATTGGCCGAGGAGCAAAAGGTCACGACGCGCGTCGTCGTCGACATCGTCGCGGGAACGTCTGCCGGCGGCATCAACGGGATCTACCTGAGCAAGGCGATCGCGCACAACCTCTCGCAGGACGCGCTGCGCGACCTCTGGTTCGAGCGCGGCGATATGCGCCAGCTGCTGCTGCTCCCGACGTGGCTACCGCTGAAGCTGCGCGCCTTCCTGCTGCTGCCGCGCGCACTGCGCCGCTCGCCGCTGCGTGGCAAGGAGATGGCTCAATGGTTGTTCCAGGCTCTCGAGGGGATGGACGCCGGCGGCAGCAAGCCGAAGAGTCTCGAAACGCTCGTGCCTCAGGACGGTCGGCTCGACCTGTTCGTGACGATCACGGACTTCTACGGCTACGACCGGCAGGTGCCGATCTTCGATCCGACCCTCGTGCACGATTCGCGGCACCGTCACGCGCTCAAGTTCTCGTACGGCCCGGACGCTCGGGATCAGCTCGGCCCTGCGAACAACGGCAGCCTTGCGTTCGCGGCCAGGACCACGTCCTGCTTTCCCGGCGTCTTTCCGCCCGTCAGCTTTGCCGCGTTCAAGGAGTGGGTGCCGGAGGCGCCGCTCGACGACCTGACACGCTGCTTCCGCAGCTACGCGCTCGCGGGGTCGTCGCCCGAGAACACACAGTTCATCGACGGTGGCGTGCTCGACAACAAGCCGTTCGGCTGGGCGATCGGCGCGATCAAGCTGCGACGAGCGGACGTCGAGGTCGAGCGCAGGCTGCTCTATCTCGAGCCCGACCCGGGGGAACGGTTCCTCCCCGTGGACGGCGCAGCACCCGCAGCGCCGAAGAAGGCGCCGGGAACGGCCGCCGCCCTTCTCGGCGCGGTCAGCGGCATCCCTCGCCACGAGCCGCTCCTCGACGACCTGCTCGACGCCGGCGCGCACAACGATCGCGTCGGGCGGATCAGGGACGTGATCGAGACGAGCTTCAACGGCGTCGCGGAGATCGTCAACGGCGTCGTCGGCTCCACGGACGGCGTTCCCGACGACGCCCAGAGCGCGAAGCTCGGCGAATGGACGGCGGCGATCCACAAGCGGACGGTTGAAGAGGCCGGACTGGCCTATACGACGTACATGCGCATGAAGATCAGCGGCACCGTCGACCGCTACGCCGACACCGTCTGCAACGTCTGCGATTTCCCGGACGACTCGAACCATGCCCAGCTCGTCCGGAGCGTCCTGCGTCGCTGGGCGGAGGAGCGTGACCTCTTCAGCCAGCAGCCCGAGCCAACCGAGCTTCAGGTCGCCTTTCTTCGACACTTCGACCTGGGCTACCAGGAGCGCCGCCTGCGCTTCGTCACGTCCGCGCTGCGCTGGTGGTACCGCGACCTCGCGGACGACAAGCCGGACATCCCGCCGAGGGCGGAGCTCGACCGAGGCAAGCAGATCCTCTACGACGCGGTCGCGACGCTCCGGCGAACGATGGGCGGCGACGATTTCGACGATGCGCTGAGCGAACGCCTGAGGGCCTGCTTCCCCGACCATGGAATCCGGCTGTTTCTCGACGACCCGGGGCTCGATCCAGCCGCGTACCTCGAGCTACACCGGAAGGAGCTCGAAGCCGTGCAAGCAGAGCTGGATACCTTCCTCGGCAAACGCCTGGACGGTTTCGCGGCGAAGCTCTACAGCGACCTGTACGACCTCTCACGCGAGTGGAATCCCGACCGGCGCCGCGACCTGCTCGTCCGTTACCTCGGCTTCCCGCTCTGGGACGTTCTCCTGTATCCGATCCAGGCGCTCTCCGACGCGGGCGAGAATGACCAGCTCCAGGTTCAGCGAATGAGCCCGTACGAGGCGCGCGTGCTGAAAACGCCGCCGGCGGAGAAGGTGCAAGGCAAGCGGCTGATGCATTTCTGGGCCTTCTTCGACCGCACCGCACGCGAGAACGACTACCTGTGGGGACGCCTCGACGGCGCCGCGCACCTGATCGGGATCCTGCTCGGAAAGGACCACCCGCAATACCGGAGCTGGTGCCTGCGCGCGTTCGAGGCGATTCTCGACGAGGACGAGGCCGCGCTCACGCACGTCCGCGAGACCGTGCGCGCGCTCCGGAACGAAATCGCTTCTTGACGCCGCCCTCCGGGGGGTGCATGGTTGTGACCAGGCAACAGGAGAGGGGCGCCGTGTTCGTTCCACAATCCGTTGCTGCGGCGACTCCTCACCGCCCCTCACGCGGACCGAACGCGACGCGTCCGCCGCCCGACGTGCGGTTGCCCGCCTGAAGACACCACGTCACTCTTGCGAGCGGCCGGGCCGACTCGCATGGGGGAAGGAGGACCTAGTCACATGGCAACAATCGAGACGAACGAGGCCGAGGCGATCGGCTTCGCGGTACGGGAGGCGATGCTCGAAGACGTGCTGCCGATCGTCCAGGAGCGGCCGGCCGCAATCGTCGGCGACCGCCAGCCGGTCGGCATGGGCTGGCTGCGCGATCTTCCCGACTTCCGGGACTACACCGGAGAAGACGAGAAGATCCTGCCGCACCTCGACGCGATCGGAATCGCGCAGCCGCAAGATGTCGCCGTGCCCGCAAAGATCGACCTGCGGGCGTATTGCTCGCCGGTGGAGGACCAGGGCGCGATCGGCTCCTGCACGGCAAACGCGGTCGTCGGGCTGGTCGAGTACTTCGAACGCCGCGCTTTCGGGAAGTACATCGACGCGTCACGACTGTTCCTCTACAAGGCGACGCGAGACCTGCTCCACTGGACGGGCGACACCGGCGCCTACCTGCGCTCGACGATCGGGGCGCTCGCGCTCTTCGGCGTCCCGCCGGAGGAGTACTGGCCGTACAAGATCGCGGGCTTCGACACCGAGCCGTCGGCGTTCTGCTACGCGTTCGCGCAGGACTACCGGGCGATCTCGTACTTCCGGCTGGACGATGCGGACACGTCACCGTCCGCGCTGTTGACGAAGATCAAGGCGGGTCTCGCCGCGGGCCTGCCGTGCGTGTTCGGCTTCACGGTCTACAGCTCGATCGCGCAGGCCGCGAAGACGGGTCGGATCCCGTATCCGGCCAAAGGCGAGAAGGTGCTCGGCGGCCACGCGATGCTCGTGATCGGCTACGACGACAACATGACGATCACGAACTCGAACAACGGCGGCTCCGCGAACGGCGCGCTCATCGTCCGGAACTCGTGGGGTCCGAGCTGGGGCGACCACGGCTACGGCGCTATCCCATACGAGTACGTCGGGAAGCAGCTGGCTGTCGACTTCTGGTCGCTGACCAAGCAGGACTGGACCGAGACGGGCCAGTTCGGGGCGTAGGACGAGACGCGGCGGCTGCGCGCAGGTGCGCAGCCGCCGCATCGTTCGGCGCTACTTGCCGGCGCTCGCCGGCGCGATTGCCGCGAGCGTGTCCTCCAGGCGGAGTGCGCGTAGACGAGCTCGGTGAACGACGGAGTCCGAGAGACGTACGTCGCCGCGGTCCGCCTACGCGGCGCGGATGTGCAGGTCGGGCAGGTTGCGGTAGCGCTCGTCGAGGTCGAAGCCGTAGCCGACGAAGAGCTCGTCGGGGACCGTGAAGCCGACGTACCGAACCGGCAGGTCGTCCACGAGCCGCCGGTATGGACGGTCGAGCAGGGCCGCAATGGAGATCGACGCCGGGCTGCGCAGCCGCAGCGTGCGGCAGAGGTAGTGCATCGTCAGCCCGGTGTCGACGACGTCGACCGCGACGAGCACATCGCGGCCGCCGATGTCCCCGTCCAGATCCTTGACAAGCCGCACACCGCGCTCGCCGCGGTGGAACGGCTCGAGCTCGATGAAATCGATTTCGTGCGGGAGGACGATCGCGCGCGAGAGGTCGGCGGCGAACACGAAGCAGCCGCGGAGCGGCGCGACGAGCACGAGGTCGCGCCCTTCGTAGTCGCGCGTGATCTCGGCGCCGAGCTCGCGTGCGCGCGTCAGAAGCTGTCCGCCGGTCAGATACGTCTCGCCGGCGCTCATGACGCGAGGTCCACGCGCAGGCGCTCGGCGAGCCGCTCGACGTCGCGTTTGTAGAAGAGCTTCGCGTTCACGTTCGGGTAGCGCTCGCGGAGCTTCCGCAGCTTGCGGTTCTTGCGGGTCACGAGCGTCTGCTTCATGAACGTGACCTCGAGATAGAGGTCCTGCTCCGGCAGATAGAAATCGGGCGTGAACGCCTCGGTGACGCGGCCGTCGTCGTCGGCCTCGAGGACGAAGGTTCGAGGCTCGTACTCCCAAGGCACTCCGTAGTAGTCGAGGAGCTTCGCGCACTCCAGCTCGGCACGATTCGCGAACCGAGGCTGCTCGCCCCCACGGAATGCCTGGAAATGAGGCATTTCCAGCGCCATTCCACGAGAAGTGTAGGGAGGGCCTCGGACGGTGCGTCAGAGGTCGCGCAGCACCTGCCTGACGAGGAGCTCGTCGGAGCGCACGAATGCCGGCGGCGCGTCGAGCAGGTCGCTGAGCTCCGGTGAGATCTCCCGCGGCGCGTACGTCTCGCCGGCCAGCGCGTACTGCTGTGCCTCGGCGACGAGCGCGGCTGCGTTCAGCGCGCGGTCGGCGACTGCCGGCATCAAGTCCGCGATGCGACGCAGCGTCCGGATGACCGTGCGGTGATCGGCAATCTGGACGGCGCCGGCCCTCAGCCGGACGACGAGGACCGAGGCGAGCTCGTGGTGCCTTTCGGGAAAGCCGAATGCCTGGAGCTCGTCGGGCGCGTGCTCGGCGAGCAGCTCGGCGAGCGTGAGCCAGTCGCGGAAGTCGCTGAGGTCGGCGGCTGACATCGGCTCGGCGGCGCGGCCGGGGAGGCTTTCGATCCAGGTGGCGGCAAGGCTGGGCAGCGGGGGAGGCTCCGGGACGAGAGCCCGAAGCTGCAGCCAGCGGCCGAGCAACCCGACCGGGATCGGATCGTGCCGGCCGTCCCAGCGCCGCCCGATCAGCCCCAGCGCGTAGCCGGCGAGCGCGTCGAGCTCGCCCGCTCGCCCGTCGTCCTGCTGTTCGGAGGCCTCGGCGAGCGCGATGAGCAGCCGCGTCGTCGACGGCTCGTCGAGCTCGGGCACGAGCACGGCGAGCCGGTCGGCCGCGGCGTCCCAGTCGTAGTCCTCGAGCAGGAGCGGCAGCGAGCGCGTGCCCGCGCTGCCGCCTCCCGTCGAGAGCGCGAGCAGAACGCCGTCGACGGAGCAGGCCTGCAGAAATGCGCGTCGCGCGGACGCGTCGAGGACGAGCTGGTCGATCACGAGGTCGCGCCAGCTTGGATGCACCCAGGTCACGGTGCACGCGTCGATCGTCCGGACGAAGTGGTCGCTCAAGCGGTCGACCAGCGCAGCGGGATGCTGCGCGAAGGCAAGCGGCGAATGGCGGCGCGCGGAAGCTGCGAGCTCGCGCTCGGGCACAGGGCCCGGAGGCACGTCGAGCAGCGCGATCAGCAGTGAGCGGTGCTCAGGTGCCAGGGCGCGGAACGACTCGGCCATCGCAGCCGTCGGCTGACGAATTTCCGAGCCGATCAGCTCCTCCAGCTCACCCGCGTCGAGGCGTGCGAGGACGTTTGGCTGCAGCAGCCGTCCGGACACGAAGCGGCGGATGCGCTCCGGCGTGAAGTGCTCGTGGCTGACGATGCGCCAGCCGTAGCGCTGCACGGCATCCACGGCTTCTTCCGGCAACCGCGCCGCCTTCGCGTGCCGGAACAGGATCAGCGCCTTCTCCTCGACCTGCAGGGCGCCGGCGTCGACCTGCACCTCGGCCGGCTGCGGGAACCGCTCCACGCCGTGCTCGCGGTGGATCCGTCGCAGCCCGGACTTCAACGGCGTCGGCCGGGACGTCCAGATCAGCCAATGCCGCTCGTCCATCGCGCGCAGCACGCGGTCCAGCTCGACCGCCCACCGCTCCGCGGCCTCCGGGTGGTACTCGGTGGAGCCGAACGCGTCGTCCGCGACGAACACCTGCGGGCGTTCGCGAGCGAACCGCTCCCAGAGCTGATCCGGCCGCGTGCACTCGTGGAGCTCCCACGCGTCGCTCAGCTTGGCCAGCCCCACCATCCGCGCGATCGCCGTCTTGCCCATCTCCGGAGGCCCCGTCAGCACGGCGAAGCGCGAGCGCTCGAGCACGTCCAGCGTCGCCGCGTAGGCGCGCGTCGGCACGAACACGCGCGCGAGCGCGAAGGCCGCGCCGACGTCGGCGCTCGAGCGCGAGCGGACGTCGTCGGCGACGACTGCGGACTCCGGGCAGATTCCGAGCAGCGACGGCAGGAGCAGCCTGAGCCTGGGTGAAGACAGCACCAGGCCGGTCAGCACCGGCGCGTCGACGATGCGGACGTCGACGCCGACCGCGATCTCCTGCGACGCTTCGACGTTGGTGAGCACGAGCAGCGAGCGTGGCCGGACGTGCTGCCACTCGTCGAGGGCACGTTCGATCGCCGGCCGTAAGTCGTTCGCGCTCGACCACACCGCCGTCACCAGGGTCGGGCCGACGAGCGGCCGCTCGAGACCGGGCACGGCAACGCCGTCGGGCACGACGAGCACGCCTTCCGCCCAGCCCGACGCCGGCACGCCGAGCTCGACCGCCATGACCTCACGGCAGAGCCGCCGGAACTGGAACCGCCCCAGCTCTTCGAACCTGCACGTGAACCCTTCCGGCCTGCCCACCACCGATCAGTGTGCCGGACGGATCGCTATGGCCGTTCGGCCGTCTCCGCGCGCGGAAGCCTACTCGCCGCAGCGCTGGTGGTCGGGATCGGTCCGGATCACCGCGGCGGCAAGCGGATCGGTATCGACGACGACTATCGGGCGAACGCGTCGTCTTCGCCGTCTTCGAGCCGCCGCTCCGCCTCGGCGACGCCGAGCGCCGCAGGGGCATCGAACATGCCGATAAATGGCAGCGTGCGCCCATTCGCTCCCGGAACATGCCGACTAAGGACGTCGGCAGCGAGCGCCTCAGGCGACGTTCCACGCTCTGCGGCCTCCGACGCCAGCCGCTCCGCGACCTCGGCAGGGATGTTCACTCGCAACTCGGTCACGCCGACAAGCGTACCTCTCCCGCCCCTGGCCTACGGGTCGCGCCCGTCGAACTCACAAACGCGCCACGCGTGAGCGGCCCGACGCAGCTGGCTCAGTTCAGAGAACAACTACGACTACGCCGGCCAAGACCCCATCAACGCATACGACCTCACGGGCCTTTACACGGGTGACCGTGGCGTCTTCCCGATGGG
>WNGE01001303.1_pt1 | contig 31610 bp, 31 predicted proteins | sample 5400651 | NCBI WGS metagenome assembly WNGE01 (sample SAMN13153370, study PRJNA577476) | soil metagenome | isolation source: 60 cm soil or saprolite under grassland replicate 2 | place: USA:California | collected 2016-06-15
CTAATTGTCGGACAATTGTCATCTTCAATTCTCTGCTATGAACTCTTCCGCTCATCAGTTTTCTCCTTCGGCATACTCATTTCCCAGTATACCATGTTTTTGACTTGATGGGCGGTCTGGTCACTTGGGTTCACTCCACTCCTTTCGGATCTCTCTGTTCATCCCGTGGAGAAGTGAGAACACTCCCCCAAACACTCCTTTCGGGTCTCTCTGTTCATCTCCTGGAGAGGATATACTCCTTGCATAGAAGATACACGACTTCTACTTGAAGCAAGTGGCCAGCCAGTTCTAACCGGCCACACAGGGACAGGGTCATGTCAAACACACTCAACCCAACAACCGATCCCAGTCAACCACTAGTCTATCAAATCAGAATCAAGGGCCATCTGGGCTGCGAGTGGACAGACTGGTTTGGGGGCCTGGCCATTACTCTAGAAGACAACGGCGACACGCTTTTAACCGGCCCGGTGGTCGATCAGGCTGCGCTGCATGGCGTGCTCAGAAAAGTGCGCGATGTAGGCATGCCATTGCTCTCAGTCAATCGCGTGAAACCCGGCGAGGCAGAGGCGTCAGATGCCAATGAAACTCATCACTATCGTTCAAAAAAAAGGAGGAGACACACATGAAAGCGATTGTTTTAGCAAGACCTAACAACCTTGGAGGAACACACATGAAAGCGATTGTCTACACACACTACGGACCACCCGATGTTCTGAAACTTGAAGAGGTCGAAAAACCGACTCCCCAGGACCATGAAGTCCTGGTAAAAGTTCTTGCGGCATCCGCCGATGCGGGTAACTGGCATCTTCTGCGCGCTAAACCGTTCTTGATGCGACTCATGGGCTTTGGGCTTCTCAAACCAAAACACCAGATCCTCGGCGCTGCCGTAGCGGGGCGGGTTGAAGCAGTGGGCCGCAACGTAAAGCAGTTTCAGCCCGGTGATGAGGTATTCGGGGACTTATCCGGGTGTGGCTTTGGCGCTTTTGCCGAGTATGTTTCTGTCCCTGAAAATGCAGTAGCGCTGAAACCCACCAGGTTGACGTTCGAGGAAGCCGCGACCGCACCTGTGTCGGCAGTCACCGCCCTGCAAGGTCTTCGCGATAAAGGTCACATTCAACCAGGGCAGAAGGTGTTGATCAATGGTGCGTCTGGCGGCGTGGGTACATTTGCCGTGCAGATTGCCAAATCATTTGGAACTGAAGTCACCGCCGTATGCAGCACAAGGAATGTGGACATGGTGCGCTCGATTGGTGCAGACCAGGTCATTGATTACACGCAAGAAGATTTCACCCACAATGGGCAGCGTTATGACCTGATTCTTGCTGCGAACGGATATCATTCGATTTCAGATTACAAGCGTGCATTAAGTCCCAAGGGAACTTATGTCATGACCGGAGGTTCCGGGGCTCAATTATTCCAAGCCATGCTCCTCGGACCCTGGCTATCAAGGAACGGCAGTCAGAAAATGGGGAACTTGGGGGCGAAACCCAATCAAAAGGATTTGGTTTTTGTGAAAGAGCTTCTTGAAGCCGGAAAAGTCGTACCCGTTATAGAGAGACGTTACCCGTTACGTGAGATTCCTGAGGCTCTCCGCTATCTTGAAAAAGGACATGCCAGAGGAAAAGTCGTCATCATGGTGGACCAGAACGACAACCCCTAACACAGCGCTACACCTCACCACTATTCGTAGATTTGACAACGTATTTCAGACAATGTATACCCATTGATCACGCGGAAAAGATGTCAGGAGAGCACTCGTGCCAATTTCCGCTCGCAACACCCTCTCAAGGCAGAGCAACTCTTACGAACTGCCTGGAACATGAGCGAACCGTGAGAGTAACATTTAAAAAAGGAGCAGAAAAGATGATTTCAAACAAAATTACCACCGGAATGGATACAAAAGTAAAACTTTCAGGATCGGACCACGGCTCGCTCGTGGCCGACCCCACCGAAGGAGAGACCACCATGAACTCACCCAAGCGCCTCGCGCGAATCGCCGGCGTCCTCTACCTGCTCGTCGGCATCTTCGGCGGCTTTGCCGAGGGCTTTGTGGAACCCAAGATGTACGTTGCCGGCAATGCGGCGGCCACGGCTAGTAACCTACTCGCGAACTCCGGACTTGTGCGTCTCGGCGTCGTCGCCGACCTGTTCAATGCGACAGTCTGGATCTTCCTCGGAATGACCCTCACACCCAGCACTATGGGATCTTCATCGCGCAGATCTTCTTTGGCCTGTGGCTGGTGCCGCTGGGGTATCTCGCCTACAAATCAGCAGGGTGGTTTCCCAAGTGGTTGGGCGTCCTGCTCATCGTGGGGGGCGCCTGCTACCTCGTGGACTTGCTCGCGCAGTTCCTGGTCCCCGACTTCGGCCAAAAGATCCATACCTTCGTCGTCATCCCGTCAGCAATCGCGGAGATCTCGATGGTCCTCTACCTGCTCGTGATCGGCGTGAGGACCTCAAAGCCGGAGAAGAGCATCCTCGCCGCGGAGTGAACGCTACAGGACACCGACGGCGGCCCCTCTCCTGGCGGCCGGGAGAGGAGTGCCGACCTGGTTTGCCAGCTCGGAACTCCATGACCAATTCATCTTGTGAGCATTCTCGCAGAATACTCACGTCTTAATGGAAGAAGCTAGATATGGAGCGGTTTTCCCACGTACATTCGTACCAGTGCTCATGCTTCGCGCCGATTGCTCACTTTTCACGTTATTTACTACTATGCAGCTAACCTGCAAGCACACTGCTTGCGCTATTTGCAACCATTTGTAAAATGGGCAACTCGTTATGAGGTATACTTGATGTAGGAGGTACTTGCGGGTGTAGCAAGCAAAGTGAAACATCATACTCCAGAGTAGAAAGATTCACCTGGTATTGAAACCAGGGATAAGTTAAAAGACGTATACAATACATACAAAAGCAAAGGAGCTACAATTATGCGTAGAAGAGAAGAGCGCCAGGAGAGGCGCGGTGGCCCGTTGGGTGGTGGAGAGAAGACCCACTATCAGATGCGAGAGAAGCTCGTGTCCATTGGCGATGATTTCTGGATCGAAAACAACCGTGGCGAAAAGGTCTACAAAGTAGACGGCAAGGCTTTACGCGTACGCAAAACGATGATTTTCGAGGATCGCAGTGGCAGGGAGTTGGCCAAGATCCAGGAGCGCATGTTGCACATCAAGGACAGTATGGAAGTCGAAGACCCATCTGGCCATCAAATTGCTATGGTCAAAAAGGCTTTGATCACACCTTTGCGCGACCGCTGGACAGTCAAGATTAAGGCTGGACCTGACCTGGAGGTGAAGGGCAACATTCTCGACCATGAGTATACCATCGGCGAGGGCCGCGAGAAGATAGCCGAGGTCTCCAAGAAATGGTTCCGGGTACGCGATACCTACGGTGTGGAGATCGAGCCAGGGCAGGACGATGTCCTCATCCTTGCAGTCACTGCCTGCATCGACCAGATGGCTCACTAGCTACCTCACGATTAGCTTAATCCCTCATGTGTCGATACCGGTGAGCGCATCTTTCTTAGCAAGCGGATTGCCAGAAGCGCGATCCAGACCCAGCCGGCGATAATCCCAATGCGTTGAAGCAGGCCCGTTGGCGATCCTGGAAGGACACCACTCTCATCAAGGGCAGATACCGCAGTAGCAGCGATAAAGGATACAATCACCAGGACACCCGTGAAAATGGAGTAGACTGCCCAGCCTTTCCAATTCGGATCACCTGCGAAACGTCGCGCCATCACAAAACTGGCAATTGCTAACGAGCTGAAAGTGGTGAGGCCAGCGACGCCGTGGATGATTCCATGGAGCGTTTGGGGACCACTACCATGTGTGCCCGGCGGATAGCCCAGGCTCGGGTCGGTCACAAAGAGACCAGCCACAATCAAGGCTACACTGAATACACCAATCAGAATTGGTCCCCAAACAGAACCCCTTCCCGTTTGAAGGACTTGCCTGAGCCCTACGGCGAAGCCGAGTATGAGCAGCCCGCAGACAAGGAAGTTGACGATCTGCATCCATCCCAGGTCACTCAGACTCAGACTGCTCCCATAGTTGTGCCACGCACTGTAGCCGGGACGAGTCGCACCCTCAATCAACAATACGACAATAAAGAGCAGCGGTCCAATTGCGCCGCCGATTATTAAGAATCTGGTTACTGAACTCTGGTCGGTAGAGTGGTTTTTCTCTGTCTGCATAGTAAATCCACCTCTTTCGTCATTCATTATCATGAACATCGGTATCTGCCACAAGCATATACGCATCATCAGCTTTTATCACGCGTCTAAAGTCCTGTTGTTCATAGGACCATAGATGGGTATGCTCGCTGGAGAAGATCCCCTGTATCCTACATAACATGTAGGGGCGACCCTCGCGGTCGCCCCGTTCTTGCTGGAGAAAGTCCCCCTATGCCCTACATGTTATGTAGGGGCGACCCTCGCGGTCGCCCCGTTCTTGCTGGAGAAGGTCCCCCGTACCCTGCATGTACACGGTCGCCCAATTAGCATCAACATCAGTTGCCTCACCTGTTGTCATCCTGAGCGCAGCGAAGGATCTCGGTGCCCAGCGCGCGAGATCCTTCGCTGCGCTCAGGATGACACTGGGCGGCCGCTTCGTCTCTCCTGGCCTGATGCGCCGATGATGCACTATGCTGGAATCAATGCCCTCGCGGTCGCCCGATTCATCTCTCATTCATCGATACCTCTTCGTGATATTACAGCCTCATATTTTGATCGCTCTGTGATATTGAAATGTTAATACTGCCCCAGAGGGGAGCCAGATCGCGTAGGGGCGGGAGCGGTGTGGAGAAGGGTGGGGACGCTTGCGTCGCCCTTGGTGGAGTTCATGTGAATGCTTATGGCCAGCAACAAGAACTTCCCTATACAGGATTGGAGGGTTACTATGCAGGATCTATAAGAACTTCAGAATATCCTGGCATGGCATCAGAAGAAGTTGTACAGGAAGAAGCACACATAGGCATAGAAATACTAAGAACCATTAAAAAAGAAGCACCGCCTCCTCAGGGTTAGGAGATATTTCATCATTCTCTTCTCGGCTGGTAAGAGAGTACCACAACCCCTGAAGGATGCGTCTTGGTGCTGACAAGTGAAAGCTTCACCTTATGCAAGATGTCTTGAAAGAGAGGCTTGCCGCTCCCTAAAACAATCGGAAAGACTAATAACTGATATCTATCAATCAAGCCAAGATTGGTCAGTGTTTGCACAATGCTGGCGCTCCCATAGATCACCATATCCCGCTCAGGCTCTTGTTTCATTTTTATGATCTCTTCTGGAACGATCTCATGTACGAGTACTGAATTGTTCCACTCAGCGTGCGCGAGAGTCTTTGAAAAAACTATTTTGCGCATAGCATTCAATTGCTGAGCGTATTCAACCATACCCTTTGGGGATGCGGGATCGAGAGCGACCTTTGGCCAATAGCTTTCAAAACCTTGATATGTCACTCGTCCAAACAACGTCGTGTCCACCGTCTTTTGCAGCTCGGACTCATAGTTGGCCAGTGCTTCGTCGAAAAACTCCTCCATCCAATCCATTTCTCCATGTAGTCCTGCTATGAAGCCATCAAGTGTTACCCGCATGCTGACAATGATTTTTCTCACGTATGCTCCTATCTTTGTGTAATCAGCATCACTTCGTTGCCTCTGGCCAGGCAAAGAGGAACTTCGTTGCTTAAGTGTCTCAGCAGAGACATGCCTTACCCGAAGTTCCTCATCTCCTCTTGCTGCTCATGCACCTCTTATTTGAACGGTTCGCCCCATCGTTCATGATAGGCAACCTCACCAAGAGGCTTGCGTTTCTTCTGACCTTTCCCGACGGCCTCAACCGGATAGCCGAACGGAAGGATCGCGAGCACCGAGATATCCTCGGGAATGCCCAACAGGGGGTTGACCTCCGGCAGGTTGTTGTAGCCAACCCAGTTTGAGCCGACACCTTGCGACCATGCTGCCAGAATCATGTCCTGGATAGCGCGACTGCCATCCGAGATAGCAAGGGGGTTGCGATCCATAGCCACAACAATTGCCAGCGGTGCCTGCGGGATATAGGGTCCCGTACGTGCGAGCTGACCGAGCCGGCGTAAGATCTCCTTGTCGCGTACGACGATGAAGTGCCAGGGTTGGCTATTCCCACCACTGGCGGTCAGACGGCCTGCTTCGACAATGTGCCGGACGATGGGTTCAGGGATCGGGGTATCTTTGAAGTGGCGCACTGCCAGGACCGTACGAATCGCATCAAATGTTTCCATGAAAACTACTTCCTTTCTGGATTCTTTATGACTCTGAAGTGGAGAAATCGGTAGAGAGATTTTTCCAACTATCGGTCTGTGACTAAAGCGTATCCAAATAAGAGCATACTGTCAATCTGTTTGTCTTGACAACTTCTATTATTACACTAACGCATTTCCATTCGTCCAGCAGGTCAGTCCAGATTGTCTGAAATACTTATAAGAGCTGGGAGCAGCGACATGCAAGATTATTCGAGAGACTTCTGCTCCAAAGAGGAGGTACGCCGCTCAGGTTTGCGCAACCACAGCCAGACAGAGGAGGGCTGCATCGTCTCCTGAACGACCGTTACCAGGTGGTCGCTCAATTGCTCAAGATCGATCTCGCCGCGCAGTGTTGCGCTAAAATTCTTCAGCGTCCTGGCAGCGTCATACTTGCTACCGTTACGAAACACATGACGAGGAGCGATCTCCTGGCATACTCTGTCCAGTAACTATTATATTAGCGAGGGTGGAAATAGTGAATACGGGATTCAAGTCAGCGATTTGCAATGGACTCCCAATCAGCCCATACTCCTCAATGCACAAGTATGCCTTCGAGCAACGGGAAGCGTTCTTCGTGTGTTCGTCTCGCATGGATGTTTCCCTCATAGTTGCTCCCTAACCACTGGCACTCCTTCATGATGGAGGAAGGAGCCATTAGCTCGCAGGCACGACGAAGCGACAGCGGACCTTCTCGTTGCGGTCACACTGCTCCTGCACCGGCACCCCTACCAGCTCTGTGAGCAGCGACTCGGCGAGGCGGCAGACCTCCGGATGGCCCGGCACCACCGCTGCCAGCGGACAGCTATACCCCTGAATGACATAGGCCCCGTTCTGCTGTTCGAGTTCTGCCAGGCCACCGAGTGCATTGAGAACGGAGACCGCCGCTTCGAGCCGCGCATGCAGCTCTCCGCGCGGGATAGGCCACTGCGCCACGAAACGACGGCCCGTCGCATGTAGGAGCGCTTCCACTTCCTCAGCGGTCATGCGCTCGTTCAGCTCGTCTAGGAGCTGCCGCAACACGGGGCCGTAGGCTTTTGAAAAAAGTTCCTCGGCTGCCGGTGTCAGATCGTAGACGGAGGCGGGCTTGCTGCTACTCCGACGCCTGCCGTGCTGGTGGACCAACCCGTCCCGCTCCAGGGTCGCCAGCTGCGCACGAACGGCATTGTCCGTGAGGTCAAGCGCCTGGGCCAACTCTTCCACCGTCCGGCTGGTACGGCGCAACAGGGTGACTATCTTGCCGCGTGTGCTCGCAAAAAAGCGTGGGTTCCTCTGCAAGAATGACATGTCTCTCCTCCAATGGTGCTCCTGAGCCCAGCATTTCCTGGAAAAGGGGGTGAAACTATGACACGTCAGACAAACTGCCATGAGTATGCTGTCCCTTTTCCATGCTTGTATGTCTCAAGTATAGCAGGTAATTTGCTCGATTGTCAAGATACTCAAGAGTTTATTTGACTTTCTGCCATGAATGTGGTATAGAATAAGCGAACCGAGTACTTCTAGGAGACGAAACAACATGCGTCTACATAACAAAGTTGCTATTGTGACCGGCGTCAGCCAACCTGGGCAGGTTGGGTATGCGCTCGCGGCTGCGTTCGCTCGCGAGGGAGCACTCCTTGCGATCAGCGCTCGCAATGCTGAGCGTATCAACCAACGTGCGCAAGAACTCCGTGCTGAAGGGGCGAGCGTCATCGCCATTCCTGCTGATTTGACCACAGAAGAGGGGGCACAGACACTCATCCAGGAAACAGTGGCTGCCTATGGGCACATCAATGTGCTCGTCAATCTGGCCGGTGGTCTCACGAAATATGGGCACCCCGACGAACTGACCCTGGCCGCGTGGGAATCAGAGCTGAACAATAACCTGCGCACGGCGTTCCTCTGCACCCGTGCGGTCTGGCCGATCATGAAGCGCCAGGGTGGTGGCAAGATTCTCAATTTCAGCCGGGCGGGAGGCCTTCAAAGCTCCAGGCCGATGATGCTTGCCTACAATTGTGCTAAGGCGGGGATTGATGCGTTGACCGCGACCTTCGCCAGGGAGGGAAAGCAGTGGGGTATTTCCGTGAATGCGCTTGGTCCCGGCGTGATTGTCACTCAATCGAATATGGACTCGATGCAACCTTCCCAGGAGGAGATTCGTGATAAGTGGGTCAGCCTCGAACAGATCATCGAAGCAGCGATCTTCCTGGTCACACCTGCAGGAGATGGGGTCAACGGGGTTGTGCTCCCCATTCAGGCCAAAGGGGTCTGATGATGTTCCTACCGTCGTGCTGCACAATCTGTTGCTAAGGAACTCCTCAGAGTACAAGTAAACAATCATGACGCACCAAGGAAGGAGCGATACTGTTTCTACGCTATGCATTCGAAACGAAGGAGACAACACCATGACCAATCCATTACTGGAACTAAAAGCACTGGGGCAAAGTGTCTGGCTTGATGACATTGACCGGGCGCAACTGCGCTCTGGCCTGTTTGGGCGCTTGATCAACGAAGATGGACTCTCAGGCGCAACGGGTAATCCCACCATTTTTGAGCACTCAATTACACATAGCAGCACCTACGATGAGCAGATGCAGCACTTGCTCCGTGAGGGCAAGAGTGCTCAGGAGATCTACGAATCGCTGGCAATGACAGATGTGCGTACGGTGGCTGACCTGCTGCGCCCCACCTATGATCGCACAGAAGGACAGGATGGCTTCGTCAGCATCGAAGTCTCGCCCTACCTGGCACAGGATACCGAAAGGACCCTCTCGGAGGTGCGTCGCTTCTGGAAAGCGATTGATCGTCCGAACTTGATGGTAAAGATTCCCTCGACACCAGCTGGCGTCCCCGCCATCCGCCAGGCGCTCTCGGAGGGCATCAATATCAACATCACGCTCATCTTCTCACTAGATAACTATCGTCAGGTCGCCGAAGCTTATCTGAGTGCGCTGGAAGAGCGCAGCGCCACAGGCCGGGACATCAGCCGCATTGCCTCGGTAGCCAGTTTCTTTGTCAGCCGGGTGGACGCGCTGGTCGACAAACTGCTCGAGGACAGGATCAAGGCCGTGGGTGATAACATTGAACGCCAGAAACTCAAGACACTCGAGGGCAAAGCAGCCATCGCCAATGCGCGTCTGGCCTATCAGGAATTCAAACGGTTGTTCAGCACGCCGCGCTTTGCGGCCCTCAAGCAGCGGGGGGCGCGTGTCCAACGGCCTCTATGGGCTAGCACGAGCACGAAAAACCCTGCTTACCGGGATGTGCTGTATGTCGAGGAACTGATCGGTTCCGACACTGTGAACACCATGCCACTCAAAACAATCGAGAGTTTCCGCGATCATGGCCGGGTGCGGCTCTCCATCGAAGACCATCTCCCAGAGGCGAAGACCCAGCTTGCTGCACTCGCTGACGTTGACATCCACTACGAACAGGTCACCCGGCAACTGCAAGATGAGGGGGTACAAAAGTTCGCGGATTCCTTCCACACGCTGTTTCAGTGTATTGACAACAAGCGAAAGGTGCTTCAGCCTTAACGAGGCATGCAAAGCAAGGAGATGGCTTTTATGGATACAGCGAACAATGTTCAGGAAATGGAATCGGCGTCTGTCACACTCGTGGATGGTCTGCACTTTGCCGGGGACATTGGCGGCGTTCGCATTGACCTCGATGCCGAGGAAAATGTTGGCGGAGTAGGCGCTGGCCCCCAGCCCCATCGCCTGCTCCTGCTGGCGATGGCCGGCTGTACGGCAATGGATGTTCTCTCGATCCTGCGGAAAAAACGCCAGCAGGTGAATGGCCTCAGCGTGGAAGTACAGGGGAGCCGGGCAAATCAACATCCTAGGGTCTACACGCGCTTCGAAGTACTCTACCGGGTGAGAGGCACCCATATCGATCCTCAGGCGGTCGCGCGTGCCATTGAGCTTTCCACCACCCGCTATTGCCCGGTGATTGGGTTACTCGGCAAAGTGGCGGAAGTTGCCACACGCTTTGAAATCGAGTAGGAAAATAGAGCAATACTCTTAGTGAGGAGTATAGTTTAAGGAGGTCTGAACTATGTGTTACACCTGCGGATGCAGAAGGCCCTATGATACGATGGGCGATGCAAGAAACATTGTGGAAAAGTTTTTTGAAGAAGCGGGTCAAACCGAGGCGATTGGCAAAGCAGGAGTCCTGGAGGCAAAAAAGCATATGCTGGAACTGCTACAAGCAGAACTTGAAAAACAAGAGCTTGAAAAACCAAAAGAGCAGTATTGACTTCAAGGACTTTTCCGCAAAGAGGAGGTCCAGTACCCACACGCAATGAGCGAGGAAGGAGAGGCGAAGCACCTGAAAACAGTGATGCATTATGCCGTCCCAAACGTCAACCCCAACTCCCTCAGCCACTTGCGATACGCAATAGACGTGCGATCAGAGCGTAAATGCAATTCTGCCTGCAAATCCAACGGCAAGAGTTCGGGACGCTGGGATTCCACAATTGGCACATCCTGCAAGGTAATCATATCTTCAAACTGCCTTGTCTCTTCATCAGGAATATTCTCGTAGTCCTTTGCCACGTAGGTCCAGGCAATCGAGGTGCGCTCCGCCACCGGGGTGACGGTAAAATACATAGCGAATTTTGGTCCAGCAGATTCCTTCACAAAATATGCGGTTAAGGGGCGCACAACTGTATATGTATAAGTCACATTGGCACCGCGCCCAGAGCCATCTGGATCAGGTTGCCAGATAACAATGTCTCTGGCTACTACACCGTCTGGTGAGATTTCAGCCTCGTAATCATTTATTTCTGGGTGTGCCGGATCTCCTAAATACCCCTGGTGCACAAACGGAAAATGTGTCACATCCAGAAAATTTTCTAATGCTCTCGGCCCACTGGCATTATATTGATACGGGCCACAATGCACTTTATGAAAAGAAGCATCATCCCATTGCGGAAAAGTAGGTATATCTTTTACAGGATTGCCGAGTGTCACCCATATCCAATTATACTTTTCCTGCGCCTGGTAGACTTTAACTCGTGCTTTGGCAGGAGGTACCTGGTCTGGATGAGCAGGAAAGCGAACGCATTGCCCTTCTTCGTTATATGTCCAGCCATGATATGGACAAATGAGCGTCCCCTCTTCTACTTTACCCAGCGAGAGCCTTGTACCCCTATGAAGGCAAAGATCGCGCCAGGCATGAATCTTATCACCAACACGCCACAGAACAATATCCTCCTCTAGAAGTCGAACAGCCATGGGCTTGCCTTCCTTGAGATCAGACGCATATGCAACTACATGCCAGTCATTGAGAAGAACAGGGTCATTGAGCATTAGTGTTCCTTTCATCGGACGCGTATTTCATAATAATCGATGCAACTGAAACAAATACTGCTGGTGGACTACTCCCGTATCTTTGTATGGGCGGGAGTGGTTTAGAGTGGGGGTGGGGACCCTTGCGGTCGCCCTTGGGGAGGGGTGATCCTGCAGTTCGCTCCGAATTGACTGTTGCCGATAACGTGGGGACCCTTGCGGTCGCCCTTGGGGAGGGGTGATGGCACTTTTGTTTCGCCAGCAGTATCATAATTGATATTTCCTACTTATCCATATAAGCTAACATCTAACGTCATGCAACTACATTTTAACAGATTTAGGAAACAACTTCTCTTTTATCACATAAAACAAAATAATCTGGACAATATGACATTCCACAAACTAACCCCCGTAGGGGCCGATGTATCGCGCCCACCGCCGATACATCGGCCCTCGGCGGATTTTCCGCAATCCAGTTTAAAAAGCTAAAGTTCTTCAAAGAGTGATGATGAAGTTGAACGTTGCCAGTTGCCCATTGGTTGTCTGCTGCACATGCATAAGTAACTCAGGTGAAAAAATACCGTCGCTGTCGTTGCGTGCTTCCCCTGGAAAGTAGAGTTGCGTAGTGAGAACAGGCCTGCCAGGAGCCTCTACTTTCACATGAATATGCCGTGTTCGACCTGTATACTCTCCAGGGACAATCGTATCCAGGGAATAACGCCCCTGAATGTCTGTATACTGGTGGCCCCGCAGCCTGAAACCTGTGTTATCGTAATTCCCATTGCTATCTGCTTGCCAGAAATCCAGCAGTGCATGAGCAATAGGCTGGCATGTTGTAGAAAGCACGTACCCTGTAACTGTAAGCGGCATCCCCGAGATGCCTGGTTCTCTTAAAGAGGTACGCTCTGGCGAATTGGGTTTGTAAAAAGGTCCTTCAGTTTGAGATATGGTCGCAACACCATTACAAGTTGGAGCGTTTGTAAGTACCGGTGCTTGTGCTCCCGTTGTTGCCAGTGGCGATGCTGCTGTATTTCCCCCTGATCCACTAGTGCTCACAGGCCCCGCGCAAGCTGCGATGAGAAATATTATTGGCAGTATAAGAGATTTTGGAGAAACGAACATCGATTAATGGCTTTCTTAGAAAATATTTGCTGCTGTAGCATTATGTTTCCTCCACCTCTTTCTACTACATTGATGATGTTGATAGAAGGCTCTTTTACAACATCTTTTCGTGCAGAGATATAACGCTTTCTTCTGCATCGACTTCACGATGAGTCCTGGCGCCCTGAGCTAGAGGAAGCTTGAGGGTAACCGTTGTTCCTTGACCAGGCATGCTTGACAAGGTCAGTGCGCCTCCGTGTGTTTCTGCAATACTTCTTGCAATAGAAAGTCCAAGGCCCGAGCCTCCAGCCTCACGCGAACGTGACTTGTCAACTCGGTAAAAGCGTTCGCCTAGATGTGGCAGATGCTCAGCAGCGATCCCAATCCCGGTATCGCTCACCTCTAGAAAAGCGTATTGATCTTTAACCTCTGTGCTTATCATAACACGACCGCCTGGGCGATTATATTTGATAGCATTATCGAGCAGCACGAGAACTGCTTGTTCCAACAATGTGGGATCTCCAATCACCAACGCGGTATCGTTTGATTCTACCTGCAAACTTATCCCTGACTGGTCGACCAGAGCCTGAACTCTCCTCACATCAGCAAGAGCTACATCAGTGAGATTTATTACCTCATGCTCTCGGTGGGAGGAGTTATTATCCAGGCGCGCAAGTGTCAGCATATTGGTGGCCAGAGTCGACATACGCTCAGTTTCTGTGACGATATCCTCCAACAATTCCGCATCTTCTGATGCCAGGTGCTCACGACTGCGCAACAGAACTTCAGCATCCGCGCGCAGCAAGGTCAGTGGGGTACGGAGTTCATGAGCAGCATCACCAATGAAACGTTGCTGGTTCCTCCAGGCAAGCCGTGCCGGTTCCATCGCACGATTAGCCAGGAACAGCCCGCCCAGTCCTGCACCGAGCAGTGTCAATCCCCCAATGCTGAGTAATAGTATGAGAATCAAAGAAAGCGCGTTTTCCTGTACCTGTATCGATTCACCTATAACCACCACACCAATATACCCATTGCCAGTCGGGTTTGGCACCGCCTGCGCGTAGCGATAGGTTTGCCCAAATGTTCCGCCTACATCGACCGTATCGTTCGCCCCACCCGTCTGTAAGGCCTTCTTTGCCACTGTATTGCTAAGAAAAGCAGATGGGAACTGTGCCGTATATGTGTTTTGCAGCAAAGTGCCATTCTGGTCAAAGCAAGCAACCATCTCGAGTAGAGATGCTCCCTGAACAGGAGGTGGAGGACCAAAACGACCTGGAGAGCCAAATGACGAACATGCGCGTTCGGGTGAGCCTGCGAGCCATGTAAACGTGTGATCCCGTGCATGCATGACAGCCATGCCCTCAACAGGATTGAGGAGGAAGAAACTGGCCCCGAGGTAAAGTATCACGCTAAATATCACAAGTGCAGCACACAACACGAGGCAATACCAGAGCGTTAAACGAATGCGCAATCCCTGAAACAGTGCTGCCTCTGGCCCCTGAGAAAGGCGCCCTCTCCTTCGCCCCAAAGGCCACCAGGAGGGAATTCTCCAGTTCATGCTGCTGCTCCTCTTGTAGTGCTATGCTTCAATCTTGTAACCAACACCGCGCACAGTCTTTATTAATGGACGTGAAAAGCCCTGGTCAACTTTGTCGCGCAAATAGTGAATGTAAATATCAACAACGTTTGAAAGCGCCTCCATATCGTAGCGCCACACAGCATCGACGATTTGTGTGCGCGTGAGCACCCGACCTGGATGACGCATCAAATATTCGAGGAGGGCAAACTCCTTCGCCGTTAACTCTATGACTCGTCCATCGCGACTTGCCTCGTGCCCCACCAGGTCAAGCGTCAAATCACCTACACTGAGTCGTGGATTCTCGTCAAAACGTTGATCGCGACGACGTAGCAAAGCGTTAATACGCGCCAGCAACTCCTCCATTGCAAACGGTTTGGTGAGATAGTCATCAGCGCCTACATTAAGACCCGTCACACGGTCTTCTATAGATCCTCGTGCCGTGAGCATCAGTACAGGGGACATAACACGCTCCGCACGCATTTGCCGGCAGACCTCAACTCCATCTATTCCAGGCAGCATTATATCCAAAATGACAACATCATACGTATCACTCAGAGCAAGATCAAGGCCACTATTTCCGTCGTGCGCAAGATCGACGGTATGACGCTCTTCCAGTAAAACACGACGCAGTAGATACGCCAATCGCTGCTCATCTTCCACCACAAGTATATGCATCAGCCAACACCTTTCTTCCATCTCAGGTGTCCGTTAGTCATAGCAAACTAATTTTAGTATACCGCACAAAAAATGGAAACACACCCATGAATGTATGATGGCTTTTAACAAAATACACGGGATTTCTGTAGGTGCCGATGTATCGCGCACAGCGCCGATTATGCAGTTTCAAAAATTAATACCGATTATGAAACCAGCCTGTACGCTCATGTGGCTTTTTTTATCATCCACATTTAATTTTGAAACTGCATAATCGGCCATCGTTGCCGATTCATCGACCCTAACATACATCAACCCAAGTTACTCCATCCACTTGTCATCCTCGTCACCTTTGTCATGCTGAGCGCAGCGAAGCATCTCGGCCCAGCGAGCGAGATGCTTCGTTGCGCTCAGCATGACAATACTTTCCCCGACTGCTGTGCGTAGGTTGATGTCTATTGACTATTCAGAGGCACGACAGATTCAAGTGTTCCTGTATCCAGTCCAGTTCTCTTCTTGATAGCCTACGTCACCAGGCATTCCATGGCTTTCTTGCTGATACGATGCCAACAATCGCTCCTGCATCTGCTCGAATGTAACAGTATCGATCTCACCTGCAGCATACCGCATGCGAAGTATCTCTAAAGCAGAAGCTTCTGTAGATTTCGTGCCAAAAATATCCGTCAACATTGGTTTGATAGAAGGCATGATCATACTCAGTAACACTCCGACAAGCCCAATGAACAACGCTACCAAGAACAGTGTGATCAACGCTGAAAGAAGCATCCCAGGCCACGAGACAAACCCTCCTCCCCATGGATGCCCATATATCCAATGGTGTCCAAATCTGTGCATCATGAACGTCCTTTCTTTCACATAATGAGCAGAATCATCAATGTGTTGTCGCACAATCATATAATTGGTTTCCCCCCACTGGGCCAGGCACGTTCTGCGTGTTGCTCGTGGAAGACTGCCACTGACTCGCCGGTACAACCGTGCAGTGTTGAGTTACCCAGGAGGTAAGAGTGCTTTGCTGCCCACCGAAACCGAAGCCGCCTCGACCACCTAACCTGTCCCCAAATCGATCCCTGAACTGCTCAGGAATCTCCTCCAAGAATTGTGGTGGGATTTGTCGTCCTCCACCAAACGAACCCAGCAGGAAGTAGCGTACTGTGCCTTTAGAGATGAGCGCTGCCAGCTGGTCGGTCGTCAAAATGGGATCGTTTCCACCAAAGCCACCCAGAGCCATAACCGGCTTGTTCGTGGCGAGAATAATACTATCAGCCGTCATTGAGCTAGGTGTGGCGACCAGGTAAGTAGTATTGCTCTGATTGGCCAGGAGATAGCTCACCAGTGCCTGGTCAGTACCACCATTGTCACCCCTTCCACCAGCAAAATTGCCACTGAAGCCATTTGCCTGGCTTGGTCCCGCAACTGGAAGTTGGGCCGTAGTATTTTGGATAACAGGAATAGCTGCCCACGCTATTGGAGCAAGCATCAATGCCAGGATTCCAACACCGAGCGTTGGTAAGAGATAGCGAGCGTGTGGGGCCTTGACACCGATACGTGGAGCTATACGGGCGCTCACAAGCACCACCACAGCAATGACACACAGTACAACCATCAGCGGGATCAGCCACTGACCCCACGCTGGATAATGAGTGAGAATGTGGATCTGTTCAGCAACAGTGACGATCAGCGCTATAGGCAAGAGCCAGCCACGCCAACCTGGCCTCCTGTAATCCTGCCACATGACTACCAGACCGATGCCAAAGAGCGCACAGATGGCCGGAGCCATCTCCGTCAAGTAGTACTGGTGGAAGAAAGACGCAACGCTGAAGAAGATACCCATCGTAAGTAGCCAGGTTCCCCAAAGCACAAGTGATTGTTGTTGCCGATCTTCCTGCAATCGCGGACGTCGTTGCCAGGCAAGAGCGACAGCTCCGAGGATCGCCATAGGTAAGAGCCAGGCGATCTGCCCCGCAAGTGGTTCATTGAAGAGACGCAGTGGTCCGGGGGCGCCACTTTCAAAGGCTCCTCCAAACCCGGCTGGTGGCTCTTGTGCAGCATTCCCATTCGCGCTAACAGGACGCATTCCAGAGAATGTTGGTGGTGCTCCACGATTCCCGTCAGGTGCTGTGGCATTGCCTCCTCGCCCAAATTGTCCGATGAGACGATTGATGCCGTTATAACCCAATGCCAGGCTGATCTCCGAGTTGTTCTGGCTAGAGCCGACATAAGGTCGCAACGAAGCCGGGGTCAAATCCACTACCAGCGCCCAGGACAACGAAATTACCAGGAGCACTACACCTGCCAGAGCTAATTGTCCGACGCGCTTCCAGAGGCTAAGGGGTGCTGCAAGTAAGTAAAGCAAACCATAAGCGGGTACTACTAGATAGGCCTCCAACATCTTGACATTGAAGCCAATTCCAACTATAGCAGCGCTCAGTAGCAACCAGCGCAATCGTCCGGTCTCAGCAGCTCGCATCACCGCCCATGCTCCCACCAACAAAACCAGCGCCAGCGTACTATCAATCGTAATATTACGATTGGTCACCACACTGATTGGACTGAGAGCCAGGGCCAGAGCGGCCAGCAGTCCGGCGATCACACCAAAGTGGCGTCGTACCAGGTAATACAGCAGTAACACCGACAGCACACCTGCTATAGCTTGAGGCAAAAATACGCTGAAAGGTGTGAATCCCAGGAGTTTGGCGCTCACCACTTGTAACCAGAAACCCAGGGGGGGTTTGTCGATCGTCACAAAGCCACCTGGATCATAGGAAACAAAAAAGAAGTTATGCCAGTTGTCCAGCATACTCCTGATACCAGCAGCATAGTAGAGATTCCCGAAGCCATTCTGTCCCAATTGAAAGAAGTTCATGAATATTGAAATGAGCATAATCCCGCCAAGGGCGAGTCTATGCCATAGGGAAGATTCAGCAGGAGCTTTTTGTTCAGCCAATTGCCCTCCAGGCTGAATCTGAACTATCTCTTCTTGTGTATCTGCCATACAAGCGTTCTCCTAATTATGTATTTTTATGATCGTTCACATTCATCCGGCCATCCGTAGGGGCCGATGTATCGCGCCCACCGCCGATTCATCGGCCCTTCCCGCTATCCCGATGAAAAAGCCAAATTCCATAATTTCTCCCTGGTAATACTCGGGCTTATTTTTCCCAATATACCCAATCATAAATCACGCTTATTAATTTTACATTGGAGAAACATGAGAATTTTCCAATAATTGCCCTTCAACTTTCATATTCAACTCCCCGTCGGCAGTTCTCGCTTTGCGCGTTGCATAGCAAGTCTCTGCTCCTCTCGATGCCACTCTCGTGCAAACATGAACAGTTCACGAAAAGCTCGCAGAATCACGCTCAGCCTGGCTCCCGTGGCGCGCCCATGAAGACGAGGCAGGTGATTGACACCTATTTCCTTGTAGGTGCATCCAGCTCTTTTCAACCTGTACAACAGTTCCGCATTAATCATCGCTCCACGCGTCTCTAATGGATGTCGGCGCAGGAACTCTGTATGTAAAAGTTTGAAAGCGCAATCAACATCCCGCACATGCACACCCAATACCCAACCAATCAGTTGTTTCCATCCCCACGCATTGAGCTTACGCATCCACGAATCTTGTCGATTTATTCGATAGCCAATGACAGCATCATAGGTATCAATCAATGGGAAAAACTTCTGAAGGTCCCGAATATCAAATTGCCCATCAGAGTCCATGAAGAAGACAAGTTCCTTTGTCGCCGCTGCAAAGCCACTCACCAGCGAAGCTCCATAGCCCTCGTTCGTTGCATGAGTGATCAGACGAACTCTGGAGTGAGCACCAGTAAGTGCTTCAACAATTTCACCTGTTTGATCTGTACTCCCATCATTGACAACCAGGATTTCAAAATCTATGCACCATGCATTCAGTACATGCAGTACTTCAAAGACAGTGTTGGCAATAACCTGCTCTTCGTTATATGCTGGCAGAACAACAGACATGCTATGGCTTCTGGTAGGTTCATTCTCATACTCAATCGCACCTGATTGCTCGTATCCACTGGAAGCGTTTAATCTTTGCCCTTCTAACAACGCCTCTTTAGTCCCATATCGCGTAGGGGCGGGCGGCGTGTAGGGTTGGGTGGGGACGCTTGCCGGCACAGGTGTATTGAACTGCGTTTGTTCCTTACGTGCTTTATTCACAAAAACCCAAAGACTCATCCCCAGATAAGAGATCAGTGCTGTACCAGAGATAGCAATCACTTTCGAAGCATTCGCCCAGATTGTTGTATTAATCAGTATAGGATGCAGGGCATTACTGGCGAGCCAGAGAATGATGCTGCTCCACCCAATACCACACAACGTGGTCACAATGAAGCGTACCACTTCTCTCCAGGTCGTTCTCTGACGGTATCCAAATGTCCAATATTTATTCAAGAGAAAACTGTTGACTGCGCCTAGACTGTAGGCTATTGCACTGTAAATCAAAATCATCCGAGTACTACTGGTGGGAAACAGCAGCAACAGCATATTTAAGATTAGCAAGTCTACTATAGTATTTAATCCGCCAACCAGACCAAAACGAAGTACTTGCCCGATCCAGCGCTTCCGGCCAGGATCATGCTGAGAGTCGGCGTCTTGCTCATTGTGATAAGATTGAACAGGATTGAGGACTTCAATTGTTTCTCTATAATGTAGTCCTGAAGTTTCTATCATGAATACATCCTCTCAAAAAATGTGTAGCCCTATACAGCTTTCAACAAAAAATCAGGATCGACCGTCGGTGCCGATGTATCGCGCCAACCGCCGATGCATCGGCCCTCGGTGACTTTACCGTCACCCAGATCAAAATGTTAAAAAGCATTTAGGGCTACATAACAGGTTCTATCTAGCGACACGCAGACGGGCAAGTGTCTCTTTAGCCCCTCGCATTTTTAGCTTAGCAGGTGATGATGAAAAAGGCATTGGAAGAAGATGAGAATTTTCTCATCAATGAAAAGTACCTGGTGCTGTCGAATCACTAACTTTTTCATGGACCATTCTATGAAAGGAATCCCTCCCCATTCCTGGTGAGAGACTTCTCATGCCCACGGTTACTATCGAAAACCATCTGAGCCACAGTTCTCGCTACTGGGTTACCTTCAGAACTCCCACAGCGCCTTTGCCAACATCAGCAAACGAGTGAGTGACGAATGGGTAGAGGTCCAGCAAGCTCAACAAGTCCGTCGTTTGACACAAACAGAGATGGCAGCACTGGTTGGAAGTACACGTGAAGTAGTTGGGCGAACGCTTAAAGAGTTAGAAACTGTCGGCGCCATCGAGATGCGCCATGGACAAGCAGTTGTGCTCAACAGAGAACGACTACGCATGATCACCTTATAACACTCCACCAAAAACAGGTGGCCAGGGTTCTTTCTCGCGTAGGGACGGGGGTTGCGAGGATGCTGGGCGGGGGCGCTTGCGCCGTCCTGGTACTCTACTCGCTTCACTTCATTTCGTGTGGATTGCGGGGATGATGGGTAGAGACGCTTGCGTCGCCCTTGGTGGAGCGTAGGGACGGGGATTGCGAGGATGCTGGGCGGGGACGCTTGCGCCGTCCTTCGTGGTGCTTAGATACAAGGGTGGGGGCGCTTACGTCGCCTTTGTGGTGCTTAGATACAAAGGTGGGGACGCTTACGTCGCCTTTGTGGTGCTCAGGTACAAGGGTTCGTCCCATTACTCGTCCCACTCGTAGGGCACTGCTTGACCTCATACGTTGGATTAGAGGAGGTTGAGTGAGAGATAACTGCATAATATAGGCGCGCACTGAGACTAGGAAAGGGAATAACGGGTGAAACACTCGAATCTTCTTCTGTAATCAAAAGGCGCGTATTATTGGCAAGCAGATCAGTGCCTTGTGGATTGCTCTGGTAAGTACCTTTTACAGTACCATTTGTGACCTGCAATGGCCAATGTTGAATTTGACTTGCCTCACTAACCGAAGTCTCTAGCCAGGCATAATAGGTTTTACCAGCAGGCGGCGTAGAGACAGAAGTAAGTGAAATCTGCAATTGATCGTACGTATTTCGAGCAGCGTTTGGGCTTGTGAGAAAAGTAATATGTCCAACGACACTAACTGACGTGTTTTGCGAATTATTATCATTCTGCTGAGAAAGCAGCCGTGGCACAGCGAACGCTCCCAAACTAACCAGTAACAACACAACACAGGCAATCAGAGCAAAATACAAAGTTCTACGAGGTTTGTTAAGCTTTTCCTGTGCTGTCACCGTTGAAGGAGATGGCGGCGATTGTAACAACTGATCTCCCATTGCAGTACTAAGATGCGCAGGCGAGTTCAATTGAGTCTGTGGATAGCCTGTTGAAGTTGGTGTAAACGCAACACCTGGCGATGCTGTGAGGATGGTTGGAGAGGATGTTATTCCTGACATTGATCTGGATGGTTGGAGAGGATTGTACTCAGATTGCTCGTTCACAATCCCTGGTTTACTCAAACTTGAAGGAACCGCTACCTTGAATGCCTCGGCAAGTGCTATGGTCATAGCAGAAGCTGCTGGGAAACGCATATTCGGATCTTTGGCAATACTTCGTAAAATCACGCCTGAAAGCTCTGAAGAAATATTCGGGTTAATCAGTGCTGGTGGAGTAGGCATTTCGTGGAGATGCTGCAACATAATAGCAAATGGATTCTCGCCACGAAAAGGTGTGATACCTGTCATTACTTCATACAGAATAATACCTAGCGAATAGAGATCAGAACGTTCATCAGCAACATGACCCTGTGCCTGCTCTGGTGAGACGTAGAGAGGCGTACCCATCCCAGCGTGAGTAACAGTTGCAGCGTTCCCTCCCTGCAACTTCGCAATACCAAAGTCGGTCAGGATTGGCTCACCCATCGGTCTACCACTTGAAACGCGCTTATCGAGCAAGATATTTGCGGGTTTAATATCTCGATGTATCATCCCTTGCCGGTGTGCATAGTCCAGGGCGAGACTAACAGAGGTAAAAAGATTCACAATATCCGTGGCCCCTGGGAAGCGCCCTTTGCGAGAGGTTCCACTAATGTATCCCGCTAACGTACCACCCTCGATGTAATCCATCACCATATATGCTGCGGTTCCTGATCCTCGCTCATCAGTGAGTTGAAAATCGTGGATTTGGATGATATTGGGATGATGAAGAGACGCAACGAACTGAGCCTCACGCATGAAGTGAGTGACAAAATCAGGGTCGCTCTGTAGATTTGCGTGCAGGAACTTTATTGCAACGAAACGTCGCAACTGCGTATCTCGAGCTTTCCATACTTCGCCCATCCCACCCTGTCCAAGCCGCTCGAGCAGTTCATATTTTCCCAGCCGTTCAAGCTCCTTGCTCATTCCTTCTCCTCAGATATACTATTGTCATCCTGAGCCTAGCGAAGGATCTCTGCGATCTAGCTCCTTGCTCATTCCTTCTCCTCAGATACTCTGGGGTAAATCCGACGTAATATTCAATGTTGCAAGTCGCTGTATATCATAATGTACTTGCAAAATACCAGGTTTTACCTGGTTGGTATTCGGATTAAGCTGGCCAATATAAGCATAAGTTGTATCGGTTAGTAAGTTATCAAGCATCGTGAGCGTTGTTGGCTGCGCCAATTGATCGGCATTCATATTGACAAGCTGCTGCGCAAGCATGCGTGCCTGTACTAACCATCTTCCAGCGTTATTAAGCGACTGGACGATCTCCGTAGCAAGTGCGCGCATCTGCGGTGTCGCATCCGCCGCTCTAATCACAGCATTCAGATGCAGAGGCACGTGATCGAGATAGCCTGGTGGATTATTTGCCGGGTCTGTCACTTGTTGTTGCGCCGGCACTACTGAAAGCAGTGCTACTTTAGAAGCAACTGGATCAGCCGCAATTGGTGTACCTGGCGGCACGTCAATATGCACATTTGGCGCCCCATCCAGGTAATCCAGCATACTCACGAACAGGTTATGTATGACTGTTGGATCCCCAGCCTGGGCATGATAATCATCTCGTGCGCTGATGGCCCATTCCATAAGTTTTTCCGAATTCCTGTATAGCCAGATGTCTAGCCCTCCAGGTAATCCAAGAACTCCCACCTTTGTCTCTTTATAGAAAAGATGCCGGATGTGATCCAGCGCGCTCAATGAAGGGGTACCATGCGGTGTTTGAGGAATCTCTGCATAATATCGCCAGGTGTTGCGATCCGCGTTTGGTCCTTTCGGCGTTCCATTTGTATCTTCTTCGGTGATCAGTAGACGGCTGGCAATTGAAAACAAATTGTCGTGTTGTGCGTCACCGCTATAAAAGAAACTGACACTCCCATTACTGACTGGTAACTTCCCCAGCATGAGAGGCAGCGTAAACTGTAGCGGGGGTTCTAGCGCTGGCTGTTCTACATGCGGATGCCTGTCGGCCAGTAACCATGCATAATAACTTTTACCAGCTTGAGGATCAGGAATATTATTCAGATGGATTTGTAGCTGGTCAGCAATACCTTGAGCGCTGCCAGGGTCCAACTGCCCACTACTGAGAAAGAACGCTTGTCCTCCCGCAACCACAGCAGCCTGATTCGTCTTATTACGCAGAACAAGAAAAGCGCCCAGGCTTGAACCAACTAAGGCTACAATAACCAGCACTATCACAGCGGTATACCAACTCTTCCATTGCCACTTACGAGAAGATGAAGGAGGTATAGGTGGGGTTGGTGGCGATGAGACCATAGGAGTTGCCGGAGCAGATGTCCCCCGTATCGCTCCCGCTGTAGAAGATGGTGAATTTTGTAAGAACGCAGCCTCCGTTGGACCACCAGATGCTGAGATTGTGCCTGATTGCCACGAGGAAGAAGTTGGCGTCGAAAGTTGGGGTGTTGAATATACTGGAGCCACGGAGCCAGGACTACTTGAAGAGTGCCATGCAGCCGGAGAAGAGAACGCCAAAGAGGGTGAAGAGGAGGAGGGTGTCCAGCCAACTCCTCCTTGAGAAATAGGCGTGCCAATGTGGGTTGGCATATTTTGAAAATCCCGTGGATATGCTGGCTGGCCTAGAATTTCAGGAACCGGCACCTTGAGCGACTCTGCGATAGCTGCTGTCATGGTAGCAGCACTGGCAAAACGCGCATTCGGGTCTTTAGCGAGTGCTGTTACGATAACCATGGTCAACGCTGGTGGAATGTTCGGATTGAGCAGCACGGGAGATGTTGGTGTGGCATTGAGGTGCTGAGAGAGCACTTCAATCGGAGTATTGCCGCGGAAAGGTTGCACACCCGTTACCATTTCATAGAGAATCACCCCCAGTGAGTACAAATCGCTACGCTCATTACCAGCATACCCTCGAGCTTGCTCAGGCGATGTATATAGGGGTGTGCCAAGCTGGTTTGCAGTGAAGGTACTGGCCGATACTCCTAACAGTTTGGCAAGACCAAAGTCTGTCAGAATAGGTTCGCCCATTGAATTGCGTGTCGTATTGTGCTTGTCCAGCAAAATATTCGCCGGTTTGATATCACGGTGAACCATGCCTAGACCATGGGCGTAGTCAATAGCAAGGCTGATTGAAGTAAAGATATTAACAATCTCAACGGGAGACGGGATTTTTCCTTGCCCAGACGTATGTCCTATGTAACGTGCCAACGTTTCACCCTCAATATAGGCCATTACCATATAGGCAAGTGTTCTGTCTGAATCAGGAGGTCGAGATACCTGAAAATCATGAATTTGTACGATGTTAGGATGGTGCAAAGAAGCAATAAGCTGTGCTTCAAGCTCGAAACGCGTAACGAAATTAGGGTCTTCCAACAACTTTGGATGTAGTATTTTGATAGCCACATATCGCTTTAATTGAGTATCAAACGCCTTCCATACCTCGGCCATACCACCCTGTCCCAGCCGTTCCCGTAGTTCATATTTTCCAAGACGCCTTAGCGGTTCCATACTCATTGTCGTCTCCAATTCAAACTATTGTCATCTGCCCATCAATCCTGCCCACCCTCTTGTCATCCTGAACGCAGTGAAGGATCTCAGCCTCGATTCACACTATCGCCATCCTAAACGTCAACCTTGTCATCCTGAACGTAGTGAAAGATCTCAGCCTCTTCAGCTTCACGCTTTCATGATATCGTACAGGAATTACTTGCCGTACACGCCCTAATGTCAAACGTTGCCATGCGCTGGATAGCATAGTGAATTTGTACCACACCATTTGTAACCTGAGCGTTCGTATCAACTTTACCGACAAAAGCGTCGTTCGCCAGTGTTGCAACTTCATCCAGCAGTGTGAGGCCATCTTTCCCGGTCAAGTGCGCATTATCCATTGCATAGAGTTTCATTACATCATCACGGATGTTCCTCATCCAGAGATTCACTCCATCTATCGCCTGCTTGATCTGGATCGCAAGTTCTTTCTGCGTCGCCGAAGCCTGAGGTAGTGCAGTTAACTCATGCAGGTGTTTGCCAATATGATACAGATAGCCAGGTGGATCTTGGGTCAGCGGATCAAAAGTCAGCAAACCTACTTTAGAAATGTTTGCATCAGCATAAAGGCCTTGACCTGGCAAGTCTTTCTGTACATACAATGTTCCGTCGAGGTAGTCCATAATGCGTATAAGTTGGCGATGTATGAAATCCACGCTCTGGTATTTCCAGGCGTCCCTGGCGCTACCAGACCACTCCAGAATCTTTTGCGTATTTCTATACAGCCAGATATCTAATCCTCCTGTAAGTCCCGCCGCTTTCACTTTGGGGTCATCAGCGAGCAGGTGACGGACATGATCGTACACGCTATAAGACTTTGGATTGGTTGGTACGGGCTTTATTTGAGAGAATTCAGCATAGTACACCCAGGCGTTGGGATCAAGTGAAGGGCTCGTTGGTGCTGCTGATGCATCTTCTTCTGTGATGAGGAAGCGACTATTGGTTGCAAGCAGGTTAGAGTGCATTGCATCACCAGGATAAAAAAGGTTAAGCGTACCACTGTTATATGCTAGTTGACCCAGGTAGATTGGTCTCCAATCCAGGGTTTTATCGTTCAATAACCAGGCGTAATAACTCTTACCCGACGGAGCAGGAGAAGCATTTGCAAGGTTAATTTGCAACTCATCCGTAATCCCCTCCCTGCTGTCTGGACTTACAATTCCGCTACTGGCAAAGTAAGCATGGCCCATTATCTGAGGTGCTGTTGTTGTTGTAGTGCCTTTCGAGAAAAAGGTAAAGTAAGCGCCCAGGACAGAGCCAATGAGAGCCAGAATCAATAGCCCTGCCAGGACAATAAAAAGGCCTCGTCTCCTGGGTCTCTTCGATGTAGGTGCCGTAGGTGGTGGCATAGACATCCCCACAGGTGTATTAGCTGGTAGGGGCCGATATATCGCGCCCACCGCCGATTGATCAGCCCACTGAACAGCCGGATTGGACTGCGAAATTCCTCCCATCTGTACATTTGATGCATACATAGGTCCTGAGGACACTATGCCTGCTGGAAGCGGTGACATCTTCGCACTAATCACCGTAGGCAGGTCCCTTTCCTGAGATTGAAATGGGCCAGAAGATTGCCCTATATGTTCAGGATGAGTTACATTAATAGAATTTTGTCCATTAACATTTGTTAGCGCTGCGACCAGTGCCAAAGCGGTGGGGAAACGCTCCTTCGGGTCTTTTGCAATACACCGCATGACAACTGTCGACAAAGCGGGAGGCAGGTTCGGATTAATCAATGATGGAGAAGCAGGTACAGTATTCACCTGTTGCATCATGATTGATTCCGCGCTGTTTCCCAGGAAGGGTAGTGTGCCCGTACATATTTCATACAGCATAATGCCAAGTGAGTAAATGTCGCTAAGCTCATTGGCTGGAGTACCCATCACCTGCTCTGGTGAAACATAGAACGATGAACTATTCCACGAGGTACCTGTGTTACTCCCCCTGGGCCCTATCAGTTTGGCCATATTGAAATCAGTGACCATAGGTTCACCAATCGGGCTATTCACGGTATTTTGTTTGTCTAGCAAAATGTTTGTTGGCTTGAGATGGCCATGTATCACATGTTGACGGTGCGCAAAGTCAACAGCCATCCCAATCGAGCTGAACAGGTGAACAATTGCGGGAATAGATAGTAACTTCCCTGTCTGAGCAGCATTACGATTGTAGTCGGCCAGGGTACCACCTTCAATATACTCCATCACTAAATAGGCAGTTGCGCTTGCCGTCTCAGAAAACTGAGAAATCGAGAAATCATAACACGGCACAATATTGGGATGTCGCAAAGATATAATCGCTCGTGCTTCTTGCTGGAAGCGAGTCATAAAATTGGGGTCAGCATTTAGTTGAGCGTGGAATAACTTGATGGCAACATAGCGACGTGCCTGGTTATCAAAAGCTTTCCATACCTCAGTTATGCCATTCTGTCCCAGACTTTGTTGTAATTCGTACTTATCAATACGATTTGGATTTGTACTCATGATAACTCCCTGCCATTCGGCACGAACGCCGAATAGAAGAAATGAGGCCGAAAAATTTACACTCACTTAAACGTTCTACCCATCCATTATTAGGGATTTTGTTGTGTTTGTCAATGCAAGAAAATACCGACTCGATGTGAGAAACCTCACACCTTGTATAACGCTAGATATGTAGGGGCGACCCTCGCGGTCGCCCGGTACTTGGTCGCCCGGCCAGCGGTCGCCTGATAATCTGGTCTACCCCAAAGCGTGTTCAAGATCCTCAATGATATCCTCCACATTCTCAACACCAACCGAGAGTCGGATAAGACCCGCTGAAATTCCAGCTGCCCTGCGTTCTTCTTCAGTCTGCCGCGTATGAATCATCGATGCAGGATGGGTAATCAAGGTTTCAACTCCACCCAGGCTTACCGCCAGCAGGCACAACTCAGTCTTTCGCACAACCTGGTAAGCGGCATCATATCCACCACGCATCTCAAATGCTAGCATACCTCCAAAGCCGCCTACCATTTGTTGGCAGGCTAGTTTATGCTGCGCATGTGACATCAAGCCTGGATAAAACACTCGCCCTACGGCAGGATTCTCCTCGAGAAACTGTGCAACAGCAAGTGCATTGGCATTATGCGCGGCCATCCGCAATCCAAAGGTTTGCAAACCACGTCGTAAAAGCCAGGCCTCAAATGGATGGAGCACTGGCCCGTGCACACGCGCATACTCCCAGGCGCGATCGATCAACACTTTTGAACCCATGATAGCCCCTGCAGTCACATCAGCATGCCCATTGAGATACTTTGTCGCGCTATGTACCGTCAAGTCATAACCGAGTTCGAGAGGTCGTTGATTATAAGGTGAAGCAAACGTATTATCGGTAATAGCAAGAGCTTTCGCTTCGTGCGCAATCTCGGCAGTAGTGCGCAGGTCTGTTAGATCCATCGTTGGGTTGGTCGGCGATTCTGTATAAACAATCTTGGTATTAGGACGAACCGCCCGCGCAAAGGCCTCGGAATCCCGCTGATCAACCAGCGTCACCTCAATACCATATCTCGGCAAAGTCTGAGCAAACAAAGACATCGTAGCCGTATAATGTGTCTGCTGTGCTATCACATGATCACCCATCCGCACATTCGCCAGGATAGCAGTCGTAACAGCTGCCATCCCAGAACCTAGCGCCAGAGCAGCCTCGCTCCTCTCAAGTTCTGCCAGCAGCACCTCTACCTGCTTCGTATTCGGTGATCCATAGCGTGTATAGAACATTGCAGGTGCAATCTGCTCGGCCAGTCCTGCGCCCTCCTCAGGCGTTCGTACCAGGTAAGTACTGGTTTGAAAGATCGGTGGTGATACAGCAGTCGTATCATTTGCAGCTTGTGGGCTATGTATCAACCGTGTCTGCAAGCCCCGAGCTCGTCTTGACTTACTCATCAAATATCTCCTAATAATTTCTGTCTATTTATGGTGATTGAAAAATGAATCTGGACACTCGTAGCACTCTGTCAAGCTTGACAGTATAGTAGGTGCCGATTTATCGCGCACACCGCCGATTCATCGGCCCTCAGTAGCCCTCACGACATCCCTCCTATTTTGTTTATCACTATCAGTTGTTTTCAACCAGAGTGAGACGTGGCTGGGCTACATCGCCTTTTGAACCACTGCTACAAATGCCTCCCTCAACTGAACCAGAACATTTTTGCGATACTCTTCTATCTCCATGAGAAGTTTTTCCCTGTAGTTTATCATACTCCCATCTCCAGAACGTTACGAACGCATTTTAAACAACATAAAACGCGATTGCATCATCTACTTTTTCCCTATCCAAAAGTGCATAGAAAAGACTACAATAATAGATAAATTGTAACAATTCAGCAGGGGTTCCAAGTGCCAGCAAGGACCCTTGGTGGGATACGGAATGTTCTCTATAGGCACGAACGTAAGGGGTGCAGGGGACGAAGTCCCTTGCCGGGGTGCGGGGCCGCGCATCTGGGGGATGCATAAGCGCGTCCCGCTCACTTCTCCCTCCTCGCCGCCTCCGGCGGCCAAATCGAAAAAGAGCCGGAATAGTTACACAATATCAAAGCAAACAGGAGGAAAAAGATGGCCATCACAAAACAACTATTTGGACGCAGCGGGCATATGAGCTCAAGAACTATCTTCGGAGCTGCATCTCTCAGCCACGTTACTCAACAGGATGCAGATCAAACACTCCAAATACTATTACAGTACGGAGTAAACCACATTGATGTAGCATCCAGCTACGGCGATGCCGAACTACGCATCGCCCCTTGGCTGGCCCAACATCGTTCTGAGTTCTACGTGGCCACTAAAACCGATGCTCGCACAGCGCAAGAAGCAAAAGAAGACTTACACCGTTCCTTAAAACGTATGAACATCGATTATGTAGACCTGTGGCAGTTGCATAACCTTGCTGATCCCATTGAGTGGGACACAGCACTAAGTCCCGGTGGCGCGATCGATGCTGCCATCGAGGCCAAAAAGCAGGGCTTGATACGTGCTGTCGGTGTAACCGGCCATGGCTTGCAGATTGCCGCCACGCACAGGCGCAGCCTCGAACGCTTCGACTTTGATTCGGTACTTCTGCCTTACAATTATGTGACCATGCAAATCCCCTACTACGCCGAAAATTTCAATGCCCTGCTTTCGACTTGCCAGCAGCGTAATGTTGCCGTACAGACGATTAAGTCGATAGCCTACAAGCCCTGGATGGGCCGCAAACACACACGTAATGTTTGGTATGAGCCATTGGAAGATCAGCAGGATATCGATATGACGGTGCACTGGGTACTCAAGCAGCCAGGTGTTTTTCTGAACACGGCTGGGGACATTCACCTGCTCCCCAGAGTACTCGAAGCTGCCGATCGTTTCCAGGCAGCCTCATCAGGCTCAACAGATGAACAGATGCGTGCGCTTGTTACACGGCTCGGTATGGAACCACTATTCGTCTAGCCTTTGTAGAGCTTAATAAAGCATTTTTGTCTACACTCGAATCGCCTGAAAGGCCTCGGCGAAAAACAGCACTAACTACTTGTTGCCATCTGAACCAGGAAGCGTTCTCAAGGAGGGAACACTAAGAACCTTTCAAAGTGTCTCACTCGCCAATCGTCTCATCCAGGCGGGCAGGTGTTTCTATCTGGTTGAGGCGATTCCACAGCAGGTAATCCGTCTCTTTCTTAGGAACGTACGCGTTAACTACATCCGCCACCATATTGGATCTAGCGACGAACTCGCCCTGCTCCAGATTTCTCAGGTCGATATACTTCGCGCCTTGCTCCAGGCGAGTTCCCGCGGGCAAGATCGTAATGTTCTTGAGCTCATCGTCTGTCAAGTCTGCAAGAATGGTATGCATACTCTTGATCTCGTCGGCAGAGACTGCACCTGGCAAGAGGGTCTGGTTCTCGCCATGGTCCTCCCCGGTCCGGTCGTGAGCATTTAGGTCGCGGGTGAAGTCGGCAACCGGTTCGGCATCATACAGAGGTGCATTCTCATCTTTATGATCCTCGTGTAGCCTGGACTGCTTTCGACCGGAATGGGCATCTGAATCACTGCCGCTGCGCTTCTCGCCTCGTTCTTGCATGAGTCGTGAATCGGCTTTTTTGCTATACTTTTTCTTGTAATTTTCTGACTGGTGTTTTTGTCCTGACATCTATCTCGCTCCCCTGATTGGTTTGTTCATGAATTAAGTATATCATATACGAGTTGGCATCTCTAAACAACGCTTCAAGTGGGTCAATGCGTTATCCTTCACATTGTAAGAGTGGAATCCTGATGACCTTGGTCATCAGGATCACGCCTCCCAGGGAAATCTCAACCTCCATCGAGAAATCATAACCAACTCTTAACCTGACCACAACCATTTTGCTCTTGCATCTGTCAAGATACCCTTTATGATGGTCCTTATGCACAACTCGCCTCTACGAGTAGCGAGACCATTGAATACTCTTGAATCTCAAGTGATGCATATTTTGACCATTGAGTAGCTTTATTGAAAGTGAGGTTCCTTATGTCTCTCTCTTCGCGCTCAAAAGTAGGTTTCCTCCTCTCGCTCATCAGCTTTGTCGCCCTCGTGGGTGTACTTGTGATGAATTTAGCATTTCAGCGTCCTGCTGCCCACGCTTTCAACGGCGATGTCCTGGTCAGCAACGGGAGTCCCACTACCCCTTTCTCCCAGAACAAGCAGAACGAACCAGCGCTCGCTGTTGACGCCAATCACCCGAATGTGTTAGTAGCTGGCGCCAACGACAACATCGATCTAGAGGCCTGCAACG
>WNGE01006598.1_pt1 | contig 31599 bp, 40 predicted proteins | sample 5400651 | NCBI WGS metagenome assembly WNGE01 (sample SAMN13153370, study PRJNA577476) | soil metagenome | isolation source: 60 cm soil or saprolite under grassland replicate 2 | place: USA:California | collected 2016-06-15
CGACGGAGCGCTTCTGATTGCCAGACCCCGGCCCGCGTAGGACGTTTGGGGCAAAGAGCCGTGCCTGACCTTGGAGCTGCTGGAGGCGAGACGTCGGCGGGTCAGGCGTAGCGACAGCGCTGACCGCCTTGAAACCCAAGCCCCCGACGACGATGCTCGTTGCGACAAGCGCAGCGGCTTTGAGTACGAGCTGCGAGCCAACCGCGGCTCCTCCAGCCGCGATGAGGCCACCGCTGCCGCCCCCGAAGAACGACCCGAGCGAAGCCGGAACCGGGGCAACACTGAGCGCGCCCGCCAACTCCTTCCGCGTGGCTCTCAGGTTTCCGCGGGCGCGGAAGAGCAGGGCCTCGACCGCCGGCACGCTGACGCCGAGCACTTCGGCGATCTCTGCGTAGCTGCGATCCTCGACCTCGCGCATCACGATGGCGGAGCGCTGGTTGAAGGGCAGCTTCGCAAGCGCACTCAGGAGCACGTCGAGCGAAGGCCGCTCGTCGTCGGGCGCGGCCGGCTCGCCTGCGCGCTCGAGCGGGACTTCTTGCGGCCGACGGCCCGACTGGCGCCAGCGCATCCTGCAAACGTTGTGCGCGATTTTGATCAGCCAGTTATGCGCCTTCTGGGGCCGCTCGCCCCGCTCGAACGCCCGGTAGGCGTTCAGGAACGTCTGTTGCGTGACGTCCTCGGCGTCCGCGGAATTGCCCAGAACCGCGAGGGCGTACTGGTAGACCTCGGCGACGTGCTCGCGATAGAAGCCCTCGAAGGCAGCGTCGAACGTTTCCTTCTGGCGCCGTGCCCTCGGCGCGAGCTTCAGAGACAGGTTTTTACGGCGTCCGCCCGGCGCCGCCCTGGCTGCCTCCATGGTTGACTAACGACGCACCGGCAGGCATGGATACGCCGCCGGGTCAACAAGCGGGTTACGCAGTAGCTTTCGCGCGTTTCCGGATCGGTACGTGGATCGGGCGGCCGAGGGCGACGAGGCCCGCTTCCTTGATCGCTTCCGACAACGTCGGGTGTGCAGCCATGCCGTCCGCGACCGTCTCCACGGTCGCCTCGGCGTCGATCGCGACCACGCCCGCCTCGACGAGATCGGTCACGTGTGGGCCGACCATCACCAGGCCGAGCAGCTCGCCGTAGCGCGTCTCGTGGATCGACTTCACCCAGCCGACGGTCTCGTTCTGCATCACGGCGCGCGCGTTCGCGACCCATGGGAACATCCCAGTCGCCACGTCGTCGCCGTACTGCTCGCGGGCCGCCGCCTCGGTCAGGCCGACTCCTGCGATCTCGGGGTCCGTGTAGATCGGGCGGGGCACGGCCCGGTTGTCGACGATCGCGTCGTGTCCGACGGCGTTCTCGGCCGCGACCTCGCCTTCGCGGAAGGCCGTGTGTGCGAGCTGCCAGTAGCCGGCGCAGTCGCCGACCGCGTAGATGTGGCCGAGGGTCGTGCGGCGGTGCTCATCGGCGGCGATGCCCGTGCGCCGCTCGAACTCGACGCCGATCTGCTCGAGGCCGAGGTTCTCGACGTTGGGACCGCGGCCGACGGAGACGAGCATCAGGTCGCACTCGACCGTCTCTCCCTCGCCGAAGTGAACGGTCAGGCCGCTCTCGGTGTCTTCGACCTTCGAGCACTGCTTCTGGAGATGAAGCTCGATTCCGCGCTTGCCGAACTGCTTCGCCAGCTCCAGCGACGCATCGTCGTCCTCAGCAGGAATCAGCTTCGGCAGCATCTCGATGATCGTGATCTCGGAACCGAAGCGACTGAAGATCGAGGCGAACTCGCAGCCGATGATGCCGCCGCCGAGGATGACGAGGCGCTTGGGCACCTCGGTCTGCCCGAGCAGCCCCTCGGAGTCGACGCAGCGCGTCGAGTGAAGGCCCTCGATCGGGGGCCAGAGCGGCGAGGACCCACTCGCGATGATCGCCGACTTGAAGCTGACGTCCTCCCCACCCTCGACCTCGATCGTGTTGGCGTCCTTGAACCTGCCCGTCCCCTTGACCCACTCGACCCCGTTCGACTTGAAGAGGATGGCGACGCCATTGGTCATCTGGTTGACGACCTGCGACTTCCACTCGTTGGCTGCCGCGAAGTCGAGGCTCGGGGCGCCAACCTGGACGCCGAGCTTCTCGAAGGTGTGCTCGGCCTCCTTGATTGCGAACGCGGTCTGGACCCATGCCTTCGTCGGGATGCACCCGATGCGCAGGCACGTGCCGCCGAGCTCAGGCTCCCTTTCGATGCAGACGGTCTTGGCGCCGAGCTGTGCCGCTCGGATTGCCGCGGTGTAGCCACCTGGGCCGCCGCCGAGGACTGCGACGTCGCATTCCATGGGCTTGGATCCTACTCACGAGCTAGCTTCTGAGAGCGGCGCTCGCATCACGACCGCGCCGTCGTCCTCTCGCACCTGCTCGAAGCCGTAGTTCTCGTACAGATGCCGGGCCGGGTTGTCCTTGGCGACGCTGAGGCTGATCGTGCGGAAGCCGTCCTTACGCGCGCAGTCGAGCAGACCGCCCAGAAGCTCGTGGCCGTAGCCGCGGCCCCGGCGGCTCGGGACGACCGCGATCGCGAGCTCCGGCGTCTGCTCGTCGATGAAGCCGAAGCCCGCGTCCTCCCGCGTGAACAGCCGATACCAGGCGGCGCCGACCGGCACGAACTCGTCGAAGACGATCAGCGAACGGTCGCCGGGGCGGCCCCAGCCGTTGACGTAGCGGGTCAGCGGGGGCTCCTCGTCCCCCACCGGCGTCCGCCAGTAGAAGGCGTGGCGGAGCATGTCGCGGAGGAAAGGGACGTCGCGCGCGCCGCCGGATCTGATCATCGCCGCGAGTTTACGGCGGCGGGAGCCCGAGCTCACGGGCGGCCCACGTCAGCGCGATCTCGGCCTGGCGGCGCTGGAACTCGCGAACGCGCGGCGCGGTGGCCGGTGGCGGCAGACCGGCGCGGGACGCGAAGAAGCCTGCCAGCAGGGCTGCGAATCCTTGGCTGTCGGGGACGAGTTCCCAAGGGTCGGGTCCGCCTTCGAGCTTCAGGCTCGGCAGCCAGGCGACGATGTCGAGGAGCGGATTGCCGACGTGGGCGAGGTTCCAGTCCACGAGGACGGCACGGCCCTCCTGCAGGCAGAGGTTGTCGCTGCGAACGTCGAGGTGCAGGAACGCTTCGCCTGCGAGCTCGCACGTGCGTCCGGTCTCCAGCAGACTCGAAAGCGCCGTTTCGAGCCACGGCGGCGAGCAGAGCCCCGTCGAGAGGAGCGGCTCCGGGTCTTCGGCGACGAGCTCCCAGCCGTTCAGCCACTCGCGCTCCGCCGCGATGGGTGGCAGATCGGGCGGCGGCGGCGTCGCGTGCAGCTCGTCCAGGGCGGCGCGAACGGCGTCGATCTGCCGGGGCGTCCACGGCGGCGGCCAGTGCGCGTGGCTCAGGTCGGCGATCGCGAGCAGCGTCTGCTCGCCGTCATGCCAGCCGACGAGCTCGGGGATGAACGCCGCCTCGACGGCGGAGTAGACGCGGTGCTCCTGCCGCAGCCATTCGGCCGCAGCGTCGTCGAGCGCGACCTTGACGAACGCGCGCCGTCCGTCGGCGAGCTCGACGCACCAGTGCGCCGAGTTCGTCCCGTAGCCGCCGCTACGAACCCGCCGGCGCTCGACCGGCGCCGCTCCCGCGGCCGCCTCGAGCTCAGCCTCGGGAAAGCTCTTCGGCAAGCTGGATCCGGTTGCCGTCCGGATCGTAGACGTCGAGCAATCGCATCTGGCCGTGGAGCTCGAGCACCGTGCCAACCTCGATTCCCTCGGCCCGGAGACGCTCGGCCTCGGCCTTGATGTCGGCCACGTCAACCGTGGCGACGCCGGCCTCTTCCTGCGGCTCGCCCTCCGCGATCGCAATCTCCATCTCGCCGTGCATCAGCCTCGCCCAGCGGCCCTCCTCGTCCAGGTAGGTCTCCGCGAAACCCAGCTTGTCCGTATAGAAGGCGCGGCCGGCGTCGAGATCGCGGACGTGGTACCAGACCTGGACCGGGCTCACAGCATCAGGCCGGGCTCCTCCAGGAAGGCCTTGACCGTCCTGAGGAAGTCCGCAGCCGTCGCGCCGTCCAGCGAGCGGTGGTCGCAGGTCAGCGTCAAGGTCATCAGCGGACGGGCCTCGAAGCCCGTCTCCGTGGGCACGGCTTTGGACTCGATTGCCCCGACCGCGAGGATCGCCGCCTGCGGCGGGTCGAGGACGGCAACGAACCGCTCGACGCCGAACATGCCGAGGTTCGAGATCGTGAAGGTGCCGCCGTCGAGATCTTCCTGGCGGAGCTGGCTCGCGCGCGCGCGTGTGACGATGTCTGCCCGGGCTGCGGCCAGCTCGGCGATCGCCAAGCGCTCGGCCTGGTGGATCACGGGGACGACGAGGCCGGCGTCGATCGCGACCGCGATGCCGATGTTGGCGCTCGGATGGAGCTCGATCGCGTCTTCGGCCCACAGCGCGTTGACCGCGCGGTGGCGCATCAGCGCGGCGGCGCAGGCCTTGGTCAGGATGTCCGTGACGGTGGGCCTGGGCTCGCCTTCCCTCGTCTGCTCCGCGAGGCGGTCATGGAGGCCTTGCGCGCGGGTCATGTCGGCCGACATCGCGATCTGGAACGCCGGCGCCTGCCACGCCTCGGTCAGCCTGCGTGCGATCGTGCGGCGGAGCGACGTCAGCGGAATGCTTTCGATCTCACCGGTCGGTGCGGGCGCGGGTACGGTCGTCGTCGCCGTCGGCGCCGGGGTCGCGGCGGCACGCTCGACGTCCTCGGCGACGACGCGGCCCTCGGGGCCGGTGCCCTTGAGGGAGCCGAGCTCGATCCCGCGCTCGCGGGCGATCCTGCGGGCCAGCGGCGAGGCCTTGATCCGCGCGCCGGCTCCGTTGCCTTGCGCCGGCTGACGTACCTCGTCGATCTGCGCGGACGCTGTTGCTTGGCCGCGACGTTCGCGCTCTGGCTCGCCCGCGGTGCCAGGAGAACCTTCCTCCTGCGCTGCTTCAGCCACCGGCTGCGCGGTCTCGCTGACGATGCTCGAGACGTCTTCGCCCAGTTCGCCGATGACGGCGATCGTGGTGCCAACGTCGGCTTCGCCCTCGGCGACGGCGATCTTGAGCAGGACGCCGGAGGCCTCAGCCTCGACCTCTTGCGTCACCTTGTCCGTATCGAGCTCGTAGAGCGGCTCGCCCTTTTCGACCTGGTCGCCCTCGGCCTTCAGCCACTTGACGATCGTCCCGGACTCCATGCCCTGGCCGAGGCGGGGGAGCTTGACCTCGTCAGCCACGCGAGCTCCCAGCCGTTTCAGGGACAGTCCCCATCCGGGGACTGTCCCTATAGGCGCTATGAATCACGTTGCACCGTCCTCTGGATCGCCTCGAGCACGTCCTTGCTGTGTGGGACGACGTACTCCTCCATCACCGGCGCGAAGGGCAGCGGCGCGAACTTCGCGCCCACACGCTCGACCGGAGCGTCGAGCCAGTCGAAGGCCTGGAGCTGCACGACGGCCGCGACCTCGGCCCCGAAGCCCATCCGCGTCACCGCCTCGTGGGCGACGACGCAGCGGTTCGTCTTCTTCACCGAGGTGACGATCGCCTCCTCGTCGAGTGGCTGCAGCGTCCGCGGGTCGACGACCTCGACCGAGACCCCCTGCTGCTCGGCCTCCTCCGCCGCGGCGAGCGCCTCGTGAACGAGCCTGCCGGTCGCGACGACGGTGACGTCCTCGCCCTCGCGGTGCACGCGCGCCTGGCCGATCGGGATCGGCTCGATCTCTTCCGTCAGCTCCTCCTTGAGCCCGTAGAGCGTCCGGTGCTCGAAGAAGACGACCGGGTTGTCGTCGTAGATCGCCGACCAGAGCAGCCCGCGGACGTCGGAGGGAGTCGACGCAAAGACGACCTTCAGCCCCGGCACCCCGACGAACCAGGCCTCGACCTGCTGGGCGTGCTGGGCGCCCGGCGACCAGCCGGCGCCGCCCTGGGTGCGAATCGTCAGCGGCACCTTGAGCTGCCCGCCCGACATGTAGCGATGCTTCGCAGCCTGGTTGACGATCTGCTCCATCGAGATCGTCAGGAAGTCCTCGTACATGACCTCGACGATCGGGCGCATCCCCTGCATCGCCGCCCCGATTCCGGAGCCGACGATCGCCATCTCGGAGATCGGCGTGTTGCGCACCCGCTCCGGGCCGAACTCGTCCAGCATCCCCTGCGTGACGCCCATCGAGCCGCCCATCTCGGCGATGTCCTCGCCCATGATGAAGACGTCCTCGTCGTTGCGCATCGCCTGGGAGAGCGCGTCGCGAACGGCCTCGCGGTAGGAGAGCTCAGGCATAGACGTTCTTGAGCGCGTCCTCCGGTTTGGGATCTGTCCCCGCCTTCGCAAAGTCGACCGAGGCCTCGACGAGCTCCCGCACCTCCTGGTCGAGCGTCTCAAACTCGGCGTCCGAGAGCCCGAGCTTCTCGCGCAGGAGCTCGATCGGGTCGGCAGTCTCCTGCAGCCGGTGGAGCTCGTCCTTGTCGCGGTAGACCTGCGGGTCGCCGATGTAGTGGCCGACGAGGCGCTGCGTCTCGCAGAGCAGGAACACCGGGCCTTTGCCGTCGCGAGCGTGTTTTAGCGCCCGGGCGGCGACCTTGTTCACCTCCTCGACGTCCTGGCCGTCGACCTTCATCGACTTCATTCCAAACGCTTCGGCGCGCCCGCTGAGGTCGCGGATCGGCGAGTGCTGGCTCTCCGGCGTCGATTCGGCCCAGTGGTTGTCCTCGCACACGAACACGGCCGGAACGCCCCAAAGCTGGGCGAGGTTGAGCGACTCGTGAAAGGTGCCGATGTTCGTCGCCCCGTCGCCGAAGAACGCAACCGCGACCCGCGGCTCGCCACGGAACTTGAAGGCGAGTGCGGCGCCGACCATGGCGGGCAGCCCGCCGCCGACTACGGCGTTCGCGCCGAGATTGCCGCGCTCGACGTCGTAGAGGTGCATCGACCCGCCGTACCCGTGCGAGCAGCCCTCGAGCTTCCCGTAGAGCTCGGCCATCAGCTCATTCGGATGCGTGCCCTTTGCGAGCGTGTGCCCATGCGCGCGGTGCGTCGAGGCAATCACGTCACCGTCGGCAAGCGCGCGGCAGACGCCGACAGCGACCGCCTCCTGCCCGATCGCGACGTGCAGGAACCCCGGCAGCTCGCCGGCGCGGAAGCGCTCCTCGACCTTCTCCTCGAAGCGCCGGATCAGGAGCATCTCCCTGAAGAACTCGCGCAGGGCCTCCTCGGAGACCCCGCGGCGCTGCTCGACTTTTGCCACGGGCGTGATAGTACGCTCCGCGCAATGTCCCTCGTCGAACAGTTTCGCCGCCTTTCGAACAGCCTTCCCGACGGCTGGCAGTCCGCGCGGCTGCGTCTGATCGTCGCCGACGAGCGCGACTCTGCACGCGCCGCCGCGCTGCTTGGCCCGACCAATCCGGGTCAGCGCGGCAAGGTGATCAACTTCGCCACCGCGCGCCGGGGCGCCGGAGTCGGCCCCGACCGGATCCGAGAGCTGCTGCGGCGGCTCGACACCGAGGGGATCCAGGGTGGGCTCGAGCTCGTCGGAGTCGAAGAGGCTCCCGCGGTGGCGGACAGCGAGCGCCCGAGCCTCGCCGCCGCTTGGGACGAGGCGGTGACGACGTTGCCGCCCGACTGGAGCGACCTCTACGCGGAGGTCGAGCTGACCTCGAGCGACTACATCGAGCCCGGTGCGCTGCGGCTCAGCCCGCTGAACCCGACGCGACCCGATGCGCGACCGCTCTTCCGCTTTCGCGGGGCGCGCAAGTTCGGCTACGGCGCCTCGCCGGAGATGGTGCGTCGGTGCCTCGAACGCCTCGACGAAGCCGGCATCCGCGGCGAGCTGCGGATCCTGAACGTGATCTCGGACTCGTACCCCCAGAAGACGCAGGGCCCGGTCTGGTACGCGGCCGGCAAGGTGATCTAGTCGATCATCGCGGCGCCTAGCTCGGCGGCAACCGATTTCGCGTCCGCCGGGCCGTTCGTGATCACAAGGCAGGTGTCGTCGCCGGCAAGCGTGCCGATCACCTTCGCGTGCTCGACGCGGTCGAGCGCCCTGGCGATCGCCGGCGCGGAGCCGAGCTCCGAGTGCACGACGACGATGTTATGAGCCTGGACGGCCCGGCGGCCGAACTGCGCCAGAACCGCATTCAGCGAGTCGCGCGGGTCGCTCCGGCTCCCCCGCTCCGGCAGGACGTAGCGCGGCCGGCCGAGCACGTCGCGGGTCTTTTCGAGCCCGAGCTCGCGGATGTCACGCGAGATCGTCGCCTGCGTGACCTCACAGCCGGCGCTCCTGAGCGCGCCCTGCAGCTCGTGCTGGCTCCCGACTCGACGACGAGCGACTACGCTGGCGATCAATCGCTGCCGCTCGGGCTTCGGGAGTTGCCGAAGCTCTTGCATACGGCGAGAATAACTATCCAGGTTTGAAGGAACCGAAGGCGAGGCAAGCAACCGAACATGCTGCGCAAGCTGCTCTGGTCGACCCTCTACGCAGGTCTCGCCGCAGGCTCCGCCCTGGCGGCGCGGCGGGCCGCGTCCGGGATCTGGCGCCTCGCAACCGGCGAACCGCCGCCTGACAAGCGATGAACAAGGGCGACCTTCTGGTGGAACGCGGCGCCGCGCGGCTCGAAGACCTCTCGCGCAAGGCGGCTGCGAGGGGCGGCTTCGCCGCGAAGCTCGCGGACGAGCTCGCCGAGGACGCGGTTTTCCTGCGCAAGCTGAAGCCGAGCCTGATCAAGGCGCGGGCGAAGGGCCACGCGCCGATCGCCCGGGCCTCGGACCGAGAACCGGAGGCGCCGAGCGCGCCCCAGATCACGACACCCCGGCGCAAGCCGAAGGCGAAGGCGAAGAAGCGTCGCCGAAGCGGGGGACCGAACCCGTTCCTCGTCGCCGGCGTCGCGCTTGCGGCCGGCATCGCGATCGCAAAAGTGATCGACTGGAGGGGACATGCCCACCCGCGAGACTGAGACCAACGCCGGCGTCGGGCCGGCCGCGAAGCAGGTCGCCGAGCACGCGAGCAGCCTCGCCCGGCTCGAGCTCGAGCTCGCTGCCCTCGAGCTCAAAAAGAAAGCAGCAAACTTCGCTACCGGAATCGGCCTCAGCCTGGGTGGGGCTCTGTTCGCCGTGTTCACGCTGGGCTTCGCGTTCGCGACGATCGCCGCCGGGCTCGCCACGGCAGTGTCGACCTGGCTGGCCCTGCTGATCACGACAGGGATCCTGCTCGTGCTCACAGCGGTGCTCGCGAGCGTGGGAGTGCTGCTGATCCGCAAATCGACCCCGCCGCTTCCCGAGCAGGCGATCGAGGAAGCGAGGCGGACGACGGAGGCGTTGAAGAGAAATGGCCGCACGTAACGGCCGCACGCCGGCCCAGGTCCGCCAGGACATCGAGGCCGAGCGCGACCAGCTCGCAGAGGCGGTCGAGGACCTCCGCGGCGGGCTCGCCGAGGCCACGGACATCAAGGGGAAGCTGCGTTCGAACCTACCCGCGGTGGCGGCCGGCGCACTCGGGGCGGGCTTCTTCCTGGCCGGCGGCGTCGGCGCGACGATGAGGTTGCTTGCACGCCGTGGACGGGAAGGGACGACGAAGGCCAAAGTCGGCCCGTTCTCCCTTGTCGACCGCGACGACTGACACCCGGAAACCTCCCCGCACCGGCACGCCGCCGCGCAGCCCGTTAGGACTGAGGTGGGCCGAGTGGCTCGACGTCTTCAAACGGACCGGCAAGCGGTTTCTTGCCGACGACTGCATGGGGCTCTCGCAGCAGGTCGCCTTCAGCGCCTTGCTCGCCTTCCTGCCGACCGTGATCCTGCTGATCGGCCTGCTTGGCCTGTTCGGAGCGGGCGCCTTCAACTCGCTCGAGCACTTCGTCGGCTCGGTCGCGCCCCAGGGCGTGATCAGCACGATCGACCTCGCGAAGAAGGATGCGGCCGAGAACAAGTCCGCTTCGGCGATCGCGTTCACCGTCGGTGTGATCGTGGCGCTGTGGGCGGCGAGCGGGGCGATGGGGGCCATCGTCAAGGCCGTCAACCGCGCCTACGACCGGCTCGAGACGAGGCCGTTCTGGAAGGTGCGCCTGATCTCGCTCGTGCTCGTTGTCGCCACAGGCCTCGTCCTCGCCGGCACGTTCCTGCTGATCATCTTCGGCGGCTCCCTCGGTGACGCGATCGCCCGCCGGACGCCGCTCGACGGAGGCTTCAAAGTGTTCTGGAACGTCGCCCGCTGGCCGGTCGCCTTCGTCGCCGTGCTGCTCTTCTTCGCGCTCGTCTACTACCTGGCGCCGAACAAGGAGCAGCGGAGCTGGAAGTGGCTGACGCCCGGGTCGCTGGTCGGCTCGCTGCTGTGGCTGGTGCTGTCCGGCCTCTTCACTCTCTACACGAGCTTCTCGGGCTCGTACGACAGGACGTACGGCGCACTAGCCGGCGGGATCGTCCTGCTGCTCTGGCTCAACTACTCAGCGTGGGCGATCCTCTTCGGCGCCGAGCTGAACGCCGAGCTCGACCGGCAAGCGGACATCCATGCCGCCGGGGGGCCCCAGGCGGGTCTGACCGAGCCGGCCAAGCGCGTGCGCTAAGAGGGGGCGGCGACCACGAGGAAGCTGCCGCGCAGGCGCTTGTGGGCGTCGGACCGGTACGACCCCTTGCCGGCCACGAGCGTGGCCTTCCACGTCGTAGTTCCGCGGAACTTGACGCCGGTCTTCCTGTTGGCGCCGGGGGCGATCAGGTGGAAGTTGTCCACTTTCGTCCGGTCCTTGACGGTGATGCTGTACGCGCCTGCGGTGAGCCGCTTAACCCGCGCGCCTGCGGGCGTCTTGAGGATGATCGCCGACTTCGGGCCTACCTGCCCCACGAGCTTCTTCACCGGCGGCGGGGCCGTGACCGTGCCCGAGGTGAACGACCCACGCATCAGCGTCGGGTGCGCGTCGCACAGGAAGCGGTAGGTGCCGTCCGTGAAGGTGACGTTCCAGGTCGTCTGGGCGGTCGTCTCGACGTCCGTCGCCTGATCGACACCCGGACCGGTCAGATGGAAGTCGTGCAGGGTTGAGAAGTCGCGGACCGTGATCGTGTACGGGCCGGGATCGACGTGCGTCACCTTCGCTCCGGTCGAATCCGTCAGCGAGATCTGGAACGCGTCGGGTGAGGTCGCCGAGCCGACGGTCGCGATCAGCGGCTGCGTAACGGCGCCCCGGGCGCCGACCGAGCCGGGGACGACCAGGCCAACCACGGCCAGCGAAACGACGAGGAAGACCCTCACGTCGAGTGCATACGAGTCGCGGCACCGATTGGTTTTAGACTCGCTGTGTGCGATTGGGCGGAAACCAGAAGATCGACCTTATCCGCAAGGTTCCGCTGTTCGCGCGCTGCTCGCGGGCGGAGCTGAAGGAGATCGCGCTGCTCGCGGACGAGATCGACCTCCACGAGGGCAAGGAGATGACGCGCGAGGGGGCGCCGGGCCGCGAGTTCTTCGTCCTGCTCGACGGGACGGCGGACGTCAAGAAGAACAGCCGTCGAGTGAACACGCTCGGACCGGGCGACTTCTTCGGCGAGATCGCGCTCGTCTCGCGTGAGCCGAGGACGGCGACCGTGATCGCGACGTCCCCGGTGCGCGCGCTCGTGATCACCGACCGCTCGTTCAGACGCCTGCTCGACGACGCGCCACAGGTTCAAACCAAGGTGATGGAGGCGATGGCGGAGCGCCTCGCCCCGGAAACGCTCTAGCTCCGGCAAGTCCTCGATTCCAGCGCCCACGTTCTCTTGGGCCGGGTTTAGACGGCCGTAGCGGCAAAGCCGCCACGGCCTCCACGCCGGCATCGCAAGCGACGCCTCTAGATGCTTCTGAGGACCGCGCCGAAGCGTTCGGCGAGCGCCTCGGCGATCTTCTGGCGGAGCGCCGCCGCGTCCTCGTCCGAGAGTGTCCGCTCGGGCGACTGGAAGGCGACGCTGAACGCGATCGACTTCTTTCCTTCGCCGGCCTGCTCGCCGCGGTAGACGTCGAAGATCTCGACTTCGCGCAGCTCGGGGCCGGCCGCCTCACGCGCGGCGTCGACAAGCTCGCCGGCCTCAATCTCCTCGGGGACGACGAACGCGAGGTCCTGCCGGACTGCCGGGTAAGTGATCACGTCTTCGTAGGTGACAGGCTCGCGCGACTCCGCGAACAGGTTTTCGAGGTCGAGCTCGATCGCGCCCCATTCACCGGCGAGCACGCGAGGGTTTAGCTCGCCGAGAACTCCGGCCGCGGTCCGCGCCGTCTTGCCGGGATGGAAGAGCGGGTGCTCACCGCGCACGAATCGCGGCTCGGCCTTGAGCGAGTCGTAGAGGGCCTCGACGACGCCCTTCGCGCGCGCGAAGCCGCCTTGTGCGATGGCGGCGACGTGCAGCCGCTCGTTCGGAAGCTCGCCGTTTGGGAGATAGACGCGTGCGACCTCGAAGAGCCCGATCCGGTCGGCCCCGGCGTCGACGTTGCGCCGCGCCGCCTCGACGAGGCTCGGCAGCAGTGATGTGCGGAGCGCGGTCAGTTCGACGGCGATCGGCTCGGGCAGCTTCCACGTCGTCTCGTTGTCGGGGACGAGCGACGGCGTGTACGTCTCCGAGAAGCCGAGCCCGACGAGTGCGTCCTCGACCCGGCGGCGCAGCTGCTGGTCGCGCGTCAGCGCACCGAACATGGCGCGCCGGGCGGGCAGGGTGAACGGCACGTCCTCGAGGCGGAAGCGAGCTATTTCCTCAACCACGTCGATCTCGCGGGTGACGTCCCGTGCGCGCCAGGTGGGTGCGACGACGCTGCCGTCGTCGCGGTCGAAGCCGAGGCGCCCGAGCAGCGCGTGCTGGTCTTCCGGTGGCGTCTCGAGCCCGATCACCGCGTCGGCTCGCTCCGTGAACGTCTGCGTGGGCGGTCCAGTCCGCGGCGGCGAGGTCGAGCAGGAGCTGCGTCGCCAGCTGGGCGGCGGGCGCGGCAAGGTAGGGGTCGACCCCCTTCTCCCAGCGGTTCGAGCCCTCCGTCCGCAGGCGCAGGCGCTCGGAGGTCTTGAAGATCGTGAACGGCTCGAAGTTCGCGGCCTCGAGCAGAACCTTGGTCGTGCCCTCGCCGATCTCGGTCTCTTCGCCGCCCATGATCCCGGCCAGCGCGATCGCGCGGTCGGCGTCGGCGATCAGCAGGTCGTCGGGCTCGAGCCGGCGGTCGACGCCGTCCAGCGTCCGCAGGGTCTCGTTCTTCCGTGCCCTGCGGACGACGATCTTGCCGCCGCCGAGCGTCTCGAAGTCGAAGGCGTGCAAAGGGTTGCCGAGCGCGAGCATTACGTAATTGGTGATGTCCACCACGTTCGAAATCGGCCTCATCCCGGCGGCGAGCAGGCGGGACTTGAGCCAAAGCGGCGACGGCTCGATGCGAACGTTCTCGAACAGGCGGCCGATGTAGCGGGGGCAGCCCTCGAAGTCCTCGACCTCCACGTCGACCTGCCGCTCCGGGACGTGCCCCAGGGTCTGACCCCCAGGCATGGCCGCAAGCGGCACGTCGAAGAGGGCGGCGACCTCCCGCGCGACGCCGTAGACCGCCAGCAGGTCGGGCCGGTTCCCCGTCGGCTCGAGCACGAGGACGTCGTCCGCGAGCGGCAGCACCTCGGCGAGCAGCGTTCCGGGCTCCGGCCCCTCGGCGAGCACCATGATCCCGGTGTGGTCGGGGCCGAGCTCGACCTCGTCCTCGGCCAGGATCATTCCGTCCGAGACCTCGCCGCGGACCTCGCGGCGCTCGAGCTCCAGCCCGCCCGGCAGGACCGCGCCGGGCAATGCAACCGCGACCGTCGCGCCCGGGCCGAAGTTCCAGGCACCGCAGACGATCTGCCGCGGCTCGCCTTCGCCGGTGTCGACGCGGCAGAGCTGGAGCCGGTCGGCATTCGGATGTTTCTCGGCCTCGAGCACGCGGCCGACCCGGAACCGCTCCAGGTTGCCGTCCGCGTCGGTGACGCCGATCCGCTCGATCCCCTCGACCTCGGCGGCCGCGACGGAGAGCTTCTCGGCCAGCTCGTCCAGCGGCATCTCGATCGGCACGTACTCGCGCAGCCAGCTGAGCGGCACCCGCATCAGAACTGCCTCAGCACGCGGAGGTCGCCGTCCCAGAGCAGCCGGATATCCGGGATGTCGTGGCGCAGCTGTGCCGCCCGCTCGAGGCCGCAGCCGAAGGCGAAACCGGACCAGCGCTCGGTGTCGACGCCCACGTTCTCGAACACCTGCGGGTCGACGACGCCGGCGCCGCCCATCTCGAGCCAGCCGCTGTACTTGCACGTCCGGCAGCCCACGCCGCCGCAGATCCCGCACGAGACGTCGGGCTCGATCGACGGCTCGGTGAAGGGGAAGAAGTGCGTCCGAAAGCGGACGCGTCGTTCGGGCCCGTAGAGCGCGCGCATCACGTGCAGCAGCGTCCCCTTCAGGTCGGCCAGGGTGATGCCCTCGTCGACGGCGAGGCCCTCGAACTGGTGGAAGATCGGATAGCGCGTCGCCGTGATCGCGTCGCGCCGGTAGACGCGGCCGATCGAGACCATGTAGATCGGCGGCTCCTTCTCCTCCAGGATGTGGATCTGCGACGGCGAGGTCTCCGTCCGCAGGAGGTGCGTCTCGTCGAAGTAGAAGGTGTCGCGCGGCGAGCGCGAGGAATGCGTCGGCGCGAAGGCGAGCTTGTCGAAGTTGTATTCGGCGGTCTCGACCTCCGGGTCGTCCCGGATCTCATAGCCGAGGCCGAGGAACGAATCCTCGACGATGCGCCGAACCTGGGTGATCGGATGGAGATGGCCGACCGGCAGCTGCTCGCCGGGGAGCGTGACGTCGACGACCTCGTCGCGCAGGCGGCGGTCGAGCTCCTCGTTCTCGAGCAGCTGTTCGCACTCGGCGACGGCGGACTCGAGGCGCTCTCGGATGCCGTTGAGGAGCATGCCGGTCTCGCGGTCGCGGACGCCGCGGAGCGCCTGGGCGAGCTCGCTCTTGCGGCCCAGGTAGCGGACGCGCGCGTCGTCGAGCTCAGCGGGGCCGCTCGCAGCGGCAACCGCGGCGCTGGCCTCGCGCTCGTACGCGTCCCAATCCACGGCGGCGACTGTAACTTCGTTTTCGGTCAAGAGTCCTCCTCGTTCGTCGGTGCCGGTCGGTCAGGCCCCGGTTCGGAACGGGAGGTCAGGCGGCGAGGGCCAGGCTCCCGGTTCCGTTCCGGGGCCTGGTAAAGAGGTTCTGCGCCGTCACCTTCACGCCTGGAAGCATAACGGCATGAGTTTGTACGACGCGATCGCGCGCCTCTACGACCCGTGGAGCCGAAGCGTGACGGAGGACGTGTCGTTCTACGTCGCGGAGGCACGACGGGTCTCGCCGGGGCCGGTCGTCGAGCTCGGGGTCGGGACCGGGAGGATCGCGGTGCCGATCGCGGCTGACGGGATCCGCGTGATCGGGGTCGATTCCTCGGCGGGCATGCTCGAGGTCTGCCGGGAGCGGGCCGAGAGCGCAGGGGTCGCGGAGCTCGTCGAGCTTCACCTGGGCGATCTGCGGACGCCGCCGGTCTCGGAGTGTGTATCGCTTGTGCTTTGCCCGTTCCGCTCCTACCTGCACCTGCGGTCGGACGAGGAACGGCTCGGCGCGTTGCGGGCCGCGCGCGAGCTGCTTGTTGGCGGCGGGCGCCTGATCTTCGACGTCTTCGCGCCGGGCGCCGACGACATCGCCGAGACGGACGGCCGCTGGCTCGAGCGGGAGCCGGAGATCTTCGAGCGCGCGGACTGGGACACCGACACCCGGACGCTGACCCTGTCGGTGCGAGGCCCGAGCGGCGAGGCGACGATGGCGCTCGCGTGGCTCTCGGCCGACGAGTGGCGGGAGCTGCTCGACCGCGCCGGCTTCGAGGTCGAGGCCCTCTACGGCTGGTTCGACCGCCGCCCCTTCAGGGGCGGCGAAGACATGGTCTGGATCGCGCGGCGTCCGTGAGGGACTGGCACCCGTTCGGGTGCCTGTCCCTGAAACCGTTCTAGGGCCGCTACCGCTACAGGGACAGTCCCCGTTCGGGGACAGTCCCTACTGAATCAGCGTCACTTTGTCGCCGACGGCGACTTCGCCGCTCGCGACGACGCGCGCCAGCATGCCGCGCTTGCCCTGCAGCTCGGCGCGGAGACCGTCGCGGAGCTCGTCCATCCGGTGGCAGGGGTCGCAGACCATCGTGATCTCGAACTCGGCCTCGCCAGCGCGCAGGCGCTGGCCGACCGGCCACTGCTCGACGTCCGTGCCCTCGACGGTGATGTTCTCGCGAATCGCGCCGGGCTCGACGTTCACCGAGTCGAGGTGTTCCTTCGAGACGAAGAGAACCTCGCGCTTCGGCGGGTTTGCGTGCGCGCAGCCCTCCAGACCCTGGCCCACGATTGCCTGCCGCCGCTCGTGCGGCTCCGAGCGGCCGCACTTCCGAGCGGGTGAGGTGAAGACGCCGACAATGCTCGCCATTACGGACGAGTCTAATCAGAGCGGCGGCGGCTCCACTCGTACAGCGCGATCGCTCCGGCCGCGGCGACGTTGAGCGATTCCGCCGGCCCGGGAGTCGAAATCGTCGCGACCGCGTCGCACTGGGCCAGAACCTCGTCAGGCAACCCTTCGCGCTCGGAGCCGACGACGAAGACCGTGGCATCGCCGAAATCCAACTGCGCCAGCGACTTCCCCGCGTGCGCGACGAGGCCGATTCTCTGCCCCACCGCCTCGCCGAGCGGTACCCGAAAGACCGCGCCTGCGGAGGCCCGCAGCGCCTTCGGCCCGGTCGGATCGGCGGATCCCGGCGAGAGCTCAACCGAGGCACCGAACGCGTCGGCGGTCCGAATCAGCGTGCCCACGTTCCCGGGATCGCCGACGCGCCAGAGAGCAAGCGCCGCAGGCCGCTGCTCGAAGGCCGGTAGATCCTCGCGCCGGAAGACCCCGATCGCGCGAGCCGGATACGGCAGCGTCGAGACCTGGACGAGCAGCTCCGGCGCAACCGTCTCCCCGGCGACGAGCAGCTCGACCGGCTCGAGACCAGCCTCGAGCGCAGCGTCGACGAGATCCTCGCCCTCGGCAACGAACAGCCCGAGCTTGTCGCGCCAGCGCCGCGCATGGAGCTTGCGGACGAGCTTCAGCGTCTCGTTGCGCGGCGACGTGATCACAGGCGCCGCGCGACGTTGAGGATTGCCTGGAGCGTCTTGGACACTTTCCGGTCGCCCATTCTTTCCCGAATGCGCGTGTAAAGCGCCTCCCGCTTCGCCTCGGGCATCGCGCGGTGCCCCGAAGCCGTGTCGAACAGCGCGATGTACGACCGCGCGTCGTAGCTCACGTCCCAGAGATACCGGCGAACGGCGACGGTGCGAAATCGGCTGCTCGCGTCGATCTCGTCGCTGAGATCGGCGACCTCTTCCGGCCTTGGCGGCGGTCTGTTCTGCTCGCTCGGGACAACAGCGTCGTAGTCCTCTTGAACCTCGCTCCAGAACGCGTCGCCGCCGGGCGCCAGAACGTGCTTCGTCGAGACAACCGCAAGCGCGCCGCCTTCCCGCAGCAGCCGCGCCGCCTTGGCATACCGCGCATTGGGATCGATCCAGTGAAACGCCGTGAACGCGAGCGCGTCAAAACCTCCGCCACTCGCCGGCTCCCAGACCTCGAAGGGCGCCGTCACGATCTCGACGTTCGGGAACTCAGCGAGCTTCCGCCGAGCGACGACAGCGAGCCGCTCCCCGAGCTCGACGCCAACAACCTGAAGCCCACGCTCCGCAAGCGGCCACGTCGCCTGACCCGGGCCCAATCTCGAGAACCCGCGACCCCGCCTCAAGGTCCGCCAGCTCGACCAAGTCGTCGAACACCCGACCTGGGTACAGAGGACGCGCCACGTCGTAGAGCTCCGGGACATCCTCAAAGGTCGCCCGAAGCCGGTGCCGGCGCGCCCGCTCGTCCGCGCGCTCATGCGCGGATCGCGGCGTTTTGCATCCCATTTGCCGGGATTAGCGGTCGCGCGAGTGAATCGCGCGACCTCTTAGGCGGCATCGCGAGCGATGCCTTGTCAGCTTGCGAGCGCCGACTTCGCCTGTTCGGCGATCGCCGTAAAAGCTTCTGGGTCGGACACGGCCAAGTCGGCCAAGACCTTCCGATCGAGCCCGATCTCGGCCTTGCGGCAGCCGGCGATGAACTGGTTGTACGAGAGCCCGTTCTGACGTGCCGCGGCGTTGATCCGCAGGATCCAGAGCCGGCGGAACTCGCGCTTGCGGTTCTTCCGGTCGCGATAGGCGTAGGCGAGCGAGTGCTCGACCTGCTCCTTCGCCTGCCGGTAGGTCGAGTGCTTGAGCCCCCAGTAGCCCTTGGCCTGCTCGAGGACCTTGCGGCGCTTCTTGCGCGCGTGAACTGATCGCTTGACGCGCGGCACTTACCTCATCCCCAGCAGCTTCTTGACGGACTTGACGTTCGATTCGTCGAGCGCGATGTCCTTGTCGAAGCCGCGCTTCTTCTTAGCCGACTTCTTCTCGAGGTAGTGGCTCCTCATTGCCGGCCGGCGCATCAGCTTGCCCGTTCCGGTCACCTTGAACCGCTTCTTCGCTGCGCTCTGTCTCTTTATCTTCGGCATCTGTTTGCGTCACTCCCGCGTTTTTCGTGGGCCCGAGCAGCATCGTCATGTTGCGTCCGTCGAGGAGCGGCTGCTGCTCGACCTGGCCGATCTCCTTGACGTCCTCCGCCAGCCGCGTCAGCAGGTCCCGCCCACGCTCCGGATGCGTCGTCTCGCGACCCCGGAACATGATCGTCACCTTGACCTTCGCGCGCTGGTTGAGGAAGCGCTCGACGTGTCCCTTCTTGGTGTTGTAGTCGTGGATCCCGATCTTGGGCCTGAACTTGATCTCCTTGACGTTGACCTGAGACTGGTGCTTGCGGGCGAGCTTGGCCTTCTGCTCCTGCTCGTAGCGGTACTTCCCGTGATCCATGATCCGCGCGACGGGCGGATCAGCCTGCTGGGCGACGACGACGAGGTCGAGATCGTGATCACGCGCGATATCGAGCGCCTCGTCCTTCGTCTTGATGCCCAGCTGAGACCCGTCTTCGCCGATCAGCCGGACCCGCGAGGCGCGGATGTTTTCGTTCAGCGCCTCATTCCGCGGTGGCCGCGGCGGGTCGGCTGTGAACCGTCGCCGGGGCCTCAAGAACTTCTCACCAAGCTGCCAGCTCCTCCTTCTAGAACGACAAAACCGCTGCGTGCAGCGGCCCGTTTCCTCGTCCTTTTCGACTCGGTTGAACCCCCAATAGGCTCTCGGCCCTGAGGGTGAGGAACGGGTCCGCTCCTACTTCGGGATCTTCTCCAGCTCGGCGTCGCGGATCCGCTTGCCGACGGTGTCGTCGCGATCATCGACCTCGACGCGATAGCCGGCCTCGCGGAACCTCGCCGCCAACTCGTGCGCCGGCTCGCGATGGTCGGCCCCGACCGGCAACACGCGTAGCTGGACCGGCGCGAGCCAGAGCGGGAACTCGCCGCCGTAGTGCTCGACCAGGATGCCGATGAAGCGCTCCAGCGAGCCGAGCAGCGCGCGATGGATCACGTACGGCGTGTGCTCCTGGTTGTCCGCCCCCATGTACGAGAGCTCGAACCGGGCCGGCATCTGCGAGTCGAGCTGGATCGTCCCCATCTGCCAGGAGCGACCCAGCACGTCCGTCATATGGAGGTCGATCTTCGGCCCGTAGAACGCTCCATCGCCCTCGTGCACGAGGTAGTCGATCCCGCGGCGGTCGAGCGCGTTTCGCAGGGCGCCCTCGGTGAAGTCCCACTCGTCGTCGGTGCCGAGCTTCTTTTCGGGCCGCGTCGAGAGCTCGAACCGCGCCTCCATCCCGAACAGGTCGTAGAGATACGACGCGTAGTCGAGACAGGCGAAGATCTCGTCCTCGATCTGCTCCGCCGTGCAGAAGATGTGCGCGTCGTCCTGCGTGATGTGCTTGACCCGCAGCAGGCCGTGCAGCGTTCCGCTCGGCTCGTCGCGGTGCAGCGTCGAAGACTCGGCGAAGCGCATCGGCAGCTGGCGGTAGCTGCGTAGCTGGCTGCCGAACAGGAGCATGTGGCCCGGGCAGTTCATCGGCTTCAGCGCGAGGCGCTTCTCGTCCTCGTGCTGCTCGACGAAGAACATGTTTTCCGCGTAGTTGTCGTAGTGACCGGACGTGACGTAGGTGTCGATGTCGTAGAGCAAGGGCGTCTTCACCTCGAGGTAGTCGCGCCGCTGGTTCTCCCGTCGTCGCAGGTCCTCGAGCTCGTTCCAGATCACCATCCCCTTCGGGTGCCAGAACGGCGAGCCCGGGGAGTGGTCGGAGAGATGGAAGAGGTCGAGCTGCGTCCCCAGACGGCGATGGTCGCGCCTACGAGCCTCCTCCAGCTGCTCTAGGTAGGCGTCCAGGTCGGCCTGGTCGTAGAAGGCCGTCCCGTAGATCCGGGTCAGCTGCTTGTTGTGCTCGTCGCCGCGCCAGTACGCGCCCGCGAGCCCGGTCAGCTTGACGGCCTTGATCGGCTTCGAGTTCTGCAGGTGCGGCCCCCGGCAGAGGTCCGTAAAGTCGCCCTGGGTATAGAAGGAGATGTCGCCGTCGGCGGTTTCGACGAGCTCGACCTTGTACGGCTCGTCCTCGGCCTCGAACCGGCGCCTCGCCTCTTCGCGCGAAACCTCCTCGCGGTTCCACTCGCGCCCCTCGGCGAGCTCCTTCTGCATCTCCGCCTCGATCCGCTCAAGGGCCTCCTCCCCGATTCCCTCCGGGAAGTCGAAGTCGTAGTAGAAGCCGTTCTCGATCGGCGGGCCGATCGCGATCTTGACCCCCGGATAGAGGCGGCGGACAGCCTCGGCGAGCAGGTGCGCGGTCGAGTGGCGGAGGACGTAGAGCGCGTCCGGATCGTCCTTGTCCCGCGTGGTCAGAATCTGGATCTTCTGGCCGTCCTCGAGCGGCTGGCGCAGGTCCTGCACGTGGCCGTCCGAGCGAACCAATACCGCCTGCTCGGCGAGCTTCGGCCCGATCGCTGCTGCGGCGTCGAGACCGGTCGCGCCGTCCGGAAGTTCAAGTTTCGAGTTGTCGGGAAGGACGACTTTCATGGCAGAGCAGGATACTTCTGCACCCAGAGACGACGACCGCAACGACGAGCTCGACGAGTCGCCGGTTCCGGACCCCGAGGCGACCGAGGGCGACGCGGACGACGATCCCGGAGCCGACTAACCTCGGGCGGCCTTTCGCTTTTACACACTTTTAACGCTTTGGTGCAGCAAGACTTTGCTTCTAGACGTCATATGTAGGGTCGTGGCCAATCCGGATCCCCGCATCGAGACTCTTGAGCGCGAAATCGCGACGCTCGTCGAGCAGCGTCAGACCCTTCGGGCAACCGGCGGCGAGGCCCGAGAGCTCGAGCGCAACCGGTGCGAGATTGTCGCCCGCCAGCACGAGCTGTCCGAGACGCTGATCTCGATCTACGCGCCGCAGCCCGCGTTCGCGATCGCCTAACAACCCTCGTTTGACGCACAGCCCGCGCGGCAAGACCCGGTCCGTACAGGCCTGCGAACGAGGAGAGTCTCAATGCCGAGCAAGCGCGCGAACGTCAAGAACGAGAAGCAGTACGAGAAGTTGAAGGAAAAAGGGATGTCGAAGGAGCGGGCGGCGAAGATCGCCAACTCGCCCGGCGCCTCGAGCCGCGGCGGCAAGAAGTCGGGCTCTTCCGCCTCCTCACGTTCGAACTCCAAGCAAGGCGGAACGACTGCGCAGAAGAAGGCCGCGGGCCGCAAAGGCGGCAAGGCGGCGGCGCGCAAGTCGTAACCCGACAGAGAGGGCGCCCCTGCGACGGAAGCCGCCCTCGATAGCGCCTCTCGCGAGCGTCTCCCCCTCCCCGACCTCGACCTCTGACGCGGCCCCGGCAATCGCAGCGTCTTGACGCCGACACTCCCGGCTCGTAGCTTCGCCCCATGGCGCGCACAGTCGTCTGCATCTCCCACGCCGCCGGGGCGGGCGGCGAAGAAGTCGGCCGGCTCGTCGCCGAGCGGCTCGGCTTCCTCTACGTCAACGAGGAAATCGTCGCCAGAGCCGCTGCGAAGGGAGGGGTCGACGCGGCAGACGTGGCGGACGAGGAGCGACGGAAGTCGCTCGCGGCGCGCGCGCTCAACGCGATCGCGCAAGGAGGCGGCGAGGCGTGGGCGTTGGGCGCCGTCGGTCCCCTCAGCTCCCGCGAGGAGCTGGACAGCGACGACATCCGGTCACTGATCCGCGAGACGATCGAGCAGACTGCGGCGCGCGGCAAGGCGGTGATCGTCGCGCATGCCGCCTCCTATGCAATCGGCCACGGTGATGGGGTCCTGCGCGTCCTCGTGACGGCCTCGCCGGAGACTCGTACAACTCGCCTAGCCGAAGAGGAAGGACTCGATCAGGCCGGGGCTGCTCGTGCCGTCAAGGAATCGGATGCCGGCCGGGCCGACTACCTGAAGCGGTTCTACGACGTCCGCGAAGAGTCGCCGACCCACTACGACCTCGTTCTGAACACGGACGCACTTTCGATCGAGCAGGCGGCCGACCTGATCGCCCGGGCAGCGGACTAGCGGCGCCACAGCCAGCGCAGCCGAAACTCCCGCCCCCCGGTCAGGCCCGAGGGGCGCAGGATCAGCACGAGGGCCATGATCGCCGCGAGAAAGACCAGCCGCGTGCCTTGCCAGAGCGTGAACGTGAAGATCACGTGGACGTCGGACTGTTCTGCCCGGCTGAGAAACGAGTCGAGCCCGCTGACGGCGAGCGCGCCGATCACGGCGCCCCAGAGGCTCGTCAGGCCGCCGATGACGAGCATCGCGAGCGTCAGGAAGGTGAGCTCGAGGTAGACCTGCTCGGTCGTGATCGAGCCGAGCAGGTGGACGTAGAGCGCGCCGGCGAAACCCGCCAACGCGCCGGAGACGGTGAAGGCGAGCAGCCGCTCGAGGTGGATGTTCACCCCCACGCTGCGCGTCACCGCCGGGTCCTCGCGGGAGGCGCGGAGCAGCCGCCCGCGGCGACTCCGTTGGTAGAGGAACGCGACCACGATCGCGACGAGGGCGCCGAGCGTCGCCTGCAGGGCGTCGGTCGTCTCGGGCACGAGCGCGAGGGTGGTCGCGCCGGGCCCGATCTTCGTCCACTCCCTGAGCACGTTGTGCGTGATCTCGAGCACGGCGAAGGTCGCGATCCCGGCCGCCAGCCCCGAGAGCCGCATCAGCGGCATCCCGACGACGAACGCGAACACGCCGCCGAGCGCCGCGGCCAGCAGCAGCGACGGGACGTTGCCGATCGAGTGGTCGCGCAGGAGCGGAAAGATGGTCGTGAGCACGCCTTTCTTCGACTCGACGGGCACGGTCATCACCCCCGCCGCGAACGCGCCGACGGCGACGAAGCTGATCTGCCCGAAGGAGAGGACTCCCGAGATCCCGACGAAGACATAGATCGCGACCACGATCGCGACCGAGACGAGCGCGTTCAGGAAGTAGACCTCGTTCGAGGCCGAGGCGGTCGTCGCGAGCAGGCCCACGACGATGACGAGCAGCGCCGGGCCGAGCAGCTCGACCAGCGCGCCGAGCGAGAACCTCACACCCGCTCCATCGCGGCCCTGCGACCCCAGGCGAAGAGGCCTGCAGGCCGCAGCAGCAGGACGACGATCACCAGCGCGTAGACGATCGACGGCAGAAAAACTGTCTGGTCGGTCGGGAGCGCGGCGTTGACGAGGACCGAGACGAAGCCGATCGCGAAGCCGCCGAGTGTCGCTGTCCAGAGGCGGTCAATCCCGCCGACGACGACGCCGACGAGGACGATGATCGTGTCCTCGAGGGCGAAGTCCGGCTGAACGAACGGGTTCTGAACGGTGAGCAGGACGGCCACCGCGGCGGCGAGCAACCCGGAAACGACCACCGCAAACGCGATCACGCGGTTGGCGCGCACGCCGAGCAGCCGCGCCGTGCGGAAGTCGCTCGCCGCCGCCCGGGTATGAAGGCCGATCGTCGTTCGCGTCAGCACCAGCGCGAGCGCGATGAGCGCGCCCACAGCGACCCCAACGGCCACGAACGTCACCTTGCGGACGTCGACTCCCCCAACGCTGACCGCCTGGTTCAGCGGCGCGATCGAGCTAGCGACCTCTCCGAGCTGGCCGTCGCGGAGGTCGATGATCAGCGCCACGGCCTGCAACAGGAACGCGATTGCGAACGTGGTCACGAGCATCACCGCCGGCGACGAGGAGCGGAGCGGCCGGAAGACGACCCGGTCCATCGCGAGCGACAGAGCCACGACGACGGCGAAGCAGGAGACGACGCTGGCCGCGACGGGCCAGCCCGACGTGTACGCGAGCGTGTAGGCGCCGGCCATGATCAGCTGTCCGTAGGCGAAGTTGACGAGGCGCAGGACCCCGAAGACGAGCCCGATGCCGACCGCCATCAACGCGTAGATCGCGCCCAGCCCGAACGCGTCGCCGAGCGTCTGGAGATCGATCGAGGCGAGAACGCTCATGAGGCTAGGTAGGCCGCGATGATCTTCTCTGTGTCGTCCGCGTCGGCCGGCCCTAGCGTCATCCGCAGCTCGCCGCCGACGAGGACGTGCGTGCGGTTGGCGAGCGCGACGGTCCGCTGGGCGCGCTGCTCGACGAGCAGGATCGTCGTGCCGACCTCACGGATCTCAGTAAACGCCTTGAAGATCCCGTCCACCGCGAGTGGCGCCAGGCCCAGGGATGGCTCGTCCAGGAGCAGGATGTCGGGGCGCGAGACGAGCGCGCGCCCGATCGCGAGCTGCTGCTGCTGGCCGCCCGAGAGCGCCCCCGCCTGCCGGCCTCGGAACTCGCTGAGAATCGGGAAGAGCTCGAAGGCGGGGCCCAACGGGTCGCCGATGTACGTCCGTCGACGCGCCGCGAGGCCGAGGCGCAGGTTCTCCTCCACCGTGAAGTCGCCGAAGATCCGCCGTCCTTCGGGGACGAGGGCGATGCCTGCGCGCGCGATCGACTCGACCGAGCGGCGCCGCAGCGCCTGCCCGTTCAGCTTGATCTCGCCGCGGTGGGCCGGCTGCAGGCCCATGATCGCATTGAGCGTTGTCGACTTCCCCGCCCCGTTCGGTCCGATCAGGCCGACGATCTCCCCCTTGCCAACGCGCAGCGTCAGGTCGCGGACCGCGGAGACGCTCCCGTACCGAACCTCGACCCCGTCGAGCTCGAGCGCGGCCGCTTCAGGCATCGGTCTCCACCGCGGTCTCGCCGAGATAGGCCGCCGCGACGTTCAGGTCGCCTCGAATCTCCGCGGGCGTTCCGGCCGCGAGGGTTCGGCCCTGGTCGAGCACGTGGATCCGGTCGCAGACACCCATCACGAGCGCCATGTTGTGGTCGATCAACAGCACACCGGCTCGATGGTCGTTGCGAACAGAGCGAACAACCTCCGCAAACTCGGGCACCTCTGCCTCCGGCAGGCCAGCGGCAGGCTCGTCCATCAGCACGAACGCGGGCTCGGTGACGAGCGCGCGCGCCACCCCCAGCCGCCGTTCGTCGCCCTGGGCCAGCGAGCCGGCCCGTGCATCGGCCAGATCCGTCAGACCCAGAAGCTCGAGCAGCTCCCCGGCCCGCCGCCGCGCCTTTCGGGTGCTCACACCGACCCCGAGCGCGGCGATCTCGACGTTCTCGCGGACGGAGAGCGCCCGCAGCGAGCGGCTGTGCTGGAACGTGCGCGTCAGGCCGGAGCGCGCCCGTCGATGAGCGCTCCAGCCGGTGATGTCGCGATCGCGGAGCTCGACCGTGCCCGAGTTCGGCAGGTCGAAGCCGGTGAGCACGTTCACGAGCGTCGACTTGCCGGCGCCGTTCGGCCCGATCAGACCGACGACCTCCCGCGGGTGGAGCTCGAGCGTGACCTCCTGCAGCGCCTGGACGCCTGCGAAGGAACGGCAAACGGCGGAGGCCCGAAGGGTTTCTTCGGGCCTCCTCTCGATCCCGCTTCCCGGCGCCGGATCTCCCAACTACAGCGTCGGGATGACCTTTGCCCGCACCAGGCCCTTGAAGCTGGCCTTGTTGTTCTGGATCTGGATCACGCGGTAGTCGCGCCCGTAGACGGTGTGTAGCTTCGTCGAGAAGCTGATCCTGCCGCCGAGCACCGGGACGCGCTTGAACTTGACGAGCTGCGCCGAAAGCGCGGAGCCCTTCGTCGAGCCGTGGGCCCGCCTGATCGCCGTGACGACGCCGTCAATCGCATCCGCTCCACCGAGGAAGCCGCCCGTTCCCGGCGCAGCGCCGGCCTTCTTGAGCGATGCGATCATCGCGCGCACCGAGCTCGACGGGTCATCGCCGAAGACCGATGCGTAGGTCACAAACCAGTAGTTCGTGACCTTCGGGTTGTTGGTCGCCCAGTAGGTCCCGTCACCGGCCCACGAGTTCAGGATCGGCGTCTTGTTGCCAAGCGACCGAATGCCGGAGACGAAGGCAGGCAGCTCCCCGAACGCCGTCGACGTGACGTAGACGGCCGCCTTGTGGCTGTTCAAGCGGGTGACCGCGCTGTTGACGTTGTTCGCGCCGGTTGCGTACGACTCGCGGTCGACGATCTTGCCCCCCAGCTGCCTGAAGCGCTTGTCGAACGCCTGGACAACGTTCTTGAAGTAGACGAGATACGTGTTGGTGGCCAGCGCCGCTGACTTCCAGCCGCGACTCCATGCCAACTGGGCCATCGCCGAGCCCTCGTCTTGAGCAACGTTTCCGAAGCTGAACGCGAGCTTCCCTTTCCCTGCGAAGCGCTTCGGCCCCATCTGATCCGTCCCGATGCACGGCGCCACGGCGAGCACGCCGCGGTTGATCGCCGCCTGCACCACGGGGGTCGCGTAGTCGACGTCGCACGTCGTGAAGATGATGTTGGAGCCCTGGCCGAGCAGGCTGACGGCACACGCCTTGGCCGTTGTCGGGTTGTTGCCCTGTGTGTTACAGGTCTTGATCACAAGGTGCCGTCCGCCGACGACGCCGCCCTTCGCGTTGATCTGCTTGACGCGGATCTTCGCGGCGGCAAGCGCCGGATTGTCGAACGGGGCCATGTTGCCGCTCGAATCAAAGGCCCACCCGATTACGATCGGCTTCTTCGCATCGGTCGCGGCATGGCCGCCAGTCGCTCCCGCGACGGCGGCGACCCCAATAGCCGCACCGAGAAGTACCGCCAGACCGCCCCACCTGGTCGTCCGCTTCACTGCGCCTCCTCTCGTATGTCCCGCCCCTGCAGTTGTAGAACTTACTACGGTTTCGCTTGGTTAAACGGTTCCGTGGCTACGACCCGCCGGAGCTTCTCGACGCCTTGCGCGGCGACTTCGATCGGGTCTTGCTGCCAAAGCGATCCCGGGAGCTCCGCGTCGGAGAAGATCTCCAAGTCGAAGGGGCCGTCCCAATGAAGCGCTTCGAGAATCGGCCCGAACTCGATCACGCCGTCTCCGGGGAGGACGCGATCGTTGGTGTTTCGCGTCGGTTCGCGCCGGTCCGCGACGTGGACGCCGTAGATGCGGTCGCGATGGCGCTCGATCTGCTCGAGCGGCTCGCTCCAGAGATGCCAGGTGTCGTACATCAGGCCGACGTCGGCTCCGGACTCGGCGATCAGGGCGGCGGCCTCGTCGAGCGAGCTGACGATCGTCCAGAGGTCCGCGAACTCGCGCTGGATCGGCTCGAGGGCGACGCGAACGCCGGAGCGCTTTCCTTCGTCAGCGATCGCACGAAGGCCGTCGAGGATCGCGGCGCGGTCGTCCCCCGGCCCGGTCAGGAAGAGCACGCAGGGCGGCTCGAACGGTGCGAGCCGCCGGATCCCGGCGCAGATCGCCTCGACTCGCTCCTCGGGGTTCTCAGGCCCCTCCATCAACGGCAACGGCAAGATCGAGGGCACGGCCGGCACCGCGGTCGCCGCCGCGAGGCCGCTTTGCCGGAACCGCTCGAGCGAGTCCTCGGCGAGCTTGAACTCCCAGATCCCGATTCCGTCGGCTCCGGCGGCGCGGTAGGCGTCGAGATCCGCGTCGAAAGGCGCCGAGAGCGTCGTGATCTGCGAGATCGAGAGGCGGGCGCTCATCCGGCGATGCGACTCCTGATCCGCTGGAAGAGCGGCGGCTCGAGCAGGCGTTTCGCCACGAGCGTGCCGGAGCCGGCACCGAGCCCTGGCCCGGGATGCGTGCTGGCGCCGATCTGCCACAGCCGCCGAACCGGAGTCGCGTGGCCCGGGCTGGCCGCGAACGGCCGCCAGAGCAGGTTCTGGTCGAGGGCGAGCGAGCCGGAGTACGGGTCGCCGTGATGCAGGTTGACGTTCGCGGCCTGCAGGTCGGCCGGCGAGAGGACGACGCGCTTCCGGATCGCCGACTCGAGGTTAGGGACGTGCGCGGCGATCCGCGCCTGAATCCGGTCGGCGTAGCGCTCGCGCAACTCGTCCGTCCAGGTGCCGTCCATGGTGTCGAGCTCACCGGCAGCGTCCCCCTTGACGTGCCAGGGGAGCTCCTGGAGCTGGATCCAGAGCAGGCCGGCGTCGTCGGGCGCCCTCGAGGGATCCATTGTCAGCGGCTGGCCGACGACGACCGTCGCCTCCGCCGGCAGGAGCCCCCGCTCGGCCTCGTTCACTGCACGCGAGACACCGTCGAGCCCCGGCGTCAGATGGACGATCGCCGTGCTTGCGAGCCGGTCGTCTCGCTCCCATCTCGGCGGCTCCGAGAGCGCGAAGTGGATCTGCATCTCGGAGCGTCCGTAGCGGAACTGTCGGCCGCGCTCGGCAAATGCCGGCGGCGCCTCGCCTTCGAGCAGGCGCCCGTAGAGCTGGGTCGGCGTCACGTTCGCGATCACGGCGCGGCTCGCTGTGACCGTGTCGCCGCCGGTGAGCCGAACGCCGGCCGCCTCACCCTGACGGACGACGATGCGCTCGACGTCCCGCCCCGTCTCGCAGACGCCGCCGTTATCTCGGATCAACTGCACGAGCGCATCAACCAGCCGAGCACCACCGCCGCGCGGGATCGGCATCCCGCCCTCCTGGATCGCGACTGCGATCACCTGCGTCATGAACCCCGACAGCGCCGCGTCCGGCCCGAGCCCGGTGTGCAGCACCCACGGCGCGAGCAGCCCGCGCGCTCGCTCGGAGGCAAAGGTGGCGGTCAGCCAGTCGCGGCTCGAGGCGAGCACACCGCCCGTGAACTCGGCGAGCCCGCGGCGTCCGAGCCGTCGGTAGGCATTCCACCCGAGCGCGAGCCCGTCCTTCGACCAGAGTTCCGTGCCAAGCACCCCGAACGCCAGATCGGCGTTCGGGTAGAAGGCCTCCAGCGTGCCGCGCCACGCGGTGCCGTCGCCCGCGGCATGACGGTCAAGCTCCTGCGCGTTCGCGTCCGCGCTCCGGAGCAGGAACGCCGCCTCGCCGTCGGGGTAGAGGGTCGCAGTCGGGTAGTCGGTGTTCAGGTACTCGAGCCCGCGCGCCGCGAGCTCGTCCCCGAGCTCGGCGTGCGCCGCGCCGCCGACCCAGAGCGGATGCCAGGCGCTGAAGACGTCGTGCTGGAACCCGGGCTCGGTCAGCTCCGCGGTCTGGATCGCGCCCCCGAGGTGGGCGCTGCGTTCGAGCACGCAAACGTCCCAGCCGGCCCGGGCAAGCAGCGCCGCGCAGGCCAGCGAGTTGATCCCGCTGCCGACGATGACCGCGTCGTGGTCGGCCACGAGCGCCTACTCCGTGTCGCCCGGCTGAGGCACTGCGTCGGGATGGTCGAGAAAGAAGACCGTGATCTCCTGGTAGGGCTGCTCGCCGAGGTTGACACCGCGGTGAAGACGGTCGGTCGGCTCGTCCCAACCCACTTGCCCGGGACTGACCTCGAACCGTTCGCTCTCGCCGCCGTCGCGGTACTCAATCCCGAGGGCATCGCCCCGCAGGACCACGGTCACCCGATGAAACGGGTCGCGGTGCCAGTGCATGGCCTCGCCCGGGGCGAGACTCAAGCGACGAACAAGGGTCGTTCCGCGTTGAAAGAGTCGTTCCTCCGCCACCGATGAGGAATCGTATGCAGACCGCCTGGCGCCTCAGCGTCGGTGTGCCGTTCCGTTGTAGCTACTTAGGGCAACTCGACGACCATGCCCTCGCGCGCGAGCGCCGGCCAATCCTCGTTCCGGCCGACAAGGGACCGCGCGTGGGCTTCGAGGCGCTCCAACGAGGCGTCGGTGTGGCGCGGCTCGTGGTGGAAGAGGACGAGGCGGCGGGCACCGACGGCCCGCGCGAAAGCCACTGCGTCCGAAACGCTCGAGTGACCCCAGCCGATCCGCTCCTCGTATTCGTCCTCGAAGTACTGCGCGTCGTGCAGGAGGATGTCGACGTCGTTGGCGATGGCCGCTCCCGAGATCCAGTCCCGCGACCTCTCCGCAATCGTTCCTGCGAGCGCCGGCTCGTGATCCGGCAGGTATGCAAAGCTCGAAGTCACTGTTTCGATCCGGAAGCCGACAGTAGGCCCGGGATGGGCGACGAGGTCGGCTAGCAGCCGCGCGCCGTCAACCGTCCACGGCTGCCGCGGAACGTCGTGGAACGTCACCTGAGCCGGGACCTCGCGGAGGTCGATTGGGAAAAGCGGCGGAGAGAAGGAACGCGAAATGCGCTCCCGGAGACTCAAAAGCGGTGATGGTGGTCCCCAGATGTCCAAGGTCACCCGCTCGTCCCAAAGTGGCGCGAAGAAACGCAGTCCCTCGAGGTGGTCTAGGTGTAGATGGGTCAGGAGGAGGTGGACTCGCCGTGCACCGCGATCGAGGAGGTCGAAGCCGAGGCGCCTGATCCCGGTGCCGGCGTCGAGCACAAGGGTGGTGGTCCCGTCGTCGAGCGAGACCTCGACGCAAGACGTATTTCCGCCGTAGCGGAAGGTGTCTGGCCCCGGCGTCGGCACCGAGCCGCGACAACCCCAGATCGTCAGGCGCATGGAGACCTCAGGCTACTCGCGCCAGAAGATCGTCACGATCCCGACGAACTCGTCGGTATGGGCGAACAGCGGGAACGCGGTCACGGCGACCTCACGCTCGACCCCATCAACGCTTGTGATCCGAAATCGCTCGTGCGCCGCGCGCCGTTCGTGGAGAGCGATCCCTGCGGGCCGCCGCTCGAGTGGCAGCGGCTCGGAGGCGAGCGTTCTGGGCTCAAACCTCGCCGTCCATTCCTCCAGCGGCATCTCACCGACCTCCGCAAAAGTGCGGCCAAAGACGGCCTCGGCCGCCTCGTTGTAGTAGATGAGCCAGCCCCGATCGTCGGCGATCAGGGTGGGCGTCGCGAGGTTCGAGGCGAATTCACGAGCGAGAATGAGAACGAGGTGCTTCTGTCGCGGCGTTCCCACCGGCAAAGCGTACGCCTGCCAGGGTTCACGTATCGTGACGCTTCGGGGTGGACACGAGGGGACGCTGCGCGAGATGATCCGCGCGACGGTAGTGCTCTTCCGAGCGGCCCGGAGAGCGAATCCGAGCCGAAGGGAAAAAAATGAGCAATGACAAGGGGCAGCCCGACGAGCCGAAGGGCGAGCCGGACCAGGAGCAGGCTTTCGGCGAGCTTCGACATTACGTCCCTGCGGAAATCCTGAACGTCTCCTTCCCTGCAGCGGTCCGCGGTTACGACCGACGGGCCGTCGACGCACACATCAAACGTGTCAATCGCCTGAT
>WNGE01001716.1_pt1 | contig 31582 bp, 27 predicted proteins | sample 5400651 | NCBI WGS metagenome assembly WNGE01 (sample SAMN13153370, study PRJNA577476) | soil metagenome | isolation source: 60 cm soil or saprolite under grassland replicate 2 | place: USA:California | collected 2016-06-15
GACCATGCCGTTGCAGTGCGGCACGCAATGGGACGGGCTCGGCCACGTCTTCTATGAGGATCGGATGTGGAACGGCTACGACTGCCGCGAGGTCACCTCGGCGGGCGCGCAGAAGTGCGGCATCGAGAAGACCAAGAACAAGATGGTCGGCCGCGGCGTCCTTCTCGACGTCGCGCGCGCGCTCGGCAAGGAGTCGCTTGAGGATGGCTACGGCATCACCTGCGAGGATCTCAACTCCACCGCGGAGGCGCAGGAGGTGACCATCAATCGCGGCGACTACGTCATCGTGCGCACCGGCCAGATGGAGCGCTGCCTCAAGGCCGGCAGCTGGGATGGCTATCCCGGCGGCGACGCGCCGGGCTTCGCCTTCGAGACGCTCGAATGGGTGGCACGCACCGAACTTGCGGCACTCGCCAGTGACACCTGGGGCTGCGAGGTGCGGCCAAACAACACCGAAGAGGGCATCAACCAGCCCTGGCACTGGATCACCATCCCGATCATGGGCATGACCATGGGCGAGATCTTCTACCTTAAAGATCTCGCCGAGGATTGCGCGAGCGACAAGGTCTACGAATTCATGTTCGTTGCGCCGGCGATCCCCATCACCGGCGCGGTCGGATCGCCGACCAATCCGCTGGCCATCAAATGACGAGCTTGCAACTCGAATGACCTCGCGCGTTCGTAGCGGGCGGTGAGGCCGCCCCGCACGCCGCTCTATGCGGCTACGGAGCTACGGCGCGATTGAGCCCCATAGGCGCTTGGTGGCGATCGCCGCGCCCTCACTGAGCGCGCGCAACTTGGCCCAAACAATACTCTCGGCCACCATCGGATCGCGTCGGACCGAGGTACCGAAACCGCAATCGACGCCGGCGATGAGCCGCTCCCGGTCAATGAACGCGGCGTAGCGACCGATGCGCTGTGCCACTAACCGCGGATGCTCGACGAAGTTCGTCGTCGAATCGATGACGCCGGGAATGAGAATCTTGTCGTCGGGAATCTCGACGTCCTTCAGATCTTCCCATTCATGGTCGTGGCGTGGATTGGCGGCTTCGATGCTGATCGCCTGCGGGCGCGCCCTGAAGGCAATGTCGATGATTTTGGTCAGCGGCAGGTCGTGAGTGTGTGGTCCCTCGTAGTTGCCCCAGCAGATATGCAGCCGCATGCGGTCGACCGGCAAGCCAGCCGTCGCAGCATTGAGCGCTTCGATGTTGCGCTTGGCGATCTTACGGAACTCGTCGTCGCTCAGGTGCCGGTACTGATTGTTGCGCGCCGAGGCGAGGTCGGGCGCATCGATCTGCAAGACGAAGCCGGCTTCAATGATCGCCCGATACTCGGTCTTGATCACGTCCGCGAGCGCCGCCACGTAGGCGTCCTCGGTCGGATAGTGCAGATTGATGATGAACCGCGTCAGGATGCCGGGCGAGGGCGCGGTCATGAACACGTCAATGGGGTTGGCCTTGCTCGCGGCCGCCTTCAGGCGGGCGAGGTCGCGGTCGAGCGCGCCGCGATCCTGGTAGCGTAGCGGACCGACGCAGCCCGGAAACGGCATATCGCTGAAATTCCGCCGGCGGTCGGCGAAGTCCGGATGCGCCAGGAGATCGCGCCCGATCATGATGTCGCGACCCTTCTCGGCGGCGCGCGGATCCGGCTCGATGCCGGCGATGCGGTGTCGAATGTAGGTGGTGTAGGACGGCTTGCTCATCTCTCCGTCGCTGACCACGTCGATGCCGGCGGCGAGCTGATGGGCGACGACCTCGTCCACCGCTTTCGCGGCTTCCGCCTCGAGCGCGGCGGCATCAACCGCGCCGCCCTGCTCGCGTTGGAGTATGAGGTCGACCAGCGGTTTCGGTCGCGGCAGGCTGCCGGTGTGGGTCGTGAGGATGCGGTCCTTGCTGGTCTTCACGCGGTCCTCCCCCGGCATCGGACACGTTCAGGGCTGATCGTAGCCGATCCCGCCCTTTTGCGCGCCAGCCGGGATGACCGCTGAGCGAGGCTCGCCGGATGTCTTGAGCCCGATAGCCGCAAGCTAAAGGTTCAGGTCTGGCGCAATGACCTCGCACTCATTTCGGGACAAATTGAAGCGCCATCGTCAGATAGAATATTGCTGGGTGGATTTTCACATCGTCGAGACGCAACCATGAACCTTGCCATCAACCCGCTGATCGCTCTAGGCGTGCTTGCCTCCACGGCCGCAACCGACGCGGCCTACGTGTTCTTCAACGCCGCGGTAAGCAGCAGGCGGCGAGTGTGGGCTGCGAACTGGAGCGCGGTCTGGTACATGCTGTCGGCATTTGCGGTGATCAGCTATACCGACAACGCCGTGTACGTCGTATTCGCGGCGCTCGGGTCGTGGCTCGGGGCATTCGCGTCGGTCACCTGGCTGCATCGCGGAGGAAGTCTCGCGCCGGCGCGCCACGATCCGCCCTGACGCCTGCACCATAAATCGTCACGCCTTCGGAGAGGCTCGCCATGCTCGGACACAATCGGAAAATGAGCGGGGCGGAATGCCTCGCCGAGATGCTCAACGGCTACGGCGTCACCCACGTCTTCCACGTGCCGGCGGTGCTGCGCAAAACCATGGCGGTGATGGAGGGCCGCACCGATATCAAGCGCCTGCACGTGCACGGCGAGAAGGCCGCCGCCTACATGGCGGACGGCTACGCACGCGCCTCGGGTAAGCCCGGCATCTGCGCCGCGCAGGTGATCGGCGCGCTCAATCTCGCGGCCGGGCTGCGCGACGCTTGGCTCGCGCACTCGCCGGTGATCGCCATGACGGGCGGGCGCGACCCGAAGACCAAGTTCCGCAAGGTCTATCAGGAGATCGATGACGTGCCGGCGTTCGAGCCGGTGACCAAGTTCAACGCCACGATCGACGACGTGGCGCGCTTTCCCCCCATGGTACGCCAGGCGTTTCGCGCGGCGACCTCGGGCACGCCCGGTCCCGTGCATCTGCAGTTCCGCGGTAACGAGGGACAGATCGACGCCGAGGAAGCGGAGATGGAGCCGTTGTGCGAGCCGCAGTTTGCACGCGTGCCGCCGTATCGTCCGGCGCCGGACGAGGACAGCGTCATGGCTGCGCTCAAGCACCTGCAGGATTCGCAACGCCCGGTGATCGTCGCTGGCGGCGGCGTGCGCGCTTCAGGCGCCTCGGGCGAACTCGTGTCGCTCGCGGAAGCGCTGCAGATCCCGGTCGCGACCTCGCTCAACGGCAAGGACGCGATCCCCGGCAATCATCCGCTGTCGGTCGGGGTCGTCGGCACCTATTCGCGCGAGGGCGCCAACCGCGTGGTCAACGGCGCCGATCTCGTCTGCTTCGTCGGCACCGAGACCGGCGGCATGACCACCCATTTCTGGGCGGTGCCGAGGATCGGCACGCCGGCCATTCAGATCGACATCGATCCGCAGGCGATCGGCCGCAACTATCCGCTCCTCGCCGGGGTCAATGGCGACGCCAAGGTCACGCTTGCGCGCATGCTTGCGGCGGCCGACCGCGCCAGCGCCGGCAAGCGCAAGGGGTGGGTCGCGCAGGCGCAACACATCTGCAAGGAATGGTCGGAGAAATATCGATCCGTCTTGACCTCCGATGCGGTGCCGATCCGGCCGGAGCGCATCTGCGCGGAGCTCACGCGGCACGTGCCGGACAACGGCATCGTCGTGGTGGACACCGGACATGCGGGCATGTGGATGGGAGGCATGTTCGATCTCAGCAGTCCGCGGCAAAGCTACATGCGCAGCGCCGGCCACCTCGGCTGGGCATTCCCGGCGGGGCTCGGCGCGAAATGCGCATGCCCGCAGCGCCCGGTGGTCACGTTCACGGGCGATGCGGGGCTCTGGTACCACATTGCCGAGATCGAGACTGCCGCGCGCTGGCGTATCAATGCCGTCACGGTGGTGAACAACAATTCGAGCGGCAATCAGTCCAAGCGCGGCTTTGACCGCGTCTACGGCGGAACGCAGACCGAGCAGGCGCGGGAAATGTGGACCTTCAACAAGGTGAACTTCGCGCGCATCGCCGAGGAGATGGGCGCGCTGGGCATTCGCGTTGAGAAGCCGGCCGAGATCGGTGCGGCCATCGAGCGGGCGCTGCAGGCGGACCGCCCGGCGGTCATCGACGTGGTCACCGACATCGACGCGCTCGCGCCGCTGGCTGTGAGTTGATCCATGTATCCCGGATGCGGCGCAGCGCGAAACGAAGTGAGGCGGTGCGCCGCTGATCCGGGATCGCCACAGACCGTAACGGTCCCGGGTCTGCAGCGCATCATTACGCTCCGCTTCATGCTGCGCTGCGCCCGGGACACACCGCTTTAGCTCAGCGCCTTTGAGGCGACCCCTGCCTCAATCATCCGAGCTCAGAGGCCGCCGCACGCCCCAGCTCTCCAAAATCGTGGTGATCTCGGCGGCTACAAAGTATCTGGCGCTGTCCTGGTCGTAGCCTTCGCGCAGCAAATCGTCGTAATCGGTAAACAGGTGGCGCACGTAGGCGACCAGCGATAACCACGCTGCTGTTTCCGGCACGGCGACGGTCAGTCCCGCGCTGTCGACGGCGTGGTCCACCACGGCTGCGAACTCATGGGGCGGTATCCGCGGCGCCAGCCGACGCAAGGCAGTCTCGATCTCGCTCCGTTTCGCCACGGCCCGCCTCCCTGGACGAGTGAGGTCGATGCGACCCCGCCTTCTGCAGCGCAATCAAATGTGCCATGAAGGGGCTGCGCAACGCCTGCGGAAAATTGCTAGTCGATAACCGTCGGACGCAGCGTGCTTGCTCGGAAATCGACTTGCGGGTGCAATCATGAATGCCGCGACGAATGTCCCTGGCGCGAGGGCGGGATCGGCGCAGATAGGCATGGTGGCCGCCGTGTCCATCGGCATCGGCGGCATGGTCGGGGCGGGCATCTTTTCCATCCTCGGCGTTGTGGCGCAGGCGGCGGGCAACGCGATGTGGCTCGCCTTCGCGATCGGGGGCGTGGTGGCGCTCCTATCCACCTATTCCTATGCCAAGCTCGGTGCCACCTTCCCGTCTGCCGGCGGCGCCGTGCATTTCTTGGTGAAGAGCTTCGGCGACGGCGTTCTCGCCGGCGGGCTCAACCTGTTCATGTGGGCGGGCTACATCATTTCGCTCGCCCTCTATGCCACCGCCTTCGGCGGCTACGCCGCGACCTTCGTGACCACCGCGACGTCCCCCCTGTTGGTCAAGTCGCTCGGGGTCGCCGCGGTCGTGCTGCTGACGCTGGTCAATGCGTTCGGGGCACGGCTCATGGGCCGATGGGAGACGGTCATCGTCGCCGTGAAGTTGGCGATCCTCGTGGTGTTTGCGGCGGTGGGCTTGTGGTTCATCAGGCCGGGCTATCTCTCGCCCGAGCTTTGGCCTGAATCGACGTCGATTTTGTTCGGGGCCGGCGTGCTGTTCATCGGCTACGAAGGCTTCGGCCTTGTCACCAATGCCGCCGCCGACATGCGCGATCCCCGAAAGATGCTGCCGCGGGCGCTCTACACCAGCGTGCTTCTGGTGATTGCGTTGTACCTCGCCGTTTCGCTGACCGTCACCGGTAATCTCTCGGACTACGAAATCGGACAGTCGAAGGATTATGCCCTTGCCGAGGCGGCCAAACCGTTCTTGGGCCAATTCGGCTTCCGTCTGATTGCCATCGCCGCCCTGTTCTCGACCGCTTCAGCGATCAATGCCACGCTGTTTGGCGCGGCCAACGTCTGCTACATGATCGCCCGCGACGGTGGGCTGCCAGCCGGCCTCTCGCGCACCGAATGGCGAGGGGCGACCGGCGGCCTGGTGCTCACCGCGGCCCTGGTGCTGGCCGTGATGCTGAGCTTCGACCTCTCCGGCATCGCCATGATGGGAAGCGCCGCCTTCCTGTTGATCTATGCCGCGGTCAACGCGGGTCATCTCAAAGTGCTGAAACAGACCGGCGCGAGCGCGCCGCTCGTGTGGCTGTCGCTGCTGACGTGTCTGGCGATGTTCGTGGTTCTCTGCGCGTATGTCGCCCGCGAGCAGCCCCGCGCGCTCGCCGCGCTCGTCGTCATCGCCGCGGCGTCATTCCTTGCCGAATGGGCGTACCGCCGTCTTACCGGCCGCGTTATCAGCGAACAGGCGTAGCGGGTTCTCGCGCGGCCGCAGCAATATCATCGCACCAACGGGCCCTCCGCAGTGCAGCATAATTTGGCAGCGCAGCATCGGATTGCGCGCTGGACTGTCGTCGCCCTGCGTGAGATAGGAAATGGAACAAGTAAGGGGAGGACATCGCATGACACCGGACGCGAACCTCGACCCCAAAGTCGCCGCGCTGGTCAGCGCGGCGTTCGACAAATCGTGGCCGTTCGTCAAAACCGATCCCGAGCTCGCACACGTGGATCGGCAGGAGGTGCGCACGCGGCTGGCGCAGAATTTGGCCCGTATCGCCCAGGGCGGCGAGCGGGATATGTGGCGGCTCGCGAACGCCGCGATCGGTGAGCTGCGGCGCGAACGCAGCGCGGCGTAGCAGCGCTCATTCCAAAACACGTTGGGTCGTATTCCCTGTCGCCCCGCGACGCTCGCGTCGCGGCGACCCCCGTTGCGGGGACCCATGTTCCGGAGCCGGTGGTCCCGCTTGCGCGGGGACGACCCCGGGGCGATCAGTCGGACCGCATATCACGCCGGGCGCGAGCCGCCCGCCGGACGCCAGAGCCTGGTGGCGCGTTCGAACAGCGGGCTGATCAGCGGCCAGAACAGCAGGAGCAAAGCCAGCGTCGTGATGGAGCCGACGAGACCGTTCGACCAAAACACTCGCAGATCGCCGCCCGCGCCGATCATCGCCAAGCGGAAGGCATCCTCCGCGCGACTGCCCAACACCAATGCGAGCGTGAACGGCGCCAGCGGAATGCCGATCTTCTTGAACACGTAGCCGACCACGCCAAAAACGAGCATCAGCCAGATGTCGAACATGGCGTTCTGGATGGCGTAGGCGCCGATTGCGCAGGACACCACGATCATCGGCGCAATGGCCGAAAACGGCACGCGTAGGACGGCGGCGAAGGCGGGTACCGTCGTGAGCACCAACACCAGGCCAACGACGTTGCCGAGATACATCGACGCGATCAGGCCCCACACGAAGTCCTTGTGCTCGACGAACAAGAGTGGTCCGGGATTGAGCCCCCATACCATCAGCCCACCGAGCAGGATCGCCGCCGTGCCGGAACCCGGAATTCCCAGTGCCAGCATCGGCAGTAGCGCCGAGGTCCCCGACGCATGCGCCGCCGTCTCCGGCGCAAACACGCCTTCGATGCGTCCCTTGCCGAAGCTGTCCTTGTCCTTGGAAAAGCGCTTGGCAAGGTTGTAGCCCATGAAGGAGGCGGCAATCGCGCCGCCGGGTGTGATACCGAGCCAGCATCCGATGACCGAGGAGCGCAGCAGCGTCACCCAGTAGCGCGGCAGGTCCTTCCACACGCTGAGCACCACGCGCAGGCTGATGCTGGCGGTGTGGCCGCGCAAGGCGAGCCGCTCTTCCATGGTGAGCAGAATCTCGCTGATGCCGAAGAGTCCGATCACCGCGACCAGAAAGTTGACGCCGCGCAGCAGCTCGTTCCAGCCGAAGGTCATGCGCAATGTGCCGGAGACCGTGTCCATGCCGATCCCGGCGAGCAAGAGGCCGAGTGTCATCGAAATGACGGTCTTGTGCTTGTCCTCGCGCCCGAGCCCCACGAACGAGCAGAACGTCAACAAATAGACGGCGAAGAATTCCGGCGGTCCAAATCGCAACGCGAACGCCGCGATGCCGGGCGCAAGAAACGTGATCAGCAACACGGCCGCGAGCGAGCCGATGAACGACGAAGTGAAGGCGGCGGTCAGCGCCTCGGGCGCCTTGCCCTGCTGGGCCATCGGATACCCGTCGAAGGTGGTCGCCACCGACCAGGCTTCGCCCGGGATGTTGAACAGGATCGAGGTGATGGCCCCGCCGAACAGCGCGCCCCAGTAGATGCAGGAGAGCATGACGATGGCCGAGGTCGGATCCATCGTGAAGGTGAGCGGTAGCAGGATCGCGACGCCGTTCGGACCGCCCAGTCCCGGCAGCACGCCGACGAAAATGCCGAGCACGAGCCCGACCATCATCACCGCTAGCGTCTTCCACGTCAGCAAGACGGCGAAGCCGTGAAGCAGCAGGCCGAAGGCTTCCATCGGTCGACCTAGTAGCCCAAGGCCGCTTCGAGCGGCCCCTTCGGCATGATGACGTCGAAGGCGACATCGAAGGTGATGAACATGGTGAGTGCGAACAGGAAGGCGGTGAGCAGCGACTTCCACAGGGCAATGCGCCCGATGATCCACATGAAGCCCGCGATCAGGAGAAAGCTTGCGACATAGAGCCCGAGCCATTGCGTGAGCAGGCAGAACACCAGCGTGGGAACGAAGACTTGCATGACGCGGCGCAGCTGGTCGCGCGTGAGGAATATGTGCGCGGCAGCTATGCGTGTCGTGAGCGAGGTGACGAGACCGTAGAGGCTGGCGGCGGCGAGGATGAGCCCGAGATAGAACGGGAAGTAGCCGGGCTGCGGTCCGTCCGCTTCCCATGCGATCCCGGTGCGCCAGTTGTCGAAGCAGAGCAGACCCGCCAACGCGAGCAGCAGCAGCGAGACGACGATCTCGACGGTGCGGGTGCTGACCACGGGTGGCGAATTGTCCGCCGGCGCGGTCGGATCTCCGACGACGATTTCAGTTTCGGGCGTGGCCATCAATGAACATTGTCCTGATTCTACTGCGTCGCAGGCGGCGGGCGTACTGTCGCTGCCCTCTCCCCGCCGGGAAGAGGGTTACTCGCTGTTGCAACACGAAGGGATGGGTGAGGGATCGGACCGCCTCACCCCAACCCTCTCCCCAAATGGGAAGAGGAAGCGCATCGAGTCTGCCGCGCGTTCATGCACACAACATCTGATGCGGCGCTGCTAGTGTGCGACGAATCCCGCCTCGGTCATGAGGTTCTTGTTCAGCGCGTCGTCCTCTTCCAAGAATTTCACCATGTCCTTGCCGGTGAGGAAGATCGGCTTGAGCGCCTGCTTTTCCATGTAGTCTTTGTACTCGGTGGTCTGCGTCAGTTTCTTGAACAGATCGGCGTAGAACGCGGTCTGCTCCGGCGTCACCTTGCCAGGCAGGAACATGGCGCGCAGCATCAGATATTGGATGTCCAGGCCTTGCTCCTTGCAGGTCGGAATGTCATTCCAAGACATGTCGGCCGTGGCCTTGGCCTTGTATTCGATGCGCTCTTTGTCGAAGACGCACAGCGGCCGCACTTGGCCGGCGCGCCAGACTTCGAGATTTTCCGACGGATTGTTGACGTTCGCCGCGGTGTGATTGCCCACGAGTTGCGTTGCGGCCTCGCCCCCCGATTTGTAGGGCAGATATGCGAACTTCGCCCCGGTCTTCTGCTCCAGGAAAACGGTGAGGACGTGATCCTCGCGCCGCGAGCCCGTGCCGCCCATCTTGAGCGGGGGCGTCGCGCTCTTGGCGGCGTCGGCGAACTCTTTCACCGTCTTGTAGGGCAGCTGCGCGTTCACCCACAGCACGAATTCATCGAGCGCGATGACGGCGACCGGGGTGAGGTCGCGCCAGTTGAACGGAATCTTGGCCGAGAGCGGCAGCATGTAGATGAGCGAGTAGGCGATGAGAACCTTGTTGGGGTCGCCTTCGCTCGATTTCATGTAGATGAGCGCCTCCGCCCCCGACGCGCCGCCCTTGAGCGAGACGACCACCGGCTGCTTCATCAGATTGTTCTTCTGAATCGCGGCTTGCATCATGCGCGCCATCTGGTCGGAGGCTCCGCCGGCGCCGGCGGCAACCACGATCTCCACGGGCTTGGTCGGCTCCCATGCCGCAGCCGGACCGGCCGCGAGCGCGAGCGCCAACGCCGTGCCGGCGGCGAGGCAAGTGTTCTTGGTCATCGTCTCCTCCTTGAGTTCCGTCGGCGCTTCGCCGCAGGCGCGGCCCAGCGCTCGCTGTTGTTCTGCATTGTGCCGCTTTACGCCCGCCGTTCAAGGGCGTCGCGAGCTATCGCGCAAGCCGCGACTCTTCGCCGCTCAAGCAAATTAGCCGCGTTTGCCGGGCGGTTCGGCGGCGCGCTTGCCGGCGGGCGAGACGTTTCGTGTCTCGATCCAACGTTTGAGCCAGCCGTTGGCGAGCAAAACCGCAAGCGCGAGGATGAGCATTGCCATAAGCGCGCGCATGGCGCCGGCGAGAAATTCCGCATCGATCTTCGGAAGCGGAAATTTCGCCAGTTGCTCCCAGCGCTCGACCATCCAATGCCAGGCCACGTGGGCAATGAGCGCGGACGTGATGATCACCCCCAACCACTCCGCGACCACATATCGGAAGATGAGATCGAGCACCGGGATCAGCACGAGCAGCACGGCGATCTGGCCGATTTCCACGCCGAGATTGAAGCCGAACAGTGCGGTCAAGAGGTGGCCACCCGCGAACTGAAGGGATTGGCGCAAGGCGAATGAGAAGCCGAATCCGTGCACCAGCCCGAATGCGAAGGCGATGATCCAGCGCCGTGATACGTCGCTTCCGAGCTTTCCCATCGCCGCGTAGACGATGTTTTCGAGTGCCATGTAGACGATCGTGACCGCAATCAGCGTCTCGATGAGCGGCGGAAACCAGAGCGCGTCCGGCACGAAGCCAAAGGCAGCGGCGATGAGGGAAATCGAATGCCCGACGGTGAATGCGGTGACGATGATGACCAGTGGCCGCAGCCGCCGGAACGGGATCACCAGGCAGCACAGAAACAGCAGGTGGTCGGCGCCGTCGAGAATGTGCCAGAAGCCGGATGCGACGAAACGCAACGCGGCCTGGTGCCAGCGCGGATCGAGGCGCACCAAGCCGGCATCGCCGTCAAGCTCGAACGCGCGCGCGGCGCCGCCGGGCGGCAGGAAGCGGAGCGCGGTGGAGACTTTTTGCCCGAGGCGATCGACGCGCAGGCGGATCGCAAATTCAGAGCGGTCCGATTGGATCGGGTATTCGAGCAGGACATCGAGCAACTGGTCCTTCCAGTAGAGCGCCAAGTCGTCGGGGAGCGGGCGTCCTTCCACGTGCGCACGCGCCTCATCATAGGACGTGAACGACCGGTCGGAGGCGAGCGACACGCGCGCGTTCAGGATACGGGGCGGGGGCAGCGGCGCGCCGTTCTCGTAGAGCGTGATGGTGTCGATGAGATGAAGTTTTGTCGCGTTGCGCAACGCTTCGTCGGCGCGGGATAGGTCGAGATAGCCACCGCCGCGGGTGGGTACGTCCACCTCGATCATGGCGGCGAGGGGAACGCGGATCAAAACCTCGAGGCGCTTGCTCGCCGGCACGACGAAGGCGTTGATCTTGACGTCGGTTGGAATGTCATGTGCCGCGGTGCTCGAGGCGCCAATGCAGCTCAGCACTGCCGCGATCGCGACAATCAGGCGGCGCGCCATTGCAATGCGTCCATCATAGCGCCAGTAACATTTGATGAGCTGATTGCAGGGTAGGAGGCTTCCGATGGCGCTTACAAGCCCAACGCGTTCGCCTATAATCACCGCGCCAAAGAGGCGAAGCGGCCGCGCGAGCCTTTGACATACGGCCTATGGGTGGCGCCGGTTCGCTCAATATCGCCGGACGGCGAGGGAGGCTGCCCATGATCACGATCACACAGAAGCGCAAACTCGTCTCCTGTGCGGCGCTCGTTGCGCTCATTGTCGCTCTCGGCGTCGGCCAGGCGCTGCTGCAGAACACGGCTGAGGCGCAGCGCACGAGCGTGCAGGCGCCGATGTTCGAGGTCGACCCCTTCTGGCCCAAGCCGTTCAGCGGTCTGCTCGGCATGGCGATCGGCGTGTGGGTCGATGACCAGGACTATGTGTGGATCATTCACCGCAGCTCCGCCACGCTGCACAACAACGAGAAGGGCGCCGAGCTCAATCCGCCGATTGCCGAATGCTGCCGCGGCGCGCCGCCCGTGCTGGCGTTCGATCCGGACGGCAATCTGGTGCGGGCCTGGGGCGGCCCCGGGCCCGGCTACGAATGGCCGCAATCCAATCACGGCATCCATATCGATTACAAAGGTAATGTCTGGATCGGCGGGAATGGCGAGAAGGATGCGCACATCCTCAAGTTCACGAAGGACGGCAAGTTTCTGATGCAGGTCGGTGGGCTCGGCAAGAACGCCGGCAGCAACGATCTCGAGAATTTCGGCCGCGTCGCCAAGATCTGGGTCGATCCTCAGACCAACGAGGCCTACATCGCCGACGGCTATCTCAACAAGCGCGTCGCCGTGATCGACGCCGATAGCGGAAAGATGAAGCGCTACTGGGGCGCTTATGGCAACAAGCCCGACGACACCAAGCTCGGAAATTACGATCCGAAGGCGCCGCCGGCGCAGCAGTTCCGCAATCCCGTGCACTGCGTCGAGCGGTCGAATGACGCACTGATCTACGTGTGCGACCGCGCCAATGATCGTCTGCAGGTATTCCGCCCCGACGGCACGTTCGTGAAGGAAGCATTCTTTGCCAAGAACACGTTGGGCTCCGGCTCGGCCTGGGACATCGCGTTTTCCCGCGATCCGCAGCAGCGCTTCATCTTCATGGCGGACGGTCAGAACAACCGGGTGCGGATCATCGTGCGCGACACGCTCGAGGAGGTGACCGCATTCGGTGACGGCGGCCGCCAGCCTGGCCAGTTTTACGGCGTGCACAGCATCGCAACGGATTCCAAGGGCAACATCTACACGACCGAGACCTGGGAAGGAAAACGCCTGCAGAAATTCGTCTACAAAGGGATCGGCAACGTGGTGGCTGCCAATCAGGGCGTGCTCTGGCCGAAACGGTGATCGCGCCGTCGCAAGCGCATAAGCTCAATCCGTCATTGCGGCTCTCACCGCTATCGCCGCTCGGCCGCGATGGCGACGTGAACGGGTTTGGCGATTTTTATCATTCCGGACGGATGCCGGCCTTGGCCGCGACGTCCCGCCACTTTGCGATGTCGTCGCGGATGCGCTGGGTGACCGTGCCCGGCGCGCCCGCCTCAGCCGTCATCCCTTGCGCAATGAGCGCCTCGGTCCCATCGGTCGAATTGAGAATCTCGTTCACCATGCGGTTAAGCCGCGCGATGATCGTCATCGGCGTGGCGGCCGGCGCGACGACGGCAACCCACAACGCCGCCTCGTAGCCGGCGATGCCGGCCTCGGCGACCGTCGGCACCTGCGGCAGGACGGCAACGCGCGTCTTGCCGCTGGTTGCGAGCGCGCGCAGCTGCCCGGCTTGGATATTGGGAAGCGACGGCGCAATGGTCGCAAACTGCATGTCGAGGCGTCCCGTGATCATGTCGGTGACGGATTGTGCCGAGCTCTTATAGGGCACGTGGGTGATGTCGATACCCGCCATGCTCGCAAACAACGCAGTGGCGAGATGCGCGACAGAGGCGACGCCGGCCGACCCGTAATTGAGCGTGCCGGGCTTCGCCTTGGCGAGCGCGATCAGCTCGGCCAGATTGCGCGCGGGCAAAGCGGGATGGACCACCAGCACGTAGGGCTGACTGCCGAGCATGGCCACGGGCGCGAAGTCCTTGATTGGATCGTACGGCAAGTTGGGGTTCAGACTCGCCGCAACCACATGCGTGCTCGCGGTGGCAAGGCCGATGGTGTAGCCGTCGGGCGCGGCCTTGGCGATCGCATCGGCGCCGATATTGCCGCTTGCGCCGGCGCGGTTCTCGATCACGATCTGCTGGCCGAGGCCCTGGCTGAGCTTCTGTCCCACGATGCGCGCAATGATGTCGGTGCTGGCGCCGGCCGGGAACGGCACGATCAAGCGGATGGGCCGCTGCGGCCATTCGGTATCGCTGGCCTGGGCAACAGCCGCGGAGGCGGCGAGCAGGGCCGCTGCCAACATGATCGAAGCGAGCCGAAGCATCCGCGCACCCCGCTCGCGCGCCGCGATCAGGGCGCGCCTCCGCCGGCAATGCTTCGATGTCGCAGCGACCAGGTCAAGGGCCGCGGTCGATGCGGCGGGCGATCGGGGGCGAGCTTGGGAAGCTTTCGGACTGATGTGCCGCGGCCGGATCGCAGTCAGCGCCATTCGCTGCGTCGAGGTGGACTTTGACAATGCTCGCAAAATTGCGTTCCTTGGGGGACAGAAACGTCTAACGATCACCAACGGTATTGGAGGAGCCCCATGAGGAAGTTTTCCGCCGTCGTCGCCGCGGCCGCCAGCCTTTGCGCGTTCTCGGCCGTGAGCCATGCCCAAACGGTGCTCAAGGCGTCGCACCAATTCCCGGGCGGCAAGGGCGACGCCCGCGACGAAATGGTCCAGATCGTCGCGCGCGACGCCAAAGCCGCTAACGTCGGCCTCGAAATCCAGGTCTATCCCGGCGCGTCGCTGTTCAAGCCCAACGACCAATGGAATGCGATGGTCAACGGCCAACTCGACATCTCGTCTTTCCCGCTCGACTATGCCAGCGGCAAGGTCGGTGCGTTCAGCGCCACGCTGATGCCGGCGTTGGTGCGCAATCACGAGCGCGCAACTCGGCTCAACGAATCGCCGTTCATGAAAGAGATCAAGGCCAAGATCGACAAGGCCGGCGTCGTCGTCTTGGCCGACGCCTGGCTCGCGGGCGCGGTCGCGTCCAAGAGGAGCTGCATCCGCAAACCGGAGGATATCAAAGGGCTCAAGATCCGTTCCGCCGGCCCGACTTTCGCGGCCATGTGGCAGCAGGCAGGCGCGTCGATCGTCTCCGTTCCGAGCAACGAAGTCTACAACGCGCTGCAGACCGGCGTGGCCGATGCCACCGATACCAGCACCGGAAGCTTCGTCTCGTTCCGCATCTACGAGCAGGTGAAGTGCATCACCGCGCCCGGCGACAACGCGTTATGGTTCATGTACGAGCCGGTGCTGATGTCCAAGCGGAGCTTCAACAGACTCAACAAGGAACAGCAGGGCGCGCTCACCAGCGCGGGAAAGAAGGCGGAGGATTATTTCAACAAGGCGACCAAGGGACTCGACGACGAGATGGTCGCCACCTTCAAGAAGAACAATGTCGAGGTCGTCACCCTGACGCCGGCGGAGTACGAGGCTTGGGTTAAGATCGCCCAGGACAGCTCGTACAAGCAGTTCGCCACCGAAGTTCCCGACGGGAAGAAGCTGATCGACGAGGCGCTCGCCGTCAAATAGCACCGAGCCGATTTTGCCGGGCCGGCGGGTCTACCCGCCGGCCCTCGTGTGACGAGCGGGGGGCCATATGGATCGATTTATCCGCGGCGTCACGCTGCTCTCGCAGATTTGCGGCGTGTTCGCCGCGAGTCTGATCGCAGCCAGTGTGCTGATCATCTGCCAAATGGTGTTTGTCCGTTACGTGCTTAACGAGACCACGATCTGGCAGACCGACTTCGTCACCTTCAGCATCGTCGCAGCGACTTTCATCGGCAGCCCCTACCTGCTGCTCAGCCGCGGTCACGTCAATGTGGACGTACTGCCGATCTATCTCGGGCAGGAGGGCCGTTACCGGCTCGCGCTTGCGTCCATGCTGATGTCGTTGGCGTTCTGCGCCGTCATGACGGTGCTGACCTTCCAGTTCTGGCACGAGGCGTGGGAAAACAACTGGCGCTCGGAATCCATGTGGCGGGCGCGCATGTGGATACCATACGCGTCGATGCCGATCGGATTGGGGCTTCTCAGCCTGCAATACGTGGTCGAGATCATCAAATTGGTCACCGGACGCGAGTGGCCGTTCGGGCTGCCGCCGAAGGAGGTGGCATGAGTCCGACCACCCAAGGGGCAATCGTCCTAATCACGACGCTCGTCATATTGCTCTCGGGTGCGCCGGTCGCGTTCGGCCTCGGCGCCATCGCGCTGTCGTTTCTGGTGATCTTTCAGGGTGTGGATTCCCTGCGCGTGGCGGCGGAGACGTTCTATACCGGTCTCTCCGACTTCACGCTGGTGTCGATCCCGATGTTCGTGATGATGGGCGCCGCGATCGGCTCCTCGCCCGCGGGCAAGGACCTCTACGAGGCGCTCGACCGCTGGCTCTATCGCGTGCCGGGCGGACTCGTGATCTCCAATATCGGAGCCTGCGCAATCTTCGCCGCGCTCACCGGCTCATCGCCCGCCTGCTGCGCCGCCATCGGCAAGATGGGCATCCCGGAGATGCGTCGGCGCGGCTACCCGGACGACATCGCCACCGGCTCGATTTGTGCCGGCGGCACGCTCGGCATCCTGATCCCGCCGTCGATCACCTTCATCCTCTACGGCATCGCCACCGAGACCTCGATCGGCCGGTTGTTCCTCGCCGGCGTGATGCCGGGCCTGATGCTCACCGGCCTGTTCATTCTCTGGACGCTGTTCATCATCTGGAAGCGCGGCTTTCGCTCGCACGCGGCGGACTTCCGCTATGCCTGGAAAGAAAAATTCCAATCCATCCCGAAGATCGCGCCATTCCTCCTGATTATCTTCGGGGTGATGTACACGCTGTATGGCGGCGTGGCGACGCCGTCGGAAGCCGCCGGTGTCGGCGCGGCCCTTTGTGTGCTGACGGCCGTGCTCATTTACCGCATGTGGTTGCCGGACAAATGGTGGCTGATCCTGCGCGACACCACGCGCGAGTCGGTGATGATCCTGATGATCATCGCAGCCGCCGTGCTGTTCGGCTACATGCTGACGTCGCTCTATCTCACCCAGACGTTGGCGCAGGCGATCGCCGACATGCACGTCAACAAATGGGTGTTGATGCTGCTCATCAACCTCTTTTTGCTGGTGGCCGGCTTCTTCATCCCGCCGGCGGCTATCATCCTGATGACGTCGCCGATCCTCTATCCGATCATCACCACGGCAGGTTTCGACCCGGTCTGGTTCGGCGTGATCATGACCATCAACATGGAGATCGGCCTGATCCACCCGCCGGTTGGGCTCAACATCTACATCGTCAGCTCGATCGCTCCCGACGTGCCGGTGACCAGGGTGATGTGGGGCACCATTCCCTACGTCGTCTGCATGATGCTGGCGATCGTGATCCTGTGCATTTTCCCCGAGATCGCCACCTGGCTACCCGATTACCTGATGGGTCCGGTGCGCAGGTAACCTAGCCCTCGCCGATCTCGCGCAAGATGTCCGCCGTGTGCTCGCCGAGGCGCGGGGAGGGACGCTCCGCCGCCATCGCTCTGCCGTCGATGATGATCGGCGTGCGCACGCCCGGGATCGTGCCGGCCTTGGCTGCGCCGCTCGGCCGCTCGATGCGCATGCCGCGATGGATCACCTGCGGGTCGGAGAAAACCTGGTCGAGCGAATTGATGGGCCCGGCCGGCACACCGACCGCTTCGAGCTTCGCCAGCAGATCGGCGCGGCGCCAGTGCACGGTGAGCGCCGAGAGCCGCGCAATCAGCTGCTCGCGGTGTGCCAGCCGGTCGGAGTTCGCGCGATAGCTCGCCTCCTCGGCGATTTTGGGCTCCCCCAGCACCGCGCAGAGCTTGGCGAACTGGCTGTCGTTGCCGGTCGCGATGATGATGTGGCCGTCGGCGACCGGAAAAACTTGATACGGCACGATATTCGGGTGGGCATTGCCGAGGCGCTTGGGCGCCTTCCCGGACACGAGATAGTTGAGCGCCTGGTTGGCGAGCACGCCGACCTGGCTGTCGACCAGCGCGGTATCCACCAGGCAGCCACGGCCGGTGCGCTCGCGCTCGATCACCGCGGCGAGAATGCCCACCACTGAATAAACCCCGGTGAAGACGTCGGCGACGGGGACGCCGGCACGCTGGGGTTCGCCGTCCGGCGCGCCGGTCAGATCCATGATCCCGCCCATGCCCTGGGCCATGAGGTCGTAGCCGGCACGCGAGGCGTAGGGGCCGCTCTGGCCGAAGCCGGTGACCGAGCAATAGATCAGGCGCGGATTCTCCTTGCTCAGGCTCGCGTAATCGAGGCCGAATTTCGCGAGCCCGCCGACCTTGAAATTCTCGATCAGCACGTCCGAGCGCGCTGCAAGCTTCCGGACCATGCGGCGGCCGTCCTCGCTCTCGAAATCGACTTCGATCGAGCGCTTGCCGCGATTGGTGGCGTGGAAATAGGCGGCGCCGAGATGGCTCCCGTCGGCCGCCTCGACGAAAGGCGGCCCCCAGCCGCGGGTATCGTCGCCGGTCCCTGCGCGCTCGACCTTGATGACGTCGGCGCCGAGGTCGGCGAGAATCTGCCCGGCCCAGGGCCCCGCCAGGATACGGGCAAGTTCGAGCACGCGAAGTCCGGCCAAAGGCCCGGCCATCAGTCCTCCCTCGGGCGCGCGGCGCCCTCAATGGGTTGAAAACAGCCGCTTCTGTGACCTGTCAGCCCTATCTTGTCCATAGCCGGCGGTGACCGCCCTTTGGCACGGTTTGTGAATTCGTCGTGGCACCCTTATCTATCACCTAACGCCGCGAGGGGCCCCCGTGAGCACTTCCTCCTTCAGCGATATGCTCCAGTCGATCGCAGAGCGCGGCCGCGCGCTCATCGATCGCACGCGCGACCGGCGCGGCGTTGCCGAGCAGCGCTCGGAGAGCCTCGCCCAGTTGTGCGAGGACCTGCTCTCCGGCCGCGGCGAGGCCTCGGGGGTGGCGCTCGCCCGCGAAATCCTCTCGCGCTACGCCGAGTTGACGACGGGCCCGCGCATCGCCTTCTTCGAGGCGCTTGCGAGCCGCTTCGGCGTGGACCGAAAGCGGCTCAGCGCCGCGGTCACTGCCTGGCAGAGCGCGCCCTCGGACGCGGCAGCATCCAAGGTCCACCGTGCGTCCGAGCCGAGACGGCTCGAGCTGTTCCGGCGCCTCAACCTTGCGCCCGGCGGAACCGCCGCGCTGGTGCGCATGCGCGAGCAGCTGATGGACGCAATGGATCATCGCGACGACCTTGCGGTGATCGACGACGACTTCCTCCATTTGTTCTCGTCCTGGTTCAACCGCGGCTTCCTCATGCTCAGGAGCATCGACTGGTCGACCCCGGCCAACCTCTTGGAGAAGATCATCCGCTACGAGGCGGTGCATACGATCCGCGACTGGAACGACCTGCGCGCGCGCACCGATTCGCCTGACCGACGCTGCTACGCCTTCTTCCATCCCGCACTGGTCGATGAACCCTTGATCTTCGTGGAAGTCGCGCTCACCCGCGCTATCCCGGCGGCGATCGATCCGATTCTGTCTGCAAAGCGCGAGCCGGTCGAGCCCGAGCGGGCGACCACCGCGGTGTTCTATTCGATCTCCAATTGCCAGCGCGGCCTCGCCGGCGTGTCCTTCGGGCATTTTCTCATCAAGCAGGTGGTCGAAGAGGTCAGCCGCGAACTTCGGCGCTTGTCGACGTTCATCACGCTGTCCCCGGCACCGAACTTCGCCGAATGGCTCAAGCGCGAGCGCGCCAAGGAGGGATCGATTGCGCTCAGCGCCGAGGATCGCGCCGCCCTTGCCGCGCTCGATCGTCCGGATTGGTGGCGGCAGGAGGAGGCGGCCGAGACGGTTCGCGAGCCGCTGTTGCGGGCAGCCGCCTGGTATTACCTGCGCGCACGCTCGGCGCGCGGCACCCCGCTCGATTCGGTGGCGCGCTTCCATCTCGGCAACGGCGCGCGGCTCGAGCGACTTAACTTCCTCGCCGACACGTCGGAGCGGGCGCTGCAGCAATCGCACGGCCTGATGGCGAATTACCTTTACGATCTCGAGCACATCGAGCAGAACCACGAGGCCTATGCGCAGCAACACGCGATCGTCGCCGCGAGCGCGGTGACGCGCCTCGTGCGTGCGCCCGCGCGCGAGCCGGTTGCGGCGGGGAAGTAATACCCATCCATATCTGTAGCCCCCGCGACGGCGGGCACGCATATTCCAGAGGCCGGTGACCATGGGTCCCCGCTTGCGCGCATGAGCGCTAAACTAGCCAGGTGTCCCGGATGCGGTGCAGCGCGAAACGAAGTGGAGCGGTGCGCCGCTGATCCGGGACCGCGACGGACCGTGACGGTCCACGCAAGTCGGGCATGCCCGACTTGCGCGCATTTAAAGTGCCGATCTCGGGTAAACCCGAGATCGGTGTCTGCAGCGCACCACTTCGCCATAGCGCGTCGAAGACGCGCGTAAACGCGCTTATGGCTTGTGCTGCGCTGCGCCCGGGACACGTTCCTTAACTTAGCGCCTATACGCTTGCGCGGGGACGACACCGTTGCCAAGCTCCAGCGCTATGTTCGTCCGTAGACCGGCACGACAGCGCCGCGGGTGACGCGATTCTCCGGTGATGCGAGAAACAGGATCGTCGCCGCCACCTCGTCGACCTTCGCCCAGGCGGCATGGTCCGCCTTCGGCATGGATTGCCGGTTCGCCGGCGTATCCATCGTCGAAGGCGCAATCGCATTGACGAGAATGTCTGCCTTCACCACCTCTTCGGCCAAGGCCACGGTGAGCGCCGCGACCGCCGCCTTGCTGGCGGTGTAGGCGGCCATGCCGGCGCCTGCGCGCCATTCGAGCGCGGGGCGGGTCGCCACATTGACGATGCGCCCGCCCGCATCGGCCGCTGTCATCGCCTTGACGGCGCCCTGACAGCACAGGAACGCGGTGACGAAGTTCATCTCGACCTGCTTCATCAAATCGGCCTTCGTCGTCTCCGCGACGGGCGCCATGGCAAAACCGCCGACGAGGTGGATCGAAGCCCAGAGCCTCGGCACGCTCCCGTAAAGCCTGGCGACGGCCGCCTCCTGGGCCAGATCGATGTCGGCGATGAGCTCGACTTTGGCGTGATTGCGCAAGGCAAAGCGATCGGCTTCCGCGCGGTCGATATAGGGCACGTGGCAGACGGCGCCGGCCTCGATCAGCGCGCCAACCGTTGCGGTGCCGAGCGCGCCGGTTCCGCCCGTGACGACGACGTGACGGTCGCGATAGTCCATCGACCCCTCCCATTGCTGGCAAACGCCGTTGCATCATTGACCATCGGTCGATCGATGCAAGACCGATCGTGAGCCGGCGATCTTGAGCCAGCTTGTCCGGCGCGCCATGCTCATCTCGCCCAGCATGGAATCAGCAGGCATGTTCGATCTCGCCATTGTCGGCGGCGGCATCAATGGCGCCGGGATTGCGCGCGACGCCGCCGGCCGGGGCTTGCGCGTTTTGCTGGTCGAGCAGAGCGATCTCGCCTCCGGCACCTCGTCCGCCTCGACCAAGCTCATCCATGGGGGCCTGCGCTATCTCGAGCACGGATGGCTGCGGCTGGTGCGCGAGGCCCTCAGCGAGCGCGAAGTGATGTTGCGCATGGCGCCGCACCTGATCCGGCCCATGCGCTTCGTGCTGCCGGCGGAGCCCGGCGTGCGTCCAGCATGGATGCTGCGCCTCGGGCTATTCGTCTATGACCACCTCGGCGGGCGGCAAAGCCTTGCGCCGGCCCGCGCCATCGACCTGGCAAATGATCTGCTCGGCGCGCCCCTCAAGCAGCGTTACGAGCGTGGCTTCGAATATTCGGATTGCTTTGCCGACGACTCCCGGCTCGTGGTGCTAACTGCCCTTGACGCCGCCGAGCGGGGCGCCGTGATCCGCACCCGCACCCGCTGCATCAGGGCGGAGCGCGGCGCCGCGTGGCGTTTGGTGCTCGACATGCGGGGCCGTCGCGACGTCGCGAGCGCCCGTGTCCTCGTCAACGCCACGGGGCCTTGGCTCAAGCTGTTCGCGACGAGCGTTCTGGGCGATGGCGCATTGCTGCCCACTCGGCTCGATAAGGGAAGCCATATCGTGGTGCGGCGTCTGTTCGATCACGATCGCGCCTATATCGTCCAGACGCGCGACCGCCGCGTCGTGTTTGCGCTCCCGTTCGAGGGGGATTTCACGCTGATCGGAACCACCGACCAAGCCTTCGCCGGCGACCCGAGCGGGGTCGCGCCTACCGCCGACGAAATCGCCTATCTGTGCGACGTCGCCAATGCCCACTTTCGCAAAAGATTGCATCCCGCCGACGTGGTTTGGTCATTCGCCGGCGTTCGCGCGCTCTATGACGATGGCTCCAAGCGGGCGCAGGACGTGAGCCGCGATTACGTCTTGAGCCTCGATCAACGCGAGGCTCCGCTCCTGACCGTTTACGGCGGCAAGATCACGACCTACCGGCGGCTCGCCGAACAGGCGATCGACCGCATTGCCCATATCGTCAAGGCCGGACCGGCATGGACCAAAGGATCGCATCTGCCCGGCGGAGATTTCTCTTGCGACAGCATGGATGCGCTCGTCGCGCACACGCGCAAATCGCGACCATTTCTCAGCGAGGAGCACGCGTTGCGCCTAGTGCGCGCCTATGGCACGCGCGTCGAGCGCGTGCTCGGGTCTGCGCGGAGCCTCGAAGACCTGGGGCCCTGCATCGGCGCCGACCTCACGGCTGTGGAGTTGCGCTATTTGATGGAGCAGGAATGGGCGCAGACCGCAGACGACGTGCTGTGGCGGCGCACGAAGCTAGGCTTGCGTTTTTCGTCAACAGAGCGCGCACGCTTGGCAAACGTCATGGCTGCCATGGTCACGGACGGATGAGAGAGAGTCTCGGGCTGGCCATCGACCGATCAGCGGCCCATGTGATACGTGAATTGACCATCGGCGCCGCACTCTGTTGGGCGCGGCATCGCAGGTGAAACGAATTTGCCTGATTATCTTCTCGCGATCGACCAGGGTACGACGTCCACGCGCGCGATCCTGTTCGATGCCGCGCTGACGCCGGTCGGGACCGCGCAGCAGGAATTTGCGCAACTTTATCCGGCGCCAGGCTTGGTCGAGCACGATGTCGAAGACATCTGGTCGACGGTCGTCGCAACCGTGCGCGCGGCGATAGCGCGGGCGGGGGCCGACGCGAAAGATATCGCCGGCGTCGGCATCACCAACCAGCGCGAGACCGCGATTGTGTGGGAGCGGGCGACGGGCCGCCCGATCCACCATGCCATCGTTTGGCAGGATCGGCGCACGGCGGATGCCTGCGCCGCACTGCGGCAGGCCGGACACGAGCCGACGATCACAGCGCGCACCGGTCTCGTGCTTGATCCGTATTTTTCAGCGACCAAGATCACTTGGCTGCTCGACCACGTCGAGGGCGCGCGGGCGGCTGCGCAGGATGGTCGGCTTGCCTTCGGGACCGTCGACAGCTTCCTGTTGTGGCGGCTCACCGGCGGCAGGGTGCATGCAACCGACGCGACGAACGCCGCGCGCACCCTCCTGATGAACATCCGCGACGGAAGCTGGGATGCGGAGCTGTGCGAATTATTCGCTGTCCCTCAAGCCCTGTTGCCGCCGATCCGCGACTGCGCCGGCGACTTCGGAACCACCGATCTATTCGGCGGGCAAATTCGCATCCTAGGTGTCGCCGGCGACCAGCAGGCGGCCACGGTGGGGCAGGGCTGCTTTGCCCCCGGCATGGTGAAGTCGACCTACGGCACCGGCGGCTTCGCGCTGCTCAACACCGGAGATCAGCCGGTTGCGTCCAAGAACCGCCTTCTCACGACGATCGCCTACCAGTTCGAAGGCAAACGCACCTACGCGCTCGAAGGCGCGATCTTCATCGCCGGGGCGGCGGTGCAATGGCTGCGTGATGCGCTCAAGGTGATCGCCGCGGCGCCGGACGTGAACGCGCTCGCTGCGGCGGCCGATGCTGCCGAGCAAGTTTACCTCGTACCCGCCTTTGTGGGACTCGGCGCGCCCTGGTGGGATGCGCAAGCGCGCGGCGCCATCCACGGCCTCACTCGCAAGTCGGGTGTGGCCGAACTCGCGCGTGCGGCGCTGGAGGCGGTCGGCTACCAGACCCGCGACCTGCTCGAGGCGATGCACGCGGACTGGCCGGCGGCCGGCGCGAGCTCCGTGTTGCGGGTCGATGGCGGCATGGCGGCCAGCGATGTCACCATGCAATTCCTTGCCGACATTCTGGCGGCCCCGGTCGATCGCCCCGCAGTCATGGAGACCACCGCGCTCGGCGCCGCCTATCTCGCGGGCCGTGCCGCCGGATTATGCCCCGATCTGCCAGGATTCGCCGCGACGTGGAAGCGCGAGCGGCGCTTCGAACCGCGGATGGACGCCGCCACGCGCGCGCGCAAGTGGGCGGGCTGGCGCGATGCAGTCGCGCGCACGCTCAGCCGAGTTTGACCATTGTCAGCCGAAGCGCGGAATATTGAGCCGCGCCTCGCGTGCCGCTAGCGTGGTGGCATGGAGTACGCTGGCGATACGAAGAACGATCCGCAGCGGCGCGGCACGCGCCGAACGTTGGCGCCTTGGGCGGACAAAAACGCGCGGCCGCTCGTGCGCTTCGACGACGTGAGCAAGCGATTTGGTGCCGCGACTGCGGTGGAACGGGTCTCGCTCGACATCTTCCAGAGCGAGTTTTTTGCGCTACTCGGGCCCTCCGGCTGCGGCAAGACCACGCTGCTGCGCCTGCTCGCCGGATTTGAGACGCCGGACCAAGGACGCATTCTGCTCGACGGGGTCGATATTGCCCCTGTGCCGCCCTACCGGCGGCCGATCAACATGATGTTCCAGAGCTACGCGCTATTCCCCCACCTCACAGTCGAAGGCAACGTCGCGTTCGGGCTCAAGCAGGAACGACTTTCCAAGGCTGAGATCGCCGCGCGGGTCAACGAGATGCTGGCGCTGGTGCGGCTCGAGGGCTTCGCCAACCGCAAGCCGCATCAGCTCTCCGGCGGCCAGCGTCAGCGCGTCGCGCTCGCCCGTTCGTTGGTCAAGCGTCCGCGTCTTCTGCTGCTCGACGAACCGCTGGCGGCGCTCGACAAAAAGCTGCGCGGCGAGACACAGTTCGGTTTGATGCAGCTGCAGCAGAGACTCGGCCTGACCTTCCTCATCGTCACTCACGACCAGCAGGAGGCAATGACGGTTGCCGACCGCATCGCGGTCATGGACCGCGGCCGTCTCATTCAAGTCGCCACTCCGCAAGAGATCTACGAGCGGCCGAACTCGCGCTGGGTTGCGGACTTCATCGGCGACGTCAACCTGATCGAGGGCCGCGTGCTGGAGGCGGGTGCGTCGCGAACGGTGGTCGCAAGCGACGCAGCCGGGCGGCTGCATGCGCTTTCGCCCGCGGATGTAAAACCAGGCGATGTCGTGTGGGTGGCGCTGCGGCCCGAGAAGGTGCGCATCGCGCATGCGCCGCCGTCCACCGAGGAGGAGAATTGCGTCGCCGGTCAGGTGACGGACATCGGCTATCTCGGCGACCTCTCGATCTACAAGGTGCGCCTCGATAACGGCACGGTCATGAAGACGGCTGTGGCCAACGTGACGCGCTTTCTCGAGCGGCCCATCGGTTGGGACGACCGCGTGTGGCTCTCCTGGGCCCCCGAGGCAGCCATGCTGTTGACGCGATAGGGGAGGGGCGTGGTGAACGGATCAATGACCAAGCGGGGCGAGCATCGATCGTGGGGCGAAAGGCTGATCGTGCTCGTTCCTTATCTGTGGCTCGCGGCCTTTTTCCTGCTTCCATTCCTGATCGTGCTCAAGATCAGTCTCTCGCACACGGCGATCGCGCAGCCGCCTTATACGCCTGTGTTCGATCCTGCTGCCGGTTGGTCGGGCGTTGCGGCAGCCTTCTCTGCACTTTCATTCGAGAATTACGCTTTGCTCAGCTCCGATTGGCTCTACCTCGCCTCCTATCTGAAGAGCCTCGAGATAGCGGCCGGATCGACGCTGCTGCTGCTGCTGATCGGGTTTCCGATCGCCTACGGCATGGCGCGCGCCCCCCGACGCTGGCAGCCCGTGATATTCGTCCTGGTGGTACTGCCATTCTGGACCTCGTTCCTGATCCGCATCTACGCCTGGATCAACATCCTGCAACGCGACGGCCTGCTCAATCAGCTCCTGCTGGCACTACGCATCGTCGACGAGCCGCCGGCTTGGCTCTCGACCGACACGGCGGTCTACATCGGTATCGTTTATTCCTATCTCCCGTTCATGGTGCTGCCGATCTACGCCACGCTGGAAAAAATGGACCAGACGCTGCTCGAGGCTGCTGCCGACCTCGGCTGCCCGAACTGGAAAGCATTCTGGCTGGTGACGCTGCCGCTGTCGCGCCCAGGGGTGGTGGCGGGGATTTTGCTTTGCTTCATTCCGATCATTGGCGAGTTCGTCATCCCCGACCTTCTCGGCAGCTCGCAGACCATGATGATCGGCCAGACGCTATGGGCCGAGTTTTTCGCCAACAAGGATTGGCCGGTGGCCTCCGCGGTCGCCGTCGTGCTGCTCTGTCTGCTCGTCGTGCCGATCGTCATCTATGAGCAGATGCAGACGCGTGATCTGGCTAGCGGACGCTGACCATGCGCAGGGCATCTTGGTTCAATGTCGGTTCGCTCGCGTTGGGGCTCGCCTTTCTTTATCTGCCGATCGTCATTCTGGTGATCTATTCTTTCAACGCCTCGCGGCTCGTCACCGTGTGGGGCGGCTGGTCGATGCGCTGGTACGCCGAGCTCATCAACGATCGCGCCATGCTGGAATCGGCTTGGGTGACGCTGCGCATTGCGCTGCTCTCGGCGAGCGCAGCGACCCTGCTCGGCACGCTTGCGGCCATCGCACTGGTGCGGTTCGGGCGCTTCCGCGGCCGCGTGCTGTTTTCCGGCATGATCTATGCGCCGCTGGTGATGCCGGAGGTCATCACCGGGCTCGCGCTATTGCTCCTATTCGTGGCGATCGACGTCGACCGGGGTTTCTGGACCATCACCATTGCTCACACCACGCTGATCATGTGCTTCGTTACGGTGGTCGTGCAATCGCGGCTGCTGAGTTTCGACACGAGCCTCGAAGAAGCAGCGATGGATCTGGGCTGCCCCCCGCTGAAAACGTTTCTGACCGTGACCTTGCCGCTGATCGCCCCCGCGCTGGCGTCGGGTTGGATGCTCGCCTTCACCTTGTCGCTCGACGATCTCGTGATCGCGAGCTTCACCACCGGTCCGGGTGCGACAACGCTGCCGATCCGAATCTATTCGGAGGTTCGCCTCGGCGTGAAGCCGGAGATCAATGCCATCTGCTCGATCCTGATCGCGATCGTTGCGGTCGGGATCGTCGGCGCCTCGTTGCTGACGAAGTTTCACGATGTCGGGCGTGGCGGCATCGCAGGTCTTGCCGCCCGCTGATGGCGCTCGCGGGTTGGCGAGGGCTAACGGGTGTCTTGGTGGGGCTCGCTGTCGGCTTTCCCGGGCATCGATCCCGAGCCTGCAGGCCCCTCGTCGGCCGGCGCGGAACTGCCTGCCAGGGCCGGCGCTGCTGCTGCCGGCGGCGTCTCCGCCGGCGCCGCGCCAGTCAGCCGCTCGATTGCCGAGCGCACCGGATCGCGCAGGCTGCGGTTGCGTATTGCATCCAAAATAGGCTGCGCCGCGCCCGAGCGCTGAATCCGGCTCTGCGGGTCCGGCAATATGATCGGGTCGTCCCAGGGTCCCTGCACCATGAAGGGCAACTCGAATGCCGGTGCAGCCGTGCCGCTCGTGGAAGTCGCAAGCAAGCTCGCAGTTCCCCTGAGGTCGAGGTCCCGCTCGGGAATTGACGCCGAGCCCGCCAATGCGAGACCGACGTTCGGCCCCTCCATGCGCACGTCTTCGACGTTCGCCATGCCTTGGGTGATTCGCAGATTTTTCGTAGGGTGTCTTGCCGGTGCGGAACTCGCCGCTCCCCGAGAGCGGCCGGCGCTCGATGCGCTTGAGCAATTGCTCGACGTTGAAGCCCGCAATGGCGCCCTTGCGGCTGGTGAGACTCGCCGTGCCGTTCAATCCCTTGGTCAAGTCGTAAACGCTGCGGCCGGAGCTATCGATCGCGAAACCGAGATTACCTTTGCCCTCAAGTCGGCGAATCCCGAACATCTCACCGAGGCATTGCTCGAGATCGACATCAGCGAATTGCAGTTGCGCCTTGAAGTCGGTCCCGGCCGACGATTTGGCAAGCCCGAACGTGCCCCTGACCACGCCGCCGAAGGCCTGCGATTCGCCGACCGCGACCGCGAGATTGCCGTCGCGCAGATTCGCTGCCACCGCGGTGCGCCCGAATTTGACATTCGCGACATTGACGCGAGCGGCTGACAGCCGAAGATCAAGCTGGACGCCGTCGAGGCCATCGAGCGCAATCGGCTTGCTGTCCCATCCCCGCTCGCCTGCAGCCAACAACCGGACTGCGGAGACATACGGCGTCAGATCGAGCCCCTCCGCGGCAAGCGTTCCCTGCAAGCTTTGCCGCCCGTCGAAGGTCAGCACGCCTTCGCCGGTATTGCCGTCGAGTTCAATGTTGACGCCCGAAAGGGAGATGGTCCCGCCCACTACGTTCGTTTGCGCCTTGAGCGCGAAGCGGCCGAATCCGCCGCCCGGCGGAGGCTGCTGGCCGGCCCAGTGCAGCGTATCGCGAATGGAAACGGCATAGGCCGCAAGCGTGCCCTCCATCTTGAGCGTGGGGCGATGGCTGATGTAGCCGTCGAACGCGAGTTTAAGCGGCGCCCCGGCGAGACGAAGCTTGAGGCCGGATCGCTCGCCCAGCAGCGCGGCGGCGAAGTCGGTCAGGCTGACGCTGGCGTCGATCGGTTCGTCATGCCACGCGAAGCGTCCGGTGGCGGCGAAGCTTTGGGAGATCGATGGCCAGGCGAGGGCCATTTCCACATTCGAGATCGTCTCCAGGATCTTGTAGGCCTCATCGCGCAGGATGACGGTGCCATCGGTGATCCGGATCTCCGAGAACGACGCTGGGCGGTCCGGGCCGGATTTGAGATTCCGCGCTAGGGTCTCGATGTGGTCGGACCAGTTTGAGCTGCGGTCGTCGTTGAAAATGATCGCGATGGTCGGGCGTACGAGTGAGACGTCCGCGATCTCGATGCGCCCGATCAACAGCGGGAAAAAGCGCAGGCGCGCGACCACATGCTCGGCTGTAAGTGCCGGCTCCCCGGTGTTGGCACCCAGCATCACATCGTCGAAGCTCACGGCGCTTGCTGGGAACAGAGAGACCGAGACCTCGCCCCGAAGCACCGGGTCGAGCCCGGTCACCGCGCGGATTTCGGCCTGTACGGCTTTGCGCACGGCCTCAGCCGGCAGCAACCATGGCAAGATCACGAGAGCGGCTATAGCAGCGGCGGCAACCACCGCAGCAGCAAATCCAAGGCGCTTAATGCCAACGGCCGCGGTCACGACGCGTCTTTCTCAACGTTCGCCGACCAAGCGGGCCGGCCATTACCCGAGGGAGATCGAAGTGCAAACCTGGAAGCTGACCGCGGAAGCTTGCAATCGCTCTGTGACCCTTTCGTGGCCGCAACCGCGCCGAGCGGGCCGGGTTTTTCGGTGCTTTGCCAAACCTTTACGCCGCGGCTAAAGCGTTCGCGATGTGGTAGTTGGCTGCGGTCTTGCCGCGAATCTCCTCGAGCGTGACGCCCGGGGCAACCTCGATCAAGGTCATTCCCCCGCCGCCCTTCTTGTCAATGGTAAAAACGCCGAGATCGGTGATCACCATGTCCACGACGCCCGCCCCGGTCAGCGGCAGCGTGCAGCGCTTGAGGAGCTTGGGCTCGTTCTTGGCCGAATGCTCCATCGCCACCACGACTTTCTTGACGCCGGCGACGAGGTCCATGGCGCCACCCATGCCCTTGACCATCTTGCCCGGAATCATCCAGTTGGCGAGATCGCCGTTCTCGGCGACCTGCATCGCACCCAAGATCGAGAGATCGATGTGTCCGCCGCGGATCATGGCGAAGCTGTCGGCGGAGGAGAAATAGCTGGTGGTCGGGATCTCGGTGACCGTCTGCTTGCCGGCGTTGATGAGGTCCGGGTCCTCCTCGCCTTCGTACGGGAACGGACCGAACCCGAGCATACCGTTCTCGCTTTGCAGCTGCACGCTCATCCCCGCCGGGATGTAGTTGGAAACAAGCGTCGGGATGCCGATACCGAGATTGACGTAAAAGCCGTCGCGCAGCTCCTTGGCGGCGCGTTCTGCCATCTGTTCGCGTGTCCAGGCCATCAGACCTCCTCTCCGGTTCCTGCCGGCGCGGCGGTGCGCTTGCGCACGGTGCGCTGCTCGATGTGCTTGACCGCATTGTGCACATGCACCAGGCGCTTGACGTAGATCCCCGCCGTGACGATGTGGTCAGGATTGATATCACCGGGCTGCATAAGGTGCTCGATTTCGGCCACGGTGACCTTGCCGGCGGTGGCCATCATCGGATTGAAATTGCGCGCGGTCTTGCGGTAGACGAGGTTGCCCTCAGTGTCGCCCATCCAAGCATGCACGATCGAGAGGTCGGCGATAAGCCCGCGCTCCATAATGTAGCGCTCGCCGTTGAATTCGCGCTCCTCCTTGCCCTCTGCGATCTGAGTCCCCGCCCCCGTTCGCGTAAAGAACGCAGGAATGCCGGCGCCGCCCGCGCGGATGCGCTCGGCCAGCGTGCCCTGCGGATTGAACTCGATCTCCAATTCGCCCGCCAGGTACTGCTGCGCAAAGATCTTGTTCTCGCCGACATAGGAGGAGATCATCTTTTTGATCTGCCTGGTATCGAGCAACAGGCCGAGGCCAACTCCGTCGATGCCGCAGTTGTTGGACACGACCGTCAAGTTCTTCACGCCCGAGTCGCGGATCGCCAGGATCAGCTGCTCCGGAATGCCGCAAAGCCCGAACCCCCCGGCCATGATCATCATGCCGTCCTTCAAGAGGCCGGCGAGCGCGGCCCGGGCATCGGGATAGATTTTCTGCATGGACTCCCCTGCTTGCATCGCGGACGAGCCGCGCACAAAACCTGCGCCCCGCCGGCCGGAGGAATTGTCTAGCGTGCTGGGGCAACGGCTGCAATCTCCGTCCGCTGCGTTTGTCAGGTCTTATGATCGAGCATCCAATCTCAGCCTCGTCGCGATATCGGCGTACTGAGTGATGCGGATGACCGGCAGGATGCCGACGACCACAATGATGAGGGCCGCAAGCGAGCCTTGCTCGAAGCTGCCGCGGGTCGCGAACTGGTAGATATAGGTCGCGAGCGTCTCGACGTTGAGCGGCCGCAGCAACAACGTCGCCGGTAGCTCCTTGAGACAATCAACGAAGACGAGCAGCGCTGCTCCGAAGATCGCGGGCCGAGCGAGCGGCAGGTGGATCGTGCGCGCGAGTGTTCCCGCTCCCGCGCCCAGCAGGCGCGCGGCCTCGTCGAGTTCCGGCGAAACGCGGGAAAATCCCGCCTGCGCGAAGCCGATTGCAATGGCAAGGAAGCGGACGACGTAGGCGACGACGAGGGCAGCGCCCGAGCCCGCCAGGACGAGCCCGACGCCTCCCACGCCAAACGCCTGCACCAGGGTGTTGATGACTTCATCGGCGAGAACGAGCGGCGAAAGCAACCCGAGCGCCAACACCGTCCCCGGCACGGCGTAGCCGATACCGGCGATATTCACGCTCGCTGCGATCAGCGGATGCTTTGCGTAGCGCAGCGCCGCAACCGCCGAAAAACCAAGAACCAGCGTGACCGCGGTGGCGATGGAGGCCAGCGCGACTGTCGTCAGCGCGTAGCCGGCAAGGCTGGGATCGAAACCCACGAGCAGCCCACGCACCATCACTTCGCGCAGGAGATATCCTGTCGGCAGCAGGAAGCCGAGCGCGACCGGAACGAGGCAGGCGATGGGAGCGATCCATCGTGCCGGCCCGGTCAGCGTGATGCG